>Ga0187845_1000230_pt1 | contig 31831 bp, 38 predicted proteins | sample SpaLakP09_SKY_68_FD_134515 | JGI IMG/M metagenome (GOLD analysis project Ga0187845, IMG submission 134515) | Oligotrophic lake water microbial communities from Sparkling Lake, Wisconsin, USA - SP09_SKY_68 | ecosystem: Environmental > Aquatic > Freshwater > Lake | place: USA: Sparkling Lake... | reverse complement strand
TCATATGGCACTGCGCTGTATTCCCTAACAGCTATGTGATCGTAACTTCTAACGTAGGCAGACAGATTAAGTCAGGCTTGTTTGCCACCGTACACAAGTACGCCTCTAAGCTGAAGGGCTGGACGGTTAACTCCAACGAGCTGATCAGCCCGATTAACGGTAGGGCGGTAGCCTTTACCACGGACGAACCCCAGCGGATGGAGGGGTGGCATCCAGAGGGCAGCACCACGGGTGGCAAGGGCAACCTGATGTTGATCTATGACGAGGCCAAGTCCATACCTGCAGAGATCTGGCATGCAGGTGAACGCACCCAGCCTAACCGCTGGTTAGCTATTAGCAGCACGGGTTCAGCAAACAGCTTCTTTGCCAAGTGCTTTAGGGAACATGCTAAGTTCTGGAAGACTTTCACTATTCCTATCGGCCAATGCCCACATATTACGGACGAGTCGATTAGAAGACTTAAGGAGCTGTATGGGGATGACCACCCGCTGGTCAGGAGCATGATCCACAACGAGTTTGTGGATGAGGCTGATAACGAGACCGTCATCTCGGAAACCAAGATCCATGACTGCAGGGCTACACCCCCAACCCACTTTCCGATGGATAGGGTGGCTTTTATCGACTGGGGTGGGGCAGGGGTTGATGAGACTGCCGTGGCCATCATGGACGGGAACAAGCTGTTGCCCCTTATTATTATTAAGGATCGGGACGAGATGCGTACCGTCGGACGGGTGATCAGGGAGCTTCGGGCTTTTCAGGTTAACCCCAAGCTGGTCTGGGCTGACAACGGGGGTATCGGGTCGCCCATGATCAGGCGCATGGACGAGCAGGGGTACAGCGTCAACCGTGTGAACTTTGGTACGGCTGGTTTGGCTGGGTACGCCAACAAGGCTTCAGAGATGTTGTTTACGGCTGGCAAGATGATTGAGGACAGGGGAGTGATCCTGCCCAAGGATGACATCATGGATGGTCAGCTGTGTACCCGCAGGTTCTTTTGCACATCTAACGGAAGCATTAAGCTGGAGTCCAAGGCTGAATATAAGCAAAGGACAGGTGGAAGCAGTCCAGATCGTGCGGATGCAGCTGCTGGAGCCATCTGGGCTTATGTCAAGACCAGACCGAGCTTGACCTCAAATGATGCTGGTGGTAGTCATTTGCAGACAGATGTATTTGGCAATGCAATCCAAACTAACTTTGAAGAGGCCAGAAGTGGCTTCGACGCTGGGGACTAAATGACCACGCAAGAGCTGTACGATGCTTTTTGCGATGACCTTAAAAAGCGAACTACTTGGGAGGATCGGCAGAAGGTTTGGTACACCATGTGCAATGGTGGACTTCGTCGTAAGCGTAAACCTTGGCCGAACGCAGCCGACCTTCACTACCCCTTAGCGAACTCGATCATCAATAAGTTCGTACCGTTTTACATAAACCAGATTTACTCAGCTGAGAATCTGGCCAGCTTTACCCCACGCAAACCCCAGATGCAGTCTCTGCGCTACGCAGCGGAGAGCTGGTTCAACTACATGCTGCGTGAGCGTTCTAATTTTGAAACCGAGATGATGGTCTATGTATCGGCCATGCTGCGTTGCGGAATCTCGTTTATGAAGACCTCTTGGGATGAGGCCAACAGGTCGGTCAAGTTTGATGCAGTTAACCCGATGTACCTTGTGTTCCCGTACTACACCAAGGACATGGACAGCTGTGATCGGATCTGCCACATCATGGAAATTTCTGAAGGCCAATATCGTCGCAACGAGGCGTACAAACAGGACGATGATTTTATCAAGCGGATCAAAGGCGAGGGGAACTCGGCTGGTGCTGGGGTTCGCTCGTATGATCAGCACAAGCTAGGCAAGCAGGGTCTGACCGAGGGAAGCATGCGGGATAACATCATTATCTGGGAGTGCTACTATCGGGATGACAAGGGGAAGATCATCGTGGAGACCTTCAGCCCGCAGGCTCCTGACGAACCTATTCGCCCCAAGTTCGAGCTTCCCTATGCCCACGGGCAGATGCCGTTCGTGCCGTGCATGCTGGAGTTTACTCCAGACAAAGGTTTTTATTCGAGCCGTGGAGTTTGTGAAACGGTTGCAGCGTTTGAAGCTGCTTTGACCAAGACCATGAACGCCAAGGCTGATGCGATGAGCCTCTACAACTCACCGATGTTTTCCTCTGATCAAGACATACCCAATGTGAACAATATAAAATTCGGCACAGGGGTTCTCTTGCCCACGGGAGTTAAGCCAGTACTCATGCCCCAGCCCCCGATCAGCTTTGATCAGGAGATGGTGCAGATGCGTCAGGTCTCTGAGTACTTGGTGTCGATGCCTGACTTCGGCCTGACGCAGGGAAGACTCGGAAGCTCCAAGCCCCGCACGGCAACCGAAGTGCAGAATATCGGACAGCTGATGGGGGTGAACACAGATCTCCGCATTAAACTTTTCAGGCTGGCGTTGAGCGAAATCTACAAGCAGGCATATGCAATCCTAGTTGAGTACGCCCACGACCAGCTTCTCTTTGAATACCAGAACCAGTTCTCGGCTGTGCCCGCAGAGGCGATCATCTTTGATTACCAGATCAAACCTTCGGGCAGTGCTGACGGTGTGAACCGAGTCATGCAGTACCAGAAGGCTTTGGTGCGGTTCCAGACCCTCCGTAACGATCCGTACATTAACCAGCCAGAACTCCGCAAGGATCTGCTGGAGGTGGACGATCCTCACTTGGTCAACCGCATGTTGATCGATCCGCAGCTCAAGAAGCAGATGCAGGCTGAAGAAGCTGGAAGCGAGAATCTGTTGCTCGACCAAGGCTTCGGTGCTGTGGCTGTTGAGCCTGCCGACGATCACGAGGTGCATGTTCAGATCCATATGGATCGACTGCAGTTGGCTGGTCAGCGTGGACAGCAGCTCGCTCAGGATAGCGGTGCTGCCTACACCCAGCACTTACAGCAACACATTCAGTTCCTTTCGCAGACCAACCCGAACCTCGCCAAGCAGATCGGCGCACAGATTATGAAGGCTATGCAGACTGAGACCAAGAATGCTCAGTTCCAGCAGATGTTACCGCAGTGAATATCATAGACGTTGACATATCGGATATCAGGGAACGGCTCGCAAGAATGGAAGAGCGTCAGGTTGGCCTGTGTTCCATGCTTGAGCGGAGCCTCTCTAACTACGGGGATCTCGTGAATCGGGTGACCGCACTCGAGAAACTCAAGGGACATTTCTACTTAGCAGCTGCCATCGTCGGCACGGCTGTCTCCATATCTTGGGAGTTGATCAAGACCAAGTTCTTCAGCAAAGGATAATACAATGCCCAGCAATCAAGAGTTTTTCGATGCAATCAGGAACATATCGGTAGATGCCGATACGCTTAATCTTAATACCGATCAGGTGGAGAGTAAGCTCGACACGACCACTGGTTTGCTGACTACGCTTTCTGCGGATACTGCAATCATTAAGACTGACATGTCTAACGGGGTGTCGATAAGCGGAACAGTAAATACATATCCGCTACAAAGCACATCTGTATCTAACACAAACTTTTCAAGCATCACATCCGCTGAACTCGCTCCAGCGTCTGCCAATAGGGAATCCCTGACCGTGTACAATGAGGGTGCTGGAACACTCTTTATAAATGTTGGCTCAAGTTGTAGCACGACATCGTATCAGGTGCGGTTATTTTCGGGAGATTATTGGGAAGCCCCAGCGGGTCAACAGTCCCTTCAACATAGCGGAATCTTCGGCAGTTCAGGTACGGCAAGGATAACTGAAATTAGTTAGAGAATCGCAATGCCACTCTTCAAACAAACGGCATACATATCTCCGTCTCCTATCAGCATTGCGATAGGCAATGCAATCACCATTCCGACAGTAGCCGTAGTTCCTTCTCAAGAGATATATTTTGATAATCAACCAGTCGGAGGAAGAAATGGAAAATGGATTCAAAGTTTTAATTACTATCCTCAGTTTGGTGGTGGTTCAGTTTTTCCTACTTCTTTTGTATTTTCCGATCTTACTGGCGTTGTGGGGGACATTCTTTCTTCCCTCCCAGCAACAACTACTAGCGTAGATTGCCCCGAACTTGTTTATGTTGGCGGGAGTCTTTCTAGCGGTGCTGGGCCAAACGGATACTCATCTTTAACAACTCTTAACTATCCGAAATTAAAAGTAGTTGGTGGTTCGTTTGCAAGTTTTTCTAGCGCATCAGTTCTTACAACCTTTAACGTGCCAGAACTTATTTTTGCTTCAAACATACCCTCCAATTTTACGGCATTATCATCTTTAAGTCTGCCCAAATTAAAGGTGGTTACTTCCATCGCTGGAGGTAGCTCTCTTAATCTTAATGTTGCAACCTCCGTCGATCTTTCTTCTATTGTGTATATTGGCTCTGCTTTAGGTTTTGCTGCACCGAATTGCACCACACTAACTCTACCAACATTGGGAACTTGGAAAGTTCTCAATGGAAACTTTACCGCATCCTCTTGCGCCTTTAATCAGACAACCGTAGATAATATCTTATCTGCCCTCGCCTATATGGACGGGACAAACAATACAATGGCTTTTAGTTCTACTAACCTTAGAACGGCTACCATAACAGGAACCTCATCTGCTCCTTCTAATCTAGGCTCAACTACAACTGCTGGCTCAAACTTTGTGGGGGCAGGAACAACTTGTACCGTGAATCTAACAAGTCACGGATATGCAACTGACGATGTGCTTCGTATTACTGGAATAACTACGCTTACAAATGCAAACAGATATGCTCGCATAACTGTTGTTAACGCTAATCAATTCACCTACACAATTACCTCTCAAACCGCTACTGGTGCTGGAACGGCAACTATTGTTAAGGCTGGGGCAAGTGCAAAAGCATTGGTTACAAGAGGCGTAACGCTTACGACAAACTAATGCCACTCCTTCTAATCACGCTCTTACTGTGTTCCTGCTCACCCAAACCAACTGAAAGCGACTCACAACTTCCTAGGTATTCTGATATGTCAGCGGCTCGGGATGCAATGAATGTAAAATGAACACTGACGATCAAGCAATCCAAGCCCTCCAATACCTCCTCGACGAAGGCTTTATTTCTCTTGGATATATCGACGGCAAGCCTTCTGTATATCTAACGACCAGCGTATCGGAGGCTCAGAAGGCAATTAAATCTATGGCAAAAGATTCAGCAGACTGGTGGAAAAAATGAATTGGCTAGTTAAAACTGTCATCTGGTTCTTTCTGCCACGACACGACAGAAATATCTTTCTCGAGGCTTGCAAGCTGGCATCCATGCAAATCCAGCAGCAGGATGAAACAGAGTACTACGGTGGAACCAAGCATGCCATTGCCTATGAACGCATTCGGACGATCCTAGTGAAAAGCGGTTACGCCAAGTCAGACATAACTGGGGCAGTCATTCACATGGCTATTGCTCTAAGATATCTGCAAAGCATCCGATAGTAGTTGACTCGCCCCCGACCAGTCTTACATTACCTACATGAACTGGATTACCGAAAACTTCGCAAATATCATGGCTGTGGTCGGTGCTGTAATCGTGCTTGCACGAGTAATCGTCAAGCTGACTCCTACACCTGCGGATGATGGCGTTCTGGAAAAGATCGTTTCATTCTTAAAGACCCTCGGCCTTCATATCAACGACAAGTGATTCGACTTCTCGGAGCCGTCATTGACCTCGTCTTGAGGCTGATGCCGACACCGAAGGAACAAAAGGATTCGGCATCCAAGAAAAAGAGGGATGAGAATCAGGATAGAATCAATCGTGCTTTCACTGGCACTAGCGGTATCCCTTGGTGGGTGCGCTAGTACAGGTGCGAGATATCTCCCTCCAGACACAGTAACTTTCCTTACAACCGACTATCGGTTTAAGGCTGTGATGAATAGTGGAGAGGATGTGAAAGGATGGGCAAGAGATGCAATCTCAACAATCAATGAGCTTCAATACCAGCTCGAACTCGAGCGAAACAAATGATCACCCGTGCGAAGATAGAGTCCATATATCAGGATATCCTCAAGGGATTAGAGCCTACCTTCGCAGCTCGGGTGGCTGCATGGAGGGATGCGGTTATTGCGGGCGGTGTGATTCCGTATGTTTACTGCGGTCACAGGACACCACAGGAGCAGCAGGATCTGTATGAGCAGGGTAGGACAAAGGCTGGGCGCATCGTCACAAATGCGATGGGCTTGCCTGTGCCCCAGAGCTTTCATTGCTACGGAAGGGCGATTGATTGGGTTCCCGTATTAAAAGTTAAAGAGGACGGATACGAGGCAGACTGGGGAAACATCCATAAGTACGGCATGGGGATTGAGAACGGGAAACTCTATAACCTTCAGGCACTTACATGGGAGCGTCCTCATCTGCAGGACGGGTACTTCAAGGACTGGAGAGACCTTGCAAGGCTAGAGCGAAACGAGCCGAAGCAGGAGCCAGTCGTACAGAAGACCCAAAAGAAAACTAAGATAAAAGCAGGGCTGATACCCCGCCAAAAATAATAACTGTTTAGCAGTTGACAGTAGCGAGTTGAGCTGTAGCACTTTCCACAAGTGGCGACACTATACAAATTCATCAGGGCTTTTTCCGCAGCTTGGCGTGTCTTTTCTTTTTCTAATTCATCGCAAGCAAAGTGGATCGATGAAGACCGTACCGCACTTGTTCAATTTCTAAACTCTCGGTCTGGCGCACGACTGAAAATACTTTTGCTTGGATACTGCGCTCTTCGGGATGCCCGAGCCTGCATGGCTGGTGGCAATCCGTTTGAGGCTGGTAAGTCGATTGGCTGTCGAGAGATGGTCAGTTACCTAGACTATCTAGGTGCCAGTGATCTGAGTAAAGATTCCGAGCCTGCCAGCGAAGGGGACATGGCAGATCTCGGTCATTTAGTCCCCTAAACTTCGGGAAAGAAAGGACTCCGTTATGTCCAATGAAGCAGTATTAACCGAACCAGCAACGACACCTCAATCGGGTGAAACGAGCGGGGCAGGTAAGAGTATTGATGCTGAGTTACAGGAACTCGGGAAACTAGCAGCACAGGTCGATGGCTTTTCCGAACCCAAGGTCGAAGCACAAGCTCCCCGTAAAACAGACGGACTCCCGTCTGCGGGTCAGAAGGAAACGGCTGAAAAAGCCACTCGTCGCACAGCATCCGCAACAGATTCTGAAAGCGAAGATCCAATCACCAAGGAAATCAAAAGCCTTGATGTTGGTGAAGAACGCCAGAAAAGTCGGGATCGTCTCGGCAATCTCTGGGAGCAGTTCAATCAAAAGCAGAAGGAGTTTGCGGAGCAACGGGCAAAACTGGAACAGGAGGTTGAGCAACTTAGAGCTGCTCCTCCTCGTAATGCCCGTGAAGCCTACACACCAGACGAACTCCGTCAGTACGCTAAGGACTGGGAGAACGAAGGTCGTGATGATCTAGCTGCCGAAGCTCGCAAAAAAGCAAATACTATCGAGGAGGATGACCTTCGCAGGTCTCGTGTCCAAGCCGATCAGCAAGCTAAATTCGAGAGTCGTGTACGCCAGAACTGGGACAGTCTTGTAAAAGAGAACCCAGACCTAACGGATAAGTCTTCTGATCTATATCAGACCACTATGTCCTATATGGGACATCAAGATCCTATGGTGAAGGACTTCCTGAACCGTCATCCAGACGGTCTTGTCCTTGCCAATGCGCTGGCAAAGCTGCAACTCGCTGGGGAGTCTGCTGCGGATGTTGTGAAAGAGAACGAGCGGTTAAAGGCCGAAAATCAAAAACTGAAAGGAAGAATGTCACTTGGATCTTCCAATCCTTCTGCGCCTATGGGCGACAAGAAGATTACTGATATGAGTACAGCGGAAGCTGAGTCTTATGTCAGGAACTTGGCGATGCAAGCTGACGGCTTCTAATCAGTTCTATTGAGGTAAAACAATATGGCTATGATGACTACAGGTGTACCCGCATCGTTGGGGGATCAGTTTCAGGCTTTGTTCTCGAAAAAACTTCTGGACGGCGTTGCTGAAACGCTCGTTCTGAACAATTACGGAACGAAGTATGACCTGCCCACCAACACTGGGAACAACAGCATCACCATGTTCCAGTGGAATACCACAGCTGACGGCACTCAGGTGAGCAACTTGACCGAAGGAACCCCGATTTCATCTTATCGTGAAGTTGGACTCCGCAAGATCAACGTCCCCCTGACGCAAGTCGGTGAAGCACTCAAGGTCACAGATATCCTTAACTACAGCCAGCTGTTCTCAGCCCTGCAGGAAGGTATCCGTGCTTTGACGCTTGATGCGTCTCTCCACTTGGACACCGTTGTTCGTAATGCCCTTCAGGGTGTGACCGCAGCTGCTGGTATCGCAAATACTATCGCAGCAGCCCGCACTCAGGACATCTACGGCAATACCGTCAGCAAGATCTATGCTGGTGCAGCGACTGATTTCGCTACACTCGCAACCGCTGGTGCAGGCTCTACCCCCGTTTACCTGACCCCTTCCGACCTTTTGGATGCAGCTACGCTCATCCGCTTGGATAAGAATGTCAGCTTAAACGAAGAGTTTAACGCTATCGTTGATCCGACTGTCGCTGGTGATCTGCTCAAGGATTCTACCGTTGTTAACATCGCACAATACAATACCAAAACTGGTGTCTCTGACATTGTCAAAGGCCAGCTCGGTCAAATCTATGGTGTGAATGTGCAACAGCACACGAATGCTTGGAAAGAATCCACTGAAGGAACTTATTCTTCATCTGGACACACGGTCTCGACATATGTTCTTACGAATGGTGCCTTTGGTACGGTCAATTATGGTGGCATGTCCCCTTACGCTCCTTCCGTTGTTATCGTGGATAAACCCGATAAATCTGATATTCTCAACCAGAATATCTATGCTGGATGGAAAGCGCATTGGGCTGTTCAAGTGTTGAACGCTAAGAAGGCTCGTGTTCTAAAGAGCAGAACTCGCACGATCAGCTCGTAACTCTTTAACTAGAGTCGTGACTTGGGGTACGTCCCCGCAAGTCTAGAGAACCCCCCAGCAATGGGGGGTTTTCTATTTACAGGATTAGCTATAACTGCTAAACAGATGGCATGCCAGCATACGAATATCGTGAGGCTGACGGGTCTAAGACCATCAGAGTTCTTCCAGTGGAAGACAGGGACAAGTTCCCCAACAGGGTTACCGTACCCTCCAGTATAGCTTTTATCGGGACTGCCTATGATCCCACAATTACCGCAAACAAGATCAGGGCAGGGTACAAGGCCATCGAATCCAAGGGTGGATTCATCAAGACCCCAAGGCGTGTGTTTGAAAAGGCTTGGGGTAGCCACGACACCAAGACGGTTATGCGTAAGGGGACGGCAGTAAATGTCGTATAAAAGCCCAGCTTGGCAGCGCAAGGAGGGCAAAGATCCATCTGGTGGACTTAACGAGGCTGGAAGGCGTAGCTACAATCGGGCTACGGGAGGCAATCTAAAGGCACCAGCACCCAATCCAAAGACCGACAGCGATAGAGAAAGAAGGAAGGCTTTTTGCGCCAGAATGCTTGGCATGAAGAAAAAGCTGACATCTAGCTCGACAGCCAAAGATCCAGATTCACGAATCAATAAATCGCTGAGGGCTTGGAACTGCTAGGTGAAAGAGGGCAAGAAGTTCGGCGAGCTGGCCGAACAGATGTTCTGCTTGGAGGTTCTCAAGAGGGGCGGGGTGCCCTGTAAGCCTATCGGAGACTCCCAACCATACGATTGGCTGGTTGTTTCAAGGGGTAGAATCTACAAGGTTCAGGTTAAAAGTAGCTGGATGACAGTGTTAAACAGGGTTGGATCTAGGTCTACAAGTAGGTGCAGGGTATGCGTAAGCCATAAGACATCTAAGAAGGCCGTATACAAAAAACATGATATTGATCATATGGCCATATGGCTTGAGCCGTTTGGGTCTTGGATGATTATGCCAATAGCTAAACTGGGGCGAAAGAAGACCATGCAGGTACGGAGGGCTGACTGCGAAAGTCCCAGCTGGTCTCTTTTAGGTTTATAATAACTGCACTTGACTGCTAAGAAGCTACCAATAGAGTACCCAAGAGATGCCGAATTTTACCAAAGGGAAGACATTTACCTCAACTGAGGAGCTGACAAACACGAAGCTCCATCAGCTTGTGGAAGATGCGAGCATGAACGTGACGGCTATCACAAGCCTCACAGCTCTTGCAGATCCAGTAGCAGATACCGATACACTTCCAATCGCTGATGACAGCGCAACAGCAATCCGCAAGGTTGCTGCCTCAAACTTTCTAAAGAAGAACGCCTCGGCAATCTTTGATGCGGGTACGACAAAAATTACTGGTGTAGCCACCCCAACGGTTGGTTCAGATGCAGCAACGAAAACATACGCCGACACAAAGGTCGCTAAAACTGGTGATACGATGTCTGGAGTCCTCGACATGGGTTCGAGCAAAATCACAAACCTTGGCGCACCAACTGCATCTGGGGACGCAACTACAAAAGCGTATGTTGACTCGATTGCTGTAGTTGCTGGTAACCTTCCGAATGTAACATCTGGTGACAACGGATCGTTACTGAAGGTTACATCTGGAGTTTGGACTACAACTGCATCCAATGCGATTAGCACGGCACAGATTACGGATTCTTCTGTAATTGGAGCAAAGCTAGAGAACAGTGGAGCAACCGCTGGAACGTATGGTGGAGCTACATCTATTCCGCAGATCACGGTTGATGCAAAGGGCAGGATAACAAGTGCCATTGCGTTTAATGCACAGCCATCAGATTTATCGCCAAGCCCAGCTGGAACCTATGGTTCTGGTGGGACTGTTCCAGTGCTTACCGTAAATGCTAGGGGTCAGATTACAAACGCCACCACAGCATCTGCTGGTGCTGCTGGTGGAATGTTTTACGAGAACGATATTACTCTCAACTCGAGCTACACAATAACAGCAAGCAAGAACGCAATGACTGCTGGTGGAATAACGCTTGCCAATGGAGTGACTGTTACTGTCCCCAGTGGCTCAACTTGGACAATAGTTTAATATGCCTATAGCAATCAACGGAACTGGAACGATTACTGGAATCTCCGCAGGGGGATTGCCTGACGATTGCATTACGACTGCTGATATTGCTGGTAGTGCGGTAACGACTGCGAAAGTGAATGCTGCATCAATTACTGCTGCAAAGCTAGATGGAGCGCAGACTGGTTCTGCTCCTATTTACGGAGCTAGGGCTTGGGTTAATTTTGATAGTACACGCAACGAGGGCGATACTGGAGCATCTACAAATGGTGCTAACGTAAAGATCCGAGCCTCTGGAAATGTCACAAGCGTCCTAAAAAATAACATTGGAAATTATACAGTAAACTTTACTGTGGCTATGCCAGATGTTAATTATGTGGTTGCATCGAATAATCACGCACAATCTGACCATATTCTTGTTGGTGGAGTTTTAACTTATAGCACTAGCTCTGTTACATTGTATTTTGGCGACACAGGCAAAATTGGCACAACAGCAAATACAAGAAGTGATTCTTCAAATTATGGTATTGTAGTTTTTCGATAAAGGATAATTATGAGCCTCCTAAAATCCAACTCAGTTCAAATCGGCCAGTCAGCAACTGCCACCCAAAACTTCACTCTCTCCGTCCCATCCTCACCCGATGGCACGATCAAGCTGGCGAGGGGCAATAGCGGTGCGACAACAGCTGATATTCTTAGTGTTGATTTGAGCGGGAATGTTGGTGTGGGGACTGCGAGTCCTCGTAGTAAGCTAGATGTAAGTGGAACTCTTTTTCTTTCCGCAGGAAATCAGATTCAAATTACTGGAAATGCTGGAACGACTGGTCTTCAGATGATTGGACAAGACTCAGCCGAATCTTATATTGGGACAATGAGTTCCCAAGCATTAATAATCCGCACTGGCCAAACAGAGCGTATGCGCATTGATTCGAGTGGGTTTGTAATGGTTGGAAAAACAACAACAGCCTTAGGAACTGCTGGAGCTTTATTAAGCACAGGCGCAAATGAATTTACAGTATCTAATTCTCCTGTTGTAAATATAAATAGAATAACAACCGATGGTACATTAATTAATTTCTACCAAGATGGCACATCTGAGGGAAGCATACAGGTTTCTGGAACAACAGTGTCCTACAACGGAGGCCACCTGTCCAGATGGTCACAGCTTCTAGATGGACAGCGAGATCCAGCAATTAAAAAAGGAACTGTATTATCCAATCTTGACGCAATGTGTGAATGGAGAGATGCGGATGGGAACCTTCTCCCTAACGAGCAGTTAAACAAAGTTAAAATTTCAGACGTTGAAGGCGATTTGAATACAGCAGGCGTGTTTGTTAATTGGGATAATGACGATCAAGACAATCCATACGATCTGAATATGGCAATGACAGGAGATATGGTTATCCGCATTGCCCAAGGAACAAGCGTTAATCGTGGTGATTTGTTAATGTCTGCTGGCGATGGAACAGCCAAGCCTCAAGGCGATGACATCATCCGATCCAAGACCATTGCTAAAGTAACCTCAACTAATGTTACCTGTACATACGAGGATGGAAGTTATTGCGTCCCTTGCGTGCTGATGGCTTGCTAATTTATGAAACTCGACCTATCCGTAAGCGAAATCAACACCATCCTAGCCTCACTCGGGCGCATGCCATACGAAGCTGTCTTTGTCGTGATTGAGAAGATTCAGGAGCAGGCGAAGGAAGAATCAGGGACTAAGCAATGAGCGTATCCATCAACGGCACAAACGGCGTAACCTTCAATGACGGCAGTCTACAGAAAACCTCTGCTCAGACTGGCTTCCGCAACCGTATCATCAATGGGGATATGCGGATTGACCAGAGATTCGCTGGGGCTGCTACAGCAAATACAATCAATGGGTATGTCGTCGACCGATTCCAAGTATCTCAATCCACTAGCGGAAAGTTAATTGCACAGCAGAATGCTGGATCTGTAACTCCTCCAAGTGGGTTTACAAACTACCTAGGAGTGACATCACAATCTTCGTATTCGGTTACATCGTCAGATTTCTTCTTGGTGCAACACGCTCTTGAAGGTCTTAATATCTCTGATTTAGCATGGGGTACAGCGTCAGCCAAAACTGTAACAGTGTCATTTTGGGTGAGAAGCTCTTTAACTGGAACATTTGGAGGATCGCTAAGAAACTCGGCGAATAACCGTTCTTATCCATTTAGTTACAGCATATCTTCTGCGAATACATGGGAACAAAAAACAATAACAGTATCTGGCGATACAACTGGAACATGGGAAACAGGTAATGGTGCTGGAATATGGTTAGCACTTGGGCTGGGTGCTGGAAGCACGAATAGCGGAACTGCTGGGGCTTGGGCTGGTGGTTTTTTTCTTTCGACCACAGGAGCAACTTCAGTAGTCGGCACTAACGGAGCCACCTTCTACATCACGGGAGTCCAACTCGAAGCAGGCTCAACCGCAACCGACTTTGAGCGTAGGCCGATTGGTACGGAGTTGGCGTTGTGTCAGAGGTATTTTATAGCTTATGAATTTGGAACAGGAACGGACACAATAGTTAACTCACATTTCTTGAATGGAAATACCCAATCAGCGTCACTATCGCTCCCAGTAACAATGAGAGCATTGCCGACTGGTGAATTTGGAACAACAGTAGGAACATTTTGGAATGCAACGTCTAGCGCAGCACTTAATACTGCGACATCAAGTTTTGCTTTAACAAAATACTCTTTTAGAATTGGAGCTACTGGAAACCCAAGTGCTATATCACCAGCACAACTGATATTAAATGGAACACCGAAATTATCAGCAGAGCTTTAATATGTACAAAAAAACATTATTTGAAAATGTTGTAAGGAGAACTTATGACAACGCCTGCGTCCCATTCGACCCAGCCAACACCGACTACCAAGCCTACCTAAAATGGCTGTCCGAAGGCAACGAACCGCTCCCTGCTGACGAACCCCAACTGCCTGTTGTTGAAGAAGTAGCTCCAGTAGCTGAAGAAGCAACCCCCACCGACGAACCCAGCGAGGGATAAATGACCCTCGACCAGATCGCCAACCAAGTCTGCATCAAGACCCACGACACCTCCGCTGGTGCCGTAGCTGCTGTTAAAACATTTTGTAAGAACCGCTACCAGATGATCTGGGACAGCCAGCTCTGGGCAAACAGCATGGCCGTGACCACTCAGGCCATCAGCTCTGGAAGCTCTATTGTCACAATCTCTGACACGAACATGGATCTTCCTGTCGCAGTCAAGATCGGCACAACCGCAATCGACCCAGCCAACTACGGCTCGGCATTTATGATGTCACCAAGCTCTTTCACCGATTCTGGCAATACAACATCCTTCGTGATCCTTTCAAGGTCTGACGCTGGCAATATCAGAATACAGCTGTTAAGTGCTTCTTCCGAAGCGGGAACACTCTCTGTCCTCTGCAAGACTAAGATCCGTGTAACAAACAACGGTGTGTCTGCCTACCGCTCGATGGAGCAGGATGACGATGTATGTGTGATCAATACCGCAGAGCAGGCACTGCTTACACTTGTCGAGGCCGACATGCTGGAATACAAGCAGGCTTACGCCAAGGCTCAGGCCAAACAGTCCGAAGCCCTTACTCTTTTATCATTAGCCCGCAACGTCGAGCGTTCTCAGGGCGCATCCCGCTTCGAGGTCTCAGCTGCGTTTAACGGTGAGTGGAGCCGTGATGACTGGGACTACGGGGGAAGCACGATCAGCTTCCAATAAGCCATGCCTATTATTTTTGACGAAGCCCTAGATACGCCTCTGGTCTTCGACGGGCAGAGGCAGTTTAGCGGTGGGGAAGACTCCAACACTCAGGCGAGGATCTTGGGTGAGAACCAGTGTACAAGTCTGGTCAATGTCGAGTTAGACGAGAACGGGCTTGTTCATACTAGGCTTGGCCTTGTTCTCACTCCTTCCACTGGGGTTAACTCCTATATTAGCGGTCTTGCCTCCTACAGGAATACAAGCACAACACAGCTGGTTGCATTCTTTGGCGGGGATCTTAAGTACCTTTCAACTTGGGCTACGGGATGGCAGACGGGCGCATCATCTGCATATACATCTGGTAACAGGGTCTATACGGCTACGGTAGCAGATAAGCTCTACTTTATCGACGGATCTGCTGGTGGTCAGCTTAAGTTCTGGGACGGCACTGCCGTAACAACTATAGCAACTTCTGGAGCCGTATCAGCACCCGCTGGGATTAATAGACTGATCAGTACGAGGGGAAGGCTATTTGCCGTAACCGCAAGTAACCCAGACACGCTTTATGTGGGAGATTTCCTGACATCAAACTTTGATACCGCAACAAATGCAATTAGGATAGGTGGAGACTCTTCTCCGATTACTGCAATCGTCGAGTGGACGGGTGACCGTATCGCAGTATTTAAGGAGAACAGGGTATTTGTTGTAAGTGGTATTACCCAGACATCTGCTGGTGGTTTCTCAGTCGAAACAGTTGAGAACGCCAACGGTGCCCTGAGCCAGTCGGCAACGCTTAGGGTCGGATCTGATGTTATGTTTATGTCCCGTGACGGAGTTCGGCTTCTAAGTCGTACACTCCAAGGACAGGAGCAAGCGGTCAGTCTTCCGATATCGCTACCAATCGAAGATAAGATCAAGCAGATCGATATTACCCAGCCCAGCGAAATCTCGATGGTATTCCACGAGAACACGGTGATCCTTTCCGCAAAGACGGTGACAGGTGGTACTATCACAGTTGCTTTTGATACATCCAACAAATGCTGGGTTGGTGAGTGGTCTGGCAGGTTCTATCCGTATTCTGGAGTTCAGGCATCCAACGGGATCACGCTACCGAATACAGTTGCTGCAACTGCACTGTTTACTGGCCTCGTGATTGGAGATCGAAGCGGGAGGATTTACATGTGGAGAAGGGGACATAACTTTGGCTCTTCAACTGCTCTTCATATTCTGATGACGCATCCACGCCGAACGCTGGCGGGGTCGGAATCCCGACGAGCATTGCCACAAGAGGAATGACATTCGCCGAAGCTGGCTCGAGAAAGCTGGGTAACAAGAGCGAGATCGAGTTCTACAACTCAGATGCCGTTGCCACGATTGAATACTCAATGGACAACGGGGACTGGGAGACACTCAGCACTGTGCCAACAGCAAGCTCACCTCTTAACCTGCCGTTCAACCTTCCGCAGTACATGGACGGCTTCCCGCCAATCCAGACTCATGGTGACACTATGATCGATCTGGACTACTTCAGGGAGATCATGTTCAGGGTCAGCTCGGCCTCTGGGTATCTGGCCGTCCGTGGCATGTCCATATCCGCATACCTGCAGCCATACCTAGTCACTTGACATCTGCCAACTGCTAGGCATACAGAAACATATATATGGGAGGAGGAGGATCATCGCCAGCACCAGCACCAGACCCTTACGTTGATGATCGTTCAGATCAAAAGAGGCGTAGAGAGGCTTACGAGAAGGAGCGTCAAGAGGTTTACATTCCTAGAACTAAAGAGATGATTGAGTCCTCCAATGCCCAGCGCAACGAGTGGTACAAGATGGTTAATCAGTACTACCGTGATACCAACCCCCTTCGTAAGACTGCTATAACAGATTACTCGGTTCCAGAGGATCAGCGTGGCCTCGGGGTTTGAGGAAGACTTAGACTCGATTCAGTCGTTCGTTCAGGAACACTACAGCCCCTCAATGTGTTGGGGCGACTTCAAGCCTTGGATGCGGTGGTACCGTGAAAACAAGCTGCTTGGCTACATTAAGGGCAAGGACGGGATAGAGGCTATGGCTATGGTCAGGTTTGTTGACACCGTCCAAAGGGCTATAGAAGACCCATACTACAGCGACCCCTACTGCGACATATGCTGGATCGAGCTGGTCATAGCCCCGAAGGCAGAGAACCTTGCTAGACTAATAGACCTACTGCTTACCGTATGGGGGGATAGGCCAAAGTTTGCTGCCAGAAGGAATCACCTTGGTGGGGTTATAAAAGAGTACCCGTTTCCAGTCCTATCCAGACTCTCTTATAAAGGCTTGACCCGACTGCTTTCGTCTTCTAAACAGTTATAGATAACAAACTAATATGGGTTCACCTCCTTCACCTCCTCCTGCACCCCCGCCCCCGCCCTCAGTGTCTCCCGCAGATACTGGAGCTGCGAACAAGGAGTCGATGGAATACTACGCAACTACAGGGTATCCATTAACACTAGAAGCATATAGGAAAGGCAAAGAAGCCAGCATACCCACAGATATTGATATCATGCGTAAGACCTCAGACGCACAGGTCGAAAACGCAATTACACTTTCAAAAAGATACGGCACCGATGCAGTAGCAGAACAACGCAGAATCTTGGAGATGACAGACCCCGAGCGGTTTAAGGCCAACCAACAGCTCGGTGAAAAGATCTCTAGCGAACTTGCTTTGGGATCTAGCCTCTCAGCCGATCAGGCTCGCACAGCAGAACAGGATATCCGCTCCTCTCAGGCAGCTCGTGGAAACATGTATGGTAACGCAGCCAGTGCTGCCGAAGTTCTTGCTAAGTTTAATGTAGGCCAACAGCTCCAACAGCAACGGATCGCAAATACGCAGAGCTATCTTGGACTCGCCCCGATTGCCAACGGACAGATTGGTAGCCCTTCGACTGGTGCCTCTGGCTTCTCGCCTAACACAATGCAGCCCCTGCAGAACGCAGCTTTCTTGGGGGGTCAGCAATATCTGCAGGGTCAGGGTATCAACGCACAGAACTATTCGACAGCGATGTCTGGCTATAACGCACAGCTTGCCTATCAGGCTTCCACCTACCAGCCAATGGGCGCACAGATTATTGGCGCAGCTCAAGGTATTGCTGGGTTGGGAATGGGTATCGGTGGTCTTGTGTGCTGGGTGGCTCGTGAGGTTTACGGTGAAGACAATCCTGAGTGGATGATCTTTAGGGAATGGATGTTGAGCATGGCACCGAAGTGGATGCTGAACGGATACATCAAGCACGGGGAACGGATCGCTAATTACATCAGTGGTAAAGCAACCCTCAAGGGATGGATCAAACGCTGGATGGATACAAAGGTAAAACAAGTTCGCAGGGCTAAGGCCATCTGCGGATACGGAGCTTAATATGCCAGATTATTACGGAGGAGTAGCACAGGCTGGGGCGTACATGATGAACTCTGGTCTGGATGCGATTACATCGCAGAGGAAGCTGGACGCAGAGAAAGAGATGCAGGCTCAAAGAATTGCAGCTCAAGAAAGAATGCAGTCAGCTAGGTCTAGTGGCGGTGGTGCTTTCAGTGGCAACGATCCAGTTTCAAAGGGTGCTAGGTCTTTCACGGCAATCACGGCAGCACTTAACGCACACTCAGATGAACAGATTAACCTTATGGGTGAAATGTCGAAGCTGGACAAGATGATGCAGGAGCGTGGCTACGGTACAGATGAAGATAACACTGCAAAGCAAAGGTTACAGGCACGACTGCAGAACAGTGACTATGCAATGAAGATGATGACAAAGTCTCTTGGTGGCGGGAAGTTCGAGTACAATACGACAGACGCAGACGGATCAACTGTTAAGGCAGTATTTGATTCCGCTGCAGATCTTGAGGCTTACAAGTCCATGTTTAAGGGCAACGCACCAGAGATCGCAGCTGAGAAGAACTCAAGCATTCTTGGTGGTATCTTTGGTAGTAAGGCAACTGCACCAAGACAAGCAGCCCCAACTGGCGCAGATATGAGTCCAGTACCAGTTGAGAGAAGTAAGCCTTCGTCAACCAGTGATCAGGTTGACTCTATGATGCAGGAAAGTGGAGTTGCTGAACCAGCGGAAAACCCAGCAGCAAGAGGTGGCACTGGTCGCCGAGTTCGTAGCAAAGAAGATATTGCGTCTGAAAGTGCGAACGCCAGCAGGATGAAAATCGAGGCACTCAAAAAAGAATTTGAATCAGTCAAAGGGCAAAAGAACGCAAAAGGAAATGTGAACACTGCAGCCATGCGTAGAATTGCAGCAGACATTATCGAGGAAGAAAAGAAGCTGAAGTCTGGTAACTGATCATGGCGATCACACCTTGGGATGACATAAAAGCCCAAGTAGGGTACGAAGAATTACCCACCGAGGGTAAAGTAGATACGATCAACAAGTACTCCCAGTACGTTCAGGAGTATTACACGCAGGTTGAGCCTAGAGATGAAAAGGAAGTTGGTCAGGCTTCCGACGAGTTTGTAAAGATTGCATCGCAGGATGCGCTGGGTGACCTCGGTGCGGTTGAGCGTGGATCTGCATTCCTTGGCAATATCTACAAGGGCGCATCTGGAACTTTCACATCAGCCTTCAAGGCAGCTGCCCTAGCCCAGCAAGCCATTGGCGAGTCTCTCGGAAACTACGATGACAACACTCCAGTCACTGAGCGTGATATCTATAAGATCGCACAGGATATCGACGAGAGTGTTAAGCAGACAACTGGCATCGAAGATCCTCGCCTACGCAATGACTTCATTAATACCCTACTGCCCCAAGGTCTTGGAAGTGCGCTGGGGTTCTTTGGTGTGGCTGCAGCTGCAGCAGCAGCAGTTCCAGCTGAAGCTCCAGCAGCTATAGTAACTGGTGTCGGACTTGGTACAGCAGCTGTGCTTGGAGCTGCAACAAACGCTGGATCAATCTATGAAGAGGCGAAGCAGGCAGGTGCAAACGAGTTTACTTCGAGGGCATCATCCCTAGCTGGCGGTGCTATCGGACTGACAGAGGCAATACCTCTTGGTGGTCTTGCTGGTAGATTAACGGCTGGAATTGCCAAGAGATCCATCCTTCGTGGTGTGGTCAGGGGGGCTACCGAAGAGTTCTTACAGGAGACTGGTGCCCAGATGGCCAACAACTTCGTTGCCTCTAAGTTTGCTGGGTACGATCCGAACAGGGGAATCATGGATGGGGCACTGCAGTCTGGTGCGGTAGGACTCGTAACTGGAGGACTGATCGGTGGCGGTGTGAATGCAATCACCCGTGATAACGAGGCTTTCTATGCTGACAAACTATCCGACGAGCTTAAGAGCAAAGCAGACCTAGCTGCATCACTAACTCCAGAACGACTGACACAGATTACTGAGGCAGCAAGAAACGCTAACACAACCACACAGCAGAGGATTGATATTGAGACTGGGGAAACTGAGACAACCTCAACCCCCAAGACTGTGTTCGGGGATCGGCTTGCTGGAGAAGTGCCAGACATTGGCCAGAACCCTGCGATCAATAGCGTACCCCTTGGTCGTAGCGTTAGTCAGGATGCGGATGGAAACAATACAGAGACATTTACTTTCCATACCCCTCAAGGTCTTTTGTGGGAGGCAGAGTTCAGGACGGGTGAGCCAGTCAGGGTTCGTGACGTAACAGATGACAGCCCCCTTCTAAACCCAATCACTAGCCCAGCAGATCCGAGGACTGCGACACGATCCCAGTTCACGGGTCGCATCATCTCTCCAACCAGCAGTATCGCAAAAGAGTTTGGCCTAGAGACAGAGCAGGAGATGGATCGCAGGCTGATCGCAGAAGCCCAGCGTGAGATGCAGCTTGGCAGGGTTACAGATCAAACACTTCTCCCAGACAATCAGATCATCCCAGAATCCGTGTCACGAGATGATCGTGGCGTGGCTCGTCAGGTTGTTCTTAGCAATGAGATCGAACGGCTTTACAAGATCCGTGAGGGTGTACTCGCAAGGCAGATCCTTGTCGGCGAAAACCCTAACGCTGGCACAACCGAGTACGATCCTAACACGGCTAGAGAAGTTATCAGGTACGACTCAGAGGGTAACAAGATCGAGAATAAGCAGGAGACCTCGCAGAGGGTAGCCCGACTTAATCGTATGATCGGGATGCGGGAGACTGAGCTTCGTGGACTAACGGCAAGACCAGAGGGATACATCCTAGCTTCCGAGCGCAACACACCGCCAAGCGCATCTCAGAAGCTCTCGCTTGTCCAAGGCTTCCAGAACCTGTGGAACAGCATCTCATCTCCAGCCCTACGCAATGCCATCACTTTTGAGGTGGGTGACATCACTCCTTTAATTGAATCTGGTCAGGTTCCAAAGGGTGCTGTTGCCTACTACAAGCGGGCTTCGGACGGAAGGAAGGCGATGGTCTTCTTGTCGGACAAGCTCGCCACGATGCCTATGGCTCGCAGGGAAATGATCCATGAGCTTGGCCACGCCTTCTGGGACACGCTCCCAGCTGGTGTACAGGCTGAGATCAGGGGTCTATGGAGGGCAGAGACAGAGTCTAGGACAGGTGCTTTGTTCGATGAGTTTGGTGGACTGAAGGCTGAGGTGAGTCCTCGTGTCATGGAGTCAGTACAGGAGTTCTTCTCTGAGCGTCTGGCTTGGACAAACGACCAGTGGGCTAAGGGACTCAGCGAGCAGAGCAGCGTCATGGACAAAGCTGGTCGTGCTTTCAGAAACCTGCTCGACAGGTTCCTTCGATACACGGGTCACGGGGAGAGGCTGAACCTAGAGTTCAGATCATTCCTAGACCAAGGTGACAGGTTTAAGGGATTACGGACAAGGGTAGAGCAAGCTGTTCGGGCTGGTCGTGCTGGCATTAACGAGGAGCCACAGACTTCGATCCGTGGCCTAGCCAAGTACGAGCAGCTGTTTGATTACACAAGGAACAACCCAGATGGATTTACTGTTGACCCGATATTATTCGATGCTCCAACGACTGGATATATTGTAGCCCCATCTAAGAATACAGAAGGCGAAATGCCCCTGAACATGAGCAGGGAGGAGGGTATAAAGGCTTTTAGATCCTACCTTCTAAGCAACGACGATATCTTTAGGGCTTATGGTATTGGCCAGAGGTTGGCGAATGTTGGGGGAGCGGGTGCGTACTTTGGTGGGTGGCTGAAAACAACTGAGAACAATGAGGCACTACCCCGAGACCAGTACAAGTTTGTCTATGATATTTCTTTCGTTCTCGACAATAAGACCGATGCGCTTTATGTTGCTGAAAATGGCAAACAAGATGCAATCTTCGACATCTCCGCTGGGCAAACAATCGACACAGCCCCAGCAGTCAGAGACCTACGAGCCAGTGGCCTTTACACGCCCTCAGACAGGGGAAGACTACAAGAGCTGGGTGGAAAAGTTGATTACCTCGCTGGACGAAAAGGGAGTCTTCGGACAGCGGTCGAGTCCGTTAGACGAGCCGTCAACCCAGCTGTCCAAGCGGGACGAATCCAGTCTCAAGGCAGAAGCCTTCAAGAAGCAGGGTCGCCAGAAGTAGTAGCCTCGACACGGGGCGCAGTCTCCGTCGAGTCGGTGCCGTTAAGGCGTGATGGTGTAAGGCTTGAGAAGCCTTCAGTAAAAGAAGTAGCCAATTTCCTTCAGCAAAGAAGCATTGACCGAATCCAAAAGCCACTCACTAAGGATACTCCAGCCGATATTAGAATGGCTCAGTACCTTATAAACACATGGTCTGAGGTATCCTATCAGCTCCAACAGGAAGACACTGGCATGACTTGGTATAGTCAGGATATCGAGCAGATGGAGGCAGACCTTGCCCAGCTGTACCCAGAGTCGATTGATTCCATTCCAGAAAAGATGGTCTTGTTCAAGGCCATGCTTGTTGGCAATTCGTTTAGCCAGACACCCAAGGCAGAGACGCTAACCACCATGCGGATCTGGGATTCCTCCAATCAGCAGTTCCCAGTTAAGCCAAGACAGGATGACGGCAAGGGATGGACTGTCCGTGGCGGGACGGTGGAGATTTACCTGAACAGGATTAACAGGCTCGTGGCAGAGAAGGGCGAGAAGGGTGCTGCTGACTGGTTGTTGTCGAAACATCCAATTAAAGAACTCAGGGAATACAACCCAAACGTGGGTGGCAAACAGGATGATCTTAAGTATGGGTCAATGATCTTCGGCCAGAAGGGTGGCGCATATCACCTCAACATGAACGGCAACTATGACGTTCTTACTGCTGATCTTCACTTTAGCCGTATGTGGAATAGGATGATGGGCACGGTTCTTGACGCTAACGGTGAGATCATTCAGGCACCCACACCAGCGGAACTTAAGATTCAGGATGAAGCAGTTAGATTTGCAGCCGATAAACTTGGCTTGAGTGTTGCTGAATTACAGGCAGTATCGTGGGTATATGAGATCGGACTTTGGAAAGACCTCGGGGCAAAAATCGGATACTACAAGCACTCCGATGGAACAGCCAAACTCCTCCAAGAGCGAGGCATTCAGCGCAGAGAAGTTATACCAGACAGTCGAGCGATTGAGGAAAGAAGGCAGACTGCCCTCAGTCGAGCAAACGCTCTCAGTGATGGACGAGACACGCAGCAAGTTTTACCCGAAGAAGTAAGAGCCTCCACTCGTGGGGCACAGCCTCGTAACGAGGTAATCCAGCAGGCAGCTAACGACTTCTTTGAGGGCAGGATATCCAGAGAAGAACTAAACAGAATCTCTGAAGAACAGAAGCCAGCCCGTCCAGTAACATCCATCCCAATCCTCACGGATGATGAGGCAAGGTCATCTCTCGACGCTGGCAAGCAGGGGATGTACGGAGCTGCGAGAACTCTTGAGGAGGGAACTCCTGTCGGACTTCGCATTGATATCCCGTCTTATAACAGGACAGGCAACTATGTTGTGACCGTTCACAACCAAGCAGAAGGCAAGAGCAGGGTTGGTAAGGTCATTGGATACGACAGGATCGCTGCAGTAAAAGATGCGAGATTCTTTAATGCGTCAGAGAAGGTAACTCTTTCAATAGCCCAAGGATACTCGAAGACTCCACTTGCAACCGTCGAGGGTAAGTACATTCCGATGGCAAATGCGCCAGCTGGGCTACTTGAAAACTATCAGCAGGTTGGATTTGACCCACAGCGTCACAGCTATTTTTATAACAAGGAGAACGGGAACCCAGTTGTCTCAGCTGACGAGGCTATTCTTATTGGCAACACTGCGTTTGTTAAGGGCGCAGTTGAGGGCAACAGGGGTGACTTCTTGTTCTCTACACGGGGTGAGCAAGCCAGACAGATCCTAGAACCCGTCATCTCCTTTGGCCGTCAACAGCTACGCACTGGCGGTGCGTTGCCATACGACATCTTCCGCATGACCGAGCAGCGTGGTTTCAACGTCAACGAGAAGATGCTTCGGGCGCAGAACGCAGTTTCAGATATCGAGGCAGCAGTGAAGCGTTCCTACGGCAAGTCACTCGACCAGCTCCCCGAGGTAGAGATCGCTAGAATTAACGAGGGTCTACAGAATCCATTGGCTAGGGCTAAACTCCCAACCGATGTTGCCTCTGCCGTTGGCAACGCCCGCAACCTGATCGACAGCCTGACCCAAGACCTACTCCGATCTGGTGCAATCTCCGAAGATCTCAAGCCCGTCCTCGAGGCGAACAAGGGTGTCTACCTAAACCGCAGCTACGAGAAGTGGGAGAACCCCAACTATAAGAATCCTTTCAACACCCTGCCGAAGCAGGTGCAGAACAAGCTCGTTACCACTGTCACATCTTACCTCCACAACAAGTACGCAAATGCGTATGCCAAGGAGCAAAGCCTTGCCCGTGGTGAGGTGGCGATCAACCCTAACTCGGGAACCTATCAGGCCGACTATCAGGCTGGCCTAGCCAAGGCTCGTAGCGGTGGCGTAACGAAGGCCGAGGTTGACGGCCAGATCGAATACCTTGCCTCGCCCGAAACAGACAGCCCCTTTGGCCAGATCGGTAGCGGGCTGACAAAAGATCTTTCCATTATCACAGCGAGAAAGGCCATCCCCGAGGAGATCCGCATGCTGTGGGGTGAGATCAAAGATCCTCGGGTTAACTTCCTCAAGTCCGTCCAAAAGATGTCTGGGTTTCTCGAGGCACACAACATGCTCAAAGGAATGCGGGACGCTGGCATGAACAAGATCTTCTTCGCCACTCCACGCACTGGGTTTACGACCAAGCTGGTATCGGACGGAAGCAGGACTGCCAGCCCTCTGAACATGTTCATCGATGGTATGAGCAACGATGTCTACACCAGCGAGGAGATCGCCACAGCACTTCGCAATACCTTTGGTGGTCGTGCCAAGGCTCAGGACTTCTTGGGCAAGATGGGCGAGCTTTACCTTAAGGCCAACGGGTTCTCCAAGTTCGCCAAGACTGTGCTGTCCGTGCAGACGCAGGTCAGGAACTTGCTCGGCAACGGGTCGTTCCTAGTCGCTAACGGATACATCTTCTCGCCTGACGGGATCACCGCACTCAACAAGCTCAGGACGCTGGCACTGCCCTCCGCTGGTACCCAGCTCGGGATTAATAAGAGCAAAGAGTTCCGTGACTACAACGCCAAGCTGACTCGGCTGGGCATCCTTGGGCAAAGCGTATTCGCAAACGAAATGGAGTCATACTTCAAGGATGCGAACGTAAGCACAGCTGCCGACTTCCTAGACAACCATGTTACTAAAGGGCTAAAGGCTATTGGCCGTGGTGCCACCAACCTTTACCAGCTGGGTGATGCCATCCCTAAGATCGTGGCCTTCGAGGTCGAGCTGTCCAGACTTAGAAGGGCTTACCCAACCCAGCCCCTGTCCAAGCTGGAGCCTATGGCAGCTGATAAGGTTCTTAACCTCCTGCCTACCTACAGCCGTATCCCTCGCCTTGGTAACGTCCTCCGCTCCCAACCTTTTGTCGGTGCCTTCATCAGCTTCCCGCTCGAGGTGGTCAGGACTGGCTACAATCTTCTCGGCACAATCAACGACGAGCTGAGGAGCGACAACCCTGCCATCCGTCAGGCTGGTGCCTACAGGCTGGCAGGAACCATGATGGCCAGCATTGGATTCAGCGCAGTCGCAGCTGGCATCGCATCTGCGATGGGCATCGATGACGATGAGGATCAGGCAATCCGCAAGCTGGATGCACCTTGGGATAAGTATGCTACCAAGCTGTACCTTGGCCGTGACGATAAGGGTAACGTCAATCAGGTCAACCTGTCCTACGTCGATCCGTACAACTACTTCCGTGATCCTATCATTGCCCTGATGAAGATGAACGGAACTTGGGATCAGAAGCTACTGGAGTCTGTGAAGACTGCGTTCCAGCCCCTGTACAGTGAGCAGATCCTAGCCAGCAAGATCCTTGATATCTCACGCAACACCAAAGGAACTACGGGTGGCAGGGTCTACAACCCAGAGGCAGATCTAGCCTCGAGGGCAGCTGCCGTATCTGCCCACATGTTTGATGCCTTCAATATCGGAACCGTTGTTTCATCCGTCAGGGTCTACAAGGGTCTCACTGGTCAGGTGACCCAGACTGGCCGTGCCTACGACCCAGCCCTCGAAACGATTGCAACATTAACTGGTCAACGAGTTGTCACTTTAGATCCTCGCCAGAGCTTAGGCTTCACTGCCCGCAAGTTCAGCAACAGGCTCAACGATGCTACTGGGATCTTTACAGCTGCCTACTACGACAGGAGCAACGTAAGCAACGAGGCAAGGCTGGAAGCCTACAGGCAGATGAGAAGCTCCCGTAAGGAGATCTTCAACGAAACGTCTGGGGTCATCAGTGCAGCCATGAGGCTGGGTGTGAGCAGGGGAGAAGTGATGAGGATTCTTAAAGAGCAGGGTGTGAGCATGGACAACTCAAGGGCACTGCTGTCTGGGAATGTGGCCGTCTACAAGCCAGCCAAGAGAGAGATGAAAGGTGACGCTATTCGGTTTCGTCAACAGGTGTACGCAGAACAATAACTGCGTTACGACCAACACGCTTGCCGAAACAAGTCTCCCCACCCCTGCGCCCAAGTGCAACGAAGTCTCCGTCTTCATCCATCTCCCCAATATAGGAATGTCTAGGGCTGGAGATAAAAACGGAACGCTCCTCAAGGCCATCCTCTTTATCAACGGAAAGGTAGCCACCGAAGTTATTGGGGATAATTTCCTGAGCAAAAGAAAGCGAACCAATGCTGAGTAATAAGATAAGTGCTAGTCTCATGGATTCAATTTACCTCAAGCTCGCAGAACTGGCAAAGAAGAGCTGTGTCATACGAAGCGGGAAGATCTTACTCAGAATCCCAGTCATCAAATACGCCGAAAACTCGTTTATCTTTTTCCTCATAGATTCAGGGGAGCAGTGCGCCATCAACCTTAACGTGCAGCTATATGATTTCTTTACTTCTAGGGGCATCTGGCCAGATTTAGAGGGTGGGTACTTCATAGTCTCTGAGTTAACATTGCTTCTGGAAGCTATTGATAATCAGCACTCTGGAGAGAAGAAGTTCAACTCTTCTACAGCGCAAAGCAGTTAGAGTAAAAGTCCATTTGGGTTTATGATCAGAATGATGGAGTGTCTGCTTCTGTCTGTTACTGTTGATATTTGTCACTATTAATCACCTCTTTTTGCAGGCATCGTTAACATTAGGTTAACATTTTTAGGGGTCGGATTGGAGGTTAGCAAAATAATCACTGCAGTATCCCAATCGCATCCCGAAGGGAATCTTTGGAGATGTGAGTATACCGCTTTGTGATAGCCCAGCTGGAGTGACCAGCCAGCTGACTGATCTGTGCCATGCCAGCCTGCTTCTCTGCCATCATGGAGATAAAGGTGTGACGAAGATAATGGTGGGTCGTATTGATCCCAGCCTCCTTCATGGCGTTGGCTACCTTGGTTCCAAGGTGGTTCGCCCGAAGAGGTATAAGCCTAGCGTTGCTGACGAGATCCATCTTGGAGAAGACATCCTCGAGTACTGGGTGAAGTGGCAGCTCCTGTACTTTCGGGGAACCCTCACGGCTACCCTTTCTCCTGCGGAATATAATAGTCTTGGAAGTAAAGTCGATGTCCTCACCGTAAAGGTTCACGCAGTCCCCAACCCGTGCCCCAGCGTAAAGCCCCAACAGGATGGCTAGGAGTACAGATCCCTTGGCATGGCCTATCAGGGCATCGATCTCCTCCTTCTTGAGGCACCGCCTCGGGGTCTTAGGAGTTCTCTTGAATTGGATCTCAGACCAAGGGTTCTTTGTGGCAAGGCTCCTCTTGATACCCCATGTCCACAGGCTGGAAATTAAAGCACGATAAAGCTCTTTGCTGTTATCGTGCAGGTGCGAGAGGCAGGTAGACATGAACTGATCACATTCATGCACCCCAATGGATGTGACCTTCTTTGCGCCCATATGCTGGCACAGTCTGTCCAGCACGGCTTTCTTCTTAGTTGCCGTATACAGGGCAAGGGAAGGCTTCGACTCCCAATACTGCCCGATCATGTCTGATACGTTGGCTGAATTGTCAACGTATGGGAGGCCATGCTTGTTGCACCCCTCCATCATTCGATACTTTTCGAGGACTGCTCTGGCTACCTCGTTGGGTGACCTTCCAGCTTGGAAGGTGGATACACCCGACTGCCTACCGTCTATACGGTAGTATACATACCAGAACTGTCCTCTCTTGACCAACGATGCCATTTAGCTGGACGCTTGTTTGGCGTTGTAGGTCATTGCCTGTCGCAGCATGAACACCATCTTCGGAGGGTGATTACTCTCGCTTAGAGAGCGGGACATCTCGTCGATGGCCATCACGCTTTCGATGATGATGCTATTCTCCGAGCGGTCTAGCAACTTGCTCATCCGCTCTGCTGCTTGTTTCATTTCTTTTGGGCATCTCAGCCCGATATTATATGCCAACGCACCACTGGCAGAACCAGTGACGTTTTTTGTAGCTCTTGTTTTCATAATGACAAAATATGACAGATGACAACTGGTGTCAAATTAAAATAATTTGCAAGCAGTTGTTGACATTTGGTGGCAGATTGTTACTTATCCAATATGTCACAACCAAAACAGCACCGAAAAAAGTATTCTCCAGATGAGATTTCACGAATCAGCACACAATCTTGGTGGACTCTTCGTGACACCGCAATCTATCTAAACCGCACCTACGGATCTGTCCGTAACTGGGCTGCGAAAGTTTCTTTGAAAAGATGTCCGAACGACAAACGATTAACCTGCAAGCGTTGGGTTGATAGTGCCCTTTTGGGCAAGTCATAGGACAGCATTTGTCTCACGGCAAATGTATTATTACTAAAAAACAAAATAGAAAGGACGGGAATATATGAAAGAAGTAGGTGGATTAAAGGCAATCGATATGAAAGGGAAGGCGTATGTGATGGTGCATACACGAGTGAGCGGGTTTCATGCGATGTATCCGAATGGTCGGATCGAGACTGAGATTATTGGAGATCCAGTCAGCCATGTTTTTATGCGGGCGAAGGTGACTCCGAATGTTGTACACCCCGAGCGTTACTTTATCGGGCACAGCCAATCCAAGTGGACTGGTATGATTGCTGGGGCAGCTGCCCTTGAGGTAGCAGAGACCTCTGCAGTGGGTCGTGCGTTGGGCTTCCTTAATATCGGGATCGAGGATGGGCTTTGCTCCTCCGAGGAACTCGACAAAGCGAAGACCGTGACTCCTCAGAAGTCAGACAATATCTTCTCTCTTGAGCGGGAGCTGGTTAAGAACAAGTCCACTGAAAGCCTTGGCGAATTGACCGAGGCATTCATTAAGATGTGTGACCAGCACCAGCTGACCGATGGGGATCTCTACAAGTTTGCGAGATCTCTTAATCCATCATCCTGTAAAAAACTTGGTATCAGCTCTCCAGCCGTGCCAGCTAAGACAGACAAGATCGATGAGCCTTTCATTGGTGTGGCTGATACCGCACTGCTGTCGGCCATCGTCAAGCACGGCAAGCTCGTGGTTGAAAGAATCAAGGGCGAAGTAAAATGACGGCCAAGTTTGGAGAATGGAAGACTACCCCATACGGTGAACCAAGGGATGTTCGTGTCTCTAAAAAGAACTGGGATTGGGCTATTAAAAACATTCATACCAAACAACCGAAGAAAACCTCTTCGGGTAAGAAGCGTCTGCCAAGCAGACGCAAAGTAAAATAGCATATCCCTTTTGTGATATGGATTACGAAACCCAAGTACTAGCAATGGAGGCAGCTGTAATGATTATTTTCTTAGTCATTGTAGCTAAAGGATTATGAAGACAATTAAGCTGGATCTCGACGAGCCACACCAGAAGTACAAGAACAAGGGCGGGGATATCCTGCCGTCTGTTACTTCGATAATCGCAAAGCATATAGCCATTCCCCAGCTGGTGCCTTGGGCGTTTGGACTAGGCAAGAAAGGCAAGTGCCTCGAGAAGGATGGTGGTAAGAAGCGCAGGATCGGATCGATATTCCACTTCGGTGCCCACGGTTTCCTAGATGGATTCAAGTGCGACTTCAGCCTGTGTGCCAAGGACGAGGTTGAGTGTGCCGAGGAGATGATCGAGGGATTCAAGAAGTGGTGGTGGAAGAGCGGTCTGGATCGTATCCACTGCGAGCTTCAGCTTGCCAGTGATAAGCACGGCTTCGGTGGAACTGTAGACCTTATCGCTCGGGATAAGCAGGGCAGGCTGGTGCTGGTTGACTTCAAGACCAGCTCATCCCTGAAGCCACAGTACGAACTGCAGATGGCTGGTTACAAGATGCTCTACGAGGACTGCCACCCGTTCGACGAAGACATTGAGGCAGTGAAGTTACTTCGTATTGGGTACGAGAACGACATTGAGGAAAGAAACTTTGAGGACTTAACCCCGCAGATGGAGGCGTGGAAAGCGATCTTGCGCTTCCATTCTGCATACAAACAAATCGAAGATCGCACGAAAGGACAGAAAACATGGCCACGGAAACGCAAGTCAAAGGCATCAAGCTAAACCTGTTTGGAAACAAACGGGCAGAAGAAAACCCCAAGGCACCTAAGTTCGCCAGCCCTCGCAAGAAGGATGGAGAGAAGTGGGTGGACGAGGCGATTGAGATCCCTGCTGGCAAGTACAAAGCTGCTTGCTGGGTGCGGGACGATAAGAACGGCAACAAGATGTTGTCGATCACACTCACCGATGTGGGTGGCACCGTCTCGGGTGGTGATATCTTTTAATGAAAGATAAACCATTCTGGGAAAAGGAAGCTGCTGGCAAGAGGCTTGGAAACAAGCTCTCGCCTAAAGCCAAAGCCTATGCAAAGGCCAAGGCCAAAGCTGCTGGCAGACCGTATCCAAACCTAGTGGATAACGCAGCTGCTTCTAGGAAGTACTAATCGGTAAGCCGAGATGCCAATCAATTCTTGCGCCAAGGGTAAGCGTGGAGAAAGAGCATGGAGGGATTTCCTTCGTGCCGTTGGTATCTCGGCTCGGAGAGGTAGGCAGTACTCGGGTTCCCCAGACTCTCCCGATGTTGTGTCGGATGACGGCATGCACTGGGAGGTTAAGTGGGTTGAGAACCTGAATGTGTGGAAGGCCATCGAGCAGTCGGTCAGGGACTGCGGGGCTGGAAAGGTTCCAGCCGTAGCCTTTAAGAAAAACGGAACAGACTGGCTGGTTGCCATGAGAGCTGAGGATTTCCTTAAGATCAAGAGCAACTGCCAAGCAGACGAAACTAAAACGGAGGTTAAAGGAATATGGATAAAGCATTAACTGCAATGTTCTTAAGTGTCTGCATCAGCAACGCAGACCCGATCAAGGTCAGGTTAACAACCTATCATCGTGGTGAGGATTCATACACTCGGAGACTGAAGAGTGCCTCTGGCTACACGCTCAAGGAGGGCATCTCAGTTGCAGCTGACCCTCGGGTCTTTGGCTACGGGAACTGGATCTATATCGACGGCATTGGTGCCCGTCAGGTTCACGATACTGGGTCTGCTGTGATCAGCAGGAAAGCAAGCGGTGGAAAATTCCCCGTGATCGATGTGTTCTTTCACAGCCGTAAGGATGCGGAAGCGTTCGCTAATTCCCACAAGTACGCACTGGTATAC
>Ga0187845_1000226_pt1 | contig 32006 bp, 25 predicted proteins | sample SpaLakP09_SKY_68_FD_134515 | JGI IMG/M metagenome (GOLD analysis project Ga0187845, IMG submission 134515) | Oligotrophic lake water microbial communities from Sparkling Lake, Wisconsin, USA - SP09_SKY_68 | ecosystem: Environmental > Aquatic > Freshwater > Lake | place: USA: Sparkling Lake... | reverse complement strand
TAGCTTCGTGCGCACTTTCATCAAACGTCCACACTTATCGACTGTGAATTTTTAAAGAACTTATTCGGTACTGCTTGCTGAGAAGCGTTGTGTTCATCAGCGAAGAGGCAAGATTATGAGGCGCTTCAAACATTCCGTCAAGTCTTACTTTTTTCTCACTCAACTCAGCGCTGGGCGCCTTGTTTTGCGAGGGGGCGAACTATAGCAAGGAAGCCCTTGCCTGACAAGAGTAAAATACCGGCTTCATCCGATTTGCAAGAACCATAATGTTGACACCTACCATACAAGCAACCCACAACGAGACGCTCGCGGCAGAACTGGATCGCGCTATTAATAACAAAACCAAGCCGCTAGGTAGTCTGGGCGCATTAGAGGCTCTGGCAAAGCAGATAGGGCTGATACAGAACACCCGCCAGATTCGCATCTCCGATCCTGCCATCCTCGTATTCGCGGCCGATCACGGCATTGTGGCCGAGGGCATCTCCGCCTATCCGCAAGACGTTACATGGCAGATGGTTGAAAACTTCCTCGCCAAGGGCGCGGCGATCAATGTCTTCGCTAATCAGAATAACTGCGCTCTCTATGTAGTGGATGCAGGTGTTAATCACGAGTTTGGCCCACGCGACGGCCTGATCGATCGCAAGCTGGCAAACGGTACACAGAATTTCGCCCAGCAGGCAGCCATGAGCAGCGCCACCTGCGCGGCAGCTCTGGAGGCGGGCATGGCGCTCGCAGCCGATCTGAAGGGCAATGTAGTGGGCTTTGGCGAAATGGGTATCGGCAATACCACCGCTGCTGCTGCACTCATGCATAAACTGACCGGCATCCCGGTCGCGGAATGCGTTGGAGCCGGCACCGGCCTCTCGCCAGAAGGTGTGCAGCACAAGCAGCGCGTCATCGAGGCGGCTGTCGCCAAGCATCAGGGTGTAGAAACGCCTTTCGATATACTCGCAACTTTCGGCGGACTGGAAATCGCCATGATGGCGGGTGCCATGCTGAAGGCTGCCGAATTACGCAAAGTGCTGCTGATCGACGGCTTCATCGTCACCAGCGCGCTGCTGGCCGCTGCACGCATGCAGCCTGCCATCCTTGATTACTGCGTATTCTCCCACTGCTCCAACGAGCAGGGACATCAGAAGATGCTGGACGCACTGCACGCTCGCCCGCTACTCAACCTTGGCCTGCGTCTGGGCGAAGGCACCGGCTGCGCACTCGCACTGCCCCTGCTGCACGCGGCCGCCAACTTCGTCAATCAGATGGCGACTTTCGAATCCGCGCAGGTGAGCGAAAAATCCGAGTAAAGTAAAACGCATGCACCAGCTCCGCCTATTCTTCACTGCCCTGCAGTCTTTTACCCGCCTGCCCATACCTGGCTGGATAGGTTTCGACGCTGCGTGGCTGAATCAGGCATCGCGCTACTTCCCACTCGTGGGAGTGGTGGTAGCACTGATCGGAGCGGGCGTGTATGCGCTGGCGGCCCTGCTGCTTCCGGCGCCGGTAGCTGCACTACTTTCTACTGCAGCCACCATCTACGCCACAGGCGCCTTCCACGAAGACGGCTTCGCCGACATGTGCGATGGTTTTGGCGGCGGCATGAATCGCCAGCGGGTGCTGGAAATCATGAAGGACTCGCGTATCGGTGCCTACGGCGCAATCGGCACCATCTGCATGCTGAGCCTGAAATGCACCACGCTGGCCATGCTGAATCCCGCCATGGCTGTTGGCGCGCTGCTGCTAGCCCACCCGCTGTCGCGGCTGATGGCCACTTCACTCATCTGGCGCATGCGCTACGCACGTGAGGATGGCAAAGCCAAGCCATTGGCGCAAAGTATGCGCAGCGGCGAATTCGCGCTGGCCAGCTTCACCGCGCTACTTCCCACCTTACTGCTAGGCGCTGGCGGCTGGCTGGCGTGGCCTGCACTGGGTTACAGCATTCTGGCCGCGGCACTCGTAACGCTCTGGCTGGCATACAAAATCCAGCACCGCCTTGGCGGCTATACCGGCGATTGTCTGGGCGCGGTACAACAGGTCAGCGAAGTCGCCATCTATCTGACCTTGCTGGCGGCAACCGGACCAATCGTCGGGCCAACAGCATGGCATGCTTAAGTCCATGCGTTTGCTACTGGTACGCCATCCACAGCCCCTGATAGCACAGGGTATCTGCTACGGCAGCAGCGATCTTCCCGTAAGCGCCGAGCAGCTGGCACAAACTGCAGCCACGCTGGCGGCAACGCTGCCAGCAGGCCCGGTTCTGTACACCAGTCCTTTGCAGCGTTGCGCGCAGCTGGCACAGGAACTCGTCAGGCAATCAGGGCTCGCCCAACCTATCGCCGATGCGCGGCTCGCCGAAATGCACTTCGGTCTATGGGAACTACAGCGCTGGGACGATATCAGCCGCGCCGAGATCGACGCATGGGCCGCGGATCTGGCGCATTACCAGCCCGGTGGCGGCGAAAGTGTGCTGCACATGGCGCAGCGCGTGCACAGCTTCTATCACGACTGGCACACACAGAAGCAGGACGCGATCGTCATCTGCCATGCCGGGACTATCCGCTTGCTGCAGGCCTGTCATAGCGGACTAGCGCCAGCAGCGATGGCGCAGGTAGCGGCACAACGCCCACACCGCATCGCCTACGGCAGCACTTTGCTGTTAAACGCCTGAACAAAGAGCCGGAACAAAGCCGTATAATGGCGGTGTTTTGGTGCTCGCGCGTCTGTCCAGATGCGCAGTTAAACGGGAAACACGAAGCTTCGTCCAACAGGAATGAGCCTGCGTGTGCTGCCCCCGCAACGGTCAACAAGTGTCGCGCAATGCGCGACAAACCGCCTCGGATAACCACTGTGCTAGTCATGGGAAGGTGAGCCGGCTTACTTGTCAGCCCGGATACCGGCCAGAACAGGTGGAAGTGAGCGAACGGGATGTGCGCGAGCGGATCGGGTAGCAACGCTGCCCAGGCTGGCCTCATTCTGCGTTTCTCGCTTCTGTTCAATCTGGCCTACGGGGATGTCGGCTGGTTGCTATTAACTGAAAAACGGTATGAACACTCATCGTATCACCCGACCGGCGGCATGGCCGTCGCTGGCACTGGCTATGGCCACTCCCGCTTTGCACGCTGAACCCGCCCCCACCGTCGTTGTCACGGCCACCCGCACCCCACAAGCGCTGGCCGACACCATTAGCGATACCATCAGCATCAGCGCCGAACAGATCGCAGCATCAGGCGCCGGTTCGATTATCGATCTGCTGCAACGCCAGCGCGGCATAGAAATCGCCCGCACCGGAGGCTCCGGCACCAATGCTACCGTCTTCCTGCGCGGCGCAAACAGCAACCAGAACGTGGTGCTGATCGACGGCGTTCGCATTAGCTCATCCACCACCGGCGCTGCCAACTGGAGCGCCATTCCGCTGAGCGCCATCGACCACATCGAAATCGTCTATGGTCCACTCAGCTCGCTATACGGCGCCGACGCCATCGGTGGCGTGATCCAGATCTTCACGCGCAAAGGCCAGGGCGCCGCCACGCTGACAGGTTCGGCCGGCTACGGCACCGACAACACCCGCGCAGGCGAAGCCGCGCTGTCCGGCAGTCTGCAAGGCTTCAGCTACGCCATCAGTGCAGGCAAGGAAAAATCGGATGGTTTTTCCGCCACCCGCCCAGGCAGCTCGTCCTACAATCCGGACAAGGACGGTTACGACCGCCAAAACGCCGCAGCACGCCTTAGCTACGAATGGGCCGAAGGTCAGGAAATAGGTACCCAGCTGATGCACGGCTCGCTCTACTCGCAATATGACAATGGTCCTGCGCCATTCGATGTGCGCTCCATCGCCGACATCAATAGCGTAGCCTTCTATAGCCACAACCAGTTGCTGCCAAACTGGCACAGTGCGGTACAGATTGCCCAGACACGCGACGATGGTTCCACTTATTCGAGCGCAACCGCCTCCGGCTACTCCAAAATCAATACCAAACAGACCAGCTGGAGCTGGCAGAACGACATTACGCTGGACCGCGATGTGCTGCAGTTGCTGCTGGAGCGGCGCAAGGAAGAAGTCGAAACCAATGGCTTCCCGCTGAACGACCCGCAGCGCTATACCAACTCTGTCGCCGCTTCCTACAACGCGCGTCGTGGTGAGCAGCTGTTCAACGCCAGCGTGCGCCGCGATCGCTCCATCTACGGCGCCAAAAATACCGGCGCGTTCGGCTACGGCTATTTCTTCAGCCCGGCCCTGCGTGCCAGCGCCAGCTACGGCACCAGCTTCCGTGCCCCGACCTACAACGAGCTGTACTACCCTGGCTATGGCAATCCTGCGAACAAGCCGGAATTGGGCAAGAACGGCGAAATCGGCCTGCACTATGATCGTAACGGCAGCGCTGCAAGCGCCACCTACTACCGCAACCGCCTGACCGACCTGATGGTCAACATCAATCCCTGCCCATACGGAACGGCTGAATACAAGTTTGGCTGCGCCTACAATGTCAACCACGCTCTGCTGGCAGGTGTGACGCTGTCTGCCAGCCAGCAGCTCGGCTCTTTCACCTTCTCGGCCAGCGCCGACCTGCAGGATCCGAAAGATGAAACCAGCGGCAAGCAGCTGGCACGCCGCAGCAAGCAGCACGGCAATCTGGCTGCCGACTATGACGGTGGCAGCTGGAAAGCCGGTGTCGAAGTGGAGCTGTCGGGCGAGCGTTTTGACGATGCGGCCAACAAGTACCGTTTGCCCGGCTATGGCTTGCTCAACCTGTACGGCAGCTACCGCCTGAACCGCGACTGGTCGGCACTGGCGCGCTGGAATAACGCAGCCGACAAACAGTACGATTTGGCGCGTAATTACGCTACCCCTATGGGCAAGGTGTACGTGGCGCTACGCTACGGTTACCAGTAAGCCGCTATGGTGTAATCTGCCGGCAGCCACCATGCAACCGGCAGATCACCCGCTTAACAGAAAGTAGTCCATGCATCCGAATCCACATCATTTACGCCGACGCGCCACCGTCATCCTGACGGCCTTGCTGCTGTTCGCGCTGGCCAGCCTGATCTTCGCCGGCATGACAGGTTCGGTGCATATCCCACTGGCCGATATTCCGGCAGCGCTGGATGAACTGGCGCATGGTCAGGCCCAGACTCTGGCCGCCACCCTGCTCGACCTGCGCCTGAGCCGCGCCATGACGGCCTTCGTCACTGGCGCCGCGCTGTCGCTGGCCGGCGTCATGATGCAGGCCCTGCTGCGCAATCCGCTGGCAGATCCTTACGTGCTGGGCATCTCGGCCGGGGCGTCGGTCGGTGCACTGGCCGCCCTGCTGTTTGCCTGTGCGGTCTGGGTAGTAGATAGCGCCGCCTTTGCCGGTGCTGTCGCCGTCTCGATGATGCTGTATCTGTTGGCGCGGCGCGATCTGCGCGGCGGCACGGCAGCCGAAGGCGGCACCGCACTCCTGCTGCTGACGGGCGTGATTCTGTCCTCCGCCTGCATGGCACTGGTAACACTGATGCTGTCGATCGCACCGGAAAGCCGGCTGCGCAGCATGGTGTTCTGGATGATAGGCGATCTGGCCGGCGCTCCCGTGCGCGCGCTGCCATGGCTGGTGCTGGGTGGTGCGCTGCTATTCGCCCTGCGCAGCGCCCGTTCCATGAATGTGATGGCACTGCACGCAGAGGCAGCAGCAACGTTAGGTATACGCGTGGGCGCACTGCGCAAAGGCCTGTTCTTTGTCTCCGGCCTGCTCACCGCCAGCGCCGTCACCAGCGCGGGCAGCATAGGCTTCGTCGGCCTGATCGTACCGCACGCCTGCCGCTTTGCCGTGGGCCCCGACCATCGCCTGCTGATTCCGGCAGCCACACTGGCCGGCGGCAGTTACCTGATGCTGGCCGATACGCTGGCCCGCACCATCATCGCCCCCCAGCAATTGCCGGTAGGCGTAGTTACTGCGCTGATCGGCGCCCCCGTGTTCCTGTACCAGCTACACCGTCTGCGAAAATAATATGCTCAGCACCCATCAACTCTCACTGAAAACCGGCCAGCGCCAGCTGGTGACGGCGCTGGACTGGCAGGTAGGCGACGGCCAGTGCTGGAGCATCATAGGCCGCAACGGCGCTGGCAAGAGCACGCTGCTTAGAACGCTGGCCGGGCTGCGCGCGCCAGACGGCGGCCATGTCGCCATCGCCGGCCGTCCGCTGGCCGAGTGGCCACTGGCCGAACTAGCGCGCCAGCGCGCTTTTCTGGCACAGAGCCGCAGCGATGCATTCGCCTACAGCGTGGTAGAAACCGTCCTGTCGGCACGCCACCCCTACCACGACAACCGCTATTGGGAAGGCAGCGATGACCACAGTGCCGCCATGCAGGCGCTGGCCGCCATGGAAGTGGATGACCTGGCCAGCCGCGACGTGCGCACCCTGTCCGGCGGCGAGCGCCAGCGCGTGGCCATTGCCGCCATGCTGGCGCAGGATACGCCGCTGCTGCTGCTGGACGAACCGGCCAATGCGCTGGATCTGGCCCATCAGGTCAGTGTCATGCGCCTGCTGGCTCGCCTGTGCCGCGAACAGGGCAAGACCGCCATCATGGTAGGCCACGACCTGACGCTGGCCCACAGCGTTTCCACTCATGCGCTGCTGCTGATGGGCGACGGCAGCTGGCTGGCCGGCAGCACCGTCGACGTTATGCGCGCCGACATCCTGAGCAACTACCTGGGCCACCCCATCGACGTACTACAGCACGGCAACCGCAGCATCTTCATTCCCTCCGAGGCACAAGCATGACCGAACAGAATTCCAACGACATCGATGCATTGAACGAACGCCACCGCGTGCGCATGGAACGCAAGAAGGCGATTATCGACGCCAAGATCGCCGCAGCCGACAAACAGATCGGCATCATCATCGTCAACACCGGCAATGGCAAAGGCAAAAGCTCCAGCGCCTTCGGCATGGTAATCCGCGCCATGGGCCACGGCATGAAAGTCGGTGTAGTGCAGTTCATCAAAGGCGCCATGCAGACTGGCGAAGAGCTGTTTCTGCGCCGCTTCCCCGAAGAAGTCAGCTTCCACTCCATGGGTGAAGGCTATACGTGGGAAACCCAGAACCGTGAGCGCGACATCGAAAAGGCCCAACTGGCATGGGAACAGGCAAAACGCTTTCTGGCCGATCCGGAAATCGGTCTGGTGGTGTTCGACGAACTGAATATCGCACTGAAATACCGCTATCTCGATACGGATACCATCATCAGCGATCTGCTGGCCCGCCCGGCCATGCAGCACGTGGTGATTACTGGCCGCGGCGCACCACCTGAACTGATCGCCATTGCCGACACGGTCACCGAAATGGATGTGGTTAAACATGCCTTCAAGGCAGGCATAAGCGCACAGGCAGGCACCGAATGGTAGCGCAGCGCTACGTGGAAGCACGCGCAGTACTGATCTCCGCCATTGCCTCCGGCCAGGGAAAAACCAGCATCACGGCAGCACTGGCGCGCAAGCTGGTCAAACAGGGCAAGCGCGTGCGGGTCTTCAAATGCGGCCCGGACTTCATCGATCCCATGATACTGGAGCGTGCCAGCGGCGCCACGGTACGCTCGCTCGACCTGTGGATGGTGGGCGCCGAACTATGCCGCAGCCAGCTGGCAGCAGCAGCGGCCGAAGCCGACGTACTACTACTCGAAGGCGTCATGGGCCTGTACGATGGCACGCCCTCCTCAGCCGACCTGTCGCGCGAATTCGGCGTACCCGTCATGGCCGTGATCGATGCCGCAGCCATGGCGCAGACTGCAGGCGCGCTGGTCATGGGTCTGCGCGATTACGGCCCGGTACAACTGGCAGGCGTCATCGCCAACCGCGTCGCCAGCGAAGGCCATGCCCGCATGGTGGCGGCGTCGCTGCGCGACATTCCCCTGTTCGCCACCCTGCCCAAACAAGCCCGCTCGTTACCAGAGCGCCATCTGGGCCTGATGCTGCCCGACGACGTCAATGACATCGAAACACTGCTCGATGAACTGGCCGAGCAGCTCGTGTTCGACCAGCAGGCATGGGAAGCCATGCCGCCGGCACGCTTTGCCGTCCCCGACGCGGCCAGCGCACCTGATCTTCTGCTGGCAGGCCGCACCATCGCAGTAGCGCGCGATCAGGCCTTCATGTTCATCTACCCGCACAATCTGGACACCCTGCGTGAACTGGGCGCTACGCTGAAGTTCTTCTCGCCGCTGGCCAATCAGCCTATTCCGGCCGAAGCCGATGCAGTCTATCTACCCGGCGGCTACCCTGAACTGCATGCACGTACATTGGCCGAAGCCAACGCATGGCAGGCATCCATGCGCGCGGCCCACGCAGCAGGCTTGCCGATAGTGGCGGAATGTGGCGGCATGATGGCGCTGGCCGAAACTCTGACCGATCATGCAGGGATCACATGGCCGATGGCGGCGTTGCTGCCGGGTGCCGTCACCATGCGCGCGCGCCTGTCAGGTCTGGGGCTGCAAGGACTGCCGACAACACAAGGCCAGCTACGTGGCCACACTTTCCATTACTCGCAGCTGGAAACGGCGCTGGCACCGGCGGCGCACACCGTCAAACACCCCTCGGCCCAACAGGGCGAAGCCTGGTACCGCCACGGCTCGCTTTCAGCTTCCTACTTCCACGCCTATTTTCCGTCCAATCCGGCAGCTGCCGCTGCCCTGTTCACAAGGAACGCAGCATGACACGCACATTGATACTGGGCGGTGCACGCTCAGGCAAAAGCAGCTATGCCGAAAAACTCGCCAGCGAATCGGGCAAGGAAGTGGTCTACATCGCCACCGCCAGCGCCAGCGACAGCGAAATGGCCGAACGCATCCGCCATCATCGCGCCAGCCGGCCTGCCGAATGGATCACCGTCGAAGAGCCGCTCGCTCTGGGCAACCAGCTATTGCGCTGGTCGGCGCCGGAGCGTGTGATACTGGTGGACTGCCTGACACTGTGGCTGGGTAATCTGCTGTTCAGCAGTAGCGAAGAATTTCCCGAGGTAGGCACCATCGCGCTGCCTGCGCTATTCCACGAGCAGCAGGACATGCTGGCCAGTGCGCTCACCCGCTGCAGCAGCGACGTCATCCTCGTTTCCAATGAAGTCGGCATGGGCATCATGCCGGTAGGCGCGATCTCGCGCTGCTTCATGGACGAACAGGGGCGCCTGAATCAGGCCATGGCGGCACTATGCGACCGCGCCGTGTTGGTGGCCGCAGGCCTGCCACTGGTACTTAAAGGCGCAGCGTGCTGACTGGACTAGGCTGGGGCGCAGTCAGCTTCCTGTTAATGGCTGGTGTGCTGCTCGACTTGCTGCTGGGCGAAGTACGGCGCTGGCATCCGCTGGTGGGCATCGGCAATCTGGCCTATGCGCTGGAACGCCGCCTCAATTGCGGCACGCTACGCTTCTGGCGCGGCATACTGGCGTGGCTGCTCGCCGTCATCCCCGTTACCGCCTGCACAGCGGTGCTGATCTGGTGGCTGCAGCCGCACTCCTACCTGCTCTGGCTGTGTCATGCAGTGCTGCTGTATTTCAGCCTGGGCCTGCGCAGTCTGGGCGAACACAATCTGCCGATTGCTGCTGCGCTGGCGCGACAGAATCTGGTGCAGGCACGCCTGCTGACTGCGCGCATCGTCAGCCGCGACACCAGCAATGCCAGCGCACAGGATCTGACGCATGCCAGCATCGAATCGCTGCTGGAAAACGGCAATGACGCTGTCTTCGGCACGCTGTTCTGGTTCATGCTGGCAGGTGGTCCCGGCGCCGTGCTGTACCGCATCGCCAACACCCTCGATGCCATGTGGGGCTACCGCACGGAGCGCCTGCGCCAGTTCGGCTGCTGCGCAGCGCGCATGGACGACGCGCTCAATTACCTGCCAGCCCGGCTGACGGCCCTCAGCTACACACTGCTGGCCCCCTCGCAGGCGGCCAGGCGCCGCGCCTGGCGCTGCTGGCGGCGGCAGGCGCCCGCATGGGACAGTCCGAATGCCGGCCCTGTCATGGCCAGCGGTGCTGGAGCACTCGGCATCCAGCTAGGCGGCGCCGCAATCTATCACGGCGTGCTGGAGCAGCGCCCGCAGCTAGGCGAAGGTGCCAGTGCCAGCGCCGCCGATATTTACCGCGCATGGCGGCTGGTCAGCCACACAACGCTGTTCTGGCTTGCCCTGGCCGCCATCATTGCCACTCTGCAGCTCGGAGGCTTGCATGCTTGAACACGGCGGCAACCTGCGCACGGCATCGCTGCGCTTTGGTCAGCACGACTGGCTGGACCTTTCTACCGGCATCAATCCGCACTGGTACCCGGCGCCGCTTATCGCGGCCAATGCCTGGCACCGTCTGCCCGAACCTTCACCCGAGCTGGCACAGGCAGCCGCCAGTTTCTATGGTGCGCCGCTGATGCTGCCAGTGGCTGGCACACAGGCAGCCATACAGGCTTTGCCCCGTTTGCGCCAGCCATCACGCGTCACGGTTTCAGCCCCATCCTATGCAGAGCACGCACATCACTGGCAGCAGCACGGGCACACCTTGACCCAAATCGCCTACGCCGAGCTGGAACAGGCGCTTGCGCACAGCGATGTGATGGTGATCTGTAATCCCAACAACCCCACCGGCGCCTGCATACCGGCCGCCACCCTGCTGCGCTGGTCGCAGCAACTGGCGGTGCGCGGCGGCTGGCTGGTGGTGGACGAAGCGTTTGGCGACACCTGGTCCGAATACAGCGTGGCGGCACATAGCCAGCAGCCCGGCCTGATTGTGCTGCGCTCTATCGGAAAATTCTTCGGACTGGCCGGCATACGGCTGGGCTTTGTCGCCGCCGCACCGCAACTACTGGATGCGCTGGCCGATCTGCTGGGTCCATGGACCGTAAGCGGACCGGCCCAGCAGATCGCATTGGACGCACTACGCAACAGAGCCTGGCAAGAACACACGCGCACCACCCTGCAAGCTAGCGGCGCACGCCTGCAACGGCTGCTCGCCACGCATGGCATAACCAGCAGCGGCAGCGCCCTGTTTCAATGGTGGGCCGAGGCCGAGCCGGAGTCCTTCTGGCAGCACATGGCAGAACGGGGTATCTGGGTACGCCTGTTCACCCATGCCGCGCGCGGCATCCGGCTAGGCCTGCCGCCCGACGAAGCGGGCTGGCAGCGACTGGAAACCGCTCTTCAACAATGGACTCTCAAGGACCGCCCATGAAGTACCTCACTACCGCTATGCTGCTACTGGCGCACCTCGGCAGCACGCACGCTGCCATCAGCGTACGCGATGACGATGGCAACCTCGTCACCTTGCAAAAGCCCGCGCAGCGCATCATCGCCATGGCGCCCCATGTGACCGAACTGCTGTATGCCGCGGGCGGCGGCGACAAAATCGTTGGCGCGGTAACGTATAGCGACTACCCTGAAGCTGCAAAGAAGCTGCCCCGCATCGGCGATAACCGCCAGGTCGACATGGAACGCGTGATCGCCATGAAGCCCGACCTGATTGTGATCTGGATGCACGGCAGCTCGGAGCGCCAGATCGATACGCTGCGCCAGTTGGGTGTGCCGCTATTCCACAGCGAACCACAAAAACTGGAAGGCATCGCCGATAGCCTGCTACGTCTGGGGCAGCTGATGGGCACAGAAAGCGTAGCCCAGCCCGCCGCTGCAGAAATCAGCCGCCAGTTTGCCGCGCTGGCCAAACAGTATGGCAACCGCCCCCCTGTGCGCATGTTCTATCAGGTGTGGGACAAGCCACTCTACACGCTAAGCGGCAGCTCAATCGTCAGCGATGCCATGCGACTGTGCGGTGGGGTGAATATCTTTGCCGATCTCAAAGTCACCGCCCCCGTAGTCAGTACCGAGGCGGTACTGCAGGCCGACCCCGAAGCGATTTTCGGCACCAGCGAAAAAAACTACGGCGGGGTCAATCTATGGCGACCCTACACCACCATGAAGGCGGTACGTAACGATAATCTGTTCACGCTCAACGGCGAACTGCTGAACCGTGCCGGCCCGCGTATGGTGGCCGGAACCGCCGCCCTGTGTGAAAAACTCGAACTGGCCCGCCAGCACCGGAAGAACTGATATGAGCTTTCCTTTCACAACACTGATGGTACAGGGCACCACATCGGATGCCGGCAAGAGCACCGTTGTTGCGGCGCTGTGCCGCCTGCTGCGCCGCAAGGGCATACGGGTAGTCCCCTTCAAGCCGCAGAATATGGCGCTCAACAGCGCCGTTACTGCCGATGGCGGTGAAATAGGCCGGGCGCAGGCACTGCAGGCCATAGCAGCGGGGCTGGCTCCGCATACAGATATGAACCCCGTGTTGCTCAAGCCATCAAGCGACGTCGGTGCGCAGGTGATCATCCACGGCAAAGTGCGGGCCGAAATGGATGCGCGCGACTATCACCAGTACAAGACCATCGCCATGCATGCGGTGCTGGAATCGCACCAGCGCCTTTGCCAGCAGTACGACAGCGTCATCGTCGAAGGCGCCGGCAGCCCGGCCGAAATCAATCTGCGCGACCGCGATATTGCCAACATGGGCTTTGCCGAGGCAGTGGACTGCCCGGTGATACTGGTTGCCGACATCGACCGTGGCGGCGTGTTTGCCCATCTGGTCGGCACCCTGTCCTGCCTGTCGCGGAGCGAGCGCCATCGGGTAATCGGCTTTGTCATCAATCGCTTCCGTGGCGATATCAGCCTGCTTGAGCCGGGGCTGGAGTGGCTGGAAGAGCAGACCGGCAAACCGGTGCTGGCCGTACTGCCCTATCTGCATGGTCTGTTCCTCGATGCAGAAGATGCCGTGCAGGCAGTTCAGGCATCGACAGGGGCTTTCCGGGTTGTGGTTCCCAGCCTGCCGCGCATGAGCAACCACACCGACTTCGACGCACTGCGCGCCCATCCGGAAGTCGACCTGCGATTTGTGCGTCAGGGCGAGCCGATACCACCGGCAGATCTGATCATCCTCCCCGGCAGCAAGAACACCCGCACCGATCTGGCATGGCTGGAGCAGCAGGGCTGGCCGCAGCAGATTGCACGTCATCTGCGCTACGGCGGCAAGGTCATCGGCATATGCGGCGGCTTCCAGATGCTGGGCCGGCAAGTGCACGACCCGCGCGGAGTGGAAGGCACGCCCGGCAGCTCCGCCGCACTAGGCCTGCTGGAGATGGACACCGTGATGACCACCCATAAGCGCCTGCAGCAAGTGCAGGGCACCTGCGCGTTCGACACGCGGCGGGCCGCCGTTAGCGGTTACGAAATCCACATGGGCGAGTCACGCGGACCAGCGCTGGACACGCCCGCCTTCATGATAAATGGACGTGCCGAAGGCGCCATATCGCCAGATGGCCAGGTGCTGGGCACCTATCTGCACGGGCTGTTCGACACGCCATCTGCCAGCAGCGCCTTGCTGCGCTGGGCCGGCCTTGAAAGTGAACACGCGGTCGATACCCAGGCCCTGCGCGAAGCCAGTCTTGATCGCCTGGCCGATGCCACCCAGCCGTTGCTGGATGCCTTGTGCGTGCTGCGCAACGACAATCTCGATGTCAGCGCTTAGTGTCCACGCTTAACGTCAGCACCAGATGTCAGCACTGAATCCTGGATTGCCGGCCTAGCTGGGCGCGCATTCCTCAATGCGGCGGTTGCCGGGGCCGGGTAAGGTACGCAGACTACGCTCGGTAGCAGCGGAAAATTCGCGCTGCGTCACCGTGTCGACAAAGCGCCAGTCGCAGCGTACCTGCTCATGGCTGGCGGTGATAATCATGTAGCCACGCTTGCTGGTCTGGGCGTAATACAACGGGGCGATAAGGTCTACCATCATGGCTGCCACATCGTCAGGATCGCGATCGCGATACAGTCCTTCCATGCCGGGCGAGGAAACCGAAGCCGTGGCAAATTCGACGCCGACCTGCCGGCCCTGCGCATCATGCAGATCGCTGGCCCAGGCATTATGCGTATCCCCCGCCAGCACCACCATATTCTTGCGATGGCGCTGCATCATGCTGAACACCTGCTCGCGGTCGTTCTGATATCCGTCCCACGAATCCATATAGCACGGCAGCGTGACAGCGCCAGCCAGCCAACTCTGCTCACGCTGGCCCAGCGCCGCAGGTTCGCGCGCCGAACGCTGCTTCAAGGCGGCATAGTCGGTACAACTACACTGGCCCATGGCGATCGCCAACGGATACTCCATGCGCGCCATCAGTACCTGCTGCCCTAATACCTGCCAGCGCGCTGCCGATTTCTGCACCTGCTGCTCCAGCCATGCCATCTGTTCGCTGCCCAGCATCTGACGACGCGGCGAAGCGACATCGTGACGGAATTTTTCGATATCGAACTGGCGCTGGCTATTGTAGTAAGAAGACATCATCAGCTGCTGGTCACGCCCCACCAGACGGGTATCGAGCATATGCAGCGACAGCACCGCACCGAAATCAAAGGACCGATAGATCTTCTCCGGGCTGGCAGGATCCGGCACACGGATGGGCAGCCATTCGTGATAAGCCGTCATGGCGGCCTGCTTGCGCAGAGCGAAGGGGCCATGTTTGCGCGTTTCATGCGCCACCGCACCATCGCGCCAGGTATCGTCGGCAAACTCATGATCGTCCCAGACGGTGATGAAGGGCAGCGCCGCGTGCAACGCCTGCAAATCCGGATCGCTGCGGTATTGCGCATAGCGGCGGCGGTAGTCCTCCAGTTGCAGCAGCAGCTCGCGCGGTTCGGATACTCGCCCCAACGCTTCCGCGTTGCTGCTGGCGTAGCCGGTACTTTCATATTCGTAGATATAGTCGCCGATATGCAGTGCCACATCGATGTCGTTCTGGCGGGCAGCATCGGCATACACGTTGAAAAAACCGGCCGGATAATTCGAGCACGAAAACACCGCTAGCCTGACCTGATGTACATCCGCACGCGGCAACGTCTTGGTACGGCCAACCGCCGAACGCACGCCTTCAGCAGCAAACTGGTAGTAGTACACATGACCTGGCAGCAGCCCCAGAGCATCGATCTTGACGGTGTAATCCTGCGCCGCCGAGGTGATGTGACTCCCCTGCGCAACCACCAGCTGCATCGCCGCGTCGGTCGCCACCTGCCAATAGACGGTGTGTTCGGCATTTCCCGTTTCATGGGCCGGCGTCACGCGCGTCCAGAGTATCACCCTGTCCTGCAAGGGATCACCGCTCGCTACCCCGTGCTGAAACTGGACTGCCTAACGCTCCCCGCTATTGACTGCCGGGCTACTGCAACCGGCCAGACCGGTGCCCAGTACCGCTGTCGATGCTACCTGCCGGAGAAACTCCCGCCGGCCTGAATCCGGTGCGGCTTTCGTCATCATGACTCCATCGGCGATTGCGATGGTCGCCAAATTACGCCCTATTCATGACCGCAGCATGACCCCCTTTTTACTTTTGTGTGACAATCCCAGACATGAATACCTCCGCCGCCAAAAGTTACCTACCCTGGGTTGTGGCCACTGCCCTGTTCATGGAGCAGCTGGATTCAACCATCGTCAACACCGCAATTCCCAGCATGGCGGCGAGTCTGCAGGTGACGCCGCTCAGCCTGAAGGCGGTGGTCACCAGCTACATTCTGAGTCTGGCAGTCTCCATTCCCGTGAGCGGCTGGATGGCCGACCGCTACGGCACCCGCCGTGTCTTCATGAGCGCCGTGGCCATTTTTACCCTGGCCTCGGTGATGTGCGGCCTTTCCCTCAATTCGCCCATGCTGGTGGCGGCGCGTCTGCTGCAAGGCCTGGGGGCTGCCATGATGATGCCGGTGGGACGTTTGACTATCGTGCGCACCTTCCCCAAGTCCGAGCTGCTGTCGGCAATGAACTTCGTGATTGTGCCTGCGCTGATCGGCCCCCTGCTGGGGCCAACCGTAGGGGGCTTGATCGTGCACTGGCTGACGTGGCGCGACATTTTCTTCGTCAACGTTCCGGTCGGCGTCACGGCGATCTTTCTGGCCCATCGCTACATGCCGGACTATCGCGGCGACGCTACGCGCCCGCTCGATCTGGTCGGACTGGTGTTATTCGGTACTGGCGTGGCACTGCTATCGTGGCTGCTGGAGATTTTTGGCGAGCACCAGATCGATATCACCTCTGCTACAGTACTGTTCCTGATTGCACTCAGCCTGCTGCTGGCCTACGGCTGGCATGCGCGCGATAGCGCGTATCCCCTGCTGCAACTGGTGCTGTTCAAAATACGTACTTTCCGCGTATCGGTGCTGGGCGGCTTTATCACCCGCATAGGCGTGGGTGGACTGCCCTTCCTGCTGCCGCTGCTGTATCAGCTGGGCCTGGGTCTGCCGGCATGGCAATCGGGCCTGCTGATGATGCCCTCAGCTGCTGCGGCCATGGGCATGAAGCTGATCTCGGCGCGTGTGCTCAACCGCTTCGGCTACCGTCAGGTCCTGATCGTCAACACGGTGCTGATCGGCCTGACCATCAGCCTGTACACCGTTATTCAGCAAGGCACGCCGCTATACCTGATCGTCGCCATCAGCCTGATGCTGGGTTTTTTCAATTCGCTGCAATTCTCCAGCATGAACAGCATCGCCTATGCCGACGTCAGCGCGAACGATTCCAGTATGGCCAGCACCATCGCCAGCTCCATGCAGCAGCTTTCGATGAGCTTCGGCCTCGCCACCGGTTCGCTGGTCACGGGCTGGTTCCTCGGCAGCTTGCCGCAATCGGACCGCGTGGCACTGACAGGCGCGATCCATCACGCCTTCCTGACGCTGGCCGTAGTCACCATCCTCTCCTCGCTCACCTTCTGGTCGTTGCGCAAAGAGGATGGCGAAAGCATCAGCAAAGGCAGTATGCCTTAGCGGGCTGCCTTGCGGCGGCGCACTACCAGCGCCATCAGTCCAAGGCCGCCGAGCAGCATGCCGTAAGTTGCCGGTTCCGGTACCGCCGCAACGTCGGTGTACTTGCCATCATACTGATAGCGCACGGCCAGGCCGTTAATGCTGGTGCCGCTCACCAGCTGCAGGAAGCTGGCGTCATGGGTTACATCGCCGATCAGACGGAAAGCATAAGCACCGCTGGCCGCCTCGGTAAAGCTCAGAGTCTTGCCATTGACCACAGCGCCGAGTCCGTTAAATATCAGTGAGGAACCGCCCAGCAGTACGGACGAATTGTCCGTCAGCGATAGGCTGGCAAACGTCTGTCCCTGCGCACCCGCTTGCAGCAGCTGCAAGGTACCGCCGTTCAGTTGCAGTGCACTCGCGGAGGAAAGGCGATTCGCCCCCACCAGCTGCAAGGTACCGCCAGTGAGTACCGTAGCGCCTGCATAGGTGCTGGCGCCGGACAGCATCACCAGGCCGCTTTGTATTTCCACGCGACTGAAATTGGAGATCGAACCCGCATAGGCAAAGGAATTGCCAGCCCCCACGCTGAACAGCATCGTATTCTGGCCGCCGCTGCCACCGTTGATGTCGCCCAGGATGCTGCCGCCATTTACCGTCAGGCTGTTGGTAGCAGAGCCCATCTCGATCGCCTTGCCACTGCTGCTGCCATCGATCGTACCCGCCGTTACCAGCACCGTGCTATCCAGGCCGGTCTTGATGGCAGCGTTGCTGCTGCCGCCGCCCCGTATCACCCCACCTGCCGCATTGCTGATGCTCACCGTATAGCCGCTGGCAGCCCCCACCGCCACAATCGCCGAGTCGCTCTGGCCGTAAATCAGTCCACCGCTCTGATTGGTGATGCTGGCGTTGCCATACAGTCCTTCACGCGAGCCGGGTTTGCCCGCAATGTCGTTACCGGCCAGCGTAATGCCACGGCCAACGGCATTGCTGTTGCCTGCCGCAACCTGCCCCACAATGGAACCGGAGTTGACGATTACGCCGCCGCCTACGCTCATGCCTTCACTGTACCCCAGGCCGTCGCCCACTGCACTGAAGGCATTGAGGGAGCGGATAACCCCCGTGTTGGTGACGTTGACGATACCATCGACATCTATCCCGTCACCATCCCCCGTAATGCCATTGCCGATGATGGCGCCGTGATTGACGATGGTAATAACCTGCTTGTTGTTGAAGCCATCCAGATTAACGCCCGAGCCGTTGCTGCCACGGATAGTGCCGCCGGCAGCGTTGGTAATACTCATGGTGAAGACTTGCGTCCCGTCCTTCTGGCCGCCGGTAATGCCATGGCGGCCACCGTCGATCAGGCCGCCCGCGCCGTTGAAGATCACCGCGCCGCTATTGTTCTGCGCATCGATCCCGTCGCTGCTGCTGCCGGTGGTCGTGGTCGAGATGATTGAGCCGTAGTTATTCACCGCGCCCGCCACGCCAGTGCGTACCGAGTCCGCTTCCTTTGCCTGCAGCAGACCGTAGTTATTCACCACATTGGCGCCCGAAGCAATGGCGTTAAAGTCCACCGCCTGCGAACCGCCAGCACTGGCATTTTCCGAAATCATGGAGCCGTAATTGTTCAGCGTGACGCTGGCATTGGCCTTGTTCATCTGAATCACATCGGCGTCGGCCGCCAGCATCTTCGCATTCCTGTTGCTCGCGCTGCCGTTGTTCACCACCAGCCCCGTGACGCCGGTATTGTCGCGTACCACACGGCCAGTACCCGTCTGGCTGATCAATCCCTGATTATCCAGCGTCGCGTTCTTGCCCACGATGCTGACCGCCACCGCACTGCCAGCAACGGTCAGCGTACCGGTGCTGGTGATGAAGCCGCTCTGGTTCTTGTCCAGCGTTTGTGCATCCGTGTTGGCAGTGCTCAGCGTGCCGGGAAAAACCAGCACAGGCACAGCGGCGGAAGCACTGAGCGGCAACGTCGCAGCAAGCAGCACGAATTGGATGGCGGAGTGAGGTTTCGACAGCGCAAACGACATGGTAGGTCCCGGTTATTTTGTGAGCAAACCTTCAATGTCCCACAAAAATATGACGGGCCCGTGACGCCACCGCGCAGCGCCAGTGCCGCCATAAGGCCAATGCCATAGGCGTGTGTTGACACCACCTATAAAACACCTATACTACCCAGATCATTGCCAACGGACTAACATCTTGATGCTGCCACGCCGCCACCCACTATGCTGGATACCCACGTTATATTTCGCCCAGGGCCTGCCATACGCCATCGTCATGACCATGGCTGCCATCATGTACAAGCGGCTAGGTGTCGCCAACGAGCAGATCGCATGGTGGAGCAGCCTGCTGGGTATGGCATGGGTGGTAAAACCCCTATGGAGTCCTTTGCTGGAACTCGCCCCCAGTAAGAAGTGGGCCATCGTCGCATTTCAGGCTGCCGGCGGCGCCTGCCTGCTGGCGGCGGCACTGGCCTTGCACGGGCCGGGATTCTTCACCTTCAGTGTGGCGGCGCTCGCTTTGCTGTCGCTAGCCTCGGCCAGCCACGACATCGCCGCCGACGGTCTCTATATCGGCCAGCTGACGCCGCGCCAGCAAGCCATGTACTCGGGCTGGCTGGGCACCTTCTGGAATGGTGGCAAACTATTCGTGCAGGGCGCCGTGGTGGTGCTGGCCGGTGAAATGGAAGCGCGCTACGACGTCCGCACGGCATGGGCGGTAGCGCTGGCCCTGCCGGGCGGCTCCCTGCTGCTGCTGGCGGCCTACCATGGCTGGGCCGCGCCCGCTGAGGCCTGCAGCCAGTCCGGAGCCCCCTCCAGCCAGCCGTGGCGCACCAGTGCCGACGTGCTGCTGAGCTTTTTCCGCAAGCCCGGCATCTGGCTGGCCATCGTCTTCGTGCTGCTGTTCCGCGTGGCCGAGGGGCAGGTGCAAACCATAGGCCGCCTGTTCCTGATCGATGGCCGCGAAAATGGCGGGCTGGGCATGAGTACGCTGGACATGGGCATCGCCTACGGCAGTTTTTCCACCATCGCCTACATCGCCGGCAGCATACTGGGCGGCTATTTCGGCGCCTGGCGCGGACTGCGGCAAGCTATGCCCGTGCTGATACTGGCAATGAACATCCCCACCGTCACATTCTGCTACCTGAGCGTGGCGCTGCCGTCCAGCCTGCCCCTGATCACCGCCGTGCTCAGCGCGGAAATGTTCGGCTTCGGCTTCGGTTTCGCCGGTCTGGTCATGTACATGATGCAAGTGGTAGCACCGGGCAAATACCCGGCAGCCCACTACGCACTGGGCACCGGCGTGATGCAGCTGGGATTGGTCCTATCCACCATGGTCAGTGGTAAAATCCAGGCTTGGCTTGGCTATCCTGATTTTTTCATCTGGGGCTTGCTGGCTGCCCTGCCCTCGCTGCTGCTGACTTTCGCGGTGGCGCTACCCGGAAAACCCCTGCGGGCTGCGGGTACAGCGGGCGCAACGCCATGATGAACGCTGCCCAGCCTTACCGATATCTATCCAAGCCGGACCATGACTTCTGACCACCCCACACCCCTCGTCGCCCAGCTAGAGACCCAGATCAAGGCACTGCGGCATGTGCTCGCCTATCGCCATATCTATGTCATCAGCTTTTCCAGCGCGGGGACCATTGTCACCCATAACTACCCGTCGCACCAGCAAGCCACCAGCCTGGAGCATTTTGTCTTCCTGATCGGACAGGACAATCTGGACGCCATCAAGGCGCTGATACGCACTTCCGTTACCGGCAGCGATGGCTGGAAATTCTTCCACCGCGACCTCAAGCTGCATTTGCTGCGGGTGGATCAGGACTTGTGGAATATCGAAGTAGGCACGGTGGAGGAAGAAGCGACCGATGAGCACTACCCCAGCCCCGATTTCGCCAAGTTCTACAGCCTGACCGAAACCCTGACCGAGTTCCATGAATGGCAAACCAGCGGCGATGTAGATGGTGTGCTGGACCGCATCCGCAACCAGCACCTGCCGCAGATCCAGGCCGTCAAGGCCGCGATTAGCGACCCCATTCTGCTGATGTGTCTGGACCTGATCGAAGGCATGGTGCGCTCGGCCGTCACCGACGACGTCGAACTGGAAAACCACATCTACGCGCTGCTCACGCCATCCGAAATCCAGGTGGCCAAATTCATCAAGGTCGGCAAGTCCACCAAGGAAATCGCCCAGAGTCTGAGCGTCGCCTCGAAGACAGTGGAAAACCATCGCAACAGCCTGCGAGCCAAGCTCGGCATTACCAACAAAGGCATCAACCTGCGCAATTACCTGATCAGCCTGTCGAACTAGTCAGGTCAAGCACCGTGCTGCGCCCTTTGCGGCCGTTGCGGCTGAAAGCGGCAATGCGTACCTGCCCTTGCGCCTGCGACGGCGCCAGCGCAACAGGCGCCGTATACACAGGCGCGTATTCATCCGGTTCGCTACCGTCCAGCGTGTAACGCAGTGTCAGACCGGGCAACTCCACATTCGCATGCAGCACGCCCGCTTCCAGCACGGCGCCCGGCAACGGCAGGCGATAGGCCGGCGGCAGCGTCAGGCGGTCCAGCTGCGGCAAAGCACACTGCCCCAGCCGGTGCGAAAATTCGGCCCAGTCCGCGTCCTGTGCAGCACGGCGTGCCGTCATGTCGTGCATGGCGGCCCAGTCCGGCGAGGTACACCATGCGCGTTCGGCTACCGCCAGCAGGCGGGGAAACAGCAAATAGTCAAGACGCGCCTCGTCACGCACATTCTCGCCCCATAACTGCGCCTGTATGCCGAGGATGTTGGCGCGTCCCGTCTCGCTTAGCCGCGCCATTCCGCGCAAGGCGGCCGGGTCCAGCGGCTGCCCCATCAGGTCGATGCTGGCATCGGTGTAGATATCCTCGGGACAGAATTCCAGTACATGGCGCAGGTCAGGAAATCCGCCCCAGTAGTAGCCGGGTTCGTCCGGGTCCTTGGCGCAGGCGAGGTCCAGATATAACCGGTCGCCATTGCACAGCACCACCGGATAGCCGGCATTGGCCAGACGATAGCCGAGATCTTCGCGGCCTTTACCCCAAGCATTGAGCCACACATAGCTGCGCATGGGCGCAGCGAGGAAGCGCGGATTCGGCACAGGCCTGCCCGCAGCATCAGGCTGACTAGCCACCGCCATTTCCTCCCATCCGGCCAGGCGCAAGCCCAGCCGGTGCACCAGCGCGCGCAACTGGTCGAAAAAGTGCTCTTGCAGCTGGGCCGTGGTGTCCAGTCCGAGCTGCGCCATCCACTGACGGCACAGCGGCGAAGCCAGCCAGGCGCCATCCGGCACCTCGTCGCCGCCCGTGTGGATGGTGCTCAGCGGTGCGCCCGCTTGCGCATAAATGGATTGCAGTTCGCGCAGCACCGTTTCGACAAAGCGCAGACAGCCAGGCCGGGCCACACACATCACGTTATCGCGCCACAGCTGCACCGATTGATAGACCGAGCTGTCATCCGGATCGGACAACAGGTATTCTTCGGCGGCCGCAATCTGGCCCGCTGCCAGCAGGCGCTGATGACGCGCTTGCATGGCCAGTATGGCGGCACGGGCGTGACCGGGCAGGTCGATTTCCGGCAGTACGCTGATATGGCGCCGCTGCGCATGGCGCAGGATGTCGATGAAATCCGCGCGACTGTAGTAACCGCTGCCAGCCGAGCCTTGCGCCTGCGGTCCCGAGCCGAACGACGCGCACAGCGCCGCATCGGCGCCGCGCCGTGCACCAAGCTCGGTCAGCTCGGGCAAGGCGGCAATGGCAATGCGCCAGCCTTCATCGTCGCTCAGGTGCAGGTGCAGGGTGTTCAGCTTGTAGCGCGCCATCAGATCGATGATACGCAACACGGCTGTCTTGCTGACGAAGTGGCGCGCCACATCGAGCATCAGGCCGCGGTAGGCATAACGAGGCGCGTCGCGCAGCTCGCCCAGCGGAAGTTCAGCCACGCCTGCCGCATCTGTGCCCAGCAGTTGCAGCAGGCTCTGGATGCCATGCACCACCCCCTGCGCACTGGCAGCGCAAATCAGCGCGCCTTGCGCCGTCACTTCGATGCGATAGGCTTCGTCCCCGGCCGGCATGGCCGCATCGGCCTGGTCCAGTCGCAGCATGATGGCGTCCTGCGGCGGCTGTCCATCGTCGAGGGTACAGGCCAGCGCCAGCTTCCATTGCTGCGCCAGCAGTGCACTCAGCAGTTCCGCCGCATCGGCCAGCACGGGCGGGTACAGGATGCGGCTGCCAGCCCCCAGCTTCAGGCTGCCGCCCGCAGCACGCCAGAACTGCGGCGCTGGCGTCAACACCTGCAGCGCGTCGGGCACCGGCAAGCCGCGCGTTGCTGCATAGCGCGTCGCCGCCGTGTTTGACGGCAGTTGATCGTCCGGCCCACGCTGGCGCTGCGCCGTCGACAGGAACGGCGCGATCTGCGGATCGCCCAGTGCCCAGACCTGCTCCCCGCCCCCAGCATCGTCCAGCACCAGATAAAAACCCAGCGGCGCATCCGTCACACTGATCGCCCAGCCGGCCGACCAGTATTCAATCTCCAGCGTCTCGCCCGGCAACAGTCCGGCAAAGCTGGCTGTGGGCCTAAAACCAAACAGGTCGCCGCCAGCATGATGCAGGCATACCGCTATGCTCAGCCGCGCCGGATCAACCGGCCGGCAGGTATTGAAATACAGCGTCCAGCCGCTGGCCGGCAAGATCGACGGGCCTGCATTGTGCAGCCGCAGGCGCGCAGCAAAACCGTCCGCTTCGTTAGCCAGACAAGCCCACGCCAATTCCAGATTCATATGCCTAGTCCTCTTTCGGGCTCATGCCCGCCACGCAGCGGGCATGGCACAACTTAGTAGCTCACGCCTATCCGCAGGCCCACCGTACGCGGATCGTTCCACGACGCGCGCACAAAACCGCCCGCGTTGTTGGCGCCAAAGCCGCTGTAGAAGTTGGCGGCATTCTTGGAACGGGTGTCGGTCAGGTTCAGGCCATACAGCTCCGCATACCAGTTGTGCGGGCCTATCAGCTTGAGCGAACCATCCACCGTCGAATACGCTTTCTGCGCATCGGACATATGCGGGTTATCCAGATTGCGCAGGGTGAAGTACATCTTGTCCTGCCACTTCACCGACAGCCATGGCACCAGTACATAGTCGTTCGGCAGATTGATATTCTGCGAGAAGTTGAGCGACATGGTGTACTTCGGCGAGAAAGTCAGATGGTTGCCGGTGATGTCGTAAATCTGCTTGCCCACCAGCGTAGGATCGGTGCCCGAGTACATGGGCGGACATGGCACGGCGCCAAACTCCACCCGATAGGCGCAGCCGTAGTTGTCGCTATAGGTGGGATAGTCGCGCATCTTCGAATTGATGTAGGAGAACGAGGCCCCCAGACGTGCACCGCGCCACGGCTTGTAATCGAGCTCCAGTTCGAGGCCGGGAATATCCACCACCCCAACGTTCTTGGTCATGCCCTTGATGATCACGTTGCAGGTCGGGTTGGTGGCAGGGCAAGGCGCATCCGTCTTCACCAGCGCCGAGAAGAACTGGCCGTATTCCTGCTTGTCCTTGTAGCGGCTGTAGAACAGCGTGGCCGACAGGTTCAGGCGGTTCTCCAGGAAGCGGCCCTTGTAGCCCAGTTCCAGATTGGTCACCGTCTCGGGCCCCCATGGGAAGAAGGTGATATGCGGTCCGGCCGGACCATCTACACAGGTCTTGCCGCCGCAGGCATCGTCCTGATCCGAGAAGCCGCCAGACTTGTAGCCGGTCGACAGCGAGGTATACACCATGTCTGCCGGCGTCAATTGCGCCATCAGGCCGAGCCGGTAGGTGAAGTGCTTCCAGCTCTGCTCGTTGGTATTGACAGCAGGCGGGCCATACAGCGCATACGCGCCGGTGCCGGCCAGCGGCCCCATGCCGGGTGTGAGCTGGGTGCCGTTGTGCGCCGCAAAGCCCGGTGTGCCGGGCACGCCGGGATTGAACTGGCCATTGTAGTAGGCCGGTTTGGACGGATCCCAGTCGCCGCCGAACACCTTGCCGTTGTTATTGATCTTGGTGTCCCAGCTATAGCGGCCGCCGAACGTGGCAGTCCATTGCGGTGCAAATTTCCAGTCGGTCTGTGCATACAGCGCCTTGGCGATCACTTGCACGTCCGGCTGGTTGTAGTACTGGCTGATCGGGTAGCCATACGGCGCCATTGCCAGGAATTCCTGCGCATAGTTAATCTGGTTTTTTTCCTTCATGTAGAAGCCGCCATAGACGGTCTGGAAAGCGTCGTAGTTCTGCTTGAGCTGCAGCTCATGCACGTCCGAGACATACTTCGAATCCAGCGTGCGCGAGTTGGTGTCGAGCACCGGCCAGGTACTGCCGTTGCCGCCGGCCGGCACCGGCAGGCTGACGTCAACCTGGCTGGGCAGCGGGTGGTAGCCGGCATCGTCGTCGGTCTGCTGGCTGCGCTTCTGGATGGCATGCGCCAGGCTGTACTCGATGCGGTTGTTCGGGTTCAGGTCCCAGATCAGGTTGGAGCGCAGCGTATTGATCGACATGTCTATCTTGCCGGGCAAGTTGATCTTCACATCCCACTGGCTGCCGGGACAGGCGAAGCGCGTGCCCGCAGCCTGCTCGCAATCCTTGATGAACAGGTTGCCCGCACCGGAGTTCTGGTAGCGCTCGTAGGCCACCAGCCATTCCACATCGCGCGCGGCCTTCCAGCGCGCCGACAGGCGGCCCGCCCACTCGTTCTTGTTGGTGTAGTAGTCGGACGGATCGACCTTGGTATTGAAGCGCTGGTCCACGTCCGGAATGCCGTCGGCAATAAAGCCCTTGGACGGAATATTCACGTCGGTGAAGTCCTGCATCTGGTTGATCCAGCCATCACGCTTGAGCTTCATAAAGGTGCCGCGCAACGCGAAGTTGTCGCTGATGGCGATATTCTGCACCAGGTTGATCTGGCGCTTGCGATAGCTGCCCACATCAAGCACGCTACTGCCATAGGTGGAACCGAATTCCGGCTTGGCCGGAATGATGTTGATGCTGCCGCCCGTCGAGTTGCGGCCAAACAGGGTACCCTGCGGACCGCGCAGCACTTCCACTTGATCGAGGTCGAACAGCAGGGCCAGCGCGCCTTGCGGACGCGGCGAATACAGCCCTGCCACATGCAAGCCGACCGATGGGTCGGAGGCTTCGGTAAAATTCTTGGTACTGATGCCGCGTATCGCAATCTGCACGCCCGAGTCCACTGCCGTCGACAGCTGCAGATTGGGTACGGCGCCAGACAGGCCGCGCACATCGGTGATGCCGGCACGGCTCAGGCTTTCCTGCGTCACCGCCGACACGGCCAGCGGCGTTTTCAGCAGCGCGCTCGAATGGCGCGTGGCGCTCACCGTCACTTCCTGCAAGGCTTCGCCGGACGGCTTGGCCGTTTCAGCAGCAGCTACCGGCATGGCTTCGGCATCGGCCTGCTGCGCCCACAGCGGCTGCGCGCAGATGGCGCAGGCGCCCGCCACGGCAAGGCTCATCATTGTTCTACTCGTCATCAGATGCAACATAGTCTTCCCCACGTTCGTTGTTGAGAGATCAGCACGCGCTAGCGCGCCGCTTGTCTGGTTTTTCACTACGCGCACCGCCTGTATCGGCCGGTACGGTTCTCTTCTGCTGCGGTCGCTGCCGCCTGGTGTCTCCTTCCCCTCCTTATCCCGCTTGCTGCCCTCCTATACACCCCGGGGTTCACAGCCCCAGAGCTATCCTGACCGCCGCCCGCGCGCTGCACGGACGGCTTCCATATGCACACAGATGGCTGACGCCCGCCGGCAGACGCAGCTGGTCATTGCGCAAACTGATCACCAGCAGCTGCTGGCCAAATACCTGCGCCAGCCGCTCCAGCAAGGCATGCGACGCCTGCTGCGGAAAGTCCTCGCCGGGCAGCGGATAGTTCTCCAGCACCGCCACCGCCAGCATGTGCGGCTGCACCTCCACCGTGCTGATCCACTCCACCGCCACTTCATAGCTCAGTGAGTGCGCCTGTATCTGCCTGCGCGCGCCGAACCAGCCATCGGCCAGCACATCGAAAGCAGCCAGGTTCTGATTGGGGCCTATGCCGCGGGCATTCATCAGGCCGCGGTAGGCATCCTGCGGGGTGGTCTGGATCAGGAATACTTCGCGCTCGGCACCGACCGGCAGATTGCCCGCCGGATCAGCCAGCGCTTCGACGGCCGCCAGTGCCGCGCGCTGCGCCAGGGCCTGGTGTTCGCGCATCGGCAGCGGCAGGTAATGGGCGATGCCGTTCAGGCGCGCCAGCTTGAACGACACTACCCTCAGCAGGGTGGCATCAAGTTCGGCTTCGCTCCAGCGACCCTCGCGCACCGCTGCTACCAGCCCGTCTATCATCGCCAGCTGGCGCTGCAGATAATCAGGCTGATGGTCGTAGTGTTCTTCGGACAGCATCATCATGTCGATGCCGGACTGGAAGGCCAGCACGGCCGCATCGGCTGGCGAGTAGTTGCGCCGGATCGCGCCCATATTCATGCTGTCTGAAATGACGATGCCGCCAAAGCCCAGCCGCTCGCGCAGCAGGCCGCGCAATATGGGCGCCGACAACGTGGCAGGGTGGTGCGCATCAAGCTGTGGATAGCAGATGTGCGAAGTCATGATGAGCTCTACGCCGGCATCGATGGCGGCCTGGAACGGTAGCAAGTCCTGCTCCAGCAGCGTGGCCAGCGGCTTGTCGACCACAGGGATGTCACGGTGGCTGTCGACGGCAGTATCGCCGTGGCCTGGGAAATGCTTGGCACACGCCACCAACCCGCCCTGATGCACGCCCGCTACCGCCGCCGTCACATGCCGTGCCACCAGCGCCGGATCGCTGCCGAAAGCGCGCACATCGATGATGGGCGAATCGGCCCGCAGATTGACATCGGCACACGGTCCCAGCACGCAATTGAAGCCCGCCGAGCGCATCTCGTCGGCAAACACCCGGTACATGGAGGTGGTCAGGCCCACATCGTCCGCACGGCCCAGCGCCAGATTGCCAGGGCCGGTGGTCGATTCAGGCATCAGTACGCTCCAGGCGCCCTCCTGATCTACACCCAGCAGCAAGGGCACGGCGTCGCCCACCGCCTGGCTGATGCGTTCGAGTTCGCCGGTCAGCTGGCGCGCCTCGGCAAAACTGGCGGCATTGTCCTGACTCAGATAGCAGCCGCCCAAGCGATAGCGTTCGATCAGCGGGCGCACTGCTTCGGCCTGCTTGCCGGGAAATGCAAGAATGAATAGCTGCCCGACTTTTTGCTCCAGGGACCAATGGCGCAACTGGCGCGCCGCTCGCTCCCGATAGGTTGAAAACATAGAATGCTCCAAAATGAAGGCGTAAGGCTGCCCCGGCCGCGCGTAGCGCAGCCTGAAAAACAGCAAGCTAAGGAAAAACAGCGGTGCTAGCGACGGGGTCGTCGTAACCTGCCGCTGGTCAGCGTGACGGCGCAAATGATAATCACGCCGCGCAGGATCAATTGCTGGTCGATGTCCAGTCCCATCAGGATGAGACCGTTATTGACCATGGCCATGATCAAGGCCCCCACCAGCGAACCGACGACACTGCCTTTGCCGCCGAACAGATGGGTACCACCGATGATGACGGCAGTGAGCACCATCATCAGGTCATTCTCGCCCAGCGTGTAGCGGGCGCTATGCAGCCGGCCGGCGTAGAGGATGCCTGCCAGTGCTGCCAATAGGGCGTTAACCAGCAACACCCACATCTTGACGCGGCCCACCTTGATGCCTGCGTAGGTGGCGGCCAGCTTGTTGCCGCCACTGGCCAGCACGGCCTTGCCAAACGCCGTGTTACGCAACACCACATGGCCCAGCGCCACCACCATCATCATCCACAGGAACAGCACAGGCACGGGGCCGATATCGCCGGAACCAAAAATAAAGGCAAACACTTCGTGATCGACCGGCACCGATTGCAGCGCGCTGAGCCAGCGCGTGATGCCGGTGATGATGCCGGCCGTGCCCAGTGTCACAAGAAAGGAGGGAATACCTATGCGGCTGACCAGCGCGCCATTCACCAGACCGCACAGCGCGCCCGCCGCCAGCGCACCGGCCACTGCCACCAGCATGCCGTGTGGCAGCAGTAGCGCCGCCGTTACTGCAGACAGTGCAACCACGGCGCCAAACGACAGGTCGATCTCGGCTGCCGACAGCACAAAGGTCATGCCAACCGCCATGATGGCGATCATGGCACTCTGGCGTGCGATATTCATCAGGTTATGCTCGCTGAGGAAACCACGCTCATGCAGCGTCACGGCGAATAGCAGGAACAGGCCAACGAATACCACGTAGATCAGCATGGAGCGCCAGTCGCGCGCCCGGCCTTGCGGGGTAGCGGGCGCTGTCGAAGGCGCCGTCGTCGTTTGCATAGGGATATCCATTCTTCGTCCTCTCGAAATCATTGCCGCCTCAAGGCTGGCAAGGTGTTCCATGCAATGCTTCCAGCAGCGCCTGCTGCCCCGCTGCAGCTGCCAGCGGCGGCCCGATATCCGCCCCTACAACCTGATGGCAGGTGTCGCACAGTGCTGCCAGCATGCCGTAGTCGCTGCTGGCGATCAGCACGGCATTGCCTTGCGCCGCGTAGCTACGCACGATCTGCCATAACATCGATTGCGCCTGTACATCCATGCCGCTGCCCGGTTCATCCAGCAGCAGGATGCGGCCATCTGTGCTCAACGCACGCGCCATCAGCACCTTCTGCTGATGACCGCCCGACAGCAGACGCACTTCCTGCGCCGGATCTTCGGTTTTCAGGCCCAGGCGGCGCAACAGTCCGGCGACAATCTGCTGGCCGCGCGCATCGTCGATCAGCAATGCTGTACTCAGGCGTTCAAACAACGACAGCAATATGTTTTCCGATACGCTCAGATCCAGCACCAGACCGGCGCGGCGGCGGTCACCCGGCACCAGATGCAGGCCATGCGCGATGGCTTCCGCAGGGTGGCGTATCTGCACCGCGCGGCCTGCCAATGCCAGCGTATATCCGGGCAGCGCTTGCAGGCCAAAAATTGCTTCCAGCATGGGGCTGGCACCGCTGCCGCTCAAACCGACGATTTCACCTGCCCGCAGAGTCAGCGCCGGCTGCTGCGGGTTGGACGGACACAGTTGCAGCAACGGCGGCGCAGCGCTGGCGATAGGCCGGGCGGCGGGCCAGGCGGGGGCAGGCAATTGCACTGCCAGCAGCGTCAGCACGGCCTGCGCGCTGGTAGCCGCCACCGGCAATGTGTGGGCGATGCGGCCTTCGCGCAGGATGCTCAGGGCATCACACACTTCGAACACATCGCGCAGGCGGTGGGTGATGTAGATGATTGCCAGACCTTGTGCCGACAACCGCCTTACAGTCTGATACAACAGCTCTACTTCGGCGGCGCACAGGTTGGCACTGGGCTCATCCAGTATCAGGATGCGCACCTTGCCGCTGAGTGCTTTGGCGATTTCCAGCAGTTGCTGCTGGCCGTGAGTCAGCTCACCGACAGTCTGCCAGGGATTGAGTGCAATTCGGTAGCGGGCCAGCAAGACATTGGCCGCGCGCATCATGGCGGCTTCATCCACGAAACGGACCCAGCCATCGTTCCAGCGCGTGAGGAAGATGTTTTCCGCTACGGTCATGGTAGGAATCAGGCTCAGCTCCTGATGCACCATGGCGATGCCGGCCCGGCGCGCAGCACCGGCATCGGCAAATACTTGTGGCACACCGTCGAGCAGTATCTCGCCGCAGTCAGGCGCCAGTATGCCGCTGAAGATTTCCATCAACACAGATTTGCCCGCACCGTTCGAGCCCAGCACAGCCTGCACCTGGCCACGATGCAATTCGAAATGCACACCGCGCAGCACCTGGTTATCACCAAACTGCTTGCATACATCATGCGCCTTGAGTATCGGCTGAGCGCTCATCGCGCCCCCTTTCTGGCCACCGCCTGGGTAACGGCTGCTGGCAGTTCACGGTTGAGAGCGCGCTGCCATTGCACGGCGAGATTGGCGCTATCGACGCGCAAGGCATCGACCGTCACGAAAGGCGGCGTTGGCCGGCCCAGCAGGGCCATCCCCCCCATGCGGGCAACGGTTCTGCCCATGTCGTAGGGCAGGTCGCTAACGATGCCGGCCATGTTGCCGCCCTTGGCCATGTCCAGTGCATTGGCAGCACCCAGATCCATCGTCACGACTTTCAAATCTCGTCGGCCAACCGCGCGCGCAGCCGCAGTGACGCCTTCAGCAATGCTGTCCCATGGTGCATAGATAGCGGAAATGGTGGGGAACTGGGTCAGGATAGCGGCCGCTATCGCTTCGCCATCCTGCTGGTTGGCGATACCGCGCGAGGCCACCACCCGTATTCCCGGATAGCGGGCCAGTGCCTGCCTGACGGCGGCGTCGCGCTGGTTGGTGACGAAGTAGTTGGCTGCGTGATAAATCAGAGCGACCTCGCCCTTGCCGTGGATACTGCTAGCCAGCAGTTCGGCCGCAGTCTGCCCCATGGCGTAGTAATCGTCAGTAACGATACCGGCATAGTCGCGGCCGGGCAGGAATCCCTGCGGTACGTTGCTGATGAATACCAGCTTAACGCCGGCAGCCACCACCGGACGGAAGGCCACGGCACCAGACACAGGATCAATCACCAGCGAGATGATCAGGTCAGGCTTGAGCGCCATCACGGTTTCCAGATCGGTACGCTGCTTTTGCGGGTCCATACCGGCATCGGTAACAGCGACCACACGAATACCCAGCTCATCCAGGCCCTTGCGCGCGCCGGCAATCAAGGCGTTGGAGAAATCCGAGCTGGTGTGCATAACCAGTGCAGCGCGATAAGCCTTGCGCTTCAGCGCAGCGATATCGGCTGGTTTAAGGGCAAGCTCGGCATATGGGGTGGGCTGCTCGCCATGCGGACCACGCGACAATATCTGTGCGTGCGCACCTAGCGCCATGGCAAACATACCGGTCAGCCACCACCTCCGAGTACCCATTTTCCACCTTTAAATAGATTAGTATCAAATATACTAGGTATTTAGATAGGTAGTATAGGTGTTTTATAGGTATTGTCAAATAAAAATGCTTAAAACGCAAAAAACCCCCAACGGCCAAAAGGCTGAAGGGGGTTTTTCTAATAACTAGCTTGACGATAACCTACTTTCACACTGGTTGCAGCACTATCATCGGCGCAGAGTTGTTTCACGGTCCTGTTC
>Ga0187845_1000224_pt1 | contig 32035 bp, 27 predicted proteins | sample SpaLakP09_SKY_68_FD_134515 | JGI IMG/M metagenome (GOLD analysis project Ga0187845, IMG submission 134515) | Oligotrophic lake water microbial communities from Sparkling Lake, Wisconsin, USA - SP09_SKY_68 | ecosystem: Environmental > Aquatic > Freshwater > Lake | place: USA: Sparkling Lake... | reverse complement strand
CGCTGTCGACCAGCGCGTTGTAGTCCCGCACCAGGGACATCTTGCGGTAGTTGAAGTTGCCCAGCGTCACCGAGGCGAGGTCGACGTCCCACTGATACGGGTTGCCGCTGCTCTCGCGCAGCGCGAAGGTGGCGTGCTCGACCTCGGCGGCGGCCGAAGCCATCTGCGGGTGGCGCGGCACCGGCGTGCCGCCGACGGCGTCGCGCAGCGGCAGCGGCTCGGGCCGCACGTGGTCGGTGAACCACTTCAGGCCCAGCGGCCGGAAGTCATCGGCCGCGTAGCTGTAGTCCGCGCCCGTCACGGCGGCCGACTGAATCGGCATGGCCACGGCGCGGCGGCGGCGGAACTGCTCCAGCCGCTGGCGGGCGCGCTGGTGGATGAGTTCGATCTGCGGCTCGCCCACCAGGCGCAGCTGCACGCCGGGCTCGGTGCTGGCGATGCGCGCGCGCAGCAGCTCGTGGAAGGCCTGGATGCTGCCTTCGGTCAGCTCCAGCGTCTCGGGCAGCTCGATGCCGTAGACCAGCCGCAGCTGCTGGCGCAGCACCGGGTTCACCTCGGCCACCGACGACTCCGCCTGCAGCAGGTACTGGTCGCGCACGCCCTTCTTGCGGCTCAGCTCCACGGGCAGCAACAGCAGCGGCGAGACGATGCGCTCCTCGGGCGCCTCCTTGAGGTTGTGCCAGCGCAGGAAGGCCACCACCAGCGACAGCTGCGAGAAGCCGTACTCGGCGCGGTCGCGGCGCGCCTCCTGGATGAGGCGGTCCAGCGCACCGGGCAGGTAGGGCTGGTCCTCGAAGCGCAGCCAGGTGCCCAGCGGCACGCGCTCGTTGGAGACCACGGCCTGCGCGAAGCGGCCGCTCCACAGGCAGAGCTGGTCGGCGCGGATGCTCTTCAGGTCCACCACCAGCGGCACGCTGGCCACGGTCAGGTTGACGGCTGACTGCGTGGGCCGGAAGTGCAGCAGCTTGTTGCGGCGCGACAGGTCGAACAGCCGGTCGCGCAGATGGGCCTGCACGGCGCTGCGGCGCTGGCTGCTGTTGGTGTCTTCGGCGTCGATGCGGTCCAGGCGCAGGTCCTGGGGCTGGTCGCGGTAGGTCTGCAGGCGCTCGATCAGCGAGGGCAGGTCCTTGGCGCGGCGGCGGCGGTCCAGCTCGGTCATCTCCAGGATGACGCTGCCGACGACCGGGTGCAGCCGTGGCTGCAGGCGGAACAGGTTGTCGCGCTCGCGGGCGAACACGCGCAGCTCGTCCACGGCGGTGAAGTCCAGCCCGCACACCAGGCTGGCCAGCAGCTGGCCCAGCACGAAGATGTCGGTCACCGCGTCGTGGTGGCCCAGCACGGCCTCCCAGGCGGTGAGGTCGGGCAGGTAGACCGGGCGCTTCAGCGTGTCGGCATCGGCGGACTCGGCGACAGCCAAGTCTTCGGACTCGATGCCGCGCTCATCATCGACCGTGACGCGATGCTCGCCGACGACGTGCAGCACCGACGACACCGGCGCCTGCAGCTTCTCCACGGCGTCGCGCTGCAGGCTGGGCGGCAGGCCGCCGGGCCGGGCCAGCGCCAGGCCGCCGTCCTCGCGCTGGGCGATGCCGGCCGCGCCGGCCAGGTCGGCCACCAGGGCCTGCTCGTGCAACGCGGCGACCTGCTGGAACAGCGGCAGCACCAGCGCCAGCACATCGTCGGTCTGCAGGCCACCGTAGGCCTGGCCGGTGTCGAGGATCTTCAGCAGCGGCAGCGACTCACGCATGGGCGGCCTCCGCCTTCTGCACGAGCTTGGCCGCGTCCTGGTTGAGCTTGTTGAACTGGCGCTTGGTGAGCTTGAGGTCGCGCAGCACGCGCGCGTCCAGCGCCGTGGTGATGCCCCAGGCGCGGCCCAGTTCCAGCGCGGCGGCCAGCGGCAGGTCTTCCATGTCGCGGTCCACGGTGGCGAGGTCCAGCAGCAGCGCGGCGACGTAGTCGTGGCAGGCGTCGGCGGCGGCGATGTCGGCGGCCAGCGTGTCGTCGGGCGCCGGGGCGGGCTCGAAGTCGGCAAAGAAGCGGCGCGCGTGGGCCAGCGTCGCCTCGCTGCGCATCCAGGCCGGGGCCAGCATGCGCTGCAGCACGCGGCGCGTGAGCTGGCCCAGCGCCTGCTGGGCGATCAGGTCGGCGCCGTCCAGCCGCAGTGGGCCGCACAGCGCGGCCGACAGCCAGGCCTCGGCCTGCACATCGCCCTCGCGCCACAGCCGCAGCGCGCGGGCGCGCACGAACACCTCCGGGTGGCTGCTGCCCGCCGCCGTCCAGCCCGGCTTGCCGACGATCTCGTCGGCCTGCTTCAGATAGCTGGCGGCGCTGACGCTGGCCAGGCCCGTCTGCGTCTTCACCAGCGCGGTGACGGCCGGCTCCAGCGCGCCGCAGGCCACCACGGCGCCACGGTCGGCATAGGCCTCGGTGAACAGGCGGTACAGCCGCGCCGTCTGCACCTGGGCGGCGCTGGCGCGCGGGTCTGCGGCTGTGGTGCCGAGGATTCGGTCCGCCGCGTGATAGAGCCCGTCATCGGCCGACCACAGCCGGTAGTGCGACAGCTCATGGCCCAGCACGGCCTCCAGCTCGGCGCCCTGCAGGCGCTCCAGCAGCGGCCCGGAGAAGACGATGTGCGCCTCGCCGGGCAGGAAGTAGAGAGCCGCATTCATCGGCCCGTCGGTGGCCTGGTAGAGCGCGACCGGCACCTCCAGGCCCAGGCGGGCGGCGGCGCTGCGCGCGGCGCGGTGCAGCTCGGGGTGGGCGGCGTCGTCGAGGCGGTAGGTCTGGCGCAGCAGGTCAGCGCGCACGGCCTCGGCATGCGCCTCCTGCGCGGTGGCCGAGCCGGCCCAGCGCCACACATCCGGCTCATGCTCGCGCAGAAAGCGCACGACGTCTTGGTGGTAGGCCAGAGGCTGCAATGCCGGCACGTCGCCTGCCGCAGGATGCGAAACATCAATCATCGAATGCACGGGTTGGGTCGCCTCACCAGGGGTGAGCTGCGGGGCGTGGCTGCTGCCGGGGTCGCCCCGTCTCTCCCTGGGCTGTCGCCGGCGGGCGGAGCCTACCGCAAGGCGGTGGCGCAGGCAGGCCCGTCGGTGGGGCCGAGAGCCTGGCGGGTGACCTCATCCGTCGGGAACAGATGCTCCACCTTCAGCGACGCCAGCGTGATGTCCAGCGGCGTGCCGAAGCTGGTGATGGTGGAGAAGAAGCTCAGCACACGCCCGTCTGCCGCGCGCAGGCGGAAGGCCAGCACGGGCAGCTGGCTGCTTGTCTCGGCCGTGGTCCAGGGCTCCAGCGTGGGGCGCAGCTCGTCGAGCAGCGCGCGCAGGCGCGGCAGGTGCTCGGCCTCGCGGCTGGCGCGGGCCCACATCTCGTTGCACAGCCAGGCTTCGTCCACGCACACGCTGCGCAGCCCGCCCGGCGCGAAGACGGCACGCAGCAGGTTCAGGGGCTGGGCCAGCATGGCCTGGGCGTCCAGGCCCAGCAGCGCCATCAGGCGGGCCAGGCCTTCGTTGGCCATGACGATGTTGTAGTCACCGTCCAGCACCAGGGCAGGCGCCGCGCCGCTGGCGTGGATGAGCTGCTCCAGCGCCGCGCGCACCGGCGCCATCTCGGGCGCGTCCAGCGCGCGCTCGGCATGGGCGGGGGCGTAGCCAGCGGCCAGCAGGGCCTGGTTACGCTCCTCCAGGCTCGCGCCCAGCGCGTCTAGCAGGGCGATCAGCGTCTCGCGGCCGGCGCGGGCGCGGCCGGTCTCGATGCAGCTGAGGTGGCGTTGCGACACGCCGGTGCGCAGCGACAGCTCCAGCTGGCTGACGCGGCGGCGCTTGCGCAGGGCGGCGAAGGTGGCGGTCATGAGGTGGCGGGGCGCAGGAGGTGAACGAGGCCGGCGGCGAGCAGCAGTATCAGCGCCGCGATGTCGAGCTTGACGACGGTGGCCAGCGCCCCGTTGAGCGGGCCGCCCAGCGCTGCCAGCACGAGGAAGGCCACCACGCTGACACCGCCCGCCACCAGGCCCAGGCCGTGCCAGGCCGGCCTGCACGCGGCGCAGGCCAGCAACGCGGCAAGCATGCCAAAGAGCACGGCACGGTGGCGCAGCAGCAGTTGCAGGTTGGCTTCTTGTGCGTCGACGCCATACAGCGCCGCCAGGCGCTCGGCGCCAAGCACGCCGGCCAGGGGCAGCCCATGCAGCAGCGCGACAAGGGCGAGTACGGTGGGAACGATGAATGTCATGGCCCGCACCTTAGGACCGCGCGGTCAGGTTGGCGATGACCTCCGAGGTCATTGCGACCGTGCGCGCCGCTGCCGACGATGGCGCCACATCAACCCACCGGAGATCACCATGCGCCCCCTCCTCTTCATCGTCCTTGCCACCTTCGGTACCTTCTCGCTGTATGCGATGTGGCAGGTCGGCTACTTCGGCATCTGGCAGGCCGGCATGGCCAGCGTGGGCGCCTGGCAGGTGCTGCTGGACCTGATCGTCATGTCCTTCATCGCGCTGGGCTTCATCGTGCGCGACGCACGGCGGACGGGCCGCACGGTGTGGCCATTTGCCGTGCTGACGGTCGCCGCCGGATCGTTCGGGCCGCTGCTGTATCTGCTGCTGAAGCCATCGGGCCGTGCGGCGTCCAACGCACCTTCCGCCGCTTCAGCCTAGGCTGGCGATGGCGGCCTGCAGATTGGCCCGCGCGGCGGCCTCGAAGCGCGCGCCCAGGGCCGGTGTGCCGTAGAGCAGCGGCCTTGCGAGAAAACCCGCCAGGATGGCGCCGCGCTTCTCGCCAAACACGGCCGGCGGCACGTGCGCGTACTCGACGCGGATCTGCGTCTCATGCTCGGCAAAGCGCGCCGGCGCGGCGCCGAGGATGGCGAGGTCAATGTCGACCAGCAGCTGCTCGTCAGGCGTGGCCGGCGCGGCGCTGTGGCGGGTGGCCAGCACCAGCGCGGCGACCCGTTCGGCCACGTCGGGCGCCGCATGGGCCTCCAGCAGCGCCGCGCGTGCCCAGTCGGCACTCACGGCCTCGTTGTCATGGCGGTGCACGTCATAGACGGCGTCGTGGAACCACAGCGCGATCTCGATCTCGGCTGGCCGCTGCGCGAGCGCGCGGCACTCGCTGAACAGCGCCAGGCATTCAGCCAGATGCTGCTGCGTGTGATAGGCCCGCTGCGGCTCGGCATAACGGGCCAGCAGCTTGGCGTGCAAGGCATCGCTCGGGGTGGCGCCGAGCGCCCGCCACACGGCGCCCCAGTTGACCAGATCGAGGCTCATGCGCCGGCAGGCTCCACCATGCGCCGCACCAGGGGATGCACGACGCGCCGCTCGGTGCTGATGCCATAGAAGTGCTCCAGAACGCCGTCCAGCGCGCCGATGTGGCGCACGCCGTACTGCGCCAGCAGTTGCTGGTGCACCAGTGAAGGCGCCGGGAACACACCCATGCCGCCGGCGGCAAAGATCTTCAGCAGCGCCGAGTCCTCGAACTCGCCGGCCACCCGCGCAGCAATGCCGTGCTGCGTCAGCCAGCGGTCGATGTGCGGGCGCACGGCCGCGTTGGCCGCCGGCAGCAGCATGGGCACGTCGGCCAGCCCCTGCGGGAAGCGCTTCTTGGCGCGCACGGCCAGCTCCGCCGTGCCATACCAGGCCAGCTCCGACGAGCCCATCGCGTGGTTGAACACCTTCAGCCCCGCATGCGGCGGCGCGGGCCGGTCGGCCAGCACCAGGTCGAGCTTGTGGACGGCCAGGTTGCCCAGCAGGTCGTCGAAGCGCTGCTCGTGGCACAGCAACCGCAGCCCCGGCGTGGCCAGCACCGGCTGCACCAGGTGGCGCACCACCAGCTTGGGCAAGGTGTCGCTGATGCCCAGCGACAGCCGCACGGCAGGCTCGGCGCCGTCGGGTTCGCGCAGCAGCCCGGGCAGCGCCTCGCCGGCCTCGAAGATGACGTCGGCCTGCTGCATGGCGCGCTGCCCCGCCTCGGTCAGCGTCACGCCACGGCCCTCGGGGCGCAGCAGCTGCACGCCCAGCGAGCGCTCCAGCTCGCGCACCTGCGCGCTGACGGTCTGCACCGCCATGTCCAGCCGCACGGCGGCGCGCGACATGCCGCCCTCCTTGGCGACCACCCAGAAGTAGTACAGGTGCCGGTAGTTGAAGTGCTGAGACATGTTCCTGTTTTTCGGGAAATTCGCTCTCCTATTGTCTGCTTTCACAGAAGACTTGGCCAACCTATCGTTCGGCCGTCCTTCAACTGTGGAGATCGACATGCAAGTGAATTTCCAGTCCCTGAACAAGGCTGCCGGCGAACTGGCCGCCTTCGTGGAGCGCCGCGTGCGCTTCGCCATGCGGCGCCGCACCGACGCCGTGCCGCAGGTGACCGTGCGGCTGGAGGACTTGAACGGCCCGCGCGGCGGCCCTGACAAGGAGTGCCGCATCGCACTTCGCACCGACGGCCACGGCACGCTGGTGGTGCGCGCGCTGGCAACCACGTGGCGCCGCGCCGTGCATGAAGCGCTGCTGCGTGCCGTGAACCTGCTGGCCCGCGTGACGGGCCGCAAGCAGTCACGCCGTCGCGCAGCCCTGCAAGCCCCCGACGCCGCGTGACCGCCATGCGCAGCTATCCCACCGACAGCCCCCAGGCCGTGGCCCGCATCGTCGCGCTCGCGCTGCTGGCCGACGGCAACCTGCATCCGCGCGAGCTGGGTGCGTTGCAGCGCATGCAGCTCGCCCAGTCCGCGCCGCTGCCGGACGGGACCTTGCAAACCGTGCTGCGCGACTTCTGCGAAGACCTGCTGGCCACGCACGCTGCGGCACCGGCCAACACGCTGACGCTGGACGACGACACGATCACGTCGCTGCTCGACGAGATACAGGACGAGTCGCTGCGCATACGCTTGCTGCAGCTGTGCGTCGCCGTTGTCGAGGCCGACGGCCACCTGGCGCGCGGCGAGTTCCACGTGCTGTATGCCGCCGCGCGCCGCTGGCATGTCTCCATCGACCGGCTCGATCTGCTGCGGGCGCTGGACACCGCTCACGCCTGACGCCTGCAGCCCATACCGACAACACAACAACCCAGAGAATCTCGTGGACACCCTGCTCAACCTGTTGCAAACACCCTGGCTGGACAAGCCCGTCTGGGCCTGGCTGGCCTTCATGGCCGTCGTGGCCATCCTGCTGGTGCTGGACCTCGGCGTGCTGCACAAGAAGGAGCGCGAGATCGGTGTGCGCGAGAGCCTGATGCTGTCGGCCGGCTATATCGGCATCGCGCTGCTGTTCGGCGCGTGGGTGTGGTGGTACATGGGTGCGCAGTCGGGCATCGAGTACTACACAGGCTTCCTCATCGAGAAGTCGCTGTCGATGGACAACGTGTTCGTCATCGCGATGATCTTCGCCTTCCTGGGCATCCCTCGCGTGTACCAGCACCGCGTGCTGTTCTGGGGCATCCTGGGCGTCATCGTCCTGCGAGCGGCGCTGATCGGCGTGGGTGCAGCGCTGGTGCACAACTTCAGCTGGGTGCTGTACCTGTTCGGCGCCTTCCTCGTCATCACCGGCGTCAAGATGTGGCTGGCCGCCGAGCAAGTGCCCGACATGGCCGGCAACCCGGTGCTGAAGTTCCTGCGCCGCCACCTGCGCGTGACCAATGAGCTGCACGGCAACGCGTTCTTCGTGCAGCAGCCCGACGCCGGCGGCAAGCTGGTGCGCCATGCAACGCCGCTGTTCCTGGCGCTGGCGATGGTGGAGATCGTGGACCTCGTGTTCGCCGTCGACTCGGTGCCGGCCATCTTCGCCATCACCAGCGACCCGTTCATCGTCTACACGAGCAACATCTTCGCCATCCTGGGCCTGCGCGCGCTGTACTTCGCGCTGGCCGCCATGATCCACCGCTTCCACTACCTGAAGTACGCGCTGGCCCTGGTGCTGGTGTTCATCGGCACGAAGATCTTCCTCGTCAACGTCATCGGCAAGTTCCCGCCGACCCTGTCGCTGAGCATCACCTTTGGCCTGATCGCCGGCGGCGTGCTGGTGTCGCTGTGGAAGACGCGAGAAACAGCGAACCCCTCGCCTGGCTTGCCGCGCTGAACGCGGGGGGTGCCCCGCTCGCACAGCGCCAGACGGGCCGGCTTGTTGAACTGAAGTCGGACACAGGCAGTCCCTGCGGACTGCTTGTGCCTACGAAAGGCCATGGCCTCTGGCCATGGCAGGCCCGGCGCTCGGCCCGACTACAACGAAACCCGGCAGGCGCATGGACCAGCTGCTCGACCCCGCCATCCTCTTCTTCTGCTTCGGCATCGCGGCCGGGCTGCTGCGCTCCAACCTGGAGATTCCACCGGCCATCGCGCGCTTCCTGTCGCTGTACCTGTTGATGGCCCTGGGGCTCAAGGGCGGATTCGCGCTGGCCCGGTCGGGCCTGACGCCAGAGGTGGCGGCCAGCCTCGGCGCCGCCGTGCTGCTGGCGGTGGCAGTGCCGCTGGCCAGCTACGCGCTGCTGCGCCGCTCGCTCAACGGCTTCGACGCGGCGGCCATCGCCGCCACCTACGGCTCGGTCAGCGCGGTGACCTTCATCACCGCCGCGCAGTACCTGGACACGCACGGCCTGCCCTACGGCGGCCACATGGCGGCGGCGATGGCGCTGATGGAGTCCCCCGCCATCGTGCTCGCGGTGCTGCTGGCCAACCAAGTGCGCCGCCAGCAGGGCGCCGCCGCCATGGTGCCGTTGCGCGGCGTGCTGCACGAGTCGCTGACGGACGGCGCGCAGCTGTTGCTGCTGGGCGCGATGCTGATCGGCATGCTGACCGGTGCCCACGGCGAGGCCGCGATGCAGCCCTTCACCGGCGACCTGTTCAAGGGCATGCTGGCCTTCTTTCTGCTGGACATGGGCCTGTCGTGCGCCCGCCAGCTGGGCACGTTGCGCGGCGCACCGCGTTGGCTGCTGGGCTATGCGCTGGCCGCGCCGTTGGCACACGCTGGGGTCGCGCTGGCGCTGGGCCGGCTGCTGGGCCTTGAGCCGGGCAACACGGCACTGCTGCTGGTGCTGGCGGCCTCGGCCAGCTACATCGCGGTGCCGGCCGTCGTGCGCCATGCCATCCCCGAGGCAAGGCCGGGCCTGTACCTGGGCCTGTCGCTCGGGGTGACCTTTCCCTTCAACATCCTCGTCGGCATCCCGCTCTACATCCGCATCGCCCACGGCGGCTGATGCTCGCGCCGGGCGTCGGGCTCGCGCTGCTCACCGCACTGCTGATGGCGCCCGGCCTCGCGGGCGCCGTGCTGCCGGTGTTGCCGGGGGCCGCGCTGGTGCTGGCCGGCTCGGCCTAGCAACACTTGCAGGGCCCATGTGCCCCCAAGCGCACCCGGGCCGCAGCGGGTGTCGTGGCCGCCGGCACGGTCACCACCCGCCTTGCCTGAGTCGCCGCGACGCGTTTGAGCGCCTCGTCCAACTCGACCTGCAAGGCGCTGCGTTCGCGGACCTTCACGGTCACCTGATGAAGCACACGGGCACGAGCGCCGTCGCCTTCCCGGAGCTCGACGAGGTGTTCTCCGGGCGGCAATGCCTCGATGGCCACGCAGTCTCCCTGCAAGGCCTGTTCGGAACCATCGACAACCCACACCGGTTTCACCGCTGCCCAATCCAGCGGCAAGCTGTTCTGCGCGATCGACAGGTTGCCCATCAACGTGATGGGTTGCCCCGGCGCGAGCTCCTCGCCTTGGCGCGGCGCAAGGATGCGGCCCGCAGCAATGGGCGCCGGCGTGGCAAACGGGGCGCTGTCGGCGAAACCCGAACGCAGGTCCTGCGTCGCCACCACGCGCAAGCGCGAAGTCCCGGCGCCCGCAAACGCCGGCAACGCCACGGTCAGCTTGCCTCGTCGAACCTCCTCGCTGACCCGTCGCGCGCGACCCCGCTCGTCGATGAGCATGACCTCGATGACCGCCGTCGCGGGCGCCACGCTCACGCGGAACGTGGCCTTGCCGCCAGACACCGAAGCGTCGCTCACCGACACCACGGGTGCGGACGCCGCGATCTTCTGCCGCCACAACATGCGCCCCTCGCGCACGATCGACAACGCCACGGCATCCGGGTGACGCGGCACCGACACGCGCAGCCAGCCTGGCGTGCCCAGACCGGTCGGCTGGCCACAGCCCTCGGGGAAGCGCCAGTCGGCGGGTTGGCGCAACAGCAACACGCCCTGGGCATCGCGCAGTTCCGCCTCGATAGGCCCCGACGCAGCATCGCGATTCGCGGACAGGTGAAAGCGGGACTCCACGGCGCGCTTCACCTCCAGCCGGAAGTCGCGCGCCAGCAAGCCCTCGACGTTCAAATAGTTGTTCAGCATCAGAACCTCCCGTCCATCGAGTTGCGGCATCGTTCCCAGTGGTCCGGATGGAAGAACCGGTACTCGGCCCGGTAGCTCATGAGGTCCGCGCAACCCGGTAGCGCGACGTTGCCGCGGATGTCGAAGACCACGTCGGTGAGCACGCCGTCGTTGGGGAGGCGATGGCAGGGCACGGGCTGGAAGGCGTCATCGCAACTGGCTCCCGCAGGTGTCACGGTGTGCCCCATGCCAGCGGTATGGGCGAGCTCGTGCGCTATCACTTCTGGATCGCGCTCCGCGATGCAGGTGGACGTCCAGGGCCAGCTCATCATGCCGGCCACTGGGCAGCCCAGCGCGAAGAAGATGCCCACCCAGGCCGTTTCATGGGGGTCGGGTGCGAATCCCTCAACCGCGTTGTGCTCGTAGGCCACGGACAACGCCAATTGGTAGAAGCCGCCATCGCGGCAGTAGTTGGCCTCGGTGCTGCCCTCGTGCAGGGTGAACACGCCTTCACGCATGCGTATCGCGGTGCGCGGACTCGGCAGGCGGTCAAAGGCCCTCTCGACCAGATCCATGGCGTCCGTCTCCGAGACCACCGCGCCCGTCCCGGCATCGGCGATGCGACGGATGGTGACGGGGTAAGGCTCGCGCACGACCCAGGTGATGGGCACGGTCGTGCGCATCACCTCGGCGCCGTCACAAAGGTGGACGGGAAACACTTCGATGAGCAGGACTTCCGTGCCGTTCGCGCGCCCTGCGGGAATCAGGAAGTTCAGCGAGTCGTCGGTGTTCTCGCGTTGGGGAGCCGAACCCGCCGTGATGATGGGCGCGCTGCCGCTCGGCATGCCATTCACGGGCGCGTAAGGGTGGCCACCGCAAAACAGCCGGCCGCTCACACGTGCGTCGGGCGCAAAGCTCCCCCGGTCGCTGGTCACGAACACGCGCACGATGGTGTCCATGCTGGCGATCATGGGCACGGTGTTGTTGTCGGCGGGATCGGTCAGCGAGAAGCGCTGGATGCCCTGAGTCAGCTCCACGCCCACGATGTCCAGTGTGGGTGGCGGCGGCCGCACGCTCACGGTCACGCGTTGGCTCCGGCGTCCGCAACCGCTGCGGGGGTTGTCTACCGTGAGCCGATATTCGTAGGCTGCGACGTGTGTGGTGTCCACCACCACGCCGCCGCGGGGGTCCTCGTCGCGAATGACCGTCCATGCGCCCGAGCTTTCGCGCAGTTCGACGGTGACACGCGCGTCTGCGGGCTCGACGCGCCAGCTCACACGGCTGTCCGATCCCAGCACGGCGCAATCCGACTCGCCGCTGAGCCCGAAGAACCTGATGCGCGGGCGGCAGCCCACGAACTCGAATGGCCTCTCGGCTTCGCGATAGGTGCTGAAGTCGAGGAATACATCGCAGGCGCTGACGGTGAGCCGCTGCTCGACGATGCGCAGCTCCAGCGGACCGCAGGCGGCATCCTCCGGCGTGTCGACCACGATCCTGGTGTCGGTCCACGACGTGGCGGCCACGTCGATGGGCCGGCCGCGGCGCTCGCTGGTCCCGGAGAAGCGCACCAGGCCGGGCTCGTCGGTGAAGCCGACGCCATGCAGCGTGATGGTGCCGCCGGCGCAGGCGCGGACCGGCTCCTGGCGATCGATGCGATAGGTGGCGGTACCGGCGGGCACGCGCGGCGGGAAGCCGAACTCGTCGCGGATGCGAGCGAGTGCCAGCGCGGCCTCGGCAGAGCAGCCCCAGTGTTCCGCCCGGTCGAGATCCTCCGGTTCAAAGACGAAGCCGCCAAACGGCGGCGGCAGGTCTTCTCCAAGGCCGCACAGATCGTCGAACAGGCCAAAGATGGCCTGGGCATGCCGCACGGCCGGCAGCCCACCACCCAACCCGCCTTCAGCCGCCGACACCAGCGATGCAACGCCACGATACGCATCAAGATGGCCCAGCACTGCGCGCAGTGAGCGATCCAGCCGGGGGCCTTTGTCGCCGTAGATGAAGGCCGTAGCCACCAGCACGGGCAACAACGAATCGCGGCCGATCAGCTGCTCGACAGGTGCCCATCGTTTGGCCGAGACCTTGAGCTCGTCCGCGATGCGATTGATGACTGCTGCAGGCGCATCGTTCCCGGGCGTGAACGGGGGCTGCGGCGAGTTCCTCGCCTGGGCTTCGGCCAGGATGTCGATGACGCCTTCGAGCCTTGCGTGGGCAAAGGGATCGCCGCCTATCGTGCCCCAGGCATCGTCAAGCAGATCCTCGAACTGGTCCAGCGGCGGAAAGGGGCAGGGCCGCTCGCTCAACAAGCTTGCGTACTGTGCGCGTGGCGACTCCGGCAGACGAGCGACAAAGTCCGCCAGCGCACCCAGGCGCTCTTGCGGCAGCAACCGGCCCTTGAGACGCGTGAGCGTGAGCGGCCGGGACAGATGCACGGACAGCTTGCCCGCATCGAGCCTCACCAGCAGGGGACTTGCCGGGGACGGCAGCTTCTGCCGCAGCAGCAACTTGCCATCTCGATCGAGAAACTCCAGCACCGCCTTCGCAGGCAGCTTGCGTGGCAGCAGCAGTTCGAATGCGCCGTCGGCATGGCTGAGTGTCCCGGTACCGGACTTCTTGCCCGCCAGGCGCACCGTGACGCCATGAACCCCCATGTCGTCTGCGGTGGACGCTACACGACCGCGAAGCCAAACCGAGTTCGCCACTGCCGATCTCCCCGACGATCCGTCGATCGCGGCGATTCTGTCCCCGTCGAGGCGCCGGCGGAAGCGCCGAACTTCTATCACTTAGGGGGTGACGTTTCAGGCAGCGAAGAACAAGCTCGTGCGCGCAACGTGTGCCCGCTTTCGACAGCTAACGAAACTTTTCAGCGGCTTATTTCCGAGCACTGTCGAGGCAAAGCGCCGTCAACCAGAACACGAGAAGACGCACAGCGCCGAGCCTCATGTGGCCTTGCCGAGCTTGGCGTGCTGCCTGCTCGGCTTGCAACAGGTCTTAGGCAAGCCAGTCCAGCGCCTGCTGCTGCAGCAGGAATTCATCCATGATGAAGGCGAGACCGCTCAAACCAGCGGGAGCGGACTTTCACGATGCCGGGCTCCACCCGCTTGCGACGTTGCCGGGGGCTGCAACCCGCCTTCAGCCGCAAGGCCGCCCCTCACGCCCCCTCCACCACCACCCGCGGCCAGCGCTCCGCGTAGCGCTTGCTCGCGCATCGCTCTCGATAGGTCTCGACGCTGACCCGTACCGGGTTGCGGCGCACGCGCATGCCCAGCAGGTCGGCGAGGCCATGGGGTGCGATGACGTGCAGCGCATCGGCGTCGTCCAGCCACACGCCAACCGCCGTGGCCGGCTCGGGCCAGCTGGCGATGGCCTCGTGCAGCGAGCGCAGCGGCTCGACAGCGTGGCCGAAACAGCGCTCGAACCAGACGTGCACACCGGCCTGGTTGGTCACTTCCCAGGGCAGCTCGGGGCAGAGTTCGAGCAGGCGGCGCTGCAGCGCGGCGTCACGTGCGGGGTCGATGTCACGGGCGCAGAAGTAGGCCAGGTCCACATCGGCCAGCGCGGAGCGCGGCTGGCCGTGCAGCGCATCCCAGACGAGGTTGCGCAGCGCGCCGGCGCCTATGCACCACTGCGCCAGGCCCAGCTCGCGGCCGGCGCGCAGTGCGGCCATGAACCACGGCGCCTCGCGCACCAGCGCGGTCACGCGCTGGCCCTCGCTCGCCGGTCGCGCTCCCGCTCCTGCAGGGCTCGCCACATCACCTTGCCCGCGCCGCTCTTGGGCAGGCTGTCGACGAACTGGATGCGCGCCGGCACCTTGTAGGCGGCCATGTTGGCGCGGCACCAGTCGCGCAGCTGCTCCTCGGTCAGCGCCTCATGCCCGGCGCGCTTCACGACGACGGCCTTGACGGTCTCGCCGCGGTAGGCGTCCGGCGCCGAGACGATGCAGGCCTCGGCGATGCCGGGGTGGGCGTGCATGAGGTTCTCCACCTCGGCCGGCCAGACCTTGAAGCCGCTCGCGTTGATCATGCGCTTGAGGCGGTCGGTCATGAAGAAGTAACCGTCGGCGTCGACATAGCCGATGTCACCGGTGCGGAAGAAGCGCTTGCCCTCGAACTCAATGAAGACGGCGCGTGTGGCCTCCGGCTGGCGCCAATAACCGTCAAACACCATGGGGCCGTGGATGATGATTTCGCCGGCTTCGCCAACGGGCATCTCGCGCAGCGTGTCGATGTCGACGACGCGGGCGTCACAGCTGATGTAGGGCACACCCAGGCACTGCTGCTTGGGCGCGTCGTGCGGGTTGCTGTGGCTGGGCGCGGCGGTCTCGGTGAGGCCGTAGCCCTCGGCGTAGCGCAGGCCCCAGCGCTGCCACAGACGTTCGGCGATGGCCTGCGGCATGCCCGCGCCGCCGCCGCCGATGTAGACCAGGCTGCTGAGGTCGAAGCTGTCCACCTGCGGGCTGGCCAGCAGGTCGATGACCATGGTGGGGATGTTGGTCCAGCGCGTGACGCGGTGCTCCTTGATGAGCCGGGCGGCGTACTCGCGCTGCCAGCGCGGCATCAGCACGAGGCTGGCGCCACCCACCAGTGCACCGTGCATGATGACCACCATGCCCGTGATGTGGAACATGGGCACGACGCCCAGCACCACGTCCTCGTGGCTGCCGTTGGCCCACAGCGCGCCGGCGAAGACGTTGTGCTGCAGGCTGCGGTGCAGGTGCATGCAGCCCTTGGGGTGGCCGGTGGTGCCGCTGGTGTAGCCCAGCAGCGCCAGGTCGTCGGCGCGGACATCCAGCACGGGCGGCGCGGCGGTGCAGGCCAGCGCATCAGCCCAGGCCGTGGCGCCTTCGGGCAGGGCGATGTCAGCGTTGAGCCAGTCGGCCCAGCCTGGGGGCAAGCCTTGGTCATCGGTGCGACCGCCGGGCAGCACCTCGGCCAGGTGCGTGATGAGCAGGGCCCGGGCGGCCATGCCGGCGTGCAGCCATTCGGCGCTGAGGTCGGCGCTGGTGATGGCCAGTACGGCGCCACTGTCCTGGATGAGGTGCTTCAGCTCGGCCGCCTTGTTCATCGGGTTGACCGGCACGACGACGGCGTTGGCGCTGAGGATGGCGTAGTGGGCGATGACCAGCTGCGGGCAGTTCTGCAGGTCCACCAGCACGCGGTCGCCCTTCTTCACGCCACGCTCGGCCAGCCAGGCGGCCAGGCGCTGGACCTGTGCGGCCAGCTCCGCATACGTCGTCGTGTGGCCCAGGAAAACCAGCGCCGGCCGCTGCGGAAAGCGCCGCGCGCTGACGAGCAGGTTGTCGGGCAGCGCCGTGGCCGGCGGGGTGATCGCGTGGGGCACGCGGGCGGGCCAGAACTTGTGGTGCGCTCGGGTCATGGCTTGGTCTCCGACTTTCGTTCGCCAACGACAAGATAGACGCCCAGCAGCGTCACACCCATGCCGGCGATGGCTTGGGCGCCGAGTGTGTCGCCGAACAGCAGCCATGCCATCACCGAGGTGACAGAAGGCACCAGGTACATGGTGCTGGTGACGGCCGTGACGCGGCCGTGGCGCAGCATGTAGAACATCAGGCTGATGCCGCCGGCCGTCAGCACCAGCACGCTCCAGGCCATGGCGATGAGCACCTGCGCGTTCCACTCGATGCGCATGGGCTCGAACGCCCAGGCCAGCGGCAGCGTGACCGCCAGCGAGGCCATGAACTGCACGACCTGGCCGGTGCGCAGGTCGAACTGGGGCACGAACCGCTTCTGGTACAGCGTGCCGGCGGTGATGCCGAGCAGGGCCATCAGGCACAGCAGCAGCGGCGGGCCGAAGCCGGCGCCGAGGTTGAGCTTGTGCCAGATGACGAGCACGACGCCAGCCAGGCCCAGCGCCACGCCCAGCCACTGGCGCGGCGCGACGCGCTCGCCGATGAGCGGCGCGGCCGCTGCCACCAGCACCGGCTGCAGGTTGACGATGAGCGCCGCCGTGCCCGCCGGCAGGCCCTGACGGATGGCGACCCAGACGCCCGCGAGATAGAGCGCCTGGATGCCGACGCCGGCGATGGCCAGATGCAGCATCTGGCGCGGGGTCGGCCAGGACGCGCGGGCTGCGAACGCCAGGCCCAGCATCAGCACGACGACGCCGGCGTAGCGCCAGCTCAGGAAGGTCAGCGGGTCCGCATACGGCGCGGCCAGTTTGGCGGCAAGGTAGCCGGTGGCCCAGATGAAGATGAACAGCGGCGGGGCGATGCGGTCGAGGACGGATGTTGCGGAGGTGATGGGCATGAGGCGCGCATCATGCCCAAGTCAGCGCGGCAGCGTTGACAGGCCCTACAGCAGCCGCTCGCTCATCAGCTTGACCAGCGTCCCGGCGTCGGGCAGCGGCCCGTCCAGCGGCAGGCCGGCGAAGGCGCCGTCCAGGGCCAGGTGCGCCACGCCATGCGCCAGGCTCCAGCCGCTCAGCGCCAGCAGCGGGCCGGCGGCGGGGTCGAAGCGCGTGGCGGCCTCCAGCAGCACGGCGAAGGTGGCGTCTGCCGCGCGCTGCAGGCCGGGGTGGCGCGGCCGCGCGGCGAGCACCGGGCCGAACATCAGCCGAAAGCGCGCCGGCCGCAGCTTGGCGAACTCGACATAGGCCGCCGCAATGGCGACGAGCTGGGCACGCGCGTCGCCCGGATGGGCGTCGACGCCGGCCTGCATGGCCGCGCCCAGCTGGGCGAAGCTGCGCTCCGCCAACGCGGCCAGCAGCTCCGCGAGGCCGGAGAAGTGGTGGTAGGGCGCAGCGTGTGAGACGCCGGCGCGGCGCGCCACGTCGCGCAGGCTCAGCGACTCGGCACCCCGGCGCGCGAGCAGCCACTCGGCGGCATCCAGCAGCGCCTCGCGCAGTTCGCCGTGGTGGTAGCGGCCCGGGGGCTTGACGCGCGGTCGGGTGGGGCGGGGCGCGGCCGGGGTGGCGTTAGCAAGGCCCGCTGTGGCCGGCGTCACGGCCGCGGCGGTATCGGAAACCGGCACCACATTCGCTGCTGACGCGGCTGCCGCCGGGACGGCGCCAGCTGCCCGCGCGGAACGCTTGCCCCCCGCCGTCGCCGCCTCCGACCGCTTCACCGTCTTGCCCATGGCCTGGATCTTGACACGAGCAAGATCGGCGCGCAGCATCCACATCGATCTTGACACCAGCAAGATACATCGTCGACAGGCAAGGGTCTGGTGCCACTGGTGGACGCGGAAGGTGCGCGGAACAGCAGTGAGGGGCGGCCAGCACCCCCTCGGTCAACAAGGAGAGGCCATGTACCACTACGTCGTCCGTCAGCGCCTGAGCCGCGCCTTTGACGAGCTGAACGCGGGCCGCTACGACGGCATCCCGACGCAGTTCGCCGCGCGCCACTGCCACCGCATGGTGGGCCAGCACGCGCTGGGCGGGGAGCGGCGTTCGCTGGGGGCGACGCAGCGCTGGTATGGGCGGCTGCAGCGGCTGCTTCCGGGCTTGCGCTTCGAGGTGGACGGCATCTGGGTCAGCGGCTGGCCATGGCGCACGCGTGCCGTTGTCAGCTGGCGCGACCGCTTCGACCTGCCCGGCGGCCGCCAGGGCAGCAACTGCGGCATGCATGAGTTCGAGTTGCGCTGGGGTCGCGTCAGCGCACTGACGGTGCACTGCGACACGGCCAGGCTCGCGGGCTATCTGGCCGAGCTGGCTGCAGCCAGTCAGCCGGAGGCGCTGGCGCCACCGATCACAGCCTGAGGCGCATCCCTGTCGACGAGCTCGCGCAGGCAGCGCAGGCACAGGCAGTTGCCCGGGTAGCGCTCCGCCAGCTCGGCACGCAGGCGGTCGTTCAGGCGGATGCCGAAGCAGGCGCAGTGACCCGCCGGTGCTGATGACGCGCCGCATTCGAAGCCGCCGCCGCAGCGGGGGCAGGCGGCCGCCAGCAGCGCATCGCTCATCGGCTGGACGCGCGCACGCTGCGCAGCGCGGCCTCGCAGAGCTCCGCCAGCACCCCGGCGTCCACGTCGGACAGCCGCTTGATGTAGACACAGCCCTTGCCTTCGCGATGCTTGCCCAGCCGGGCGAGCACCGCAGCGCGCTCGGGCCCGGTGGCATTCAGGTAGAGGCTGATGTCGCCCTTGCCGCCGGCCCCGCTGGCGAAGCCGATCTCGAAGATGTCGCCCTCGCGGCCGCTGTCGTAGACGTAGTGGTGGTGGCCGAAGCCGACCATGCGGCCCCACATCTTCGGCGGGTGGCCGCTCACGCGCTCCATTAGAGCCGCCAAAGCCCGGCAGTCCGCGGCGCGCGCCTCGGGCTGGGCAGCGAAGAAGGCTTCGACATCGGCGTCGGTGGGCACGGTCTTGTTGGCTGTGGCCATGGCGGGCGCTCCGGTTCAGAGTGGCGATTGTGGATCGTCGTCGGCGGGCCGCAGCGGCGTCGCGCGGGCCAGCGCCATCCAGGTCGCGAAGTCGGGCTTGTGGGCCCGCCTGGGCGCCGGGCGGGCCAGTTCGAGGTGGGTGGCGTGGCCGATCAGCACGCCGTACTCCGGCGGGATCTCCTCGGCCTGGGCAATGCCGGCCTTGATGACAAACCAGCACTGGCCGCACAAGGCCCGGTAGGCCGCCGACTTGGCCGGGCGGCGCAGCTCGCCGAGGAGGTCGGCGCGGCTGACCTTGATCTCGTGGATGGCGGGTTCGAGGTAGTCCTCCACCGTGCTGTGACGGATGGAGTAGACGTCGGGCATGGCGTTGACCCACAGCGTCTTGTCGTCCTCCTGGGGCAGGCCGGCACGAAGCGTCAGGCCGCGCCAGGCAATGCGGCCGGCGCGGTGCATCTCGGTGGCCACGCGTTCGACCAGCAGCTCGTGCGCATCGCGAGCGGCGCGGTTGCGCACCAGCGAGTCGGCGATGAGCGCAATGCCGGCATCGGTCACGCGCAGGCGCTCGCGGCCGCCATCCTCGCTGAGCCGCTCGACCCAGCCGGCCGCCAGCAGCTCGATCTCGACAAGGTCCTGGCAGGGCCAGCCGGCGCTGCGCCAGAGCTGGCGCAGGCGCTGCAGGTGGATGCGGGAGGGTGCGTGCATGGCGCCATCTTCGCGCCGCTCGCAAAAGGAAAAAGCCCCCGGGCCGGTGGGCGCGGGGGCTTTTGCGGGAGAGGCTGAAGGCTTACGGGCGCTCGCGCTTGGGCAGGGCGGTCATGCCTTGCGTGGCGGTGGCGCTGGGCACGGCGAAGAAGGTCCAGACGCTGTTGGCCGGGAAGGCCAGCGTGGCGTTGGTGTAGATGGCCGTGGCCGATGTCGGCACCGTCACGTCCACCTGCGAGCTCGCTGTCGACGAGATGCTGTTCGGCACGGAGACCGAACCCGGCAGGACGTTGGAGGCGACGGCGCTGAAGTCGACGTTCAGCGACACGCCGGCGGTCTGCGCGGCAATGGCGTTGATGAGGCGGACCTTGACGTTGCCGCTGACGGTGGGCAGGCGGTTGTCGTCGTCCAGCACGGCCAGCTTGGGCGCGGCCGGGTCGCCCCAGACCAGCAGCGTGGTGTCCTTGCCGGCGGTCAGCGTCGGGGCAGCGAAGCTGACGTTGGCACCGTTGACAGCGACGTTCAGCGTGCTGGCGCCGGAGGCGGTGGTGACGTAGTCGCTGATCAGCGGGCTGATGGCCGTGCTGAACATCTGCTGACCGTTGATGGACGAGCCCACGGTGCCGCCGCTGGCCAGCGCGGCCACGGTGCGCACGCGGCTTTGCGTGTTGGCAAAGTTCTTGACGGCGCCCTTCTGGACCAGGGAGATGCCGTTCACGAGCACGCCGCCGTCGGAGGCGGTCAGGATCAGCGTGTTGACGCTGGCCGAGTCGAGCGTGACGGCCGGGATGTCCAGGCGCAGGTCGGTGCGCTTGTTGTAGCCGGTGACACGGACGCGGAAGCTGCCCGAGTTGATCTGGATGTAGCCGCTGCCGGAGCCGCCGGCCAGGTTGGTGGTCAACGCGGTGGCGGTGTCCAGCGACTCCGCGGCGGTGGTGACGTAGACGTCAAGCGCGCCGGCGTCGGGGGCCAGGTTCAGGACCAGCAGCTTGGCCTTGTTGGCCTCGGGCGCGGTCTCGGCTTCCTGCAGCAGCGTGGTGCGGATGGCACCGGCAAAGCCGTAGCTGATGTAGGTGTAGTTGCTGCCGCTGGTCAGCGTCGGCGTGGTGGCCGAGATGCTGGTGCCGACGTCGCTGGTGAGCACCTTGGTGGCGGTGGAGTTGGTATCCACGGTGCCGTACTCGCCGGCAGTCGCGTAGGCCACCTTGCTGTTGACGGTCTTGTCGTTGACCGTCAGATCCAGCTGGGAATAGGAGCGCGTTGCATTGAGCAGGCGCACTTGGGTGTTGCTGTCGCCTTTGCCACCGCCGCCGCAGGCGGTCAGGAGGGCAGTGGCCGACAAGCTCAGCGTCAGGGCCAGACGGGTGGCCCAGGGGGTGAATCGCATCGAGAACTCTCCGAAAAAACCAAACCGCCGGGCACTCATTGACAAGAGTGCGGCCATGAACGCGGACTCGCGATTAGAACCCATGCCGGCGACGTCTCCATTGCCGCCATCTAGCAGCCGGTGAAGAACTGTTGCTGAGCGCATCTCCGTCATTGAGGAGAACCCTCCAATTTCGGCGGGGCTGCGCTGGGTAGCATGGGCCGGATGAACTATCCCAACCTCCTCGCGCCGCTGGACCTGGGTTTCACGACGCTGAAGAACCGCGTGCTGATGGGCAGCATGCACACGGGCCTGGAAGACGGGCGCAAACACTTCGAGCGCATGGCGGTGTTCTTCGCCGAGCGGGCGCGGGGCGAGGTGGGGCTGATCGTGACGGGCGGCTTCGCGCCCAACATCGAGGGCTGGGCCAAGCCGTTTGCCGGCACGCTGGCCACAAGCGGCGCGGCGCGGCGGCACAAGCAGATCACGGACGCCGTGCACTCGGAGGGCGGCAAGATCGCGCTGCAGATCCTGCACACGGGCCGCTATGGCTATTCGCCGCTGTGCGTGGCGCCGTCTCGCATCCAGAGCCCGATTTCGCCATTCACGCCGCGCGAGTTGAGCGCGCGCGGCATCGAGCGCCAGATCCGCGCCTTCATCCGCTGCGCCAAGCTGGCCCGCGAGGCGGGCTACGACGGCGTGGAGGTGATGGGCTCGGAGGGCTATTTCATCAACCAGTTCCTCGTCACGCACACCAACCAGCGTGACGACGACTGGGGCGGTTCCTACGAGAACCGCATGCGCCTGCCGCTGGAGATCCTGGCCCGCATGCGCGAGGCGGTGGGGCCGGACTTCATCATCATCTACCGGTTGTCCATGCTGGACCTCATCCCCAACGGCAGTTCCTGGGAAGAGGTCGTCGAACTGGCGCGGCGCGTGGCCCGGGGCGGGGCGACGATCATCAACACCGGCATTGGCTGGCACGAGGCGCGCATTCCGACCATCGCGACGAGCGTGCCGCGCGCCGGCTTCGCCTGGGTGACGGCCAGACTGAGGGCCAAGCTGCGCGAAGAGGGCATCACGACGCCGTTGATCACCAGCAACCGCATCAACACGCCGGAGGTGGCCGAAGGGCTGCTGGCGGATGGCTCGGCGGACATGGTGTCGATGGCGCGGCCGTTTCTGGCCGATTCGGAGTTCGTCAAGAAGGCGCGCCAGGGCCGGGCCGACGAGATCAACACCTGCATCGCCTGCAACCAGGCCTGCCTGGACCACACGTTCGCGCAGAAGATCTCGACCTGCCTCGTCAACCCACGCGCGGCCTACGAGCAGGAGATCGTCGTACGGCCAGTCCAGGGTGCCGGCAAGCGGATTGCCGTCGTCGGCGCCGGGCCGGCCGGGCTGGCCGCCGCGACGACGCTGGCCGAGCGCGGCCATGCGGTGACGCTGTTCGACGCGGCGGCCGAGATCGGCGGCCAGTTCAACATGGCCAGGCGCATCCCGGGCAAGGAGGAGTTCAGCGAGACGCTGCGCTATTTCCACCGCCGCATCGAGGTGACGGGCGTGGATCTGCGCCTGAACTGCCGGGTGGACGCCGACGGATTGAAGGGCTTCAACGAGGTGCTGCTGGCCACCGGCGTCAGCCCGCGCAACCCGAGGATCAAAGGCCAGGACGAGGGCGCGGCGCGGGGCCAGGTGCTGAGCTACATCGATGTACTGAGGCATGACAAGCCGGTGGGCGCGCGCGTGGCCATCGTCGGCGCGGGCGGCATCGGCTTCGACGTGGCGGAGTACCTGCTGGAGGCCGGTCACTCGCTGACGCTGGACCCGGCAGCCTGGCGAAGGCACTGGGGCGTGGGCGACCCCGAGCAGGTGCGCGCGGGGCTGCTGCGGCCGGCGCCCGAGGCGCCCACGCGCCAGATCACGCTGCTGCAGCGCAAAGCCGGCAAGCCGGGCGCGGGCCTGGGCAAGACGACCGGTTGGATCCACCGCGCGGCGCTGAAGATGAAGAACGTCGACATGCTCGCCAGCGTCAACTACGAGCAGATCACGCCAGAAGGGCTGTGGGTCAGCTATGGCGAGAAGCGGGCCGACGCCCAGCTCATCGAGGCCGACACCATCGTGCTTTGCGCTGGCCAGGAGCCGCTGCGCGAGCTGGAGGCGCCGTTGCGGACGGCGGGCGTCAACGTGCACCTGATCGGCGGCGCGCTGGAGGCGGGCGAGCTGGACGCCAAGCGCGCCATCCTGCAGGGAACGACGCTGGCCTGCCGGCTCTAGTTCAGGCAAAACTCGCAGAGCTGGTAGAGCACGTCATCGTCCTGCTCTGAAATCTCAAGGCCTGAGGCGAGGTCGAAGCTGGAGTCGTACCAGCCGCAGGCTTCGGGCTTGGTTTGCAATTCCCGCGCCTCGACCCGCGGCCGCGCCGGCAAGGCGGCCACGGGCGACTTGGACATTGCGCTGGGTTGGTGAGAGACGCTGAAGAGTTGCATGGCGGGCTCCGGTTTGAGGCTTGGACGTCGTGAAGAACGCACACCCTCAGCATCGGCGCCCGGCCGTTTTGGCGACATCACCCAGAGGGTGGGACGAAGGGGGATGCGGCCTGTGCATATCCCCCTGCACCCCACCAAAGAGGGATACGAAAATGGGGTCAGGTTCATTTAAAGCCGTGATCAACATCTCACCCAGAGACGCCAGCCAGCACAATAAAAACGAGCCTGACCCCATATTCGGGACTTCCGTCCACCTGCCGTGATTCCGTCCTCTTCGTTTCAGCCCTCCATGCGGCAACGCGGGTTGGCGCTGCTGCTCTTCGGCATGCTGTGGAGCCCTGGCTTGGCGGCCGCCCTGGTCAGCGGCGGGCTGGAGCTGCGCGAGCGACTGGCCGTCCTCGGGCTGTCGTTCTGGCTGCTGGCGATGGGGCCTACACTGATGGGCAGCATCCGCGTGACGCTGCTGGCATGGACGCCGGTCGCGCTGTTTCTGCCACCCTATGTCTACGTCTGCCTGAGCTTCGGCAGCACACCCGGCGACGCGCTGGTCGCGGCGGCGATGCACACGTCACCCGCGCAAAGCCTGGCGGTGTTGCGCGGTTTCGGCACCTGGCTGCTGGCCTGGGCCGCGCTGGCCCTGGCCTACCCCCTGGCCGCATGGCAGGTCGACGCACGCTGGCGCTGGAGCAGCGGCCGCCGCAAGCGCTGGCTCGCCGCGCTGCTCGGAGCTGCCAGCCTGTCGCTGGTGCTGAAGCAGGCCGTGCCGCAGCAGCTCAGCCTGCCGGCGTTCTTCGAGCGGGACACGGTGGACCAGGTCTTCCCATTGAACCTGCTGTCCAGCGTGCGGCGGGTGATGGCGCAGGACCGGCGCGCGCCGCGGACGACCTCGCTGAATGGCCGGCCTCGCCCCGGGTCTGGCGACGAACCCCTGCACGTCGTGCTGGTTATCGGGGAGACGGTGAGGCCCGACCACCTCGGCATCTACGGCTATGCCCGCGACACGACGCCGGGCCTGTCCGCGATCCGCGACGAGCTGCTGCTGTTCCACGATGTCGCCTCCACCGCGCATTGGACCGACGCAGCCGTGCCTGGCATCGTCGGCAGGGCCATTGACGAGCGGCGCCAGGGCGGCCTGGTCCGCACGATGCGGGAGGCCGGCTATCACACGGGCTGGCTGTCGAACCAGGAGATTTCCGATCTCTACAGGGATGCCAACGTGGCGGATTACTCGGACGGCATGTACGAGCTGCTGCTGCGCATGGACACCGCGCTGCTGCCGCCCTTTGACGCGCTGCTGCGCCAGGCAGGGCCGCGCCAGTTCATTGCGCTGCACATGACCGGCAGCCATTTCCCGTACGAAGCACAGTACGACGCCCAGTCCCGCAAGTTCACGCCCACGTTGACCGACGCGGGCGTCAGCGGCAACCCGGGCCCGCGCTTCAAGGCCGAGACCATCAACTCCTACGACAACACCCTGGTGGCGCTGGACAGTTTTCTGATGCGGGTCATCGCCAGGCTGCGGGCCGACCCCGCGCCGGCCTTGCTGGTCTACACCTCGGACCATGGCGAGAACCTCTTCGACGACGACCGCCAGCGCTTCATGCACGCACTGGCCGACCCGTCCAAGGCGGACACGACGGTGCCCTTGTTCTTCTGGGCCAACGACGCCTACCGCCGCCGCTGGCCGGCGGCATTCGCGGCCTTGTCGGCGCACGCGAAGGCGCCCGTCAGCCACCGCGACCTGATGCCCACGCTACTCGACCTCGCCAGCGTCGACGCTGATGGCATCGCCCCGCACGAAAGCCTGCTGTCGCCCGACTGGCGGCCCCGCCCGCGACGCCTGCAGCAGATCGACGGCCCGGGCTGGGACTACGACAAGATTCGCTGAAGCAACTCGCGCCTTGCATCAGTTCCAATCCAGCGCGCGCTCTTCTCCTCACGCTCACACAGCCGCTCCGCCACAGTGAGCGCAGGCTCACGTAGGCCCGTGCTGCGCTTGCCGATCTGGCGCAGCGCCCAGTTCACGGCCTTCTTGACGAAGTTGCGCTCGTCGCCGGCCGCGCCCTCAATCAAGGGCAGGCAGGCCAGGAAGTCGGCGTCGGGCCGCGTCTTCTGGTGCACGGCGGCGACCGCCAGCAGCGAGAAGCCGGCGCGCTTCTCAAACTCGGCCTCGCGCGCCGCCCAGCGCGGGATGGCATCCCAGGCCAGCGGGCTTTTCACGAAGGCATTGAGGCAGGCCTGGTCACAGACGTCCCAGGCGCGCATGCCGGCCACCCAGTGGTCCATCTGCGCGACGGTCAGCCTGGCCGGTTCGGCCACCATGCCAGCCAGGATCTGCGCCTCGGGGATGCCGGTGTCCCACAAGGCCAGCGCCAGGGCGTGATCCCGCTTGAACTCGCGGGCCAGCGCGCGCAGCGCCGGCACGGCCAGGCCCAGGCGGCCCTCGCCGGTCAGGCCGAAGCGGGCCATGCCGTCGAGCTGATCCGGCCTGGCGTGTTGGCGCAGCGCGGCCAGGGCCGCGTCCAGGCGAGGCGCGCGTTGATCCGTCATGCGCCGATTTTGCGGCGCGTGACGGTCAGCGCAGGTCGATCAGCAGTTCTGCCGTCTGGTGGTTGCCCGGGTGGATGGACAAGCGCAGCGGCAGGCCGTCGGCCGGCACTGCCGAGGCGCTGAACCGCATCGCCACGGGGTCGTAGCGCAGCCATTCGGGCATGGGCTGGCCGTCTGGCCGGGTCACGCGGACCGCGCCCGCCACTTGCTGAATGAGTCCCCGCAGGCTCATCGGCAGCGTGAAGGCAAAGCCCTGTCCTGCCAAGGCGCGCGGCACGTTCACCTGGTAGTCGCCACCGCGCAGGGCCGACGGCTCACGCAGCACTTAGACGACCAGGCTCCTCATTTCCACCGGCGTGCCCGCCGACATCGCCAACGTCGGCGCCCCGGCCACCAGCACCTCGTTGGCCAGGTCCAACGTCGGGCTGACGCTGCCCGGCGCACCGGGCGCGCCTGGCAGCACTGGCGTGTTGGACGTTGTCGGCAGCACGGGCGGCCGGGCCAGGATGGAGGCCGTCGTGGTGGCGGTCGTGTTGGCCAGCGTGTAGTTGCCCGCATCTGCGCCGCCGAAGGCGATGCCGGTGATCGCCACCGGCTTGTTCGCCCCGGGCCGCGCGCTGTCGAACTGGCCGCTGGCCTGGGTCAAGGTCAGCACGTCGCCCGCGAACTTGCCGTTGAAGACGGCACCGTCGGTGACCAGCGTGGCGACGGCGTTGCCGTCCTCGACCTTGTTCAGCGCGGTGATGCCACTCACCTGCGTCAGGGTCGCACGGCTGATGTCGGCGCTGGCGGTGGTGCTGGCGGGCAGCGAATAGTTGCCCGCGTCCGCGCCACCCAGCGTGACGGCGACCGCCACCGCCTTGCCCGTGCCCACGTTCTTGTTGGCGAAGGTGCCCGTGGCGGCGGCGACGTTCACCGCATCGCCAGTCAGCACACCCGTCAGCGTGGCCGCCGTGATGTTGGTGGTGGCCGCCGTGGTGGCGTCGTACACCTTGTTGGCCGCGGTGATGCCGTTGACGGCGCTCAGGGCGGCCTTGCTGATCGAGGCCGTGATCGTGGCGGTATTGCTGGCCAGCGTGTAGTTGCCGGCGTCCGTGCCGCCCAGGCTCAGCCCGGTGATGTTGACCGTCTTGCCGGTAGCGGCGTTCTTGTCGCTGAAGTTGCCAGTCGAGGTCGCCACGGTCAGCACGTCGCCCGCCAGTTTGCCGGTGAAGCCGGCCGCACCGGTGCTCAGCGTGGCCGCGGTGGTTGTGTCATAGACCTTGTTGGCGGCCGTGATGCCGGTGATGGCCGCGATGGCGGCCGGCGTGATATCGGCCGTCGTGCTGGCCGTGGTGGAAGCGAGCGTGTAGTTGCCGGCGTCCGTACCGCCCAGGCTCAGCCCGGTGATGCTGACAGTTTTGCCGGTGGCGGCGTTCTTGTCGCTGAAGTTGCCGGTCGAGGTGGCCACGGTCACCACGTCGCCCGCCAGCAGGCCGGTGAAGCCGGCCGCGCCCGTGCTCAGCGTCGCAGTCGTCGTCGTGTCGTAGACCTTGTTGGCCGCCGTGATGCCGGTGATGGCAGCCACCGCCGCCTTGCTGATGTCGGCCGTCGTCGTCGCGGTGGTGTTGGCCAGCGTGTAGTTGCCGGCGTCCGCGCCGCCAAGCGTCAGCCCGGTGATGCTGACCGTTTTGCCAGTCGCGGCCTTCTTGTCGCTGAAGTTGCCGGTCGAGGTCGCCACCGTCAGTGCGTCGCCGGTCACCATGCCGGTGAAGCCGGCCGCACCGGTGCTCAGCGTCGCGGTCGTCGTCGTGTCGTAGACCTTGTTGGCCGCCGTGATGCCAGTGATGGCCGCGATGGTGGCCGGCGTGATGTTGGCCGTCGTCGAGGCTGTGGTGCTGGCCAGCGTGTAGTTGCCGGCGTCCGTGCCACCCAGGCTCAGGCCGGCAATGCTGACCGTCTTGCCGTTGGCGACGTTCTTGTCGGCAAACGTGCCGCTGCCGGTAGCGACGGTCAGCACGTCGCCCGACACCATGCCGGTGAAGCCGGCCGCAGCCGTGCTCAGGGTGGCGGTGTTGTTGCCGTCGTAGACCTTGTTGGCCGCCGTGATGCCGGTGATGCCGGCAATCGTGGCCGCCGTGATGTTGGCTGTGGTGGTGGTGGCGCCAGTGGGCAGCAGGTAGTTGCCGGCATCGGCGCCGCCCAGCGCCAGGCCGGTGATGCTGACCGTCTTGCCGTTGGCCACGTTCTTGTCGCTGAACGTGCCAGTAGCGGCGGCCACGGTCAGCGCATCGCCAGCCAGCAGGCCGGTGAAGCCGGCACCCGACGTGGTCAGCGCCGCGGTCGAGTTGGCGTCATAGACCTTGTTGGCGGCCGTGATGCCGGTGATCGCCGCCAGCTGAGCCTTGCTGATGTCGGCCGTCGTCGTCGCCGTCGTGGCGGCCAGTGTGTAGTTGCCGGCATCGGCGCCGCCCAAGGTCAGGCCGGTGATGTTGACCGTCTTGCCGGTGGCGGCGTTCTTGTCGCTGAAGTTGCCGGTCGACGTCGCCACGGTCAGCGTGTCGCCCGTCACCATGCCGGTGAAGCCGGCGCTGGCGGTACTCAGAGTCGCGGCCGTGGTCGTGTCGTAGACCTTGTTGGCGGCCGTGATGCCAGTGATGCCGGCAATGGCGGCCGGCGTGATGTTGGCGGTGGTGCTGGCGGTGGTGCTCTGCAGGTTGTAGTTGCCCGCGTCCGTGCCGCCCAGCGTCAGGCCGGTGATGCTGACCGTCTTGCCGTTGGCGACGTTCTTGTCCGAGAACGTGCCCGTCGACGTGGCGACGCTGACGGTGTCACCTGCCAAGAGGCCCGTGAAGCCTGCAGCTCCGGTGCTCAGGGTCGCGACGCTGTTGCCGTCGTAGACCTTGTTGGCCGCCGTGATGCCGGTGATGCCGGCCATGTTCGCCTTGCTGATGTCGGCCGTGGTCGTCGCGGTGGTGTTGGCCAGCGCATAGTTGCCGGCGTCGGCGCCGCCCAGGCTCAGGCCGGTGATGTTCACCGTCTTGCCGGTGGCGGCGTTCTTGTCGCTGAAGTTGCCGGTCGACGTGGCCACGGTCAGCGTGTCACCCGTCACCATGCCGGTGAAGCCGGCGCTGCCGGTGCTCAGCGTCGCCGTCGTCGTGGTGTCATAGACCTTGTTGGCCGCCGTGATGCCAGTCACGGCCGCGATGCTGGCCGGCGTGATGTTGGCCGTGGTGCTGGCCGTCGTGCTCACCAGGTTGTAGTTGCCGCCGTCGGCGCCGCCCAGCGTCAGGCCGGTGATGCTGACGGTCTTGCCGTTGGCGACGTTCTTGTCCGAGAACGTGCCGGTCGACGTGGCCACATTGACCGAGTCGCCCGCCAGCAGGCCGGTGAAGCCGGCCACGCCCGTGCTGAGCGTGGCCGCCGTGTTGCCGTTGTAGACCTTGTTGGCCGCCGTGATGCCGGTGATGGCCGCGATGTTCGCCTTGCTGATGTCGGCCGTGGTCGTTGCCGTCGTCGCGGCCAGCGTGTAGTTGCCCGCGTCGGCGCCACCCAGGCTCAGGCCGGTGATGTTGACCGTCTTGCCGGTCGCCGCGTTCTTGTCGCTGAAGTTGCCGGTGGACGTGGCCACGGTCAGCGTGTCGCCGCCCACCATGCCGGTGAAGCCGGCGCTGCCGGTGCTCAGTGTGGCGGTCGTCGTCGTGTCGTAGACCTTGTTGGCCGCCGTGATGCCGGTGATGGCTGCAATCGTGGCCGGCGTGATGTTGGCCGTGGTGCTGGCGGTGCTTGACGCCAGCGTGTAGTTGCCCGCGTCCGTGCCGCCCAGGCTCAGGCCGGCGATGCTGACCGTCTTGCCATTGGCCACGGTCTTGTCGGCAAACGTGCCGCTGCCGGTGGCGACCGTCAGCACGTCGCCCGACACCATGCCGGTGAAGGCGGCGGAGCCGGTGCCCAGCGTGGCGGTGTTGTTGCCGTCGTAGACCTTGTTGGCCGCCGTGATGCCGGTGATGCCGGCGATGGTGGCCGGGGTGATGTTGGCGGTCGTCGAAGCGGTGGTGGCGGCCAGCGTGTAGTTGCCCGCGTCCGCGCCGCCGAGCGTCAGGCCGGTGATGCTGACGGTCTTGCCGTTGGCGACGTTCTTGTCGCTGAAGTTGCCTGTCGAGGTGGCCACGTTGACCACGTCGCCTCCCAGCAGGCCGGTGAAGCCGGCCGCGCCCGTGCTGAGCGTGGCGGTGTTGTTGCCGTCGTAGACCTTGTTGGCCGCCGTGATGCCGGTGATGGCCGCCATCGTCGCCTTGGTGATGTCGGCCGTCGTGGTCGCCGTCGTGCTGGCCAGCAGGTAGTTGCCGGCGTCGGCGCCACCGAGCGACAGCCCGGTGATGTTGACCGTCTTGCCGGTGGCGGCGTTCTTGTCGACGAAGTTGCCGGTGGACGTCGCCACCGTCAGCACGTCGCCGCCCACCATCCCGGTGAAGCCAGCGCTACCGGTGCTCAGCGCCGCAGTCGTCGTCGTGTCGTAGACCTTGTTTGCGGCCGTCACGCCGGTGATGGCCGCAATGGTGGCCGGCGTGATGTTGGCCGTGGTGCTGGCCGTGGTGCTCACCAGGTTGTAGTTGCCGGCATCCGTGCCGCCCAGCGTCAGGCCGGTGATGCTGACCGTCTTGCCGTTGGCGACGTTCTTGTCCGAGAACGTGCCGGTCGACGTGGCCACGTTGACCGAGTCGCCTCCCAGCAAGCCGGTGAAGCCGGCAGCGCCCGTGCTCAGCGTGGCAGCCGTGTTGCCGTCATAGACCTTGTTGGCCGCCGTGATGCCGGTGATGGCCGCCATCGTCGCCTTGGTGATGTCGGCCGTGGTCGTGGCCGTCGTCGCGGCCAGCGTGTAGTTGCCCGCATCGGCGCCGCCGAGCGTCAGCGCGGTGATGTTGACCGTCTTGCCGGTGGCCGCGTTCTTGTCGACGAAGTTGCCGGTGGAGGTCGCCACCGTCAGCGTGTCGCCGCCCACCATGCCGGTGAAGCCGGCGCTGCCGGTGCTCAGCGTGGCCATCGTCGTTGTGTCGTAGACCTTGTTGGCGGCCGTGATGCCGGTGATGGCAGCAATCGTGGCCGGCGTGATGTTGGCCGTGGTGCTGGCGGTGCTCGACGCCAGCGTGTAGTTGCCTGCATCCGTGCCACCCAGGCTCAGGCCGGCGATGCTGACCGTCTTGCCATTGGCCACGGTCTTGTCGGCGAACGTACCGCTGCCCGTGGCAACCGTCAGCGCGTCGCCTGTCACCATGCCGGTGAAGGCGGCCGATCCGGTGGCCAGCGTGGCGGTGTTGTTGCCGTCGTAGACCTTGTTGGCGGCCGTGATGCCGGTGATGCCGGCAATGGTGGCCGGCGTGATGTTGGCCGTCGTGGATGCCGTCGTGGAGGCCAGCGTGTAGTTGCCCGCGTCCGTGCCGCCCAGCGTCAGGCCGGTGATGCTGACGGTCTTGCCGTTGGCGACGTTCTTGTCCGAGAACGTGCCCGTCGACGTGGCCACGTTGACGGAGTCGCCTCCCAGCAGGCCCGTAAAACCAGCCGCGCCAGTGCTGAGCGTGGCGGTGTTGTTGCCGTCATAAACCTTGTTGGCCGCTGTGATGCCGGTGATGGCCGCCATCGTCGCCTTGGTGATGTCGGCAGTGGTCGTGGCGGTGGTGCTGGCCAGCGTGTAGTTGCCCGCATCCGCGCCACCCAGCGAAAGCCCGGTGATGTTCACCGTCTTGCCGGTCGCCGCGTTCTTGTCGACGAAGTTGCCGGTGGACGTCGCCACCGTCAGCACGTCGCCGCCCACCATGCCGGTGAAGCCGGCGCTGCCGGTACTCAGCGCGGCGGTCGTCGTCGTGTCGTAGACCTTGTTGGCCGCCGAGATGCCGGTGATGGCAGAGACCGACGCGGCGTTCACGGTCAGCGTGCCGGGCGCTGCGTAGCTGAGCGTGTAGCCCAGGCTGCCCACGGCGCCGGATGCTGTCAGCGTGTGCGCGCCCACGATGGGGTTGTTCGACGTGGACAGGGTGCCGCCGACCGCCACGGTCGGCGCGGTGCTGAAGATCTGGCCGGTGGTGTCGCCGTTCTGCACGCCGGTCAGGCTGGTGGTGGCGGCTGTGGCCGTGCCGTAGGTGCGCGTCAGGTTGTCGGCCGTGATGGTGACAGTCGGCTGCTCGCGGTAGACCGCGTTGACGCCAGCGCCCAGGGCGGCCGTGAAGTTGGTCGTGGTCTCGTCGCTGCCGTAGCGGAAGCGCCCGCTGCCGCTGCCGACCAGGGCGGTCAGGCCGGTGCTGCCGGACACGGTGCCCGAATACAGCG
>Ga0187845_1000220_pt1 | contig 32510 bp, 29 predicted proteins | sample SpaLakP09_SKY_68_FD_134515 | JGI IMG/M metagenome (GOLD analysis project Ga0187845, IMG submission 134515) | Oligotrophic lake water microbial communities from Sparkling Lake, Wisconsin, USA - SP09_SKY_68 | ecosystem: Environmental > Aquatic > Freshwater > Lake | place: USA: Sparkling Lake... | reverse complement strand
GACGACGTCGTCCACCTCGCGGCAGAAGGCGTAGAAGGCCGTGATGGCCGCGCGCCGGGGTGGCGGCAGGAACAGGAAGGCGTAGTAGAAGCTCGAACCGCTGGCGGCGGCCTTTTCCTGGACGTATTGCTCTGGACTCATGATGTGGCGCGCATTGTCAGCGCTCGCCAGGCCAGGCGCGGCACATCCCATGGCGTGATGGCGGGGCGGCGCAGCAGGCTGTCGTGGCCGCCGGCGGCGATCTTGTCGAGGATGAGCAGGCCGCCTTGCACCACGAGGCGCAGCTCCAGTCCCGCCCGACCCCGCAGGGTCAGGGCCAGGGGCGCTCCTTCCCGCATCAGCTTGTGCGCCCAGCCGCAGAGATCACGGATCAAGGCGCGTGCAGCCGGGCTGTCCTGGCAGGCGAGCACCTCGTCTGCCGTTACGCCATGGCTGTCCAGGTCGGACTGCGGCACATAGAGCCTTTGGTTGGGCCCATCGCGGGTGAAGTCCTGCCAGAAGTTGATGAGTTGCAGCGCCGAGCAGATCGCGTCCGAACGGCGCAGCGAGGTTGCGTCATTGACGTCGTACAAGCCCAGCAGCAGCCGCCCGACCGGGTTGGCGGAGCGGCGGCAGTAGTCCAGCAGGTGGGCGCGGTCGCGGTAGCGCGGCGGGGTCAGGTCCTGCTCGAAGGCGTCGAGCAGGTCGTGCAGCAGGGCAGGCTGCAGGCGATGCATCTCGCGCGCCAGCAGCGTGAAGACGCGCAGCCAGCGAGGGGAGGATGGCTGGCCGGCGACGACGGCGGCCAGGTCGGCGCGGTAGTCGCGCAGCGCCTGCACGCGCTCGGCGGTGCTCGCATGGCCTTCGTCGGCAAGGTCGTCGGCCGTGCGGGCGAAGTGATAGACGGCTACGACAGCCGGCCGCAGCGCGGGCGGGCACAGCCAGGACGCGACAGGGAAGTTCTCGTAGTGGTCGACGCTCAAGCTATTTCTCAAGTTCCGCTTGCAAAGCCGCGACGTTCAAGCGAAATTCCGCGAGGTTTGACAGGTGTCATTGGGCCTGCATACATTACTGACCCGCTGGTCATTAAAGTTTAGGGCTGGCGGGTTCCATTCTGCCGAGGTCTGCATGTTCCATCTGCCGCGTCTGTCGCGTCTCACCCCACCCCTGCTGGGGCTGGTACTGCTCACGACCCTGATGTCGGGATGCAGCAAGCAGGCCGCTGCCCCCGAGCCGGAGCGTGCCGTGCGTACGCAGCTTGTCAACGCCGGTAACGCGAGCGCCAGCCATGAGTATGCGGCGGAGGTGAAGCCACGCACGGAGTCGCGCCTGTCCTTTCGCGTCGGCGGCAAGCTGCAGAGCCGTTCGGTTGATTTGGGCGATACGGTCAAGGCTGGCCAGGTGCTGGCCCGCATCGACGCGCAGGACCTGAAGCTGGCCGAAGCCGCCGCTGCGGCTGGCGTGGCCGCAGCCCGCACCAACCGCGACCAGATGGGCGCCGACTACAAGCGGTTCGTCGACCTGCAGCGACAGGGTTTCATCAGCACGGCCGAACTGGAGCGCCGCGATTCAGCCTTCAAGGCCGCCCAGGCGCAGCTCGACCAGGCCAAGGCCCAGGCCGACGTGCAGGGCAATCAGTCCGGCTACGCGCAATTGGTCGCCGATGGCGCGGGTGTCATCACCGGCGTCGACGCCGAGCCCGGCCAGGTATTGGCAGCGGGCACGCCGGTCGTGCGCGTTGCGCTGGACGGCCCGCGCGACATCGTCTTCTCGGTGCCCGAGGATCAGATCAGCCGCGTGAAGGCGGCCGCCGGCTTGCCTGGCGCGCTGAAGGTGCGCCTTTGGGGTGCCGACAAGACCTATCCGCTGACGCTACGCGAAGTGGCGGCCGCTGCCGACCCGGTCACGCGCACCTTCCTCATCAAGGCCGATGCCGGCAAGCTGGACGTGAGGCTGGGCCAGTCCGCCACTGTGGTGCTGGATCTGCCGCAGCGTTCCGGCGTCATCAAGCTGCCGCTTTCCGCCGTGCTGCAACAAAGCGGCAAGACGTCGGTCTGGGTGCTGGACGGGGCGTCCATGACGGTCAAGCCGGTGGCCGTGCAGGTGGGCGGTGCCGACGGCAACGAGGTGGTCATTGCCAGCGGTTTGAGCCTGAACCAGGAGGTGGTCGTCGCCGGGGTGCACGTGCTGTCGCCCGGACAGAAGGTCAAGCGCTACGTGCCGCCTCGGACGACGGCCCAAACGGCCGCCACGCCCGCCGTTCCCGCTGCCTCTCGCTGAGCCGGGGCGCGCATGAATACTCCTCCGAACAAGGCCACGCTGGGCGAAGGCTTCAACGTCTCGCGCTGGGCGCTGGAACACCCGGCGCTGACGCGCTACCTCATGGTGGTGCTGATGCTGATGGGCTTCGCCGCCTACTTCCAGCTTGGCCAGGATGAGGACCCGCCGTTCACCTTCCGCGTCATGCTGGTTCAGGCCTATTGGCCGGGGGCCACGGCCGAGCAGATCGCCGACCAGGTGACCGACAAGATCGAGAAGACGCTGCAGGAGGTCAACTACGCGGACAAGATCCGTTCGGTCACCAAGCCTGGCGAGTCGATCACCGTCTTCCAGCTCAAGGACAGCACGCCGCCCAAGGAGGTGGTCGACGTCTGGTACCAGGTGCGCAAGAAGCTGGGCGACATGCGCGGCACGCTGCCGCAGGGCGTCATCGGCCCCATGTTCAACGACGAGTTCGGCGACGTCTACGGCTCCATCTACGCGCTGTCCGCCGACGGCTTCAGCCGCGAGGAGTTGCGCGAGCAAGCCGACCGCGTGCGCCAGGCGCTGCTGCAGGTCAAGGACGTGGCCAAGGTCGAGATCTTCGGCATCCAGCCGGAGAAACTCTTCGTCGAGATCTCGCAGAAGCGCCTGGCTCAGCTGGGCCTGGATTTCACCCAGGTCATCAACCAGATCGGTGCGCAGAACGCGGTCGAGGGTGCTGGCGTGATGAATGCCGGCAGCGCCAACTTCCAAGTCCGCGTGCAGGGGCAGTTCACCACCCCACAGGCTCTGGCCGACGTGCCCATTCGCGCCGTCAACCCGCAGACCGGCGTGGCCAGCCAACTGCGCCTGGGCGACATCGCGGAGATCAAGCGCGACTACGTCGACCCGCCCACGACCAAGGTCCGCCACCAGGGCAAGGACGTGCTGGCGCTGGGCGTGTCCATGGCCAAGGGCGGTGACATCATCGCCATGGGCAAGGCCCTGGTCGCGGCAACCCATGTCATCGAGCGCGACCTGCCTGCGGGCATCCAGCTTGAGCGCGTGCAGGACCAGCCCAAGGCCGTGACGACCTCGGTCAGCGAGTTCGTCCATGTGCTTATCGAGGCCGTCGTCATCGTGCTGGCCGTCAGCTTCATCGCGCTGGGCCTGCACACCAGGCCGCTGCGCATCGACATCTGGCCCGGCCTCGTCGTCGGCATCACCATCCCGCTGGTGCTCGCCATCACCTTCGTGGCGATGTTCTATTGGGGCGTGGGCCTGCACAAGATCTCGCTGGGCTCGCTGATCATTGCTTTGGGCCTGCTGGTGGACGACGCCATCATTGCCGTCGAGATGATGGTGCGCAAGCTCGAAGAGGGCTACGACAAGATGCGCGCAGCCACCTTCGCCTACGACGTGACGGCCATGCCCATGCTGACCGGCACACTCATCACGGCCGTGGGCTTCCTGCCCATCGGCTTGGCGAAGTCGGTGACCGGCGAATACACCTTTGCCATCTTTGCGGTCACTGCGGCGGCACTGGTCATCTCCTGGGCTGTGTCGGTCTATTTCGTGCCCTATCTCGGCGCCCTGCTGCTCAAGACCAAGCAGGCGGCCGGCGGCGAGGCGCATGAACTCTTCGACACGCCCTTCTACAACCGCTTCCGCAGCCTGGTGCGCTGGTGCGTGGAGAACCGCTGGAAGACCATTGCCATCACGTTGCTCGTGTTTGGCCTGGGCATCTTCGGCATGGGCCGGGTGCAGCAGCAGTTCTTCCCGGACTCCAGCCGCCCCGAGATCCTGGTCGACCTGTCCTTGCCCGAGGGGTCGACCATCCAGGAGACGGAGGCGCTGGCCAAGCGCTTCGAAGCGCGCATGTTGAAGGAGCCCGGCATGGCCACGGTGACGAGCTGGGTCGGCTCTGGCGTGCCGCGCTTCTATCTGCCGTTGGACACGATCTTCCCGGCGTCAAACGTGACCCAGTCCATCCTGCTGCCCAAGGGTCTGGCCGAGCGGGAGGAGTTGCGCAAGCGCCTGCCGGTGGTGCTGGCCGAGGAGTTCCCCGAGGCGCGAGGCCGCGTGAAGCTGCTGCCCAACGGGCCGCCTGTGGCTTATCCGGTGCAATTCCGTGTCACCGGTTCCGATCCCAAGATCGTGCGTGACTGGGCCGACAAGGCCAAGGACATCCTGCGCGCCAGCCCCAACATGCGCGGCGTCAACGACAACTGGAACGAGAACGTCAAGACGCTGCGCCTGAACATCGACCAGGACAAGGCGCGGGCGCTCGGCGTTACCAGCCAGAGCCTGGCGCAGTCCGCACGCACGCTGCTGTCCGGCACCGTCATCGGCCAGTACCGCGAGGCCGACAAGCTCATCGACATCGTGCTCCGCCAGCCGGCAGATGAACGCGCCGTCATCACCGACATCGGCAACGCCTACCTCCCCACGAGCACCGGTCGTGCCATCCCGTTGACCCAGGTGGCCAAGGTCGAATTCGCGTGGGAGCCCGGCGTGATGTGGCGCGAGGGGCGCAATTACGCGGTCACCGTGCAGGGCGACGTTGCCGAAGGCATGCAGGGCGCGACCGTGACCAAGGAAGTCTGGCCCAAGCTCGACGCGCTGCAAAAGCAGATGCCTGTCGGCTACAGCATCCAGATCGCTGGTGCCGTGGAGGAGAGCAGCAAGGGCCAGGGCTCCATCGGTGCCGGCGTGCCCGTTGCGCTCTTCATCATGCTGACGCTGCTGATGCTGCAACTGCACAGCTTCACCCGCGCGGCGCTGGCCTTCCTGACCGGCTTCTTCGGCATCGCCGGCGTGGCCTTCGCGCTGTTGATGCTGAACCGGCCGTTCGGCTTCGTCGCGCTGCTCGGCGTGATCGCGCTGTTCGGCATGATCATCCGCAACTCCGTCATCCTCATCGACCAGATCGAGCAGGACCGTGCCCGCGGCGTGCCGGACTGGTCGGCCGTCGTCGAGTCGGCCGTGCGGCGCTTCCGCCCCATCGTGCTGACGGCGGCGGCGGCGGTGCTGGCCATGATCCCGCTGTCCCGCAGCGTGTTCTGGGGGCCCATGGCCGTGGCCATCATGGGCGGCCTCATCGTCGCGACGGCGCTGACGTTGCTGGCGCTGCCGGCGATGTACTCGGTCGTGTTCCGCGTGGTGCGCCCGAAAGAGGAAGAGCACAGCCGCATGCACAGCCAACTGCCCAGCGAACCCGCCGAGGAGTTCTAGGCGCACTATAGGGTTTTGCCGCCCCGTGGACCGGGGCGGCGGGCGGCCTGCGCGGCATCGCTACAATCGCCGGTTTGCCGAATCGCCTACGGGGTTGCTGAGTCATCTAACGATGCGTGGCAGCCCAACCCAAGAATTGCGCGGGTGGCGAAATTGGTAGACGCACCAGGTTTAGGTCCTGACGCCTTCACGGGCGTGCCGGTTCGAGTCCGGCCCCGCGCACCACACTGTCCTTCAACTGTTCCCGAGTCCATCATGGCCGTCACCGTCGAAACCCTCGAAAAGCTGGAACGCCGCATCACTCTGCACGTGGCGGCCACTGACATCAACAGCGAAGTCGAAGCTCGCCTGAAGAAGCTGGCGCGCACCGTCAAGGCCGACGGCTTCCGCCCCGGCAAGGTGCCGATGAGCGTCGTTGCCCAGCGCTACGGCTACTCGGTGCAGTACGAAGTCGTCAACGACAAGCTCGGCGCCGCCTTCAACACTGCCGCCAACGAAGCCCAGCTGCGCGTTGCCGGTGCCCCGCGCATCGAGCAGAAGGATCAAGCTCCCGAGGGCCAGATGGCCTTCGACGCCACCTTCGAGATCTACCCCGAAGTCAAGATCGGCGACCTGGCTGCCGCTGAAGTCGAGCGCGTCACCAGCGACGTGACCGAGGAAGCGATCGACAAGACCGTCGAGATCCTGCGCAAGCAGCGCCGCAGCTTCGCTCAGCGCCCGGCTGCCGACGTCGCCGAGGTTGGCGACCGCGTGACCATCGACTTCGAAGGCAAGATCGACGGCGAGCCCTTCCAGGGCGGCAAGGCTGAAGGCTTCCAGTTCCTGATCGGCGAAGGCCAGATGCTTGAGCAGTTCGACGCTGCCGTGCGTGGCATGAAGGCCGGTGAGAGCAAGACTTTCCCGCTGCAGTTCCCCGAGGACTATCACGGCAAGGACGTGGCCGGCAAGGAAGCGGACTTCCTCGTCACCATCAAGAAGATCGAAGCCCAACATCTGCCCGAAGTGAACGAGGCGTTCGCCAAGGCCCTGGGCATCAAGGACGCTTCCGTCGACGCGCTGCGCGCCGACATCAAGAAGAACCTCGAGCGCGAAGTGAAGTTCCGTGTGCTGGCCCGCAACAAGGGCGCCGTGATGGACGCGCTGGTGGCCGCCTCCGAGCTGGATGTGCCTAACGCACTGGTGCTGGGCGAAGCCGAGCGCATGGTCGGCCAGGCCCGCGAGGACCTGAAGAAGCGCGGCGTCAAGGACGCCGACAAGGCCGAGATCCCCGCCGACATCTTCAAGCCCCAGGCCGAGCGCCGCGTGCGCCTGGGCCTGGTCGTGGCCGAGCTCGTGCGCTCCAACAACCTGCAGGCCAAGCCGGCCCAGCTGCAGGCGCACATCGAAGAGCTGTCGCAGAGCTACGAGAAGCCCGCCGAAGTGATGCGCTGGTACCTGAGCGACCGTGAGCGCATGGCCGAGGTCGAAGCCATCGTCGTCGAGAACAATGTCACCGACTTCGTTCTGTCGACCGCCAAGGTCACCGACAAGGCCCTGCCTTTCGATGAGCTGATGGCTGCCGGCAACTGAGAGCCCTCCGCCTGACGAAGGCGCCGCGCCGCAAGGCCCGGCGCCTTTTTGCTTGCGTGGCCATAATTCGCCCCCATGTCATCCGACAACGCAAATTTCCAAGGATCTGAATGAGCGCGCTTGAAACCAGCAACCTGGGCATGGTGCCCATGGTCATCGAACAGTCCGGCCGTGGTGAGCGTGCTTACGACATCTACTCCCGCCTACTGCGTGAGCGGATCATCTTCCTCGTCGGCCCGGTCAACGATGGCGTGGCCAACCTCGTCGTCGCCCAACTGCTGTTCTTGGAGAGCGAGAACCCCGACAAGGAAATCTCGCTCTACATCAACAGCCCGGGCGGCAGCGTGTCGGCTGGCATGTCGATCTACGACACGATGAACTTCATCAAGCCCGAAGTCTCGACGCTGTGCATGGGCATGGCGGCCAGCATGGGCGCGTTCCTGCTGGCGGCTGGCGCCAAGGGCAAGCGCTTTTCGCTGCCCAACGCAAAGGTCATGATCCATCAGCCGCTGGGCGGTGCGCAGGGCCAGGCCACCGACATTGAAATCCATGCGCGTGAAATCCTGAAGACTCGCGACGCCCTCAACCGCATCCTGGCCGAGCGCACCGGCCAGACCCTGGAGAAAATCCAGGCGGATACCGAGCGGGACTATTTCATGTCCGCTGCCGAGGCGCAGAGCTACGGCCTGATCGACCAGGTGCTGGAACATCGTCCCTGAGTCGTGAGGGGCGTCACCGGCCCCCGGATTCGCAGCGAAATCGGGGCCCTTATCCCCACGAGGGCCCCTTGATCGTTTGAACTATCATCATTCAGGCACTCCGCCTGTTCCCTGGCATTTCCCCGAGCAGATTCATGGCCGACAAAAAAGGCACCTCCAGCGAAAAAGTTCTGTACTGCTCGTTCTGCGGCAAGAGCCAGCACGAGGTCAAGAAACTGATCGCAGGCCCCTCGGTCTTCATCTGCGACGAGTGCATCGAGCTCTGCAACGACATCGTCCGTGACGAGATTCCCGCGCCGGCGCCGGCGGCTCGTGCCGGCAAGTCCGACTTGCCGGTGCCCAGCGAGATCAAGGCCAGCCTCGACCAGTACGTGATCGGCCAGGACGTCGCCAAGCGCACGCTGGCCGTCGCCGTCTACAACCACTACAAGCGCCTGCGCCATATGGCGTCGACCAAGGAATCGGTCGAGCTCTCCAAGAGCAACATCCTGCTGATCGGTCCGACCGGCTCCGGCAAGACGCTGCTGGCGCAGACGCTGGCGCGCCTGTTGAACGTGCCTTTCGTGATCGCCGACGCGACGACGCTGACCGAAGCCGGCTACGTCGGCGAGGACGTCGAGAACATCATCCAGAAGCTGCTGCAGAACTGCAATTACGACGTCGAACGCGCGCAGCGCGGCATCGTCTACATCGACGAGATCGATAAGATCTCGCGCAAGGCCGACAACCCGTCCATCACGCGTGACGTGTCCGGCGAAGGCGTGCAGCAGGCGCTGCTCAAGCTCGTCGAAGGCACGATGGCTTCGGTGCCCCCGCAGGGCGGCCGCAAGCATCCCAACCAAGACTTCCTGCAGATCGACACGACCAACATCCTGTTCATCTGCGGCGGCGCGTTCGACGGCCTGGAGAAGGTCATCCAGAACCGCAGCGAGAAGTCCGGCATCGGCTTCGGCGCGACCGTGAAGAGCAAGTCCGACAAGCGCGTCGGCGAGGTCTTCCGCGAGTGCGAGCCCGAGGACATCATCAAGTTCGGCCTCATTCCGGAATTGGTCGGTCGCCTGCCCGTCGTCGCGACGTTGGGCGAGCTGACCGAGGACGCCTTGGTGCAGATCCTGACAGAGCCCAAGAACGCGCTGCTCAAGCAGTACCAGCAACTGTTCGAGATGGACGGCGTCGAGCTAGAAATCCGCAAGCCGGCCCTCGTGGCCATCGCCCGCAAGGCGCTTGCCCGCAAGACCGGCGCGCGTGGTCTGCGTTCCATCATGGAGCAATCGCTGATCGACACCATGTTCGACCTGCCGGCGCTCGATGGCGTCGAGAAAGTCGTGCTGGACGAGCACAACATCGAGGACACCTCGGCACGCCCCTTGCTCGTGTATCGCGAGCAAGCCAAGGCCAGCGCCTGAGCTCCCGCCAAGCCCTCAACTTGCAATCGCCCCCTCAGGCCTGATATCGGCCTGAGAAAGAGAGGTCTTCATGTCCGGACATCCCATCCTTCCCTCCGACCCGATCACGTTGCCGCTGTTGCCGCTGCGTGACGTTGTCGTATTCCCGCACATGGTCATCCCGCTGTTCGTCGGGCGGCCCAAGTCCATCAAGGCGCTTGAGGCCGCGATGGAAGCCGGCCGCCAGATCATGCTGGTCGCCCAGAAGGCTGCCGGCAAGGACGAGCCCAAGCCCGAAGACATGTTCGAGGTTGGCTGCGTGTCCAGCATCCTGCAGATGCTCAAGCTGCCCGACGGCACCGTGAAGGTGCTGGTCGAAGGCCTGCAGCGCGCCACGACTCTGTCCATTACCGAGCCGGGTGAGCACTTCGTTGCCGAGGTCACGCCCATCCCGCCCGAGACCGAGCATGCGCCCGAAGTCGAGGCCCTGCGCCGCGCCGTCACGCAGCAGTTCGACCAGTACGTCAAGCTCAACAAGAAGATTCCGCCCGAGATCCTCACGTCCATCGGCGGCATCGACGATCCGGGCCGCCTGGCCGACACCATCGCCGCTCACCTGCCGCTCAAGCTGGACGCCAAGCAGGCCGTGCTGGATCTGGCTGAAGTGGCCAAGCGCCTGGAGAAGCTGCTCGACCTGCTTGAGCACGAAGTCGACATCCTTCAGGTCGAAAAGCGCATCCGCGGCCGCGTCAAGCGCCAGATGGAAAAGAGCCAGCGCGAGTACTACCTCAACGAGCAGGTCAAGGCCATCCAGAAGGAACTCGGCGACGGCGAAGAAGGCGCCGACATGGAGGAGCTCGAGAAGAAGATCGTCGCGGCCCGCATGCCCAAGGAGGCGCGCAAGAAGGCCGACGCTGAGTTGAAGAAGCTCAAGCTGATGTCGCCCATGTCCGCCGAAGCGACGGTGGTGCGCAACTACATCGATACGTTGGTCAACCTGCCCTGGAGTAAGAAGACCAAGATCAAGCACGACCTCAAGAACGCCGAGGACGTGCTGAACGAAGACCACTACGGCCTCGAGAAGGTCAAGGACCGCATCCTTGAATATCTCGCGGTGCAGCAGCGAGTCGACAAGGTCAAGGCGCCCATCCTGTGCCTGGTTGGCCCCCCGGGGGTCGGCAAGACCTCGCTCGGCCAGAGCGTGGCCCGCGCCACTGGTCGCAAGTTCATCCGCATGGCGCTGGGCGGCGTGCGCGATGAGGCCGAGATCCGTGGCCACCGCCGTACCTACATCGGCTCCATGCCGGGCAAGGTGCTGCAGAGCCTGTCCAAGATCGGCACGCGCAACCCGCTGTTCCTGCTCGACGAGATCGACAAGCTGGGCATGGACTTCCGCGGCGATCCGTCGTCGGCGCTGCTGGAAGTGCTGGACCCTGAGCAGAACCACACCTTTGGCGACCATTACGTTGAGGTCGACTTCGACCTGTCGGACGTGATGTTCGTCGCCACGTCCAACTCGATGAACATCCCGCCGGCCCTGCTGGACCGGATGGAAGTCATCCGTCTGTCGGGTTACACCGAGGACGAGAAGGTCAACATCGCGCAGACCTACCTGCTGCCCAAGCAACGCAAGAACAACGGCGTTCTGGACGAGGAGCTCGACGTCACCGAATCGGCCGTGCGTGGCGTGATCCGCTACTACACCCGTGAAGCCGGCGTGCGCTCGCTTGAGCGCGAGATGTCCAAGATCTGCCGCAAGGTCGTCAAGGGCATCCAGCTCAAGACCTACGAAGGCAAGGTCACCGTCACCGAGGACAACCTCAACGACTTCCTCGGCGTGCGCAAGTACGACTTCGGTCGTGCCGAGAAGAAGAACCAGGTCGGCCAAGTCGTCGGCCTCGCGTGGACCGAGGTGGGCGGTGATCTGCTGACCATCGAAGCCACCGCAATGCCGGGCAAGGGCAACATCATTCGCACCGGCTCGCTGGGCGACGTGATGAAGGAGTCTGTCGAAGCTGCTCGCACCGTGGTGCGTTCACGGGCCCGACGCCTGGGCATCAAGGACGAGGTCTTCGAGAAGCGCGACGTGCACGTCCACGTGCCCGACGGTGCCACTCCAAAGGACGGCCCGAGCGCGGGTGCGGCGATGACCACTGCCTTCGTGTCTGCACTGACCGGCATCCCGGTGCGCGCGGACGTCGCGATGACCGGCGAGATCACGTTGCGCGGCGAGGTCACTGCCATCGGCGGCCTGAAGGAAAAGCTGCTTGCAGCCCATCGTGGCGGCATCAAGACCGTCATGATTCCTGAGGACAACGTCAAGGACTTGCAGGACATCCCCGAGAACGTGAAGAACCATCTCGAGATCGTCCCGGTCCGCTGGATCGAGCGTGTGCTGGAGGTTGCGCTGGAAACCATGCCTCAGCCTTTGCCGGACGAGGAAGTCGCCGTCGCGGCGGCCAAGCCGGAAGAGGCTGCGGCCAAGAGCACGGTTGTGCCTCACTGAGCGTCGCTGGCTTGTCATCCGGCTAAAAATCGGGTTACAATGCCGGCTTCGCTGAACGGGCAACTGTTCAACAAATGCGGGATTAGCTCAGTTGGTAGAGCGATACCTTGCCAAGGTATAGGTCGAGAGTTCGAGTCTCTTATCCCGCTCCAAGATTTTCCAGGAATGTTCCTAGATGGGAAGCCCAGGCTTCCCATTTTCGTCAAGGCCGCACCAACGGCCTTGATTGGGTTTACGGCGGCGCGATAGCAAAGCGGTTATGCCCCGGATTGCAAATCCATCGTACGGAAAATCAAACCGTACGAACAATCAAACGGTCCGAATCTCACTGCATCACCTGGGAAGGCTGAGCAGCACGGAGCAGGGCTTGCTGGGAGACCGCTTCCTGGCCGTCGCGCATGGCTGCCTCGCTGGCCTTCACGTAGATTTGAGTCGTCGTGATGTTGGAGTGGCCGCCTATGGCCTGAATCACGAAGGCGTTCACGTTGGCATCAGCCAGGCGGCTCAGGGCCTCATGGCGCAGCGTGTGGAAGACGAACTGATGGTCCTCCTTCAGGCCCAAGGCTTCGCGCCCCTCGGCCCATAGCGTCTTGAGCTGGCTCACCGACAGGTCAGCGAACGGGCCGCCTTCGTTGTTGATGCGCCGCTCCAGAATCTTCAGCGAGGCCGGCGGTAGGGGCACGGTGCGGGTCTCGCCGTTCTTCGTGTCGCGGAAGGTCACTCGGGCGCCCTGGATGTCAACGTCGCCGGCCGGTAGGCTGACCATCTCGTCCTCCCGCGCTGCGGTCTCCAGGGCCACCGTGATGAGGTCCACTAGGGTGAGCGCGCCCTTGCGCTTGGCGTTGGCGCACAGCCAGGCCTGCATGGCCTCAATCTCGCGCTCGGCCATCCGGCGGGTACGTCGGGTTCCCTTGACGCTCAGGTGCTTGACGTTGTGGGGCGGCAGGTCGCATGCCTCCAGCAGGACCGACAGCATGGACAGCCGCGAGTTGACGGCCGAGGGGCTCAGGGTCGAGCCCTTGCGTTTTCCAGGCTCCAGCAGCCACTTGGCGCGCAGGTCGCGCACATAGTCGCGCGTGAAGCTGACCATGGGGGTGTCCTCGGGCGCCCGGAGGTTCCCGAAGGTGTAGTTCAGCGTCTCCTTGTCCTTGGACTGAATCCAGGACTCGCGGGACTTCATCGCGAGACCGAAGGCTTCCTTCAGGGTGGGGCCACTCGGCGCGCGGACGGTTTGATTTTTCGGACCGCTGGACGGAGCTGTGGCCGTGAGGACGGCGGCGATGATCCCCGGCGCCCTCAGCTCTGCCTCAGCGCGGTCAGAGGTCCCCGTGGACTTGCGTTCGCGGCCACCTGGGACGCCTGGCCCCCGGATGTCGAGCCACCATTTGCCGTTCTTCTCGAAGTAGCGGATGTTCATTCGGTTCCTCCTGCTGGTTGCTGGTCGGGTTCTTCAGATGACTCACTGGGGCGCCGCAGTGCGGCCAGGAGTCGGGGTAAGAGGGCCTTCTCGTCGTAGTCCACCTCCAGGGTCCGGTCGCCCAGCTCGATGAAGAGCCAGCCGGGCTTGCGGTGGTAGACATCCCTGTGTCCTAAGGGTCGGGTGCCGTAGAGGCCGTTGCTGTAGACAAACTTCAAGCTGTTCTCGCTGATGACAATGAGGTGGCTGCCGTAGCCATAACGCCCTCCATGACTGCCTTTCCCCGGGCCGTCAGGCGGACAACGTGTTGACGCGCGTCTACGAAGTCGCGTTCCTGCTCCACCAGGCCCAGGCCGGGCTTCTTTGGGTTGCCACGGCCCAGGGCCAGGAGGAGGGTGCTGGTCGCTGATTTCTCGACGCCTGAAACCTTCTCCAGGTTCTGCTGGTAAATCTCGCCATGGGCGTAAAGGTGCAGCAGTACACGGACCTTGGAAGCTGAGAGGTCCCCCACCGCTCGGGCAAGTTCCTCTAGTGCAACCAGGGTCGCGGCGGCTGTGACCTTCGCGCTTATGCGGTGTGTGTTCTGTTCTGACATGCGTTCCTCCGCTATCCAACATAGTCAAAAACACAGTGTATGTCCGTATGTTCGGACCATCGCTGCGCCCTCCGGCCGTTACGGTCGCCGGAAGCTCCACCGCCTATAGCTAGAAATCCAGCCATAAGACCGTTCCACCAGGGTGTCAGGTTTTGTGAACCAACGCCGTAAAGTGTCAGTGCATCGGACCGTTATCCCTAGTTCGTAGGTCCCGCATTCCGGGGGTTCCCGTGAATTTTTACTCGACGGTCCTACAAACGTGTGGAACGGCGCGCCCAGTTGGTGGTAGCAGAAAGAAGTCAGAGGTCCCCCAGAAGCGGGACAAGACCTGACTCTAAGTTGCCGGTAGCTCACTGACTGAGCCACCCCCGTGGGTGCGCGCTGATGGGTGTGATTTCCTACCTCCCGGGGTGGTTCATGAGGTAGACCAGTATGGGCAGCCCGAAGAGCCACATGCCAGCCGCCACGCCGGCCATGATTGCGCCTGCTCGGGCCCTTGAGGTGGCCTGGGCGGGGCTGTAGGTGGTACGGAAGGAGCGCATGAAGCGGCCTCGTCGTGCAGTGCAAAAGCGCACCCGAAGAGCCCCCGAAGGGGCCTATCGGCTGAACTCAAGGGCTGACCTGGTTCAGGGGTTCAGCACGGCCAGGACGGCGGACTGGGCCTTGTCGGACAGCTTGTTGAAGTTCGGGTCGTCGAAGACCGCGCGCAGGGCCTTCAAGGGGTCCCCTGAGGCGTCCTTCTTGGCCGGCTTCGTGGGCGCCTGGGCGGTCTCGGGCAGGGCGTTGGCCGGGTTCGCCGCTTCCTTCTTCTTGGCCGATGCGACGGCAAGCTGGGCCTTGGACTGGCCGATGTCGGACGGGTTGACCTTGCCGCCCTTCTTGGTGTTCGCTGCGCTGGCCGTCGTGATGACCTCGGCCGCCTTCGTGGGTCCCATGGTCTTGATGGCCTTCGTTGCGGTGTCCGTCGAGACCTTGCCGGCTTCCACCAGGGCAACCAGGGCCTTAGGGGCTGCCAGGAGGCCCAGCAGCTCGTCCACGTAGGCCACCGTGTAGTTCAGGCGTTCGGCGATGCGCTTCGAGTCCCAGCCCCAGCCGGCCAGCCGCTTCATGACCACGGCCACCTCGATGGGGCGCAGCGGCCGGCCTTCGTTGGACTTGACCAGACCGATGGTGAAGTCCTCCATGGTCGAGCCCTTCGGGGCAGTCGCGCAGGGCAGGACGGTGAGCTGTGCGCCCAGCTCGCGGGCCCGCTTGGCGGCCAGGAGGCGCGTGTGCCCGTCCCGGAGGTAGACCTTCCCGTCCTCACCCACGAAGACCGCCAGGGCCTTGTCGGGATAGAAGCCCTCGGCCAGGATGCTCTGGGCGGTGCGCTCGATGTGGGCCGCGTACTCGTCCGTCATGCCGCGCACGTTCAGGCCGGGGAGGACGTGGATTTCGTCCAGGGGGACGCGCCACAGGTCGCCCGAGGTGGCGCCCGAGGTCTTCATGGCTGCCTTCACGTTGCCCTGGGCCACCTCCTCGGCAAACTCCAGGGGGACGGATTGCAGGCCCTCGGCGGCCAGGTCAACGGGCGGGGTGTTCTTGTCGGTGTTCATTGCAGGTTCCTCAGTGATTGGGGATGAAGGTGGAAGGCCCACCCGAAGGGGTCCGGCCTGGGCCACCACGGGTTCGCCCTCGGGGGCCTCGAAGGGCGCGGGACGGGCCAGGGCGGGTAAGTCGTAGGGAAGGACGTTCTTCCCGATGCTGTGGACCTGGATGTAGTCCGAGGTCTTCATGCCGGGCTTCCACTTGGGGAAGTCAGCGCCCGTCCGACCATCGGAGGTCCACTCGCGGCGCCTGGAGGCCATGAGGGACCTGATGGCTTTCTCCTGGTCCGGGGTGTTGACGATTGGGGCCATGTGTCATGACTCCGTGAGGCAGTGCAAAAGCGCACCCCAAGGGCTCCAGGTGGAGGGGCCTATGGGCTGGACTCGGTGGGGCGCCAGGGCGCGTAAGGTGGACAGCCAGCGCGCTAGAAGGTGGCCGTCAGGCATGGCGCTGGACGGGCTCGACGTGGGCCGGGATGGGTGACCGGCGGGCGGTCTCAAGGGCTTGACGGAGCAGCACGGCAGGGCCCCTCAGTTCGTGAACTCGTCGCCCGGCTTCCCGGTGACGTTCACGAACACAAAGCCCGTGGGCGATGCACCGCCGACCCAGCGGCCGGGCCACCCCAGGCGCTCCGTGAGGAGGTGGGCGGCGCGCTTGTGGTTCTGCTCGGTGTCCAGGGCGTGATCCCAGGCGACCACCAGGCGGAGACCGCCCGAGCTGCGCGCGATGACTCGGGTGCCCCTGGAGTTGGTCGGGTTCGCGGTGTGGGTGGCGATTGACTGGCGCATGTCGTCCCCCTTCAGACCCAGGCCGGGGCCAGGTCGGAATCAGGCAGGGCCTCAAGCCAGGCGACGACCTCAGCGGGCAGCTCTTCACGCAGCCAGGCGGACCCGTAGCTGTAGGGCTTCCCGTTGACCAGGTGGGCCGGGTCAGGGTTCAGACCAGCGGCGGCCAAGGCCTCGCATGCCTTCGTGTAGTGGCTCTCCGGGTACTTGAAGGCCACCGGATGGGCGCGGAGGTGGGCCTCCTGGGCCGGGCTGCCGGCTGTCATGTCGTTGAGGTGCCAGCGGTCCCACACTGCGCGGAACTCGGCGACCTTCTCGGCATCCCACCCGGGCGCGTACTGGGCGACTTCCCAGGCGTGCATGACGACCTGCCCGCAGCCCCCCGCGCAGTTGCCCCCGTTCCTCGGGCCCTCCACTCCGGTGATGGACAGGCGCCCGTCAGGGGTCACCGAGATGCGGCAGAAGAGAGAGGCGCGGGCATCGCCTAGGGAGCGGTCGAAGCCCTTGAGGGTGCCGATACGGACAGTCTTGAGCATGGTTTGATCCTGTGGATGGTTGGAAGAATCGGACGATTAGGCCGAAGTACAGACCCGATATCCACCCCAGGTGGCTCCCCAGGTCACAGCCCAGGCCGTCAGGGCGACGACAGGATGCAGGCCGTGACCTGTGGTGAACATGTAGGACCATGCAAGGTCCAGCGTCAGGGCCGAGGTGATGGCCGACAGGATGCAGAGCAGGGGGAACATTAAGCGGATCATTTGGGGGGTCCTCAGGGTGTTGCGGGTTTGTCAATACGACGGGTCGGACTGTACGACGAATCGGACCGTTTGTCAATCCGCAGGGAGCTAGGAGGCCGCTTGATGCTGCCCATGTGGGGTAGCACTCGGGAGGGTGCTAGAAGGGCTTGGCGGGGCTAATAGGGGCCTTGCTGTGGCCTTGTGGTGCCTCAGGGTGCCCTAGGCAAAAAAGCAAGTGCCCTGGGAAGGACACGAGTTAATGACCGGCGGGTCAACAAAAAGCCCCTCAGTCAACCCATGAGGGCAACGTGAGGGGCTATCGGATGGTGCAGCACGGATAGGCAATCCCGGGCATGCCCTTATGAATCAACCACTTAGCGCTGCTCGGTGCCCTTCTGGTGCCCTGAGGTGGGCCGCGAGGTGCCCTTGAGGTGTCCGGCCGGCTGCCCGCCTGGTGGATCAGAGGGGGCCACGGGGGGAACCTGGGCCGTCTCGCTCATCAGATGGGGTCTCACATTTTTGTGGCAGATAGTCGCTGGGCTCCCGACCACCCCTAGGCACCTTTTGGCACACCTTGAGGACAGCCCAGGCCAGCATGACGTAGATCAGCAGGCCGGCCAGAGAGTTGACGATGTGGGTCCACATGCCTGGACTCTAAACTGAGACCCTCAAGGGAACCAGGAGGGCACATGAGGGGAAGTCTTGTAGCAGTGGCCCTGGCTCTGTTCTGCGTAGGGGCAGCAGCGCAGGTGTCCTACCAGACCGCCGGGGAGGCGACCTGTCGGGACCTGAACAAGGGCAAGCTGGCCGAGCGGCTGATGATGGTCCGCCACGTCGAAGAGAAGGTGACTCCGGCTCTGTGGGACCTGAGCCCGTGGCCTTTGCCGGAGCCGTCGTCCAACACAGCGCTGTTCACGTCGATGGTCAATTCCCTGTGTGCGGACAAAGGGACGCAAGACCTGAAGATGAGTGCCCTGGCTGACGTGCTGATCCAGCAGGCCACCCTAGGCGCCTGGAAGCTGCCCCGTCCCAGGAAACTGGGGGAGTAGCCCAAGGCCACCCTAAGGTAACTAGAAGGATAGAAGGAGGGGAGCATCCGGCTTGAGGTAGGGTTTGGACCCACCTTTTAGCCGCTCCCCGTCCTATCTCGTTGATTCCCCTAGCGATTCAGTAGAGGTCGAACTCCTCGGCAATCATGGAGGGCCGATGAGCGTTCCCGCCGGCCAGCTCAATGAAGCGGTCAATCTCCCCCTGGCGCAGCATCTCCTTGTGGTCCTGCTCAATCCGCTGGGTGTCCTTGTCCATGACCTCCACCCAGTACGCCACGGCCATGGCCAGAGCATCCAGGCGGTCGTCCTTGGCTAGGGCGCCCTTCTCGCGGGTTATGCGGGTCAGCTGATAGAAGAGCTGGTAGCGGGCCTGCATCTCCTGGCTGTAGGTGTTGTAGTTCTCGAAGTCCTCCGAGATGACCTTCGAGTCCACGATGAGCCTGTGCTGGTTCATGACCGGCTCCAGGGTGTCGATGATGCGGCGCTCCTTCTGGACCGAGCTGTGAATCTCCTCGATTGCACAGGGGTGCGTCCGCAGCAGGAACGGGGACAGCAGCTTCGTGAACATGCCGTCACCGAAGTTGGACTCGACGATGATCTGGTTGACCCCGTAGCGCTTGGCTTCGTCGGCCAGCTTCTGGAGGTTCTCGTCCGAGTAGCCACCCTTCATCCCCTTCACCCGGAGGACGAAGAGGTAGCCGTTGAGCATCGCCACGATGGCATAGCCCAGCTCGTCACTGCCTCGGCCGGCCGGGTCGATGGACATGACCACCCCCGTGTAGGGCACGTAGTTCTCCTTGGAGAGCCACATGGGGCGATACAGCCGGTCTCCGGCCAGGCCCACGGTCGGGAGGTCGTTGCGCACCAGCTCCGGGCTTGTGGCCCAGACGGCCTTGATAGGGCCCATCTTGGTGTCGCAATCGAGGACCATCAGGTCCGCCAGCTTGAGCGGGAACTTGTCCATGTCGCTGAAGCTCGGGTCCAGCATGAACTGCATGGAGAAGCCAGAGCGACCGTAGGACGCCTCACGCTCCATCAGGTCCAGGTCATCGAACCGGCGGGGGTCAGTTGGTGCCCCACGGCCAGCGCATGCAGTGCCCAGTGAGGGGTCCCCTGCAAGCATCTCCAGGATCATTGGGGCCAGGCGCTCACCGTAGCGGTTCACCTGGGTGGGGCCCGGGTAGCGCGCCGGCCAGACGCGCATGATGTAGCCGCGCTGCTCCAGTGCGGAGTACAGCGTCATCTCGGTCTGCGGGGTCCCGAGGTAGACGATCCGGCTGCCCGGCAGGGGCTTCAGGATGGCGTCGAACTCCTGCACCAGCGTGGCGAGGCGGTCTCGCATGAGCTGGGTCATGGAGTTGCCCACCACCTCCACGTCGTCGGGAATGATGATGTCGGCGCGGGAGCCCGTGAGCTGGCCGGTGATGCCTACCGACTTCACGGATGGTGAGTGGTCAGGCCTGGCAGGGCCAACGTCGAAGGACAGGCTGGAGTCCCGTTGGCCTGGTCGGGCCTTCAGGTGGGCGCACATCGGCAGCTCGTGGATGAGCCGCTTCACGAAGGTGGAGAAGGCGTCCGCTCGGTCCTTCGAGGCGGATACCACCATGATCTTGCAGTTGGGGTCTCGGAGGAGATGCCACACCACGAAGGCCGAGGTGATCCAGCTCTTCCCCACGCCCCGGAAGGCTTCGATGATGGCCCGCTTGGGGCCATGCTGGAGGAAGTGCGCGATGTCGTACTGAACAGGGGTCGGGTCAGGTAGCCCCAGGTGCTTCCACACCACAAACATGAAGTTGCGGAAGTCGCCCAGGACCGGATCAACGGCCAGCTTTGCAGCGTGGGCCGTGACGGTCAGGTCCGTGTTCAGTGCCCGATGCCTTGGGTTGCGAAGGGCAGGGCGTCAGTGAGGGCGCCCAGAGGGCTGCCGGGGACCGACAGGGCCTCGATGTTGTTGTCCTTCAGGAACTGACGGATGACGCTGAGGTCGGCCGCAGTGGCCGTGCCGTCCTTCAGCTTCTGGGCGAGGGACTTGGCGAACTCACCATGCAGTGCGTTCAGGGCGTCCTTGGTGGCTTGGCCGGTCACGGGCCGCCTCCCACCTTGCGGGCCATGATGGACTCCAGGGCGCTGGTCCCCACGGAAGCCAGGCCAGCGGCAACGCCGTAGAGGACCAGTGGGTCAGCGGTGGGGAACAGGAGGGACGTGGCGCTGGCCGCTGCGCCGAGACCGGCACTGACCAGGGCACGGCCGAAGACCAGGCGGGCCGTGATGGGCTCGCCACCGGCCAGCAGTTTGCCAACACCGATGGCGGCGCCAACAGCGGCCAGCAGTCCGAGGCGCAGCTCGGGGCTATCAGGGGAGGTGTTCATTCTTTGGGTTGTCGGTAGGTAAGGAGCCAGCGGGCGAAGTCGGGGTTGTCTCGAAGGGACTGGAGGAGGCCTGTCGCCAGGGCGCGCACATAGGTCTCCTCGGTGTCGCCGCCGTACTCACGGCCCTGCGAGTGCAGGATTGCGTGGAAGGTCTCGTGGAGCAGGCTGTCCACGGCGGAGTCGGGGGTCTGGGTCTTCAAAATGTCGATGCGCTGGCGGTCGCTGTGGCACAGGCCCAGGTTCCCGCCCATGGCGCGTGAAGTGCGTTGGTGGATGGTCCAGTCGAGGCCACCCAGCCGCAGGGCGGTGGGCAGCTCGTTCACTCGGGAGTCCGCTCAGGGGCAATCAGCAGGGGTCCTGACGGGGCCTGCGGGGCGTCCGCCCAGGCACCGGCCAGGTAGCCCTTCTCGTAGGACTCCGCGAGCTGGTAGAGGCCCACTCGGGGGTCCTCCTGGAGCGCGCTGAAGGGCACCTTGAGGTACTCATGCCACAGCACGGAGCCGCCGTTATCTCGCGCCTCGGCGCTGTAGAAGACCGCGAAGACCAGCTCGATGGTTTGGCTGGGAATGTGGAACTCCGCCTTGAGGAGCTTGTGATAGCTGGCGGTTACCTTTTGAGGTGTCTCGAAGGGTTTGATGAGAGCCATTTAGGGGAACTGTGAATCGTCGATAAATGCGAGGCGGGTGTAGGTATCTGACGCGGCGCTGCTGATGTTTAGGGTGTACGGGAAGGATTCCGTGCCGATGGTGTGGGGGACCTTCCTGGAGTACAACGTGCTCCCGTTTGCCCAATATGCGGAGGCCCAGTCATAGGTGTTGTAGGTGTACTCCCAGGTTCCGTCGAAATACTCCGCGTGGGATGCCTCGTAGTGCCTCACCAGGCTGCGGGATGTCGCACATATTGACTTGCCACTCAGCGAGAAAGGCAGGGATACCGACGTGTCATAGGAGTTGTAGTCCGCCCTGGGGTCGCCTGTGCTGGTCCCGGGGTAATCCTTCTTCAGGAGTAGCTCGGTGTCGTAGGTATTTCCGGCCAGGCGGAGCATTCGACCATTCGAATCAAACACAAGGGCACCTGTCGAATCCCATACACGCATCCCGTAGGGATTTCCGCTAATGCCCGAGGGGTGATTCAGGTCCAGTCGGCCGAATACTCGAAGGGTGGTGGGAATCGGGGACACGGTGCCTGTCCCTGCTCCGGCCACCTTCCAGTAGCTGGCGTTGATTACCGCCACGCTGATCCGCCAGGAGGACCCTCCGAGGTGCTCAATGCGGCGGACATAGGCCCCGGAGCGGATGTAGGCCCCGTAATAGATACCAGAGCCCGGATGCCCCCCGTCCCCTTCTGTGACGTTGTAAGGAACGCTCATAAACACCATGGGGAAACCGGCACAGGTGATGTCCACCGTGTACTCGCCGCTCGTATTGTTCGGCCCGTACTTCCCCAGGTAGACGTAGGCCTTCTGATTGTCACTAATCGTCGTGATATTCGAAGAATTGGTGAACCGCATTCCATAGGTCACTGAGAGGCTCCAGTAAGAAACACTGAGAGATACCCATTGGCCTTCGGGTAGGTATACCCCGCGCCGTCAAGGGCATCGGGGTCTTCGAAGGTTACGGATACTGTTGGGACCCCACCGGGGTAACTGATTTGGGCACGCTGAATCTTCTCGCCAGGCGTGTAGTCGCCTCCATATGGGCTTTGGATGAAGGCGGTAATCTTCTTCCCGATGGCCCCGGAGTAGCTGTAGGTCAGCCCACTCCCCACTGATGCGGCCGGTATCGACACCTCATCCAGGAGGAACAAGGTGTGCTCTTGTGAAGAGTCGAAGGTGACATTCCCGGAGGCGTCAAAGAACTTCGCCCCGTAGGTCACAGGAGATACCCGAAGACAGCTCGGAGGTTGTTGGAGGCGTCGAAGATGCGGGTCCGGTTGGACTCAATCTCCTGCCGGCCGCCACTGCTCGCATTCCGCAGCAGGCCCACGTTGGGGCTGATGTCAGACAGCCCGGTGGTCACCACGATTTGGTTCGCGGAGAGGTTCTGGATGTGGGAGGACCTGATGAACGCGGAGGTCATGTAGGTGTCCCATGAGGTCTGCGTGTAGGCCCCGTACAGGTTCGACCCGATGGTGGCCCCCACCGTGGCACCGTCTGCTGGCTTGCCCGAGCCGGACACGCCGGACCAGACCGCAGTGACTGCCGCCGCGTTGGCCTTGGCCGTCGCATCAGCAGCGGCAGCAGCTTCAGCCGCCGCCCGGGCTGCGTTCGCCAGGGAGGTGGCCTCCGCAATGGCCGCAGCCTCAGCAGCGGTCACGATGCCATCGGCATGCGCTCTGGCGGACACATCAGCAGCAGCGGCCTGTGCAGCAGCGTAGGTCTGAGCCGCCGATTGGGCAGCCGCAGCAGCCGCATTGGCCTTGGCCTGGGCGCCTGAAGGTGTCTCCAAGGATGGCACGCCAGTGATGACGCTCCAGTCCACTCCAGTGCCTGCCCCGAAGAGGACGTTCCCGTAGGCGTCCTTGATGGTCAGCCCCCGCGAGTCGATCTTGGAGGCCGTGATGGTGTCGGCCTTGATGTGCCTGCCCTCAATCGTCCCGTCAACAATCATTCGGGACTCGATGAGAGAGTCGCCGAGGCGCTGCTTGGGCATCACGAAGGTGGTCACGCCGTCCACCACTCCGACCACGAAGAGCGGCTGGGGGGTCACGTTGAGCCCGCTCATGTCCGGTACAAAGGTCATCTTGTCGGCCAGGAAGACCAGCTCACTCTGGGCCGGCCCGCTGGCCGGGATGGTGGCGTTCAAGCCGATACCCGCCATGACCAGCTTGCCGTCGCTCCGGGCCTGCACCTTGATGGTGTAGTTGGACTTGACGGTGCCCAGCTCGGAGACCGAAGTGGCCGCTGAGGTCTCGACGGCAGCCAGGCGGGGGCTGATGCCGCCGGAGCCTGTGATGGACGACTGCACCGATGAGATGGCCGTCGCGTTGGTCGCGTCTGCGGAGGAGCGCACCGTGGCCTCGTCGGCAATGAGGGACATCACCGTCTTCCCGCTGGGGATGTTGGTGGGGTCCACCTTCGCCTCCAGGACGGATGCCCGGGTGGCTAGTGCCGTATCTGCGTCAGCTCGGGCGGTGTTGGCTGCCGTGATGCTGGCGTTGATGGTCGTGTCGGCGGACTTGTAGGCCGCGTCCAGGGAGCTGATTGCGGTTGCCCGGGCAGAGGTCTCATTGGAGATGGCCTGCTCAACCGTGGTGACCCGCGAGGACAGCGAGGTCCCGCCGGAGCCGCCCACAGAGGTCTCCAGGCTGGTTACCCGCGAGGACAGGGCGTTGTCGGCATTGACCCGCGCAGTTACCTCAGTGGTCACGCTGGCCCTGATGGCCGTGTCCTCCCCCACCAGGTCCGCACGGATGGCTTCGATGGAGGAGGCGATTGCGTTGTCCGCGTTGGACCTGGCCGTGGCCTCCGTGACCACTGCCGCTGACGCATTGGCGGCTGCCGTTGCCACGGTGGTGACCGACGTAGCGAGGGCCCCGTCCGCATTCGTCCGTGCCGTCACCTCGGTCTGAACCGCAGCGAGGGTGGAGTTGTGGGCAGCCGTCAGCGTGGTGATCTGAGAGGCCAGCGACTCGACGGCGGACTGGCGGCTGGTGGTCTCCACCGTGATGGCCGCGCCACGTTCCGCAGCTTCCTGGAGGAGCGCGGCGGCACGGGCAGCAGCCTCAGCTTGTATCGCAGCGGTGCGCGCGATGGCCTCCTGGAGGATCTTCCAGGCCACCGAGCCGATGACCTCCTCGGTGCCGGAGATGCGCTCGATTTCCTCGCGGAGAGACAGCTCCAATTCGCTTGGCGTGATCTGGCCGAGCAGCAGGTCCTTGATGCCCTGTTGGGTCAGCTCTACGCCGGGGGGCACGGAGCCACCTCCAGAGCCACCAGCCAGCATCGCCAGGTCCAGCGCTTCCTGCGCCATGTAGAAGGCCTGCTTCGAGTCCACCGTGAGGGTGGCGCCGGGGAGCTGAGTGCCGTCCTGGTAGGCGGTTAGCAGGACCCCCGGGCTGGTGCGCCGGACCACACGGATGAGGCGGTTGATGGGGGCGATGAGACGGACGGCTGTGTCCCCGACCCACTCGAAGGCGGTTGTGGGGAGGCCATCCACGTAGACGTAAATGTGCTCCTTGAGCAGGTAGGGGGGTGTGGCAAGCGTGGTGTAGCCGCCCGTCCCCCGTGCATCGACGATGGAGTAAAGGGTCATGTGGTGGGGATGAGGGCCCCCACCAGGGCCCGGAGGCAGCCGGAGGGGGCGTTAGGGGGTACGAACCTTGGACGGGTCGTTGGCCGGGTGGTCAGCGGCCCAGGCCTGGAGAAGGCCGTTCACGCCGTACATGCGTCCCAGCACAGGCACGGTCCCGATGAGGTCTTGAGCCTCCTTGCGGGTCGTCGTGTCGGTGCCCAGGACCATGCCCCCGAGGGTGGCGAAGGAGTTACCCAGGCGCTTGGCGAGGATCAGGCTCGGCGTGTTCAGGAAGCTGCGGTTGTCGGTGTTGGCCGTGGTCCCGGGCTTGATGAGCGAGTCGCCACCAGAGGCCACCTGGTAGCCGGTCTCCGCAAGGGTGCTCAGGGTCCCCAAGGACGCCATGCGGAAGAACGCAGCACGGGCAATCTCCTCAGGCTGCAACTTCTTGTTCAGCTCGCCCGGCGTGTTGATGGCCGCTTGCGTGCTGTAGGCCAGTGCCTCAGCGATGAAGCCGATGGTGAACACCTGGGCCGTGGTGTTGTCCCAGTGGTAGACCTGCTTGAGCATGTTCTTGGCGTGGCCCACTAGGAAGAAGGTCTTCAGTTCCCCGAAGATTTTCCCGATGGGGCCGTGCATGAACGGAGCGGACTCGCCGATGTCGTGGTCCTGGATGGCCTCACGCACCTGGCGGGACAGGAAGGTCTGGAAGGACTCATAGGTCTTCGCATCAGCCTTGTGCCAGGTCTCGTAGTCGATGGACAGCACGGTGCCCTTGGCGTCCCTGGTGGTGTGCTCCTTGAAGGCGGCCATCACATCCGGGAGGTCGTCCTGGCTGATGCCCTGACCCACCCAGCGCTGCATGCGCTTCTCCGTCAGCTTGCGACCGTGGGCCACATTGCTGAACTCCTGGACGGAGCCCATGGCGGCCCACTGCTTGGACATCGACGTGATGCTGGCGTTGCCCGAGATGGTGTCCGTGACGTGGCTCAGGCGGTTGCCCCAGTTCTCGGCCCTGCTCATGGTCTGGCCGAAGAAGCCGTCCGCAATCTCCTGGCCCCGGGCGTAGCGTGAAGCCATCTCGTTGCCGAAGCCGGACATCAGGCGGACCTGCTGGGCCAGGCCGTCATCCGGGAGGTGGCCCTGGCGGAGAGCCCTGAGGAACCCCCGAAGGGACGGCATCTGCCGGAGCATGTTGCTGAAGCCGAACATGGCGACCGCCTTGCCCATCTCGAAGAAGGAGGAGATGCCGAGCTGGGGCAGCATGACCGAGCGGGTGTAGGACCGAAGGACCCCAGCGCTGCGGTTGGTGAGGCTGAACGCCTGGTCCGACATGGGCCGCCCGATGATGTGGCTGTAGACATCCTGGAGGCGTTGCACGTCCGCTGAGATGCGGCTGGCGTCGTAGCCCAGGTTGACCTTGCCTTCGTCGGCGATGGCCTGGAGGTGGCGGGACCAGTCTGCATCGCTGGTTATGCCGTGCTTGGCGAGGCCGATGCGGCCTGCCATGCCAGATGCGTAGTGGTCCACCAGGACGCGCGAGTCATTCTCCCACAGGTCCGACATGCGGAGCTTGCCGGTGGGCGTGGTGACCTCGGCGCTGGGGTCGAGCTGGAGGCGGTACTTCAGGTTCGCCATGCGGCCTGCATCGTCGGCGCCGGGTCGCACCTCGAAGAGGAGGTCCACCAGCTCGTCGATGTGGTTGTCCTCCACACCCATGGCCCGCAGCTCCCGCCGCAGGGTCCCCATGTCGCGGCCTGCGAGGGCCACATCACGCACCGCCGGGCTGAACTCCAGAGCCTTCACAGCTTGGAGGAACCGCTTGGCCTTGCGGCGCAGCAGCTCGGCGTCAGAGATGCCCGGGTGGGTCACCTTGTTGGTCAGCGTGTCGCGGACCTCCTTGGCCCCTGGGGTGGACTCGCGGAGCCGCTCCAGCATGCCGGCCTTGTCCTTGAAGGCGGAGGACAGCAGGGTATAGAGGGCCTCGTCACCATGCACGCGGGCAAGGTCACGAATCTGCCCCTGGTGCCAGATGCGGTTTGTGTAGAGGTCATCCGCCTTGACGTTCTCGGCACCCTTCACGCCAGCGTCCTGTGCCTCCTTGAGGATGCGCCGGAAGAAGGTCTGCATGGCGGAGCTGGCCTTCTGGATGTGCGGCTGTAGCTCGGGCGGCAGGGTGGACGCGAAGGCGGGGTCATGTGTTGCCTTGGTGACCCACTCGTGGAAGTCCTGAGCGAACCCCGAGCGCTGCCACAGGCTGACCTTCATGTCCTTCACGGCACCCATGAAGGCCTCCTCACGTTCAACGTGGAAGGCCCCCGCGTGGATGCGCCTGGTCATGTCCTTGACCTCGCTGGCCGACATCGACTGTGCGTCGAACTTGTCGGTCTGGAGGGCGTCCTTGACCAGCTTGGAGGCCAGGCCCCGGACGGTCTTCAGGGGCGATGCGTTCAGCAGGGCGAAGTAGTCGAAGCGGTACTTGCGGAGGGCAGTCTCCTGGGTGGCGGCCGAGTCGATCTGCGTGCCATGGACCTGGGCGGAGCCTACGGACTGCCCACCGCCGAAGCCCTCGGGGGCCGGGCCGGTGTGCTGGTCGAGGTGCTCAGGGAAGACAGCCTTGTGGCCGTCTGCCGTCTTCACGATGACCTTCCCGATTTCCGGGTTGTAGCTCGTGACGGTGCCCTCCAGGGTGTTGCCTTCCTTGTCGGCCCAGGTCACTTCCTTGCCTGCCCACTGCGCGTGGAGGTCCACGGCAGGCGCGCCAGGAACGGCCGCGGCCTCAGAGGCCACAGCAGGCGCCACGGCGGGCGTAGCCTCAGCGGATTCCAACGGCGCCGCGTAGGGCCCTTCCGGTGCCTTCGTAGGCCCCTGGAGGTGCTCGTCCATCCAGCCATCGGCGTCCTCACGGAGCCGCTCACCGAGGCGGTGGACCCACTGCTCATCCGGCTCGTGGGGTCCGTGCAGTTCGTCGAGGGAACGGCCGGCGTCCTCGGGGGACAACTTGCCGCTCTCCAGGTCATGCAGGATGCGGTTGGCATCGTGGACCTGGCGGAGGCTTGCGGCCTCAGTGGGGGTGACCTCCTGGCCTTCCTCCAGCTTGCGTAGCGTGCGGATCGCCTCGGCTTCCTGCATTGCCACGCGGGAGGCCCGGGTAGCGGCCCTGGAGCCACGGATGGCGAACGGGAGGGTGATGCCAGCGCCCATCAGGGCGGACATCAGCACGGCCTCGGAGTCGCGCTCGTAGTTCAGGTTCTGGCGGAGCTTCTCCAGGCCGGCGTTCTCAGCAGCCCCGAGGCCCACCGCAGCGGCGACCCCACGGGCACCCGCACCGGCAGCAGCCTGGGAAGCCTGAAGGCCCGCCAAGGCTTCCATCTTCGCCAGGCCTCCGGCATCCTTTACCAGCTTGAGGGCGCGGCTGGTTCTGTAGATGCCAGCCCCGTAGGCCGCGCCACCGGACGCCAGGCCGACAGCCAGGTTCTCCGGCATCAACACACCGAAGGCGAACCGGCCGGTGGTCCCGGCAGCCCCGAGGTCACCCAGCTTGGCCTGGTCGTCCTGCTTCTGGAGCAGCCGGTCCCGGAGGAAGTAGGCGTGGCCCTTGGAGGTCGCCTTGTACAGCTCGGGGACCAGCTCAGGGTTGATGCCGTTCTCCAGGACCTTCATGCTGGTGTCGGCCAGCGGGTTGAAGTTGGGGTCGGCGGGGATGTGGAGGCTGGCAGCCCAGGCAAGGGCACCATCCGTCAGGCCATCCTGGCGCCACATGGCACCCGCGTAGCCGGATGCGGAGGTGCCCTGCTCACGCGCCAGGCGTGCATTGGACTGGGCCCACGCATCGGGCACGTCAGGGGCCGTAGAGGCGGGGTCCAGGAGCCCGAAGTCTTCCGCAGGCCGGAGAGGCTTGAGCGGGGACGGAGGGGGCATCTGAGGAAGGGTCGTCTTGGTGGGCATGGAGGTTGTGAGTTACTGGAGGGTCATGGCCTGGAGCTTGTTGCCGGGCAACTTGCCGGCCTCAGTCAGGCGTTGGCTCCAGAAGGTCGGGCCACGCAGCAGGGCATCCCGCAGCGAGGCACGGCGGGTGTCCTCCACGCGCTCGCCGGAGCGGTTGGTGAAGTAGGTTTTGGTCTCGGCCGCGAAGCCGGCCTCATTGCGGTCCTTGAGGGCAGCCCAGGCCTTGGAGAAGTCCTGCGGCTTGCCGGTCTGGTAGGCGATGTCCACCATGACCGCCTTCTGTTGGGCCGTCATGTGGTCCCACAGGCCCGGTGCGGTGGACTCGGCCACGCGCTTGGTCTGCTCCTCGAAGCGCGGCAGGGCAACCATAAGCAGGCGCTTGGCCTGGTCAGTGGTCAGCGCCAGCGTGCCGGCCTTGACCGACTCGATGCGCTCCGGGGACACGCCGGCTGCCTTGAGGTCCGCGTTGACGGTGGCCTTGTTGGCCTCCAAGTTGTAGCCCATACCGATGTTCTTCCCGGCTCCCCGTGCGGGGTCGTCGTAGGCCGACAGCGCCAGGCCCTCGCCCATGGTCACCAGGGAGGCGGTCATGAAGCGTGGGTCGGAGCCCCGGTAGGGACCAGGCGCCGCGTCAGCGAAGAACTTGGAGGCCACGTCCGCAGTCGAGCGGAGGTCCACCGCAGAGGACCCGGAGGTGAACTGCAAGGGGCCCGTGCCGCTGGTGCCGAAGCCCAGTTTGGGGACCTGAAACAGGCGCCCCTTCACGATGTCCGACTGCTTGTCCTTCCACGCCTGGAGGGCTGGGCCCTTGACCAGCTCCATCAGCTCGCCCTTCGCCATCACCTCGGGGGCGATGTCGGCCACCGTCCCGTCCTTCTTGAAGGTGGTCAGGTAGGTGTTGAGCTGTGCCTTGTCGTCGTCGGTCAGGACCCGCTTGGCGGCCACCCGGCGGATTTCCGTCTGGAGGTCCATGGCGCCCGGCAGGGAGCGCTTGGGCATGCCGTCGAGGGTCAACATGGCGGCGTACTTGCCTTCCGTGCCAACGGGCATGAGCTGCACACCCCAGGTGCCCTCCGAGCGCTCCTTCAGGGATTCCGACTTGGCGACCCGCGAGGTGAACTCAGAGATGGCTGCCTGTGCATCGGCACCGCCGAGACCTGGAGGGACCTTGACGGCCACCTGGTTGGTCGTGTCCAGAACGTAGTTGGACTTGAACCAGCCTTCGAGCTGGCCCTTGATCTGGCCGTCCGATAGGTTCGGATTGCGCGCCAGCATGGAGCGGAGCTGCGTGGCCGCCTCGGCGTCGAGGTAGGCGCTGTTGCCAGGCCGGCCGTTGCCGCCAAGCCAGGTGGGCCACATGGAGGAGCCCTCAACGAACTTGGAGGCCTTGTCCTTGACCAGGTTCTGGAACTCAGGGGACTTGGCGAACTCCTCGGCCCGCTTCTTGGCGGCAGGGTCGATGGTCCGATAGGCGGCCTCATAGGCACCCTTGGGGTCCGTGCCGCTGCCTGCCTGGGCCGTGTACTCGTCCATCAGCGCCTGGGCGTCCTGGTCGAAATACTTGCCGCGCAGTGCGGGGGCCACGGCCAGCGCCTTGTACATGGCTTGCATGGCCTGGAAGGCTGGCGTGGGGCCGGACGCGCTCGGGACCGTGGTGAGGTTCGCCTCAATGAAGCGGGTCAGCTCGGCCACCGGCTTGTCGCCGCCCCATTGGAGGACCGTCTTGACGGCCTGGCCCATGAGACCAGAGGCGCCGGCAGAGTCACCCTGGCGGATGCGGTCGGCCATCCCCAGCATGGTGGGGCCCAGTCGGCGGGTGGCAATCTCGCCCTGCACCTTGTCGGGCAGCAGAGCCAGCATGCCGGCGTCGGCGTAGCCATCGAACTGGGTCACGGCCTTATCTCGGGCGGCCCTGTCACGGGCGGCATTCAGGATGGAGGCGAACTGCTCGGGGGACCTGATGGCGCCACCCTTGTGGAACTGAGGGACCAGCAGCTCGGGGGTGACCAGGTGGGCCTCTCCGCCGTCGATCATGCGTTGCCACTTGTCGAGGGTCTTGCCGTTCTCGATGCCGTTTTCTTGCTCGATTCGGTGGTCCCGCACAGCGACCGCGTGGGCCTTGGCCGCCTCCACCTGGCTGGACAGCTCAGGGTTCTTGGAGCGCATCGTGGTGCCGTCAGCCAGCTTCACGTCGAAGGCATCGAACAGCTCGGGGGAGCCGCCCAGCTTGTTGCTGTTGGCAATGATCTGCTGGAAGGCCAAGGCGGCGGCTTCCTTGGGAGTCTTCCCCAGGCCCACGGCACGGGCCTCGAAGCCGGACCATTCGGTAGCGATGCCATCGGCCGACAGGTTCGTACTGAAGCGGTCTCCGGCGTCCTGGAAGAGGATGCTGTTGTTGGCCTCATCGAGCTTCTGGACCCGGCGGCGCTCGTAGTCGTGCCGGAGCTGGCCCTCGAAGTTGTCGAGGTGCGACCCGAGGACCGCAGCGGCTGTGCTGTCTTTGACCCCCGTGAGGGCCTTGGAGCGACGCTCGGTGAGGAAGGCTTCGATGTTGAAGTCGGGCGCCTTGACTGCCTCGTCGTAGGCCGTGAGGGTCTCGGCGTTGATGCGTTGGCCGGCCCGCTGGGCGGTTCCCGCGCTGAGGTCCCGTAGGTACTCAGGGGCCAGCGCCGGGCGCACGTTGAGGGGCACATCGGGGGTCGGCTTGTAGAGGGAGGCCACGGGGTCCGCGTCTCGCTCTGCTGTGGCCTTGGCCTGGGCGGTCACCTCAGGGCCTTGGAGGCGGTCCAGCCGGTCCTCCTGCTGGGCGTGGGCCTGGGCCAGGTTGTGCAGCGCAGGGTTGAAGGAGGCCAGGCCGCTCATCAGGCCCGCCAGCTCCGAGTTGGCGCCTGGCAGAGCAGTGAGGTAGTTGCCTGGCCGGGCAGCGACCACGGACTGGGGCGCCTGTGCGCTGGGTTGGAGTTGGGGGCGTTGAGGCATGGTTACTTGACGGTTGGCTTAGGCTTGGACAGCGACTTGTTCATGGCGTAGGCGTTCACGGCAGCGCCTCCGATGGTCAGGGTGGTGCCGAAGGCGGAGGGCCGTTGGATAGAGGCGAGCTGGCTGGAGAGCCGGCGGTTGCTGGACAGGTTGTCGAAGCGGGTTTGCTCGTCAACCTTCCCGGCGTTGGAGGCCACGGTCGCCAGCTCGGCGCCTTGTTGGTTCCCCAGCACGGCCAGGCCACGGTCAGCGGTGTTCCCGCCTCCGTACTCACCAGCGATGGCCTGAGCACGGGCCATGTCAGCGTGAGCTTCCTGGGCGTGCGCATTCATCTGGTCGGCCGCAGCGGATGCTTCCTGGGACTGCTGGCGCTGGAGGTCGTTGCCTTGCAGGTAGGCCGCGTCCTTGAGGGCATCGGACTGTTGGTTGGCCTGTCGCCTGCCGGAGTCCTGAGCCGTAGCTGCGGACAGCGCGGTGATGGCGAGCGAGACCCCCATCATGATTGTTGTAGGTTCACACATGGGGAAGGTAGAAGAAGTCAGGCCCCGGCCCCGGACTGGGCAGGATGCGGAAGCCCAGGCTCTCGATGAACCGGCGGTTACCGGGGGAGTCCTTGGGCACGTAGTTGAAGACCAGGCGGCCAGACCCGGCGGCGCCTGCGCGCATCCCCTTGATGAATCCCCTGGCGTACCTCATGACCCGCTTGGGGTACTGCTCGATGAGGGCGGAGCAGAGGAGCCAGGGGCCCACCTCGCGGTCACCCTGCACAGCCCCGTAGATAGCCACCACGCGCCCCCACTCGTCCACCACAGCCGTGCCGTTGGGGTCCGCCAGGCAGCGCTGTCGCCACCCCTCGGAGACCTCACGGGCATCCTCAGGGCGCAGCTCCAGCAGTGCTAGGTGAAGAGCATCCAGGCGCTCGAATTGGAGACTCATCGGGCTGCCTTCATGGTGACGCTGCCCACCCATTCGGCGTAGGGCAAGTTGACGGGGAGGTGGGAGTCGGACTCGATGGAGACCTCGGTGGTGGACGCCTGGGTCCCCACGGGGATGGAGAAGTCGCCCGTGCTGAGGGCAAGCTGGCTCGGCCCCTGGCCCGGCTGACCCACGTTGCGGCCCACGAAGGGGTACTCGTAGGTCCCCCTGAGGAACGGCACAACCTTGGCCTTGAACCAGCCG
>Ga0187845_1000216_pt1 | contig 32712 bp, 17 predicted proteins | sample SpaLakP09_SKY_68_FD_134515 | JGI IMG/M metagenome (GOLD analysis project Ga0187845, IMG submission 134515) | Oligotrophic lake water microbial communities from Sparkling Lake, Wisconsin, USA - SP09_SKY_68 | ecosystem: Environmental > Aquatic > Freshwater > Lake | place: USA: Sparkling Lake... | reverse complement strand
CTTGCTGCCGTGGCCGGTGATGCGCAGCGGCGCGCGGGCGTCGCGGATTTGCGCCTGCAGTTCCGCGAAGCTCAAAACCGCTCCAGCTCGGAAAACGCCAGCAGCCCGCGCTTCACATGCATGCGGCCGTACTCGGCGCAGCGGCTCAGGGAAGGGATCTGCTTGCCGGGGTTCAAGGTACCAGCGGGATCGAACGCAGCCTTGAGCTGGAGCATCTGGTCAAGCTCCGCAGCGCTGAACTGCACGCACATGGAATTGAGCTTCTCCACACCCACGCCGTGTTCGCCCGTCACCGTGCCGCCCAGCGCCACGCTGCGCTCCAGGATCTCGGCGCCGAACTGCTCGCAGCGGTGCAGCTGGTCGGGGTCGTTGGCGTCGAACAGGATCAGCGGGTGCAGGTTGCCGTCACCGGCGTGAAAGACGTTGGCGCAGCGCAGGCCGTACTTCTTCTCCATCTGCTGGATGTCCAGCAGGATGGTGGCGAGGTGCTTGCGCGGGATGGTGGAGTCCATGCACATGTAGTCGGGGCTGATGCGGCCGCTCGCCGGGAAGGCGTTCTTGCGGCCGCTCCAGAACTTCAGGCGCTGGGCTTCGTCGGCACTGACCTGCACGTCTGTCGCGCCGCTGCCGCGCAGCACGGCCTCCATCCGGCCGATCTCCTCGGCCACCTCTTCCGGCGTGCCGTCGCTCTCGCACAGCAGGATGGCCTCGGCGGTCAGGTCGTAGCCGGCGTGCACGAAGTCCTCGACAGCCGCCGTCATCGGCTTGTCCATCATCTCCAGGCCCGCCGGGATGATGCCGGCCGCGATGATGGCCGCGACCGCGTCGCCGGCCTTGCGTACGTCGTCGAAGCTGGCCATCAGGCAGCGCGCCAGGCGCGGCTTGGGCACGAGCTTGACGGTGACCTCGGTGACGACGGCCAGCATGCCCTCACTGCCGATGACCAGCGCCAGCAGGTCCAGGCCCGGTGCGTCAAGCGCCTCCGAGCCGAACTCGACGGCCTCGCCCTCGGCCGTGAAGCCGCGCACGCGCAGCACGTTGTGCAGCGTCAGGCCGTACTTCAGGCAGTGCACGCCGCCGCTGTTCTCGGCAACGTTGCCGCCGATGGTGCAGGCGATCTGGCTGCTCGGGTCGGGCGCGTAGTACAGGCCCAGGGGCGCTGCGGCCTCGCTGATGGCCAGGTTGCGCACACCGCACTGCACGTGCGCCGTGCGGGCCAGCGGGTCGACGGACAGGATCTGGTTGAACTTGGCCAGCGCCAGCGTGACGCCCAGTTCATGCGGCATTGCGCCGCCCGACAGCCCCGTGCCGGCGCCGCGCGCGACGACGGGCACACCCAGGCGGTGGCAGGCCTTGAGCACGGCGGCCACCTGGGCCTCTGTCTCAGGCAGGGCCACGGCCAGCGGGCGCTGCCGATAGGCGGTCAGGCCGTCGCATTCATACGGCGTGGTCTGCTCGGACTGATGCAACAGGGCATGGGGCGGCAGCAGGGGCGCGAGGGCGGCGGCTACGGCAGCGCGCCGGGCGGCAAGGTCCACAGGGGCATTCATGGTGCAGCGGACTTTAGCCGCCGACGACGAGCCAATACGCCGGATTCTGCAGAGGTGTCTCGACCGGCAGCAGGGGATTCTTCAACTGCAGATGCACGCGCCGGGACACCCGATGGCGGCGAAGGGCCTCGCCAAAGCTCCGCTCGAAAAGCCGCCCGAAGCTGCCGTCGGCGATGGCCGCGTCCAGCCCGCGATGCAGGTCCGCAGCCAGTTGCGGCCGGTCGACGCGCACGAAGAGATAGGAGGCCGTCGGGTAGCGCAGCATCACATGGGGCTCGACAACCAGGCCGTGAGCCGCCGCCGTCGTCGCTTCGTCGTCCAGCTCGAACACGGCCCTGGGAAAGTAATCGATGCGGCCAAGACGCAGCACTTCGAACAGCGCCTCGTAGCGGCTGAGGCCGTTCACCGTCAGGCCATTGGCTCGCAGGATCTCGGTGTCGGGCCAGTCATGCCCCTGCCCGGCCACGTAGGGGCGCAGGTCGGCGAGGCTGCGCACGTGCTTCCAGCGGTCGACATCGGCTCGGCGCACGAACGCGACGCGGCAGCCGATGAGGCCGCGGTCCATCGGCACACGTACAGGCAGCATGTGCGACTCACGCTCGACGCTGGTCATCATCCAGGCCAGGTCAAGCCTGCCGCCCGCATGGGACAGCTCCTTGATGGCGCGCCCCTGCGTCATGGGCAAGTGGGAGGACACCAACTCATAACCCGTGCCGCTGCGATCGACGGCAAGCTTGAGCACCGCCTGCAGGTACACCCACATGGGCAGGCGATCCGGGTCGCGCATGGGGTAGACGAGGGTCTGTGCGGCCGCGCCGAGCGAAGGCGTTGCAAGTGCAAGCAGCAGCGGCCGGCGCTTCATGGCCGCGCGGGTTTCAACCACCAGTCCGTGCGCTGCAGCGGTACGTCAGCGGGCAGGGTCGGGTTGCGCAGCTCGAAGACGCGGCGGTTGCGCAGCCGCAGCGCCTCGACGGTGTCCCGGAAATGGCGCTGGAAGAGCTTCTCAAAGCTGCCGTCTGCCTGGGCTTTCTCAAGCCCGAGTCGGATATCGGCCGCCAGCTCGTCACGGCCCGGGGCGACAAAGAAATACAGGGCGCTCGGGTATCGCAGCCCGAGGTGGGGCTCGATGACCAGATCCAGCGCCGGGCGGGCATCCAGTTCGGCCTGAATCTCCAGCACCGAGCGGGGAAAGTAGTCGATGCGGCCCATCGACAGCATGCGGAACAGGCTTTCGTACTGCGAGCTGGTCTCCACGTTCAGGCCGTTGGCGCGCAGGATGCCCACGTCGGGCCAGTCGTGCTTCTGGCCGGCGCGCAGGCCGGCGAGCTCGGCCAGCGTGCGCACGCCGGCAAAGAGGTCCTGGTCGGCGCGCCGCACCAGCGCCACGCGCCAGCCGATCAGGCCACGCTCGATGGGGATGCGGATGGCCCGCAGCGCGGCCTGGCGCTCGGGCGTGGTCACCGTCCAGAACACATCGATGGGCGGCTCGAGCTTGAGCATCTCGAAGACCGCGCGCCCCTGCGCCAGGCTCTCGGGGCTTTCCTCGACGTGATAGCGGCGCGGCAGGTGCGACAGGGCCAAACTGAGCAGCTCTGGCGCGTAGCCGCCCAGCGGATCGCGCCCTGAGGCATGGCGTGGCGTGCGCAGGCGAACGCCCGCCGGCTCGGCCAGCACAGGCGGCAGCGCAGCAGCCAGCGGCGCCAGCAGGACGAGGCCGCGGCGGTTCAAGCTTTGCGTCGTTTCACTGTCTTGGCGGCCGTCCTCGCTGCAGGTTTCTTCACCGGCGGTGCGCCAGCGGATGCTGCAAGCGGCGCGGCAGCCGGCCGCTTGGGCGCAGCGCCTGCGGCAAAACCCTTGGCGACGCTGCCCACCACGGTGCCGGGCACGCTGGCGGCGCGCTTGAGCGTGTCGCTGGCCGCGTCAAAGCTCTGCTTGACGAGGCTGCCGGCAAGGTTCTTGGCCGCGTCGGTGGCGGTGTCCTTCATGGCCGAGGTGGCGAGCTGCGTGAACTGCTGGCTCAGCGCCGTCCACCACTGCGTGGGGTCGACGACGGCGGCCGGGCTGGCAGCGTCGGCGACCGTCTTGGCTGTCTTGGTGGCGACCTTGGCCGCCGTCTCCACTGTCTTCTTTGCTGCCGCCTGGGCCGCCGGCGCCGCAGCGGCCAGGATCTCGGGCGGGATGCTGGGCCAGGTGGGTGTCTCAGGCAGCTTCAGGCTGTCGCGCAGCTGGGCCAGCGGCACGTTCATGGTCTGCAGCGTCGACAGCGTCATGCGCTGCACCTCCAGCGCCTGGATGGTGGCGGCCAGCATGCGGGCGTTCTGTTCCAGCCAGAACTGCACGGTGCGCAGCTCCTCGATGCGCTTGCCCAGCTCCTCCGGGTTGAGCGTGGGCGCAACCCACTGGCCAATGCCGGGAAGCGCCGAGCCCGCGTTCTTCACGAGACCTTGCAGGAAGTCGAATCCGGGCACGAACTTGGTGAAGCTGTTGTCGCTCATGGTTGTCTCCTGGTGGCCTGAGGCTCAGACTTGTTGGCCCCGCGATGCTACTTCGCGGGGTGCACGGCTTCGACGGTAAATCCCCGCTGCGCCAGCAGCCTGGGCAGCGCCTCGGGACCGCTCATGTGCAGCGCGCCCACCGCCACCAGCAGGCGCTGGCCGGCGCCGTGCAGTGCGGCTATGCGGGCGGCGAGCTGCACATTGCGGTCGTCATTGACGCGCTTGAGCCAGGCGCGCTCGGCCGGGCTGTCGGCGCAGCCGCACCAGCGCGCGTAGTCGCCCAGCGCCTTCATGTCGCCGCGCGCCCAGACATCGGCCAGCTTGCGCAGTGGCGCGCGCACCTGGCCGGCCTGCAGCTGGCGCAGCGCGCCGTCGACGACCGCGGGCAACTCGGCCGCCGTGGGCTCCAGCGCGGCGAGTTGCTCCGCCACGCTTTCCAGCGACTGCACCGGCCGGCCCTCGGCCTTGGCCAGGGTCATCAGCATCATGTCCTGGCCAAAGCCCGCGTCAAAGCCGTCGCGGCGCGCCTCCAGCAGCGTCAGCGTGCTGAGCTGCAGCATGACAGGGAAGGCGGCCAGCACCCCCGGCGGCAGGCAGGCCGCGCGGGCCTGGGCCTCCACACGCCGGGCCAGCGCAGGCGCCAGCGGCTCCGAGGGCGGCAGTGCCGCCAGCGCGGGGCCGATGTCGGCCGGGTCGAGTTCCACGGCCAGTACCTCGGTCTCGGCCCAGGCCTGGCGCAGCGCCGGGCCGGGGTAGGCCCAGTCGGCCTTGCCGACGTGCAGGCTGCCGAACAGATAGCTGCTGTGCCCGCCACGGCTGATGCGCCACAACGGGCCGCGGTTGGGCGCCTTGGCGGCCCAGTCGGTGGCTTGAGTCGCGCTGGGCGAGGTGGGGGTCGGTGGACAGGCCGCATGGGCGCTGCCGATGAAGAACGCCAGGAGCAGGAGGATTCGCGTCATTCGTTGGGCTCAATGCGGAGTTCGCCCGGTTTCTGGCTGAAGTGCAGCCGCCCCAGCACGTCCATGCCCAGCAGCGGCGCGCCCAGGTTGGGCAGCACGGCGACCATCAGGCGGTCGGCGCGAACGCCACCTTCGAGCGCAATGTCAGCCCGCGCGGCGAAGCCCTGGGCGGCGCCGCCGGCCGTCTGCGTGCGCACGGTGCCCAGCGGCGTCAGGCCGGCGCGCTCGGCCAGCGCCTGCGGCAGCGCGGTGGACGTGGCGCCGGTGTCGACAAGAAAGTCCACCTCGATGTCGCCCACCCGGCCAGGCCAATGGAAGTGCCCATCGGCCGCGCGGGTCAGCACGACGGTCTGGCCAGACAGCTTGAAGCGGCTGGCCTCGCGCTCGCGTTCCCAGGCCTTGATGCCGAGGAAGATGACGAGGCCGATCAACAGCCAGATGGTCATCAGCTTGGCGGTACGGGGCAGATCCTTCTGGGACATGTTGACCTAGGGAGAAACCAGGGTTTGCGCGGGCGCCAACGATAACCGGCCGATCCAGAATCCGTCACATGAAGCTGCTGATCACCCTGTTGCTCGCCGCCTGCCTGCCTGCCACCCAGGCCCAGGCTCAGACTGACCCTCTGGCATCCGTGGCCTGGCTGGCCGGCTGCTGGGCCGAGCAGGGCCGCGACGCCGGCTCGGGCGAGCACTGGACGGCGCCGGCCGGCGGCCAGATGCTGGGCATGGCGCGCACGCTCAAGGGCGGTCGGGTCGTCGACTTCGAGTTCATGCAGATCCGCACCGGCGCCGACGGCAAGCTCGTCTACCTCGCCCAGCCCCAGGGCCGGCCGCCTACCGAGTTCAAGCTGCAACGCCAGCCCGACCCCAAGCAGCCCGAGGCGGTGTTCGAGAACCCGGCACACGCCTTCCCGCAGCGGGTCATCTACCGGCTGGCGGCACCCGACCGCCTGGCCGCGCGCATCGAAGGCACGCTGAATGGCAAGGAGCTGGGCGTGGACTTCACGCTGCAACGCGGCACCTGCCCGTGAAGCACTGATACGCTGAGGCCGCAGGCATGCGGTTTGCCGTGAGGCTGGCACCTGCAAACTGCCACCCGTCCATGCCCCAGAACCTAGATCCAGCAGTAGACCGCTCGCTATTCAACGAAAGAGTTCGTTCGTCCACACCTTGGGCGTTTCGTGACGTTCACCACTTCGGTGGCCGCCGCTGCACGCCCGCCGGTCTGGCGCTTCGGGTCGCTGGCAGCGTTGCTCCTCCTTGTGGGCATGAGCCCACAGCGTCGTCGCGCCTTGCCAGCAACCCGCCTCGCCAGCCCTTCGGGCGCGCCCAACTGCAGGATCTAGGTTGAAGCGCCTCGCCACCCTCTTCTCGCTGCTCGCCTTGCTGGTGGTCGCCGGCTGCTCCAGCGTGACGCTGGGCTACCAGCAACTGCCGCTGCTGGCCGGCCTGTGGGCCGACAACTATCTGGACCTCGACAGCACCCAGCGCACCCTGCTCAAGACGCAGTTGCAGGCCTGGCAGGCCTGGCACCGCCGCGAGGAACTGCCGCAGTTGCTGGCGCTGCTCCGCCAGGCCAACGTGGCGCTGGACGACGGCGTAACGCAGGAGGAGCTGCTGGCGCTGGAGCGCGGCGCGCGGGCCAGCGCCGAGCGCAGCCTGCAGCACGCCGCACCGCTGGCCGCGCCGCTGCTGGCGGGACTCAGGCCGGAGCAATGGCAGCGCCTGCAGCGCAAGATGGACGAGAAGACGGCCGAGTGGCGCGCCAAGCAGTCCGGCAAGGGCGGCCCGGCCGAGCGCGGCAAGCGCTACGTGGACAACCTGGAGCGCGGGCTGGGCGACCTGGATCGCAGCACGCGCAAGCAGGCCCGCGCCGAGGCCGAGAGCTGGCATTTCGACCTGGCCGCCATGGCACAGGGCCGCGCCACCCGCCAGGCGCGCACGATGGAGGCATTGCGGGCCTGGTCGCGCAGCGACCAGGCTGGCGGCAACGCCCTGATGGTGCAGAACCTGCTGCCCCTGCCGGCCGAGCAGGCCTACCGCGAGGAGATCATCGCCAGCATGCTGAAGCTGCTCAACGGCCTCAGCGCCGAGGAGCGCGAGGCGGTGCGCAAGCACTGGGCCGGCTGGGCGGCGGACCTGCGCGCGCTGCAGACCTCCTGAGCCACAGCTCCTGACAAGCGCTGTCAGCCCGCCTGCGCAGACTGCGCGGCATGGAAGGCACCCAACACCTCTGGCTCTATGCATTGCTCGTCTTCGGCATCATCGTGTTGCCCGGCATGGACATGGCCTTCGTGCTGGCGAGCTCACTGGCCAACGGCGCCCGCGCCGGCTTGGCGGCGGTGGCGGGCATGGTGGTCGGGGGCTTCTTCCACGTGCTCGCCAGCGCTTTGGGCATCAGCCTGCTGCTGCAGGCGTGGCCGGCCCTGTTCAATGCGCTGTTGCTGGGAGGCGGCCTGTACGTCGCCTGGATGGGCTGGCAGCTATGGCGCGGCGCAGGCGCGCTGGCGACGGTGCAGACCGGTACGACGCGGCCGCTGCCAGCCATCTTCGGCCGCGCCGTGGCGACCTGCCTGATGAACCCCAAGGCCTACCTGTTCTGCCTGGCCGTCGTGCCGCAGTTCATCCGGCCCGAGCTGGGCCACATCGCGCTCCAGGGCTTCGTGCTGTTCCTGATAGGCGCACTGGCGCAGGTGCTGGTCTACGGCAGCATGGCATTGGCGGCAGGCCGCGCGCGCAGCTGGCTTGCGGGCCATGCTGACGCGCAGATCGCCACGGGTCGCCTGGTCGGCGCGCTGCTGATGGCCACGGCGGCCTGGACGCTCTGCACCGGTTGGCGCTGATCGCCCCTCAGGACGGCGCCCGCAGCCCGAACAGCTCGGCCAGCGCCTCGCGGTACTGCGCCTGACCGACGGCATTGGTGTTGTGGTGGGAGCCACCCTCCACCAGCACAAAGCGCTTGGGCGCCCGGGCGCGCTCGTAGAGGTCCTGGCCCAGGCGGTAGGGGATGAGGCTGTCCTGGCTGCCATGCACGACCAGCAGCGGCGAGCCGACCTGGGCGATGCGCGAGGCGGCGTCGAAGCGCTGCGTGATCAGCGGCGACACCGGCAGCCAGCCCCAACGGAAGGTGCCGACCACGTCGGGGATGGACGTGAAGCTGCCTTCCACGATGACGCCCGCTTCGTCGCCCACATCGCTGGCCAGGTTGACCGCGATGGCACCGCCCAGCGAGTGGCCGAAGATGAAGCGGCGCTTGTCAGGGTACTGGCGCGCCAGCCAGTCCCACGCGGCCTGCGCGTCCTCGGCGGCCATCGCCTCGGAGGGCAGGCCCGCCGAGCTGCGGCCAAAACCTCGGTAGTCCACGCCCAGCACTGCAAAGCCCAGCTCGTGCATGCGGCGCATGCGTGGCGCGCTCCCGCGCACGTCGTAGCGGGCGCCGTGCAGGTAGAGCAGCACGGGCGCGGCCGGGTCGGCCTGCGGCAGCCACAGGCCGTGCAGACGCACCGCCGCGCCGCGCGATTCGGCGATGCGGCTCTCGAAGGGAATCCAGACGTCGTCCATGCCCTGCGCCGCCGCCACGCCGCCGGCCCAGGTGCGGTCGCCGGGCTGGAAGATCCAGCCGCGCTGGCGCTCGTCCAGCGTCGTGCAACCCACCTGCAGGCCCAGCCCGAAGGCGGCGAGCAGCACGATGCCGGCAAGGCGGCGCCAGGAGCGAAGAGGCGTCATTCGCGCATGCTGCCAGCCCACGCAAAACCTGGCGCGCGCCGGGGCTTGCTCAGCGGTCGCCCAGCGCGCGCGGCGGCAGCGTCTGCAGGAAGGCGTGCAGGCCGCGCAGGTCCACGTCATTCATCTGCGACAGCGAGCCGAAGGGCATCACGGCGATGGCCGCGCCGTCTGGCCGCTTGCCGCTCTTCATCATCGCGATGAAGGCGTCGACGCTGGCATAGCGCGGCATCGCGCTGCCGGCGCCGGGTGTGAGGTTGGCGGCCGCGGGCCAGTCAGGCGGGCCACTGGGGATCTTGCCGCCGGCGTAGGTCGCGCCGTGGCAGCCCGCGCACATCTGCGCCACGTAGCGGCCGTGTTCGGCGGTGGCGCCTTCCGGCACCGGCGTGGCCGGGGCGAGCGTGTGGTCGATCTTGGCGGCGGCGTCCTGGATCAGGCCCAGGCCGTAGAGCATGCGCGCCGGCGGCGGCAGCTGGATGACGGCGGCCTCGCCGTCCAGCGCCGGCAGCTGCTTCAGGTAGGCCACCAGGGCGCCGGTGTCGGCGTCGGTCAGGCGGGCGTAGTCCTCGCTGGGCATGATGAGCAGCGGCCGGCCGCCGGGAGCCACGCCGTGGCGCAGCGCGCGCACCCAGTCCTCGACGCGATACGCCGCTGTCGGGCTCTGCGGCGATGGGGTGAGGTTGGGCGCGATGACGAGCATGCCGCCACCGTCGATGGCCTTGTGGCCGGCCGCGTTGGCGCCATGGCAATCAGCGCAACCGCGCGAGTTGAAGAGATAGCGGCCGCGCTCGATGGCGGCGGCCTCGGTCGGCAGCGTCAGCGCGGCGACCTTCACATCGACCTGGCGCGCCATCTTGCGGCCCGCCTGCCACCAGCCCGTGGCGGCCACGGCCACCAGCAGCAGCAGCAGCGCGGCCAGCGCGAGCAGCACCCGCTTCAGGATCTTGTTCATGCCCTCTCCTGTTGATGCCGCGCAGCGGCGGCGTGAATCATGCCGTCAGCTGCGCAATGCCGCCACCGGCGACAGGCGCGCCGCCCGCCTTGCCGGCACCCACACGGCCACCTGGCCCAGCAGCCACAACGACACGGCGCCTGCGGGCAGGTAACCCCACGGCAGGCGTGGCACGGCGTAGCTCTGCATCAGCAACTGGCCCAGAGCCACGGCGCCGGCCATGCCGATGACGATGCCGGTGGTCGTCAGCAGCAGGTTCTCGAGCTGGAAGTAGCGCCGGATCTGGCCCTCGGTGGCCCCCAGTGCGCGGCGCGTGCCGATCATGCGGGTGCGCTGCTGCACCCAGAAGCTGGCCAGCCCGACGATGCCCATGGCCGTGACCAGCAGCAGCGCCACGCAGACGCCGCCCATCAGCCAGGCCATGGCGCGGTCCTGGGCGTAGAAGCCGGCGCGCATCTCGGTCAGAGGACGGGCCTGCGTGACGACGCGGCTCTTGTCCTGTTCCTCCAGCAACGCCGTGGCGGCCTTGATCTGGGCATCGCGCTTGTCGGCGTCGACGCGCAGCACATAGCTGCCACTGCCACGCAGCGGCAGGATCATCGCGGCGCCGCCCCCGTCGCCCCGGGTACGGTGCATCTGCGGGTGCGTCAGCGACTCGACGACGCCAATGACGGTGGAAGGCGAGTTGCCGAACAGATAGACGGTTTGCCCGACCGCCGAGCGCTTCGGGAAGAGCTTGTCGGCGAGGATCTTGTTGACGATGACCTGCCCGACCCGCGGCTGGGCGACGCTGAAGACCTGGAAGCTGTCCAGCACCTCGTCGGCGCTGAAGTTGCGGCCCTCCAGCAGCTTGAGGCCATAGGTCGGGATCAGCTGTTCGTCGGCGGAGTAGTTGGACGTCAGGACGAGCAGGTCCTTGTTGTCGGCCTCCGTCGTGATGCCCGTGTTGTTGCTGTTGTTGCCGTAGGCGATCTGGTTGGCCGAGGTCGCCGCCTTCACGCCCGGCAGCGCGCGCAGCCGGGCCATGTCCTCGGCGACGATGGCGGCGGTGCGCTCGGGCGGCACCGGCTTGCTGCCGCGCAGGTTCAGCACGATGAGCTCGGACTCGGCCAGGCCGCTGTCGGCATTCAGCGCCTGGACCCGGGTCTCGATCAGGTGCAGCGCATTGGTGACGATGGCACAGGTCAGCGCCACCTCCAGCACGATGAGGCCGGCCGCGATCTTGTGGCGGCGCAGCGTGGAAAGGATTGGGAGTAAGTCCATCGTGTTCCTGATCTGTTGGAGCCAGAGCTACTCGCTGCGCTCGGGCGGTCTGGCACGCCTGAGTCAGTTGGAGCCAGAGCTACTCGCTGCACTCGGGCGGTCTGGCACGCAAGTTAAGAGACTTTCAGTTGAACGGCCGGCGTGACCAGCGCTGCGCGCCAGGCCGGCAGAAGCCCGGCCAGCAGGCTGGCGAAGAGGGCCAGGCCCAGCGTCAGGGCCAGCATGCTGGCGTCGAGCTCGGCCAGGCGGGCGTAGTCATTGGGGCTTTGGCGCACCAGCCACAGCCCGCCTTGAGCAAACAGCAAGCCCAGCAGCGCGCCGGCCAGGCCCAGCACGCCGGCCTCGACGACGAACTGCTGGAAGATGTCGCCGCGCGTCGCGCCGAGCGCGCGGCGCACGCCGATCTCGCCGCTGCGGCGCAGCGTCTTGGCCAGCAGCAGGCCCACCATGTTGACCACGCAGACAGCCAGGAAGCCGAAGGCCAGCCAGGTCTGCAGGCGCACGTCGGCGGGCAGCACCTTCTGCTCACCCAGCCACCCCATCACGTTGCGCAGCCGCACATTGGTCGGTCGCTCGAAGCGGCCGGCCTTGCGCTGGGCCTCGGAGTAGGCGACGAGGTAGTCGCGGTAGGCGCCAGCGTCCTCGGGCTTGTCGAACTCCACCCAGTACTGGATCCAGGCACAGGAGGAGTTGAGGTCCAGCGGGTCGCCGCCGGTCGCGCCGCGCAACCAGCAATCCATGTTGCCCCAGTGCCCCACTCTCAGCGCCATGGCAGTGGAGAAGGGCAGGAAGAGGTCTTCCGTGTCGGCGTAGCTGCCCAGCGTCAGGTCCCAGAAATGGGGCTTGACCTGCCAGGGCTTGAGCACGCCGACGATGCGCAGCGGCTGGCCACGCACGATGATCTCGCGGCCCACGCTGTTGGCGCCGCCGAAGAGCTTGTCGTTGAGCGCTGCCGAGATGACGGCCACACGCGCCTCGGCCTCGTCGTCGGCCGCGTTCCAGCCGCCGCCGTGCTGCCAGGGCGCATCGAACATCGCGAAGAAGTCGGCGGAGGTGTAACGGGTGCCCGAGAAGATGGGCTTGGTCTGCGCGTCCGGCACCGACACGGCCACGTTGGTGCCGCTGGACATGGCCTGGCGCCTGGCCTTGCCGTCGCGCAAGAGCGCCGTCGCGTCGAAGCGGGTGACGTCAAAGGTGGGCTCCTCGCCGGCCTTCCAGCCGACCATGTCGGCGGCGTCGAGCTGCACGTTGAAGAGGCGATCGCTCTTGTGCGGGATCGGGTCGCCGGACAGCACGTGATAGACCGTCAGCGTCGTCATGCAGGCGCCAATGCCCAAGGCCAGCGCCAGCACCATCAGCACGCTGAGGCCCTTGGTGGCCCGGATGTTGCGCCAGGCGAGTTCGAGGTAATGCAGGAACATCAGCGTGTCTCCAGAAGAGCGTTCACGGCGGCCAGTTCGGCGTCGCCCAGCGAGCCGGCGGCCTGGTGCAGGGCCAGCAGCGCCAGCACATGGCGGTGGCGGGCCTGGGTCTGGGCGTTCTGCGCGCCGGCCAGCGTCTGGATGGCGAGCAGCAGATCGGTGGTGCTGCGCGTGCCCAGCGTCAGGCCGGTGCGGGTGGATTCGAGCGCGCGCTCGGCGGCGGCCACGGCAATCTCAGCCGACTGCAGCTGCGCCGCGCCCTGGCTGACGGCCAGGTGCTCGTAGCGCACCTCGCGCAGCACGGCGCGGCGGCCGGCTTCGAGCTGCTCGCGAGCCGCGTCGCGCTGGAAGCCGGCACGGTCTGCCGCAGCGACGACCGCGCCGCCGGCGAACAGCGGCACGGTCAGGCGCAGCGCGACCTGCGTGGGGGTGCGGCCGGCGTCCAGCGGCGGCACGCCGTCGCCGCGCTGGCGCAGGGTGTCCACGCCCAGGCTCAGCGTGGGCAGGTGCCCGGCGCGGGCGGCGGAGATGCGCTGCTCGCTGGCCTGCACGTCGAGCTGCAGCGCGCGCAGCATGGGGTTAGCGGCTTCGGCGCGGCGGGCCCAGGCTTCGGCGTCGTCGGGCATCGGCTGGGCCGCGAGCGCCTTGCGCAGCGGCTGCAGCGTGGGCGCGGTGGTGTCGGTCAGCTGGGCAAGCGCCTCGCGGGCATCGGCCACGGCGGCCTCGGCGGCCAGCGTGCCGGTGCGGGCCAGCTCGCGGTAGGCGCGCGACTGGTCGGCCTCGACCTGGGCCGACAGCCCGGCCTTGAAGCGTGTGTCGGCCTCGCTGACCTGGCGGGCGAAGGCGTCCTCGTTGGCACGCGCCGTGGCCAGCTGGGCCTGGGCCGACAGCAGGCCGAAATAGGCCTCGGCCACGCGTTGGCGGGCAGCCTGTTCGGCGGCAGCCAGGCGGGCGGCCTGGGCCGAGGCCTGGCTGCGGCCGGCGTCCCATTCGCGCAGCGCGGCGAGGTCGATGAGGGTCTGGCTGAGGCTGCTGGTGGTGGTGTTCCAGCGGTTGCCGCCGCTGCCGTCCTGGTTCTGGCGCTGCTCGCTGCGTTGCAGCTGCCACTGCGGCAGCAGCGCCGCGCGGGCCTCGCGAGCCGACGCTTCCTGCGCGCCGCTGAGGGCGGCGGCCTGGCGCAGCAGCGGGTCGGCTGCGCGGGCTTGCGCCCAGACCTGCAGCAGGTCGTCGGCGCGGGCGGCCGTGGCCGCGCACAGCACGGCGAGCAGCAAGAGCTTGGCTGTGTTCAAGCGGCGAGCTCCGCAGTCAAGTCGACAACCTGGCCGTCGATGACGTGGACGTTGCGCTGAGCGCGTGCCGCCAGCTGCGGGTCGTGCGTGACCATGACGATGGTGGCGCCGTCGCGGTGCAGCTCCTCCAGCAGCTCCATGACACTGCGCGCCATCGCGCTGTCGAGGTTGCCGGTGGGCTCGTCCGCCAGCAGCAGGCGCGGTTCGCCGGCGAGGGCCCGGGCGATGGCCACGCGCTGCTGCTGGCCACCGGACAGCTCGGCCGGGTAGTGGCGGCCACGGGCCGACAGGCCCACGCGGGCGAGCGCATCGGCAGCGCGCCTCTTGCGCTCGGCGGCGGTGAAGCCGCGGTAGCGCAGCGGGACTTCGATGTTGTCGAGGACGTTGAGGTCCGGGATCAGGTTGAAGGCCTGGAAGATGAAGCCGATCTTCTGGTTGCGGATGCGCGAGCGCTCGGCGTCGCCCATGCGGCTGACGTCGATGCCGTCGAGCTTGTAGCTGCCGCCGCTGAAGGCTTCGAGCAGGCCGGCGATGGTGAGGAAGGTGGTCTTGCCGGAGCCGGACGGGCCGGTCACGGCGACGAATTCGCCCTCGCTGACCGTGAGGTTGAAGTCGCGCAGGGCGTAGGTCTCGACCATTTCGGTGCGGTAGACCTTTTGGAGCTTTTCCATCTGGAGCATGGGGTTCTTCCTGTTCACTCAGCTTGGTGTGTTTAAGTGGCACTTGCCTGATGGCAAGGTGCCGGGAGTCCCGCCCGGCGGCGGGGTAACTTTCTTCTGCGGGGCCAGAAGAAAGTCACCAAAGAAGAGGCCCTGAACCGCACACGAGCGCGACGACGCCAAGAGCTGCGCGCGAAAACGCTCAGCTTCATTTCGCCCAGACGCGACCCGCTGCGCTCTCGCTGCTGTCCTTATGACGAGTGCCATGACGCGCCACTTCACGCCGCCTAACGCCGGCTGCACGCCGGGCTCACCAGGGAATACCAATGCAGCGTCGCTGGGGCGACGCACCGGTGGATGTTGCGCAACGATCGCGTCGCCCGAGCGACGCTGAGTTTGTATTTCTCGTGAGCACGGCGTGCAGCCGCGCGTTAGGCGGGCAGGCGGTGCGATGAGTGATGCTGGTGACAAGGACAGCAGCGAGAGCGCAGCGGGTCGCGTCTGCCCACTCACCCAGCGGCTGTTGCACGGCGTAGCTCGTGCAAGTGGTGCTGGTGTGCGGTTCAGGGCCTCTTCTTTGGTGACTTTCTTCTGGCCCCGCAGAAGAAAGTTACCCGGCTGCCGGGACGGACTCCCGGCAATGCAGCGATGAGCGGCACTCGTCGCAGAAGCAAGCCGACTAGCCATCACGCTCAATCCGCAATCAGAACGCGATCCGCGTTCTTGAAGCTGTCCGCCCCGGAGATCACCACACGATCTCCAGCCACCAACCCCGACAGCACCTCCACACGATCCAAAGAGCGCGCCCCAAGCTTGACGGCTACCTTCTCGGCGACTCCCCCGCGAACCACATACGCAAAGCTGCCACCGCCCTCGTCCACAAAGCTGCCCCGCGCCACCCCCAGCACCTTGTCCCGCCTATCCAGCAACACCCGCACCGACAACCGCTGGTTCTGCCGCAACTGCTCCGGCTGCTTGCCGTCGAAGCGCAGCCGCGCCGCCACCTCGCCATTCACGACCTCCGGCGACACCGAGCTGACCAGCCCGCCCCAGCGCTGTCCGTTGCCCGAAATCTCCCCCGGCATCCCCGGCTGCAACTCCCGTGCAAAGCTCTCCGCCACCTGCATCTGCACTTCCAAAGCAGACAGGTCGATGACCGACAGCAGCTTGGCGTCGCGGGTCACATTCGTGCGGTCGGCGATGAAGAGCTGGCCCACCTGGCCATCGACCGGCGAGCGCACCGCCAGCTCGCTCACCTGGCGCTCCAGGTCCGCCACCAGCAACTGCTGGCGAGACAAAGCACTCTTCTTGGCCTGCACATCCAGCGCCAGGCTGTCGGTCTTCAGCCCGCGCAGGCCAGCCGCCTGGTCCAGCGCGAGCTTGGCCTTGGCCAAGGCATCCTGAGCGCGCTCGACCTGCATGCGCGCCGTGGCACCAGCCTCGAAGGCCTGCGTCTGGCGGGCCAGGTCGTTCTGCGCGGTCTGCTGGTCGATGCGGGCGTTCTCGAAGGCGCTCTGCAGCGCCGCCGCCTGTTGGCGGGCCTCCACCTCGGCGCGGGCCAGGTCGGCGCGCAAGGCGTCGACATTGCTGCGCTCCTGCGCGAGGCGGTTGGTCAGCTCGGGCGAGTCCACGCGGGCCAACACCTGGCCCAGCTTGACGGGGTCGCCCGCCCGCACCATCAGCGCCACGGTGCCGGCGCCCTGAGCGTAGAGCGTGGGGCTCTGCGCGGCAACGACGCGGCCCTCGCCGGCCACGTCGCGCGTCAGCGGTGCGATGTCGACCGTGGCGATGCTCAAGCGCGCGGCGCTGACGGCGGCATCGGCCGACAAGGCCTGGCGGATGCGCCCGCCGGCCAGCCAGGCCAGCAGCGCAATGGCAACCAAGCCGCCCGCCAGCAGCAGCGGCCAGCGGCGGCGGGTGCGAGCCAGGGGGCGGTCCTGTTCGGAGGTGTCACGAAAGCCGGTGTTCATGCCAGCTGTTTCGCAAGCCGTGTGCCAGAGGCCGGCGCGTTATGAATCAAGCACTTGGCACGGCGGTCACTGTCCGCGGACAGTGACCGCCGTGCCAAGTGCTTGATTCATAACGCGCCGGCCTCTGGCACACGGCTTGCGAAACAGCTGGCATGAACACCGGCTTTCGTGACACCTCCGAACAGGACCGCCCCCTGGCTCGCACCCGCCGCCGCTGGCCGCTGCTGCTGGCGGGCGGCTTGGTTGCCATTGCGCTGCTGGCCTGGCTGGCCGGCGGGCGCATCCGCCAGGCCTTGTCGGCCGATGCCGCCGTCAGCGCCGCGCGCTTGAGCATCGCCACGGTCGACATCGCACCGCTGACGCGCGACGTGGCCGGCGAGGGCCGCGTCGTTGCCGCGCAGAGCCCCACGCTCTACGCTCAGGGCGCCGGCACCGTGGCGCTGATGGTGCGGGCGGGCGACCCCGTCAAGCTGGGCCAGGTGTTGGCCCGCGTGGACTCGCCCGAGCTGACCAACCGCCTCGCGCAGGAGCGCAGCAATGTCGACGCCTTGCGCGCCGACCTGGCCCGCGCCGAGGTGGAGGCCCGCCAACAGGCGGCGGCGCTGCAGAGCGCCTTCGAGAACGCCCGCATCGACCAGCAGACCGCGCAGAACGACCTGGCCCGCCAGACGCAGGCCTTCGAGGCTGGTGCCACGGCGCGCATGCAGGTCGAGCGCGCTCAGGATGCCTTGGCCAAGGCCAAGCTCGCGCTGGACCAGGCGGCTGGCCTGCGCGGGCTGAAGACCGACAGCCTGGCGCTGGATGTGCAGGCCAAGAAGAGTGCTTTGTCTCGCCAGCAGTTGCTGGTGGCGGACCTGGAGCGCCAGGTGAGCGAGCTGGCGGTGCGCTCGCCGGTCGATGGCCAGGTGGGCCAGCTCTTCATCGCCGACCGCACGAATGTGACCCGCGACGCCAAGCTGCTGTCGGTCATCGACCTGTCTGCTTTGGAAGTGCAGATGCAGGTGGCGGAGAGCTTTGCACGGGAGTTGCAGCCGGGGATGCCGGGGGAGATTTCGGGCAACGGACAGCGCTGGGGCGGGCTGGTCAGCTCGGTGTCGCCGGAGGTCGTGAATGGCGAGGTGGCGGCGCGGCTGCGCTTCGACGGCAAGCAGCCGGAGCAGTTGCGGCAGAACCAGCGGTTGTCGGTGCGGGTGTTGCTGGATAGGCGGGACAAGGTGCTGGGGGTGGCGCGGGGCAGCTTTGTGGACGAGGGCGGTGGCAGCTTTGCGTATGTGGTTCGCGGGGGAGTCGCCGAGAAGGTAGCCGTCAAGCTTGGGGCGCGCTCTTTGGATCGTGTGGAGGTGCTGTCGGGGTTGGTGGCTGGAGATCGTGTGGTGATCTCCGGGGCGGACAGCTTCAAGAACGCGGATCGCGTTCTGATTGCGGATTGAGCGTGATGGCTAGTCGGCTTGCTTCTGCGACGAGTGCCGCTCATCGCTGCATTGCCGGGAGTCCGTCCCGGCAGCCGGGTAACTTTCTTCTGCGGGGCCAGAAGAAAGTCACCAAAGAAGAGGCCCTGAACCGCACACCAGCACCACTTGCACGAGCTACGCCGTGCAACAGCCGCTGGGTGAGTGGGCAGACGCGACCCGCTGCGCTCTCGCTGCTGTCCTTGTCACCAGCATCACTCATCGCACCGCCTGCCCGCCTAACGCGCGGCTGCACGCCGTGCTCACGAGAAATACAAACTCAGCGTCGCTCGGGCGACGCGATCGTTGCGCAACATCCACCGGTGCGTCGCCCCAGCGACGCTGCATTGGTATTCCCTGGTGAGCCCGGCGTGCAGCCGGCGTTAGGCGGCGTGAAGTGGCGCGTCATGGCACTCGTCATAAGGACAGCAGCGAGAGCGCAGCGGGTCGCGTCTGGGCGAAATGAAGCTGAGCGTTTTCGCGCGCAGCTCTTGGCGTCGTCGCGCTCGTGTGCGGTTCAGGGCCTCTTCTTTGGTGACTTTCTTCTGGCCCCGCAGAAGAAAGTTACCCCGCCGCCGGGCGGGACTCCCGGCACCTTGCCATCAGGCAAGTGCCACTTAAACACACCAAGCTGAGTGAACAGGAAGAACCCCATGCTCCAGATGGAAAAGCTCCAAAAGGTCTACCGCACCGAAATGGTCGAGACCTACGCCCTGCGCGACTTCAACCTCACGGTCAGCGAGGGCGAATTCGTCGCCGTGACCGGCCCGTCCGGCTCCGGCAAGACCACCTTCCTCACCATCGCCGGCCTGCTCGAAGCCTTCAGCGGCGGCAGCTACAAGCTCGACGGCATCGACGTCAGCCGCATGGGCGACGCCGAGCGCTCGCGCATCCGCAACCAGAAGATCGGCTTCATCTTCCAGGCCTTCAACCTGATCCCGGACCTCAACGTCCTCGACAACATCGAAGTCCCGCTGCGCTACCGCGGCTTCACCGCCGCCGAGCGCAAGAGGCGCGCTGCCGATGCGCTCGCCCGCGTGGGCCTGTCGGCCCGTGGCCGCCACTACCCGGCCGAGCTGTCCGGTGGCCAGCAGCAGCGCGTGGCCATCGCCCGGGCCCTCGCCGGCGAACCGCGCCTGCTGCTGGCGGACGAGCCCACCGGCAACCTCGACAGCGCGATGGCGCGCAGTGTCATGGAGCTGCTGGAGGAGCTGCACCGCGACGGCGCCACCATCGTCATGGTCACGCACGACCCGCAGCTGGCGGCACGCGCTCAGCGCAACGTCCACGTCATCGACGGCCAGGTTGTCGACTTGACTGCGGAGCTCGCCGCTTGAACACAGCCAAGCTCTTGCTGCTCGCCGTGCTGTGCGCGGCCACGGCCGCCCGCGCCGACGACCTGCTGCAGGTCTGGGCGCAAGCCCGCGCAGCCGACCCGCTGCTGCGCCAGGCCGCCGCCCTCAGCGGCGCGCAGGAAGCGTCGGCTCGCGAGGCCCGCGCGGCGCTGCTGCCGCAGTGGCAGCTGCAACGCAGCGAGCAGCGCCAGAACCAGGACGGCAGCGGCGGCAACCGCTGGAACACCACCACCAGCAGCCTCAGCCAGACCCTCATCGACCTCGCCGCGCTGCGCGAATGGGACGCCGGCCGCAGCCAGGCCTCGGCCCAGGCCGCCCGCCTGGCTGCCGCCGAACAGGCTGCCCGCCAACGCGTGGCCGAGGCCTATTTCGGCCTGCTGTCGGCCCAGGCCCAGCTGGCCACGGCGCGTGCCAACGAGGACGCCTTCGCCCGCCAGGTCAGCGAGGCCGACACACGCTTCAAGGCCGGGCTGTCGGCCCAGGTCGAGGCCGACCAGTCGCGCGCCTACCGCGAGCTGGCCCGCACCGGCACGCTGGCCGCCGAGGCCGCCGTGGCCGATGCCCGCGAGGCGCTTGCCCAGCTGACCGACACCACCGCGCCCACGCTGCAGCCGCTGCGCAAGGCGCTCGCGGCCCAGCCGATGCCCGACGACGCCGAAGCCTGGGCCCGCCGCGCCGAAGCCGCTAACCCCATGCTGCGCGCGCTGCAGCTCGACGTGCAGGCCAGCGAGCAGCGCATCTCCGCCGCCCGCGCCGGGCACCTGCCCACGCTGAGCCTGGGCGTGGACACCCTGCGCCAGCGCGGCGACGGCGTGCCGCCGCTGGACGCCGGCCGCACCCCCACGCAGGTCGCGCTGCGCCTGACCGTGCCGCTGTTCGCCGGCGGCGCGGTCGTCGCTGCGGCAGACCGTGCCGGCTTCCAGCGCGACGCGGCTCGCGAGCAGCTCGAAGCCGGCCGCCGCGCCGTGCTGCGCGAGGTGCGCTACGAGCACCTGGCCGTCAGCCAGGGCGCGGCGCAGCTGCAGTCGGCTGAGATTGCCGTGGCCGCCGCCGAGCGCGCGCTCGAATCCACCCGCACCGGCCTGACGCTGGGCACGCGCAGCACCACCGATCTGCTGCTCGCCATCCAGACGCTGGCCGGCGCGCAGAACGCCCAGACCCAGGCCCGCCACCGCCATGTGCTGGCGCTGCTGGCCCTGCACCAGGCCGCCGGCTCGCTGGGCGACGCCGAACTGGCCGCCGTGAACGCTCTTCTGGAGACACGCTGATGTTCCTGCATTACCTCGAACTCGCCTGGCGCAACATCCGGGCCACCAAGGGCCTCAGCGTGCTGATGGTGCTGGCGCTGGCCTTGGGCATTGGCGCCTGCATGACGACGCTGACGGTCTATCACGTGCTGTCCGGCGACCCGATCCCGCACAAGAGCGATCGCCTCTTCAACGTGCAGCTCGACGCCGCCGACATGGTCGGCTGGAAGGCCGGCGAGGAGCCCACCTTTGACGTCACCCGCTTCGACGCGACGGCGCTCTTGCGCGACGGCAAGGCCAGGCGCCAGGCCATGTCCAGCGGCACCAACGTGGCCGTGTCGGTGCCGGACGCGCAGACCAAGCCCATCTTCTCGGGCACCCGTTACACCTCCGCCGACTTCTTCGCGATGTTCGATGCGCCCTGGCAGCACGGCGGCGGCTGGAACGCGGCCGACGACGAGGCCGAGGCGCGTGTGGCCGTCATCTCGGCAGCGCTCAACGACAAGCTCTTCGGCGGCGCCAACAGCGTGGGCCGCGAGATCATCGTGCGTGGCCAGCCGCTGCGCATCGTCGGCGTGCTCAAGCCCTGGCAGGTCAAGCCCCATTTCTGGGACCTGACGCTGGGCAGCTACGCCGACACGGAAGACCTCTTCCTGCCCTTCTCCACTGCCATGGCGCTGAGAGTGGGGCACTGGGGCAACATGGATTGCTGGTTGCGCGGCGCGACCGGCGGCGACCCGCTGGACCTCAACTCCTCCTGTGCCTGGATCCAGTACTGGGTGGAGTTCGACAAGCCCGAGGACGCTGGCGCCTACCGCGACTACCTCGTCGCCTACTCCGAGGCCCAGCGCAAGGCCGGCCGCTTCGAGCGACCGACCAATGTGCGGCTGCGCAACGTGATGGGGTGGCTGGGTGAGCAGAAGGTGCTGCCCGCCGACGTGCGCCTGCAGACCTGGCTGGCCTTCGGCTTCCTGGCTGTCTGCGTGGTCAACATGGTGGGCCTGCTGCTGGCCAAGACGCTGCGCCGCAGCGGCGAGATCGGCGTGCGCCGCGCGCTCGGCGCGACGCGCGGCGACATCTTCCAGCAGTTCGTCGTCGAGGCCGGCGTGCTGGGCCTGGCCGGCGCGCTGCTGGGCTTGCTGTTTGCTCAAGGCGGGCTGTGGCTGGTGCGCCAAAGCCCCAATGACTACGCCCGCCTGGCCGAGCTCGACGCCAGCATGCTGGCCCTGACGCTGGGCCTGGCCCTCTTCGCCAGCCTGCTGGCCGGGCTTCTGCCGGCCTGGCGCGCAGCGCTGGTCACGCCGGCCGTTCAACTGAAAGTCTCTTAACTTGCGTGCCAGACCGCCCGAGTGCAGCGAGTAGCTCTGGCTCCAACTGACTCAGGCGTGCCAGACCGCCCGAGCGCAGCGAGTAGCTCTGGCTCCAACAGATCAGGAACACGATGGACTTACTCCCAATCCTTTCCACGCTGCGCCGCCACAAGATCGCGGCCGGCCTCATCGTGCTGGAGGTGGCGCTGACCTGTGCCATCGTCACCAATGCGCTGCACCTGATCGAGACCCGGGTCCAGGCGCTGAATGCCGACAGCGGCCTGGCCGAGTCCGAGCTCATCGTGCTGAACCTGCGCGGCAGCAAGCCGGTGCCGCCCGAGCGCACCGCCGCCATCGTCGCCGAGGACATGGCCCGGCTGCGCGCGCTGCCGGGCGTGAAGGCGGCGACCTCGGCCAACCAGATCGCCTACGGCAACAACAGCAACAACACGGGCATCACGACGGAGGCCGACAACAAGGACCTGCTCGTCCTGACGTCCAACTACTCCGCCGACGAACAGCTGATCCCGACCTATGGCCTCAAGCTGCTGGAGGGCCGCAACTTCAGCGCCGACGAGGTGCTGGACAGCTTCCAGGTCTTCAGCGTCGCCCAGCCGCGGGTCGGGCAGGTCATCGTCAACAAGATCCTCGCCGACAAGCTCTTCCCGAAGCGCTCGGCGGTCGGGCAAACCGTCTATCTGTTCGGCAACTCGCCTTCCACCGTCATTGGCGTCGTCGAGTCGCTGACGCACCCGCAGATGCACCGTACCCGGGGCGACGGGGGCGGCGCCGCGATGATCCTGCCGCTGCGTGGCAGTGGCAGCTATGTGCTGCGCGTCGACGCCGACAAGCGCGATGCCCAGATCAAGGCCGCCACGGCGTTGCTGGAGGAACAGGACAAGAGCCGCGTCGTCACGCAGGCCCGTCCTCTGACCGAGATGCGCGCCGGCTTCTACGCCCAGGACCGCGCCATGGCCTGGCTGATGGGCGGCGTCTGCGTGGCGCTGCTGCTGGTCACGGCCATGGGCATCGTCGGGCTGGCCAGCTTCTGGGTGCAGCAGCGCACCCGCATGATCGGCACGCGCCGCGCACTGGGGGCCACCGAGGGCCAGATCCGGCGCTACTTCCAGCTCGAGAACCTGCTGCTGACGACCACCGGCATCGTCATCGGCATGGCCGGCGCCGTGGCTCTGGGCCAGTTGCTGATGCAGAGCTACGCCGTGCCACGCCTGCCGTGGGGTTACCTGCCCGCAGGCGCCGTGTCGTTGTGGCTGCTGGGCCAGGTGGCCGTGTGGGTGCCGGCAAGGCGGGCGGCGCGCCTGTCGCCGGTGGCGGCATTGCGCAGCTGACGGCATGATTCACGCCGCCGCTGCGCGGCATCAACAGGAGAGGGCATGAACAAGATCCTGAAGCGGGTGCTGCTCGCGCTGGCCGCGCTGCTGCTGCTGCTGGTGGCCGTGGCCGCCACGGGCTGGTGGCAGGCGGGCCGCAAGATGGCGCGCCAGGTCGATGTGAAGGTCGCCGCGCTGACGCTGCCGACCGAGGCCGCCGCCATCGAGCGCGGCCGCTATCTCTTCAACTCGCGCGGTTGCGCTGATTGCCATGGCGCCAACGCGGCCGGCCACAAGGCCATCGACGGTGGCGGCATGCTCGTCATCGCGCCCAACCTCACCCCATCGCCGCAGAGCCCGACAGCGGCGTATCGCGTCGAGGACTGGGTGCGCGCGCTGCGCCACGGCGTGGCTCCCGGCGGCCGGCCGCTGCTCATCATGCCCAGCGAGGACTACGCCCGCCTGACCGACGCCGACACCGGCGCCCTGGTGGCCTACCTGAAGCAGCTGCCGGCGCTGGACGGCGAGGCCGCCGTCATCCAGCTGCCGCCGCCGGCGCGCATGCTCTACGGCCTGGGCCTGATCCAGGACGCCGCCGCCAAGATCGACCACACGCTCGCCCCGGCCACGCCGGTGCCGGAAGGCGCCACCGCCGAACACGGCCGCTACGTGGCGCAGATGTGCGCGGGCTGCCACGGCGCGACCTACGCCGGCGGCAAGATCCCCAGTGGCCCGCCTGACTGGCCCGCGGCCGCCAACCTCACACCCGGCGCCGGCAGCGCGATGCCGCGCTATGCCAGCGTCGACGCCTTCATCGCGATGATGAAGAGCGGCAAGCGGCCAGACGGCGCGGCCATCGCCGTGATGCCCTTCGGCTCGCTGTCGCAGATGAATGACGTGGACCTGCGCGGCCTGCACGCCTTCCTGCAGACGCTGCCGCCGCGCGCGCTGGGCGACCGCTGAGCAAGCCCCGGCGCGCGCCAGGTTTTGCGTGGGCTGGCAGCATGCGCGAATGACGCCTCTTCGCTCCTGGCGCCGCCTTGCCGGCATCGTGCTGCTCGCCGCCTTCGGGCTGGGCCTGCAGGTGGGTTGCACGACGCTGGACGAGCGCCAGCGCGGCTGGATCTTCCAGCCCGGCGACCGCACCTGGGCCGGCGGCGTGGCGGCGGCGCAGGGCATGGACGACGTCTGGATTCCCTTCGAGAGCCGCATCGCCGAATCGCGCGGCGCGGCGGTGCGTCTGCACGGCCTGTGGCTGCCGCAGGCCGACCCGGCCGCGCCCGTGCTGCTCTACCTGCACGGCGCCCGCTACGACGTGCGCGGGAGCGCGCCACGCATGCGCCGCATGCACGAGCTGGGCTTTGCAGTGCTGGGCGTGGACTACCGAGGTTTTGGCCGCAGCTCGGCGGGCCTGCCCTCCGAGGCGATGGCCGCCGAGGACGCGCAGGCCGCGTGGGACTGGCTGGCGCGCCAGTACCCTGACAAGCGCCGCTTCATCTTCGGCCACTCGCTGGGCGGTGCCATCGCGGTCAACCTGGCCAGCGATGTGGGCGACGAAGCGGGCGTCATCGTGGAAGGCAGCTTCACGTCCATCCCCGACGTGGTCGGCACCTTCCGTTGGGGCTGGCTGCCGGTGTCGCCGCTGATCACGCAGCGCTTCGACGCCGCCTCGCGCATCGCCCAGGTCGGCTCGCCGCTGCTGGTCGTGCATGGCAGCCAGGACAGCCTCATCCCCTACCGCCTGGGCCAGGACCTCTACGAGCGCGCCCGGGCGCCCAAGCGCTTTGTGCTGGTGGAGGGTGGCTCCCACCACAACACCAATGCCGTCGGTCAGGCGCAGTACCGCGAGGCGCTGGCCGAGCTGTTCGGGCTGCGGGCGCCGTCCTGAGGGGCGATCAGCGCCAACCGGTGCAGAGCGTCCAGGCCGCCGTGGCCATCAGCAGCGCGCCGACCAGGCGACCCGTGGCGATCTGCGCGTCAGCATGGCCCGCAAGCCAGCTGCGCGCGCGGCCTGCCGCCAATGCCATGCTGCCGTAGACCAGCACCTGCGCCAGTGCGCCTATCAGGAACAGCACGAAGCCCTGGAGCGCGATGTGGCCCAGCTCGGGCCGGATGAACTGCGGCACGACGGCCAGGCAGAACAGGTAGGCCTTGGGGTTCATCAGGCAGGTCGCCACGGCGCGGCCGAAGATGGCTGGCAGCGGCCGCGTCGTACCGGTCTGCACCGTCGCCAGCGCGCCTGCGCCGCGCCATAGCTGCCAGCCCATCCAGGCGACGTACAGGCCGCCTCCCAGCAACAGCGCATTGAACAGGGCCGGCCACGCCTGCAGCAGCAGGCTGATGCCCAAAGCGCTGGCGAGCACGTGGAAGAAGCCCCCGACCACCATGCCCGCCACCGCCGCCAAGCCGGCGCGGGCGCCGTTGGCCAGTGAGCTCGCCAGCACGAAGGCCATGTCCATGCCGGGCAACACGATGATGCCGAAGACGAGCAATGCATAGAGCCAGAGGTGTTGGGTGCCTTCCATGCCGCGCAGTCTGCGCAGGCGGGCTGACAGCGCTTGTCAGGAGCTGTGGCTCAGGAGGTCTGCAGCGCGCGCAGGTCCGCCGCCCAGCCGGCCCAGTGCTTGCGCACCGCCTCGCGCTCCTCGGCGCTGAGGCCGTTGAGCAGCTTCAGCATGCTGGCGATGATCTCCTCGCGGTAGGCCTGCTCGGCCGGCAGGGGCAGCAGGTTCTGCACCATCAGGGCGTTGCCGCCAGCCTGGTCGCTGCGCGACCAGGCCCGCAATGCCTCCATCGTGCGCGCCTGGCGGGTGGCGCGGCCCTGTGCCATGGCGGCCAGGTCGAAATGCCAGCTCTCGGCCTCGGCGCGGGCCTGCTTGCGCGTGCTGCGATCCAGGTCGCCCAGCCCGCGCTCCAGGTTGTCCACGTAGCGCTTGCCGCGCTCGGCCGGGCCGCCCTTGCCGGACTGCTTGGCGCGCCACTCGGCCGTCTTCTCGTCCATCTTGCGCTGCAGGCGCTGCCATTGCTCCGGCCTGAGTCCCGCCAGCAGCGGCGCGGCCAGCGGTGCGGCGTGCTGCAGGCTGCGCTCGGCGCTGGCCCGCGCGCCGCGCTCCAGCGCCAGCAGCTCCTCCTGCGTTACGCCGTCGTCCAGCGCCACGTTGGCCTGGCGGAGCAGCGCCAGCAACTGCGGCAGTTCCTCGCGGCGGTGCCAGGCCTGCCAGGCCTGCAACTGCGTCTTGAGCAGGGTGCGCTGGGTGCTGTCGAGGTCCAGATAGTTGTCGGCCCACAGGCCGGCCAGCAGCGGCAGTTGCTGGTAGCCCAGCGTCACGCTGGAGCAGCCGGCGACCACCAGCAAGGCGAGCAGCGAGAAGAGGGTGGCGAGGCGCTTCAACCTAGATCCTGCAGTTGGGCGCGCCCGAAGGGCTGGCGAGGCGGGTTGCTGGCAAGGCGCGACGACGCTGTGGGCTCATGCCCACAAGGAGGAGCAACGCTGCCAGCGACCCGAAGCGCCAGACCGGCGGGCGTGCAGCGGCGGCCACCGAAGTGGTGAACGTCACGAAACGCCCAAGGTGTGGACGAACGAACTCTTTCGTTGAATAGCGAGCGGTCTACTGCTGGATCTAGGTTCTGGGGCATGGACGGGTGGCAGTTTGCAGGTGCCAGCCTCACGGCAAACCGCATGCCTGCGGCCTCAGCGTATCAGTGCTTCACGGGCAGGTGCCGCGTTGCAGCGTGAAGTCCACGCCCAGCTCCTTGCCATTCAGCGTGCCTTCGATGCGCGCGGCCAGGCGGTCGGGTGCCGCCAGCCGGTAGATGACCCGCTGCGGGAAGGCGTGTGCCGGGTTCTCGAACACCGCCTCGGGCTGCTTGGGGTCGGGCTGGCGTTGCAGCTTGAACTCGGTAGGCGGCCGGCCCTGGGGCTGGGCGAGGTAGACGAGCTTGCCGTCGGCGCCGGTGCGGATCTGCATGAACTCGAAGTCGACGACCCGACCGCCCTTGAGCGTGCGCGCCATGCCCAGCATCTGGCCGCCGGCCGGCGCCGTCCAGTGCTCGCCCGAGCCGGCGTCGCGGCCCTGCTCGGCCCAGCAGCCGGCCAGCCAGGCCACGGATGCCAGAGGGTCAGTCTGAGCCTGGGCCTGGGTGGCAGGCAGGCAGGCGGCGAGCAACAGGGTGATCAGCAGCTTCATGTGACGGATTCTGGATCGGCCGGTTATCGTTGGCGCCCGCGCAAACCCTGGTTTCTCCCTAGGTCAACATGTCCCAGAAGGATCTGCCCCGTACCGCCAAGCTGATGACCATCTGGCTGTTGATCGGCCTCGTCATCTTCCTCGGCATCAAGGCCTGGGAACGCGAGCGCGAGGCCAGCCGCTTCAAGCTGTCTGGCCAGACCGTCGTGCTGACCCGCGCGGCCGATGGGCACTTCCATTGGCCTGGCCGGGTGGGCGACATCGAGGTGGACTTTCTTGTCGACACCGGCGCCACGTCCACCGCGCTGCCGCAGGCGCTGGCCGAGCGCGCCGGCCTGACGCCGCTGGGCACCGTGCGCACGCAGACGGCCGGCGGCGCCGCCCAGGGCTTCGCCGCGCGGGCTGACATTGCGCTCGAAGGTGGCGTTCGCGCCGACCGCCTGATGGTCGCCGTGCTGCCCAACCTGGGCGCGCCGCTGCTGGGCATGGACGTGCTGGGGCGGCTGCACTTCAGCCAGAAACCGGGCGAACTCCGCATTGAGCCCAACGAATGACGCGAATCCTCCTGCTCCTGGCGTTCTTCATCGGCAGCGCCCATGCGGCCTGTCCACCGACCCCCACCTCGCCCAGCGCGACTCAAGCCACCGACTGGGCCGCCAAGGCGCCCAACCGCGGCCCGTTGTGGCGCATCAGCCGTGGCGGGCACAGCAGCTATCTGTTCGGCAGCCTGCACGTCGGCAAGGCCGACTGGGCCTACCCCGGCCCGGCGCTGCGCCAGGCCTGGGCCGAGACCGAGGTACTGGCCGTGGAACTCGACCCGGCCGACATCGGCCCCGCGCTGGCGGCACTGCCGCCCTCGGAGCCGCTGGCGCCTGCGCTGGCCCGGCGTGTGGAGGCCCAGGCCCGCGCGGCCTGCCTGCCGCCGGGGGTGCTGGCCGCCTTCCCTGTCATGCTGCAGCTCAGCACGCTGACGCTGCTGGAGGCGCGCCGCGACGGCTTTGACGCGGGCTTTGGCCAGGACATGATGCTGATGACCCTGGCCAAGGCCGAGGGCCGGCCGGTGCAGTCGCTGGAAAGCGTGGCGGAGCAACTCGCCGCGCTGGAGCCCACGGCGGCCGAGTTGCCCGCGGTCGTCGACGGCGCGCTGCGCCAGCTGCAGGCCGGCCAGGTGCGCGCGCCACTGCGCAAGCTGGCCGATGTCTGGGCGCGCGGCGACATGAAGGCGCTGGGCGACTACGCGCGCTGGTGCGGCTGCGCCGACAGCCCGGCCGAGCGCGCCTGGCTCAAGCGCGTCAATGACGACCGCAATGTGCAGCTCGCCGCCCGCATAGCCGCACTGCACGGCGCCGGCCAGCGCCTGCTGGTGGCGGTGGGCGCGCTGCACATGAGCGGTCCCGAGGCGCTGCCCAGGCTGCTGGCGCAGCGGGGATTTACCGTCGAAGCCGTGCACCCCGCGAAGTAGCATCGCGGGGCCAACAAGTCTGAGCCTCAGGCCACCAGGAGACAACCATGAGCGACAACAGCTTCACCAAGTTCGTGCCCGGATTCGACTTCCTGCAAGGTCTCGTGAAGAACGCGGGCTCGGCGCTTCCCGGCATTGGCCAGTGGGTTGCGCCCACGCTCAACCCGGAGGAGCTGGGCAAGCGCATCGAGGAGCTGCGCACCGTGCAGTTCTGGCTGGAACAGAACGCCCGCATGCTGGCCGCCACCATCCAGGCGCTGGAGGTGCAGCGCATGACGCTGTCGACGCTGCAGACCATGAACGTGCCGCTGGCCCAGCTGCGCGACAGCCTGAAGCTGCCTGAGACACCCACCTGGCCCAGCATCCCGCCCGAGATCCTGGCCGCTGCGGCGCCGGCGGCCCAGGCGGCAGCAAAGAAGACAGTGGAGACGGCGGCCAAGGTCGCCACCAAGACAGCCAAGACGGTCGCCGACGCTGCCAGCCCGGCCGCCGTCGTCGACCCCACGCAGTGGTGGACGGCGCTGAGCCAGCAGTTCACGCAGCTCGCCACCTCGGCCATGAAGGACACCGCCACCGACGCGGCCAAGAACCTTGCCGGCAGCCTCGTCAAGCAGAGCTTTGACGCGGCCAGCGACACGCTCAAGCGCGCCGCCAGCGTGCCCGGCACCGTGGTGGGCAGCGTCGCCAAGGGTTTTGCCGCAGGCGCTGCGCCCAAGCGGCCGGCTGCCGCGCCGCTTGCAGCATCCGCTGGCGCACCGCCGGTGAAGAAACCTGCAGCGAGGACGGCCGCCAAGACAGTGAAACGACGCAAAGCTTGAACCGCCGCGGCCTCGTCCTGCTGGCGCCGCTGGCTGCTGCGCTGCCGCCTGTGCTGGCCGAGCCGGCGGGCGTTCGCCTGCGCACGCCACGCCATGCCTCAGGGCGCGATCCGCTGGGCGGCTACGCGCCAGAGCTGCTCAGTTTGGCCCTGTCGCACCTGCCGCGCCGCTATCACGTCGAGGAAAGCCCCGAGAGCCTGGCGCAGGGGCGCGCGGTCTTCGAGATGCTCAAGCTCGAGCCGCCCATCGATGTGTTCTGGACGGTGACCACGCCCGAGCGCCAGGCCGCGCTGCGGGCCATCCGCATCCCCATCGAGCGTGGCCTGATCGGCTGGCGCGTGGCGCTGGTGCGGCGCGCCGACCAGGACCTCTTTGCCGGCGTGCGCACGCTGGCCGAGCTCGCCGGCCTGCGCGCCGGCCAGAAGCACGACTGGCCCGACGTGGGCATCCTGCGCGCCAACGGCCTGAACGTGGAGACCAGCTCGCAGTACGAAAGCCTGTTCCGCATGCTGTCGATGGGCCGCATCGACTACTTTCCCCGCTCGGTGCTGGAGATTCAGGCCGAACTGGATGCCCGCCCGGCGCTGGATCTGGTCATCGAGCCCCACCTCGGGCTGCGATACCCGAGCGCCCTGTATTTCTTTGTCGCCCCGGGCCGTGACGAGCTGGCGGCCGATATCCGACTCGGGCTTGAGAAAGCCCAGGCAGACGGCAGCTTTGAGAAGCTCTTCCAGCGCCATTTCCGGGACACCGTCGAGGCGCTGCGGCTGCGCAACCGCCGCGTCTTCGAGCTGCGCAACCCGACCCTGCCCGCTGACGTACCGCTGCAGCGCACGGACTGGTGGTTGAAACCCGCGCGGCCATGAAGCGCCGGCCGCTGCTGCTTGCACTTGCAACGCCTTCGCTCGGCGCGGCCGCACAGACCCTCGTCTACCCCATGCGCGACCCGGATCGCCTGCCCATGTGGGTGTACCTGCAGGCGGTGCTCAAGCTTGCCGTCGATCGCAGCGGCACGGGTTATGAGTTGGTGTCCTCCCACTTGCCCATGACGCAGGGGCGCGCCATCAAGGAGCTGTCCCATGCGGGCGGCAGGCTTGACCTGGCCTGGATGATGACCAGCGTCGAGCGTGAGTCGCACATGCTGCCTGTACGTGTGCCGATGGACCGCGGCCTCATCGGCTGCCGCGTCGCGTTCGTGCGCCGAGCCGATGTCGACCGCTGGAAGCACGTGCGCAGCCTCGCCGACCTGCGCCCCTACGTGGCCGGGCAGGGGCATGACTGGCCCGACACCGAGATCCTGCGAGCCAATGGCCTGACGGTGAACGGCCTCAGCCGCTACGAGGCGCTGTTCGAAGTGCTGCGTCTTGGCCGCATCGATTACTTTCCCAGGGCCGTGTTCGAGCTGGACGACGAAGCGACGACGGCGGCGGCTCACGGCCTGGTTGTCGAGCCCCATGTGATGCTGCGCTACCCGACGGCCTCCTATCTCTTCGTGCGCGTCGACCGGCCGCAACTGGCTGCGGACCTGCATCGCGGGCTGGACGCGGCCATCGCCGACGGCAGCTTCGGGCGGCTTTTCGAGCGGAGCTTTGGCGAGGCCCTTCGCCGCCATCGGGTGTCCCGGCGCGTGCATCTGCAGTTGAAGAATCCCCTGCTGCCGGTCGAGACACCTCTGCAGAATCCGGCGTATTGGCTCGTCGTCGGCGGCTAAAGTCCGCTGCACCATGAATGCCCCTGTGGACCTTGCCGCCCGGCGCGCTGCCGTAGCCGCCGCCCTCGCGCCCCTGCTGCCGCCCCATGCCCTGTTGCATCAGTCCGAGCAGACCACGCCGTATGAATGCGACGGCCTGACCGCCTATCGGCAGCGCCCGCTGGCCGTGGCCCTGCCTGAGACAGAGGCCCAGGTGGCCGCCGTGCTCAAGGCCTGCCACCGCCTGGGTGTGCCCGTCGTCGCGCGCGGCGCCGGCACGGGGCTGTCGGGCGGCGCAATGCCGCATGAACTGGGCGTCACGCTGGCGCTGGCCAAGTTCAACCAGATCCTGTCCGTCGACCCGCTGGCCCGCACGGCGCACGTGCAGTGCGGTGTGCGCAACCTGGCCATCAGCGAGGCCGCAGCGCCCCTGGGCCTGTACTACGCGCCCGACCCGAGCAGCCAGATCGCCTGCACCATCGGCGGCAACGTTGCCGAGAACAGCGGCGGCGTGCACTGCCTGAAGTACGGCCTGACGCTGCACAACGTGCTGCGCGTGCGCGGCTTCACGGCCGAGGGCGAGGCCGTCGAGTTCGGCTCGGAGGCGCTTGACGCACCGGGCCTGGACCTGCTGGCGCTGGTCATCGGCAGTGAGGGCATGCTGGCCGTCGTCACCGAGGTCACCGTCAAGCTCGTGCCCAAGCCGCGCCTGGCGCGCTGCCTGATGGCCAGCTTCGACGACGTACGCAAGGCCGGCGACGCGGTCGCGGCCATCATCGCGGCCGGCATCATCCCGGCGGGCCTGGAGATGATGGACAAGCCGATGACGGCGGCTGTCGAGGACTTCGTGCACGCCGGCTACGACCTGACCGCCGAGGCCATCCTGCTGTGCGAGAGCGACGGCACGCCGGAAGAGGTGGCCGAGGAGATCGGCCGGATGGAGGCCGTGCTGCGCGGCAGCGGCGCGACAGACGTGCAGGTCAGTGCCGACGAAGCCCAGCGCCTGAAGTTCTGGAGCGGCCGCAAGAACGCCTTCCCGGCGAGCGGCCGCATCAGCCCCGACTACATGTGCATGGACTCCACCATCCCGCGCAAGCACCTCGCCACCATCCTGCTGGACATCCAGCAGATGGAGAAGAAGTACGGCCTGCGCTGCGCCAACGTCTTTCACGCCGGTGACGGCAACCTGCACCCGCTGATCCTGTTCGACGCCAACGACCCCGACCAGCTGCACCGCTGCGAGCAGTTCGGCGCCGAGATCCTGGAGCGCAGCGTGGCGCTGGGCGGCACGGTGACGGGCGAACACGGCGTGGGTGTGGAGAAGCTCAATTCCATGTGCGTGCAGTTCAGCGCTGCGGAGCTTGACCAGATGCTCCAGCTCAAGGCTGCGTTCGATCCCGCTGGTACCTTGAACCCCGGCAAGCAGATCCCTTCCCTGAGCCGCTGCGCCGAGTACGGCCGCATGCATGTGAAGCGCGGGCTGCTGGCGTTTTCCGAGCTGGAGCGGTTTTGAGCTTCGCGGAACTGCAGGCGCAAATCCGCGACGCCCGCGCGCCGCTGCGCATCACCGGCCACGGCAGCAAG
>Ga0187845_1000213_pt1 | contig 33207 bp, 30 predicted proteins | sample SpaLakP09_SKY_68_FD_134515 | JGI IMG/M metagenome (GOLD analysis project Ga0187845, IMG submission 134515) | Oligotrophic lake water microbial communities from Sparkling Lake, Wisconsin, USA - SP09_SKY_68 | ecosystem: Environmental > Aquatic > Freshwater > Lake | place: USA: Sparkling Lake... | reverse complement strand
TCTCTCCATTCGACGGCCCGACCAATGTCCCGAGTCCCTCTCAGGGGCCGGGCGGGCGAACAAAACCTGACTACCCGGAAGGGGGGCTTCCGGGAAACGAGGGGCGGCAGATAGCAGAGTGAACGGGCCCTGTCCATGCGCGACGCGGCCTAAACACCAGTGTAGACTCGGATTCATGAGCAAATCCGCGCAGACCGAAAACAGCTGGGCCGACACGGCCGAACAGCAGGTGCTGGACGAAGCCCTGCGTCTGGCGCCGGCCGCCGGCTGGAACCCCCGTCTGGTCGAGCGGGCCGCCCAGGCTGCAGGCCTGTCGTCGGGCGAGACCCAGCTGCTGCTGCCCGAAGGGGCCAGGGATCTGGCCGCCCTGCTGTCGCGACGCCATGACGCGGATGCCCTGACGCGACTCGCCGCTCTGGAGCCACAGCCCCTCAAGATCCGCCAGAAGATCCGTGAGGGGGTCATTGCGCGGCTCGATGCAGCCATGGTCGATGCGGCAGCCCTTCGCCCCCTGGCGGCCTTCCTGGCCTTTCCGACGAACTTGCCCCTGGCCCTGCGCCTGACCTGGGAAAGTGCCGACGCTCTTTGGCGCTGGGCGGGCGATACCGCCACCGACGAGAACCACTATTCCAAGCGGGCGATCCTGTCGGGCATCCTGGTTTCGACCCTGGCGGTCGAGATGGCCTCCGGCCGCGAGTCGGCGCTGGTGCATCTGGATGCCCGTATCGACAACGTCATGGCCTTCGAGACCTGGAAGGCGGGCCTCAAGCCCATGGATCTGGCCACCGAACTGGTCTCGGCCCTGGCCCGGATGCGCTACGGGCGCGGCGTCTAGCGTCCAGGACAGCGAAAGGCCCGGAAGCTTTCGCCGCCGGGCCCGTCGTTCAGTTCAGGTCGCCTTGAGAGCCCTAGAGGCCCGGCAGCTTGATGCGGCCCTGCTTGTCGCGGCTGATCACCACCTTGCCGGGACCCATCAGGGCCTTCAGGCGGGCTTCCTCGGCGGCGGCGTCGATGACGATCGGCGCATTGGCCCCGGTTTCGCTGGCGGTCGCGGCGACCTCGGCCTTGTCCTTCTTCCAGAACATCACCTTGCTGGCGAAGCTCTCGTCCTTGTGGGCCAGGTCGCCGGTCTCGTCGTCGACGACGAAGCGGATCAGCGGGTCGGCCTTGTCGACGCCGGCGCGGTCCACCAGCAGCTTTTCACCGTCCGAGCGGCCGGCCGCCATGCTCTGGCCGATCAGGGCCTGGCGGGCGGCGCTTTCCGGCTGCAGTTCCTGCGGACGGGGCTCGCCGGGGGCCGGCGGGCGCAGGGCATAGTCGGGCGGAACGACCAGGGGCGCCTTGGTGACGACGCGGAACTCGTCGGGGACCACCTTGCTCATACCCAGAGCCTTGGAGGCCGATTGGCAACCTGCGAGGCCCGTGGCGGCAACGGCGGCCAGAACGCTCAGGGTCGCGACCCGATTGAAACTCATGAACCCATGCTCCGGTAGGCCCGTTCGGGCCAGAATTTCGAGCGCACTCGATACGACATCAAAGCGCGGGCGCCAATGTCTCTCGCGATTGCGGCCTTATTCGGTCGGCTTCGCCAGTTTTGCCTCGCCGTTCAGGAAGCTGTCGAGCAGCAGGAAGGCCACCCCGACCGAGATGCCGGCGTCGGCGATGTTGAAGATCCACGGGAAGTAGAGGTCCCGCACGTCGATGAAATCGGCCACCGCGCCATAGACCACCCGGTCGATCAGGTTGTTGCCGATCGCCCCGCCGATGATCAGGCCCAGCCCGATGGCCATCAGGGGCTTGCTGGCCTTTGCGGCCCAGAGGGCCAGGACCACCACCACGACGGTTGAAAAGCCGGTCAGCAGCCAGCGGGCCCACTCGGCATGGCCGCTGAGCAGGCCAAAGCTCATGCCCCGGTTCCAGACCATGGTCAGGTCGACCGGACCGGGCAGGACGACCGTACCCCGGACCGGCAGGTTCAGGCCGTTGAGGATCCACAGCTTGCTGAGCTGGTCCAGACCGACCGTGACGGCGGCGATGGCGTAGGCGATCCAGCCCTGGCGGGTGATGTTCGGCATTGTCGTCTTCAGCCCCCAAAAAGGCGCGTCCGTAAAGGTATCAACCCTCCCCCTTAGATGGGGGAGGGCAGGGTGGGGGTGATGCGGCGGCGGAAATTTGGCGGGGGACTGATCCAGTCCAGCCGCCGCGCCACCCCCATCCCCGACCCTTCCCCCATCAAGGGGGAAGGGGGTCACCCCTTCTGCTCATCCCACCACGCCACCGCGTCGGCGTCGCGCAGGCTGAGCTCCGGATAGCGCGGATCGGTTCCGACCTCCGGCAGGATGCGCCACGAGCGGGCGCACTTGTTGCCTTCGGCCCGATTGGGATCCACCGACACGCCCTTGACCTCGTCGGTCGTGAACGCGCCACCCTCACCGGCCACCAGGGTTGCCGACGAGGTACGGAACACCTCGGCCGCGTCCAGGCCGTCAAAGGCCGCCAGCAGGTCCGCATCGGCGACATGCACCACCGGCGCGGCTTCCAGGGCCGAGCCGATGCGCTTTTCGCGGCGTTCGACTTCCAGGGCTCCGGTCACCACCGACATCACCGTCGAGACCCTGGCCCAGCGGGCGGCCTCGGCGTCATTGCGCCCGGCCGCCGGCGTCTCCGGCATCACCCGCAGGCTGTTGGATCCGGCGTCCGGGAAGCGGGTTTGCCAGGCCTCTTCCATGGTGAAGCTGGTCAGGGGCGACAGCCAGATGGTCAGGCGCTCGAACACATAGTCCAGCACCGTGCGATAGGCCCGGCGACGCAGGGCGTCGGGGCGGTCGCAATAGAGGCTGTCCTTGCGGATGTCGAAGAACAGGGTCGACAGGTCGCCCTGGCAGAACTCGATCAGCGGCCGGGTGACGTCGCTGAAGCGATAGGTCTCGTAGGCGGCGCGAACCTGGCCATCCAGCTCCCACAGGCGGTGCAGGATGAACTTTTCCAGTGGCGGGAACTGATCGTAGTCGGTCACCCGTTCGGCCTCGTCGAAGCCGGCCAAGGCCCCCAGCAGGTAGCGGGTGGTGTTGCGCAGCTTGCGATAGGCGTCGGTGGTGGTGGCCAGGATGGCCGGGCCGATGCGCTGGTCTTCCATATAGTCGACCATGGCGGTCCACAGGCGCAGGATTTCCGCGCCGGAGTCCTTGGTGATGGTCTGGGGCTCGATGGTATTGCCCCGCGACTTGCTCATCTTCTCGCCGTTCTCGTCCATGGTGAAGCCATGGGTGACGACGGCCTTGTAGGGCGCACGGCCGCGGGTGCCGCAGCCTTCGAGCAGGGACGACTGGAACCAGCCGCGATGCTGGTCGCTGCCTTCCAGATAGAGGTCGGCCGGCCAGTGGCTGTCGGCCCGGCCCTCGATCGTGAAGGCATGGGTGCAGCCGCTGTCGAACCAGACGTCGAGGATGTCGGCGACCTTTTCGAACTGCGCGGGATCGTACGCCTCGCCGAGGAACTCGGCGTCGGGACGGGTGAACCAGGCATCGGCTCCGCCCTCGCGGATGGCCGCCAGGATGCGGGCATTGACGGCCGGATCCATCAGCGGCTGGCCGCTGTCCTTGTCGACGAACATGGCGAGCGGCGTGCCCCAGGCGCGCTGGCGGCTGACCAGCCAGTCGGGACGGCTTTCGACCATCGAGCCGATGCGGTTGCGGCCGCCGTCGGGATGGAAGGCGGTGTCGGCGATGGCCTGGACGGCGGTCTCGCGCAGGGTTTTACCGCTCTCGAGCGGCTGATCCATGCGGATGAACCACTGCGGGGTGTTGCGGAAGATGATCGGGGCCTTCGAGCGCCAGCTGTGCGGATAGCTGTGCTCGACCCGGCCGCGGGCCAGCAGGTTGCCGGCCTCGATCAGTTTGTCCATCACCGCGCCGTTGGCGGGGCCGAACTTGCCGGCCTTCTTGCCCTCGGTCTCGATGACCTTCAGGCCCGCAAACAGCGGCACATGCGGATAGTAGGCGCCGTCGGGATCGACGGTGTCGGGGATGGAATCGAGGCTGTAGCCGCTCTTCAGCCAGACCAGATAGTCATCTGCGCCGTGGCCCGGGGCTGTGTGGACAAAGCCGGTGCCGGCGTCGTCGGTCACGTGTTCGCCGGCCAGCAGCGGGACGTCGAAGCCGAAGCCCGTATCGAACTGGGCCAGCGGGTGGGCGCAGATCAGGCCGGTCGGATCGATGGGCTCGACCCGGCGCCAGGTGGCGACCTTGGCAGCCTTGCGCACGTCCTCGGCCAGCTTGTCGGCGATGATCAGCCGGTCTCCCGGCTTGGACCACGGGCGAACTCGAGGTTCTCCTCCATGGCCTCGACCTCATAGAGGCCGTATTCGACCTTCGGATTGAAGCTGATCGCCCGGTTGGCCGGGATGGTCCACGGCGTGGTGGTCCAGATGACGACGCTGGCGTCATTGGGCGGCAGCCGGAAGACATTGTCGCCGGCTGGATTGCCCGACAGCGCATAGTGCTCCTCGTCATAGACCCTGACCGGGAACTTGACCCAGACCGTCGGGCTGACGTGGTCGTGGTACTCGATCTCGGCATCGGCCAGGGCCGTGCGCTCGACCGGGCTCCACATCACCGGCTTGGAGCCGCGATAGAGCTGGCCCGAGGCGGCGAACCTGTGGAACTCGGCGACGATGGTGGCTTCAGACGTGAAGTCCATGGTGGCATAGCGGTTCCACCAGTCGGCCAGAACGCCCAGGCGCTGGAACTCGGTCTTCTGGGCCTCGATCCAGCCGCCGGCATAGTCGCGGCAGCGCTTGCGGAACTCGTCGGCCGGGACCTCGTCCTTGCGGCGGCCCTTGGCGCGGAATTCTTCCTCGATCTTCCACTCGATCGGCAGGCCGTGGCAGTCCCAGCCAGGCACATAGTCGACGTCATAGCCGAGGGCGAAGCGGCTGCGGACCACGAAGTCCTTGAGGATCTTGTTCAGCGCGTGGCCGATATGGATCGGGCCGTTGGCATAGGGCGGGCCGTCGTGGAACACGAACATCGGCGCGCCGTCGGCCTGGCGCCTGGCCCTGACGGCGCCATAGAGGCCCTTGTCCGACAGGGCGGCCCAGCCGGCCAGGATTTCAGGTTCCTTCTTGGGCAGGCCGCCGCGCATCGGGAACGGGGTGTCGGGAAGGAAGACGGTGTCGCGATAGTCGCGGGCGGGCGTGGCGTCGTCGGCCATGGGAATGAGATCCGGATCTGGAAGTTCGGGGTTCCCGGCACGGCCTGCGCGGCGACGCCGCGTCGTTGGCCGGGAATGACGGATTTAGAAGAACCCGACGCGCGCGCATGCCTGACCGGCGGCGTCACGCCGGGCGGATAATTCGCGGGATTTTCCGAACGAACGTCATGGCTGTCGGGATAGCAGAGGGAAAAGGGCAAGACCAGTCCGATGCACCGCGCTTACGATCGACAGGGGGCCGCGATCTCGCGCCAGGGCTGCGAGGGGATGGAAAGGAGGGCGGAGCGCCCGGGCCACGCCCGGAAGTGAAAGAGATTACCGTTTCGACGAAGCCTTGACGCTCCGCGCGACCGTTTGGCGACGGCATCCTGCCTTTCGGCGCTGTTGACGCCAGGCCGTCTAGGCCGCCGGCCGGCGGGCAGGCCGCGAAGCCTGTCCCGGACCGCAGGCATCTCTGCCTGCCTGCCGTCCCCGTCGACCCTGTCACCCCACGTCGTTTCTGTGATCCACGGCCGACCGCCGCCAGAGGGATGGAGGTTGCTCCAGGCACCACGCGGACGCCGGGTCGCATCGACGAGCACTCCCGGCTCGATCGCCCCCCGCCGCCGCATCGGTCGCTGGCCATGCGCCCTTTCCCGCGTCGAGGTGAGATCAGTATGGGCCAGGTTTCGAACGCGTCTGACCGGCGCGCCCGATCTTTTTTCAAAGGTCCGATTTCATTGAAGTCTTCAGGCGAGAGAACGGGGATTGAGCGGGCTGTATCCCCATGGTCCCGGCCGGCCGCTCACCCGCGCTTGCGCACTTTCGGGGTGATGCTCACGGTCATCAGCCGGCCCTCACGGATCAGGCCGAAGGCCATGGGCCGGTCGATGCTGTGATGGTCCAGGGCCCGCAGCAGGTCATCCAGGCCGGTCAGGGGCTGGTCACCGGCGCTGAGCAGCAGGTCGCCTTCCTTGACCCCGGCCTTGGCCGCCGGTCCGCCGGCCTCGACCTGAGCGACGAATACGGCATAGGCCTGGGTGACGCCGGTGGCCTTGGCCAGGGTGGCGGGAATCGGGGCCTGCTGGGCGACCAGGCCGATCGAACCGCGCCGCACGAAGCCGTGGGTCAGCAGTTCGGCCATGACGAAGGTGGCGGTGTTCACCGCGACGGCGAAGCACAGGCCCTGATAGCCGGCGATGATGGCGGTGGCGATGCCGACCACCTCGCCGCGCGAGCTGACCAGCGGCCCGCCGCTGTTGCCGGGATTGAGGGCGGCATCGGTCTGGATCAGGTCCTCGATCAGCCGGCCGCGTTCGCCGCGCAGGCTGCGACCCAGGGCCGAGACGACGCCGGTGGTCACCGTCGCCTCAAAGCCGAGCGGCGCGCCGATGGCGATCACCAGCTGGCCGCGTCGCAGCCGCTTGGAGTCGCCGAGGGCCACGACGGGCAGGCTTATGCCCTGGTCGATCTTCAGAAGGGCCAGGTCGGTATCGGGGTCGTCGCCGATGCAGCGGGCGGTCAGGCTGCGACCCTCGGCGGTGATGACGACGAAGCGGCTGGCCCCCTGGACCACGTGGCTGTTGGTCAGGATCACCCCGCCTTCAGCGACCGCAAAGCCCGAGCCGACCCCCTGGATGCGCGGGTCTTCCAGCATCGGATGGACGCGAACGACCGAGGGGCCGACGGCCTCGACGGCGCGGACGACGGCATTGGAATAGGCGTCCAGCAGGCCGTCATCGGCCGGAAAGCACACCGCCCCGCCGGCCTGGGGCACCTCGCCGGAGTCGAAGACGAACTGGGCGGCGTCGGGCCAGGCCAGGATCTCGTGGCGCGGCCGCCGGGCCGGGCGCCGGGCCTGCGCGAAACTCTGGTACTTCCGCCCCTTCAACATGCCTGTCCCCACAGCCCTGCAAGAAGGTTAACAGCAGCGGCGCGGCCGGGGATAGGGGGATTGGGCGCGCGCTGGGTCCCCGTCGTCACGATGCTGCGCATCGCGCCACCGCGCCGGTCTTTCGGGTGAGTGGAAAGCACAGCTCGCTCCCCCCGCGGAGAGGGCGGACTAGAACCCCGGGGCCACGATCGCCCGGGCGGCGGTTTCGTCGCGGCGGATCTGTTCGACCATCAGCTCGATGCTGTCGAACTTCAGTTCCGGCCGCAGGAAGGCGATCAACTGGGTCTCGATAACCTGGCCGTAGAGGTCCTCGGCGAAGTCGAACAGCCAGGTTTCCAGCCGGGTCTCGACCGTCCCGGTCGTCGGGTTGTTGCCCAGATTGGCGACGCCAGGCACCTCGCGCCCGTCGGGCAGGCGGGTGCGGGTCGCGTAGACGCCGAGCCTGGGCACCACATAGTCGACGATCTCGACATTGGCCGTCGGGAAGCCCAGCTGGCGGCCCAGCTGCTGGCCACGCCGGACCACGCCTTCGATGGCGAACGGGCGACCCAGGATCCGGGCTGCCGTCTCCGGCTGCCCGTCGCGCAGGGCGTCACGGACGCTGGTCGACGAGAACTTGTCGCCTGCCTCGCCGGCCACGGGGGCGGCGATCGATACGCCGAAGCCCTTTTCCTCGCCATAGGCGTTGAGGGCCTCGGGGCTGCCGGTCCGGCCCTTGCCGAACGAGATGTCGAACCCGGCCGCCACGTGCCTTACGCCCAGGCCCTCGACCAGAACCTGATCGACAAATTCCTTGTCCGAGAAGCTGGCCATCTGGAAGTCGAACGGCAGCAGATAGAGGACATCGACGCCCATTCCGGCCAGCACGCGGGCCTGCTGCTCGATCGTCATCAGCCGGAAGGCCGGCTCGCTGGGACGGAACAGGCGGCGCGGGTGGGGATCGAAGGTGATCACGCCCAGCGGAGCCTTCAGCACCTGGGCGGCCCGGGCGGCTTCGGCGATCACCTGCTGGTGGCCGCGATGGACACCATCGAAATTGCCGAGCGCTGCGGCCACGCCCCGATGTTCCGGGGGCAGGTCCTTCCAGCTGTGGACGATCTTCAGGGGCATCAGGCAGCCTTGCGCGGAACCATGATCAGGGCTTCGCCCTCGATCACGGGCTTGCCGTTGACCAGGCAAACCGTCGTCAGGGTCACGCGGGCCTTGGCCGTGTCGATTTCGCTGATCGTGGCACGGGCGGTGACCTCGTCGCCGATCTTCACCGGGCGCTTGAAGCGCAGGGCCTGGGACAGATAGATCGCGCCGGGGCCCGGCAGCCGGGTGCCGATCACGGCCGAGATATAGCTGGCCGACAGCATGCCGTGGGCGATGCGCTCGCCGAAGCTGGTCCCGGCGGCATAGTCGGCGTCGAGGTGGACCGGATTGTTGTCACCGCTGACGGCCGCGAAGGCGACGATGTCGGCTTCACCGACGGTGCGGACCAGATCGGCGCTCTGGCCGACCGAAAGTTCCTCGAGAAACAGACCCTGCATGACGCGTCCCCTGCGTTTTTTATTGTGCGTTGCAGCGCAATCTAGCCGCTGATCGGCAATTCACCAGACCAGATCGCCTACGGCGTGTGTGGCCCCGACCTTTTCGGCGGCCAGCAGGCCCAGCACGGCCTCGGGGTCCAGACGGCCGTCGGGGCCGATGGCGGCTTCGCCATGGATGCCCTTGGCAATGAACAGGCAGGCCAGGGCCTGGTTCTGGGCACCCAGGACATCGGTGATGACGCCGTCACCGATGCAGAGCACCCGCGAGCGATCCACCGGCTTGCCCGTGAGCTTTTCGGCCTCGGCGAGGGCCAGGTCGTAGATCGGCGCGAACGGTTTGCCGGCCATGATCACCTTGCCGCCCACGCTCTCATAGAGATCGGCCAGGGCCCCGGCGCAGAAGATCAGGCGGTCTCCACGCTGCACCACCCGGTCGGGATTGGCACAGATGAAGGTCAGGTCGCGTTGGGCCGCCACGGCCAGACGGTCGCGATAGAGCTCGGGCGTCTCGGTCTCGTCGTCATAGAGGCCGGTGGACGAGATGAAGTCGGCGTCCTCGCAGCTCCCGTCCTCAAGGTCGAGGCCGGCATAGAGGGTCTCGTCGCGCGGCGGGCCGATCTTCCAGGCCTTGCCCGGGGCCCGCTCGGCCAGCAGGGCGCGGGTGGCGTCGCCCGAGGTGACAAAGCCGCTCCAGGCCGAGCGCGGCACGCCCAGGCTGTCCAGCTGGGCCACCACATCGGACGACGGGCGTGGCGCATTGGAGATCAGCACCACCGGCCCGACCCTGGTCCCCCATTGGGTCAGGGCCTCGCAGGCCTCCGGGAAGCTCTGGACGCCATTATGGATGACGCCCCAGACGTCGCAGAGGACGACGTCGTAGCGGTCGGACAGGGCGGAAAGGCCAGCAGGAAAGTCGATCATGACAGCGCGGGTACCGGTCGGGGGGCAAGGCGTCAACGGCGAGGCGTGGCTTAGGTGTCGCCCTGATCGGCAAATTCAAGGGTCCGGCTTGGGGATTGCAGCGTTCCGGGCCTATGGTCCTGGCCAGAAAACATTGGGGGGAGACGATGACGGTACTGATCCTGGGGCTGGTCCTGTTCTTGGGGATGCATAGCGTCCGCATCGTCGCCGGACCCCTTCGGGACGCGCAGGTGGTGGCCCGGCCTGGCCTCTGGAAGGGGCTCTACTCGCTGGTCTCGGCGGTCGGTCTCGGGCTGATCATCTGGGGCTGGATGCTCTACCGCCCTGCCGCGCCGGTGCTGTACGACCCGCCGGTCTGGGGTCGCCACCTGGCGATGGCCCTGGTCTGGCCGGCCTTCATTCTGCTGGCCGGGTCGAACGGTCCGGTGGGCAAGATCAAGGCCGCCGTGCAGCATCCCATGCTGATCGGCATCATCCTGTGGTCGCTGGCCCACCTGCTGGCCAATGGCGATCTGGCCTCGGTCCTGCTTTTCGGCGGCTTCCTGGTCTTTTCGGTCGCCGACCTGGTTTCGGCCCTGGGGCGCAAAACCCCGGCTCCGGTGGCCGTCGGGGTCCTGCCCGACGTGATCATGGTCGTGGCCGGCACGGCGCTCTACGCCCTGTTCGTCTTCGTGCTGCACCGGCTGCTGTTCGGGGTTTCGCCCCTGGGCTGAGCCCTTATGTCGCGTCGTGAAAGATCAAGCCCAGGGTCCGGCGGCGGCCCGAGCGGATCTCGCTGACGCCATGGCGCAGGATCCGCCGGTGCACCCCGCGCGTCCCCTCGGCCGGGCGGTCGCGGACAGCAAAGATCACGGCCTCGCCCTGCCGGATCGGCACGACCTGGGGCGCGGACTGCTGGCGGGGGCGCTGTTCGACCAGCACGAACTCGCCGCCCTCGAAGTCGCGGCCGGGCGCATCCAGCAGGATGGCGGCCTGCAGCGGAAAGACGTGTTCGCCGTAAAGGTCCTGGTGCAGGCAGTTATAGTCGCCGGGGCCATAGGTCAGCATCAGCGGCGTGGGCCGCTCCTGACCGGCCGCGTGGCAGCGGGCCAGCATCTGGTCCAGCGTCTCCGGATAGCGCTGATCCTGTCCCAGACGTTCGGCCCAGCGATTGGCGACGCCCGCCAGCGGCGGATACAGGCTCTCGCGCAGGGCCTGGACGGGATCCGGCAGGGGGTAGCGGAAATACTGGTATTCCCCGCGGCCAAAGCCGTGACGGCCCATCACCACGCGGCTGCGAAACAGGCTTTCCTGCCCGTAGAGTCCCGCGAGGTCCGCGCAGGTCGCCGGCGTCAGCAGCGGCCCGGTCAGGGCCCAGCCCCGCGCGTCCAGCTCACCGGCGATCCGTGTCCAGTCCAGGGTCATGCCGCCCCCGGCATGCCGTCAGGCCGGCAGCGCTTGCAGGCCCGAAAACCGGCGGCGAGGGCGCTGGCGGCCGTGTCGTGAAAGACGACGTTCTTGCGCAGCGGCCGGGCCGGACAGACCGGGCGGCAATAGATCCCGGTGGTGCGAACCGCGATGAAAAAGGCCCCGTCTGCGGCTGCGTCACGCGCCAGGCAGGCAGCCCAGCGGGCGTCATCGTCGGGATAGTTGGCTGAGGTCATGCTGGGCGGGCTCCGTTCAGAAGGAGAGCCTGCACCCCATTCGTCGTCCGGTCATTCCGAAGCTTGCGGTTTGCCTACCAGTTGGCGGTCCGGCGGCCCAGGGCCCCGCGCAGGAAATCCTGCGGCGGCTCGGCCTCGGCCAGCACCGCATCGCGGATCGCCCGCGGCTCGCCGAACAGGTGCCCCTGGCCGTAGCCGATGTCGAGATCGAGGATGTCGACGATCTGGCGCTCGGCCTCGACCTTCTCGACGATCACCTCGATGCCGTAGCGACGGGTCAGGGCGGCGAAATCGGCGGCATTGAGGTCGGGCAGGCTGGCAATAACCAGCTTGCCGTCCTGCTCCTGCAACTGGTCCAGCAGCATCTGGGCCCCGATTTTCAGGAACTTGACGTCGGCCCGGGACAGGTCCTGGAAGTCCATGTCCAGGTCGACGACCTTGTCGATGCTGAACTGGAAGCCGAGGGCGGCGAGGCGGGCCATGTGCCGGGCCTCGACGGGGCCGCGCTGGTCGAAGGCGGCCTGGCCCAGCTCGAAGAACACCGCGCCGGCCAGGTCCTTGTTGGCCTGCATGAACTCGAGGAACTGCGGGAAGAAGCTCTCGTCGGCCAGGCTGGCCAGCGAGATGTTGCAGAAGATCCCGACCTTGCGGTCCTGCTTGGCCAGACGGCGGACGATCTGCACGCAGCGGAACAGCAGCAGGTTGTCGATGGCGGTCATCAGGCCTTCAGGCTCGGCGACAGCCAGATACTCGGCCGGCATCATCACCCGGCCGGTCTCGTCGCGCAGGCGCGAGAAGCTCTCGTAGAACACCGTCCGGCGCTGGGGCAGGCTGACGACCGGTTGCAGATAGAGGTCGACCCGGTTTTCGGCCAGGGCGTCCTGCACCACTTCCAGCATGATGTTGGACTGCGGGCTGCGGCCGCGGACCTCGACCCGGGCAGCCGCGACCTGGTGGGTCAGCTGGTGCTCGAGGCGCGCATTCATGTCCTGGATCAGGTCTTCGAGCTGGTGCACCTCGGTGGACAGCTCGTCGGACCGGCGCTGGGCGTCCAGGGTCACCGTCTCGACCAGCTCGGTCATGCGGGCGTCGACGCGGCTCAGTTGCTCCAGCAGGATGGCGTGGGCTTCGCGCACCGTTTCGATGTCCATGCGGACGCTGACCGACTCGAAGGCGTTGCTGATCAGGCCGTGGAAGGCAAAGCACAGGCCCAGCATGCCGATGAAGGCCGACAGGCCGACAGCCGGTGCCGCTCCCGTGCGCCACATCAGCAGGGAGACGATCAAGGCCAGACAAAGATAGGCGCCGGTCAGCAGCGCCAGCTTTAGCCTTCGCATTATTCCGTCCAAGCGAATCGTTACGGCCTTATCAGACCGGGCTGTGTCTCAAGAGTCGAACAGATTAACACGGCTGCGCCATTCCGCCTCGCTCCGGGGGCGGAGATTGAGCGGCGGGCCCCGGCAGATCGCCGGAAATCGCGGCCCAGCGGGTGGCGTGCGCGCATCCGGGACCCTCAACCTATGCGTATTTGCGGCAGGCCTTGATCCTGGGCAAGGACACGCCGTGCGTGACCGACGACAACGCCGCATCGACATCAAGCTCTTACACTGATAATCACTCGCAAGTTTTTGCGGAGCCCTGGATGCCCGACGGTCTAGCCCTTGCTGCCGGCCTTGATGCCGCCCCTCCTGCCGTGCCCCCCGCCGTGTCTGAAGAGCGCCTGCTCAGCCTGGCCTCGCGGGGTGACCGGGGCGTGATCGTGCGCGTGACCGGCGTGACCGGCGCGGATGAGGCGGTGGTCGCTGATGAGCTGGAGCGCCGGCTGCTGGAAATGGGCTTTGTCGAGGGCGCACGGATCGAAGTGCTGCACGAGGGCCTGTTCGGCCGTGACCCGATTGCCGTCCGGGTCGATGACACCCGTGTCGCCCTGCGCCGTCGCGAGGCCGGGGCCGTGACCGTGAAGTTCGACGGACGCCAGCCTTGACCACAGAAACCCTGTCCCTAGGTCTCGACCCGGCGCGCATCGCCCTGGTCGGCAATCCCAATTCGGGCAAGACAGCCCTGTTCAACGCCCTGACCGGCAGCCGCCAGAAGGTCGCCAACTATGCCGGCGTCACCGTCGAGCGGAAGGAGGGCATCCTGACCACGGCCGGTGGCCGCACGCTCCGGCTGCTGGACCTGCCCGGCACCTATTCGCTGCGGGCCCGCAGCCCTGACGAAGTGGTGACCCGCGACGCGATCCTCGGCCGGCTGGCCGGCGAGGCTGCGCCCGATGTTCTGGTCTGTGTGGCCGATGCGACCAATCTGCGTCTCGTCCTGCGCCTGGCCCTGGAACTGAAACAGGTCGGGCGCCCGTTCGTCCTCGCCCTCAACATGTTCGATATCGCCCAGCGCCAGGGGCTGCGGATCGATGTCGAGCAGCTGGCCCGCGAGCTCGGTGCGCCGATCGTCACCACGGTGGCGACCCGCAAGCGCGGCCTGGCCGAGCTGATCGCCAAGGCCGAGATGCTGACGGTCACCCATGCCGGTGGTGCCGCCAATGTCTGGCGCGAGCCGGATGCGGCCGAGATCCGCAGTGCCCATGCCGAGGCCCAGCGCATCTTCCGCGCCTGTGTGAAGCCGCCCGAGCGCCCGGACACCGTGACCGGCAAGATCGACGATGTGCTGCTGCACCCGGCGGCGGGCCTGGCGATCCTGCTGGGTCTGCTGTTTGTGATGTTCCAGGCGGTGTTTACCTGGGCCACCGTGCCGGCGGATGCGATCGACTCCGGTTTCTCGGCCCTGGGAGCCTGGGTGTCGCAGACCCTGCCAGAAGGCCTGCTGGCCAGCCTGATCGCCGACGGCCTGATCGCCGGGGTGGGCAGTGTGCTGGTCTTCCTGCCGCAGATCCTGATCCTGTTCTTCTTCATCCTGCTGCTGGAAGACAGCGGCTACATGGCCCGGGCGGCCTTCCTGATGGACAAGATCATGGGCGGGGCCGGCCTGCACGGCCGGGCCTTTATCCCGCTGCTGTCCAGCTTTGCCTGTGCCATTCCCGGCATCATGTCGACGCGGGTGATCGACAACCGGCAGGACCGGCTGACGACCATCCTGGTCGCGCCGCTGATGACCTGCTCGGCCCGGATTCCGGTCTACACCCTGATCATTGGAGCCTTCATCCCCCAGCAGACCGTGTGGGGCGTGCTGTCCCTGCAGGGGCTGGTGATGTTCGGCCTCTATGCCGGCGGCATCGTCAGCGCCCTGGCCGTCTCCTTCGTCCTGCGCCGGGTGTTCTGGCGCGGATCGGTCGAGCCGTTCATGATGGAGCTGCCGACCTATCGCTGGCCCGAGCCGCGCAACGTCCTGATGAACCTGTGGACCCGGGCCCGGATCTTCCTGACCCGGGCGGGGCGGATCATCCTGCCGCTGATGGTACTGGTCTGGGTTCTGTCGACCTTCCCCTATCCGCCCGAGGGGGCGACCGGGCCGGCCATCGACTACAGCTTCGCCGGCCGGATCGGGCACTTCATCGCGCCCGTGATGCAGCCCATCGGCTTCAACTGGCAGATGACCATCGCCCTGATCCCGGGCTTTGCCGCCCGCGAGGTGGCCGTCGCCGCCCTCGGCACCGTCTATGCGGTCGGCGGCGACGACGAGGCCGGCACCAAGCTGGGCGTCCTTCTGGCGGGCAAGTGGTCGCTGGCCACCGCCCTGTCGTTCCTGGCCTGGTACATCTTCGCCCCGCAGTGCGCGGCGACCCTGGGCGTGGTCAAGCGCGAGACCAACAGCTGGCTCTGGCCGACGGTGATGTTCCTCTACATGACCGGCCTGGCCTACCTGGCCTCGTTCGCGACCTACCACATCGCCGTCGCGATGGGGGCGGGGTGATCCCAAACGAAAACGCCCGCTCCGGAGGCCGGAGCGGGCGAGCTTTGGTTTTTTCTGGCTAACGCCCTAGCGCGTCGGAACCGGGACGTCGCCGCGATAGTCATAGAAGCCGCGGCCGGCCTTCTTGCCCAGCCAGCCGGCCTCGACATATTTCACCAGCAGCGGGCAGGGGCGATACTTGCTGTCGGCCAAGCCTTCGTGGAGCACGTTCATGATGCTCAGCACCGTGTCCAGGCCGATGAAATCGCCCAGTTCCAGCGGGCCCATCGGGTGGTTGGCCCCCAGCTTCATGGCGGTGTCGATGGCGTCGACCGTGCCCACGCCCTCGTACAGGGTGTAGATGGCCTCGTTGATCATCGGCACCAGCACGCGGTTGACGATGAAGGCCGGGAAGTCTTCGGCATTGCTGGTGATCTTGCCCAGCGACTGGGCGAAGGCCACCGCCCGCTCATAGGTCGGGACGTCGGTGGCGATGCCGCGGATGATCTCGACCAGCTTCATCAGCGGGACGGGGTTCATGAAGTGCAGGCCGATGAACCGCTCGGGGCGGTCAGTGGCCGAGGCCAGGCGGGTGATCGAGATCGACGAGGTGTTCGAGGCCAGCAGGGTCTCGGGCTTCAGGTGCGGCTGCAGCGCCCGGAAGATGGCCTTCTTGGTCTCTTCGTTCTCGGTTGCGGCCTCGATGGCCAGATCGGTCTGGCCGACCGCTTCAAGCCCTTCGGCCGGCTTGATGCGCGACAGGGCTCCGGCCATGGCGGCATCGTCGATGATGCCGCGCCCGACCGGACGGGCGAGGTTCTTCTCGATCAGCGCCAGACCGGCGTCGATACGGTCTCTGGAGACGTCATGCAGCAGGACATCATAGCCTGCCAGCGCACAGACATGCGCAATGCCCGACCCCATCTGGCCGGCACCGATAACGCCGACCGTCTTGATTTCACTCATGAACGCCAAGCCTTCGCTTGATACGGCGACCGGAGGAACATCCGCGCCCTCGATTATGGCGATGTTTCTAGCACGAGAAACATCGACCTCGCCAAGGCTTTGCTGCGACGCAGCGGGGAAGTGTCGCGCCGGCCCTGTCCAGCGCTGTCTTGTCCGTCAGACGGCCTTCCCCGGCGGATAGGCATGGATCCCGCCCTGCGGGTCTTCCACGACCGGGCCGTCCAGATAGACCGGGCCGACCGGGACCTTGCCGTGCCCGCCCGGGATGTCGAGGATATAGGTCGGCTGGGCGAGGCCCGAGACGGCCCCGCGCATCGCCCTCATCAGGGCCTGACCCTCGGCGAGGCCGGTGCGCAGGTGGCTGGTGCCCGGCGTATGGTCGTGATGGTGCAGATAGTAGGGCTTGATCCGGGTCTCGACGAAGGCGCGCATCAGGGCCGCCAGGGTGTCGGCGTCGTCATTGATCCCGGCCAGCAGCACCGTCTGGCTGACCATCGGGATGCCGGCGTCGACGATCCGGCCGCAGGCGGCGCGGGCGGCCGGCGTCAGTTCGCGGGCATGGTTGGCATGCAGCGCCACATAGACGGCCTTGCCCGACGCCTTCAGGGCTTCGACCATCTCGGCGGTGATCGCGGCCGGATCAACGGCCGGGATGCGGGTGTGGAAGCGCACCACCTTCACATGATCGATCTTCGCCAGCCGTTCGCCCAGGTCGCGGATACGGCGCGGTGACAGCACCAGCGGGTCGCCGCCGGTGATGATCACCTCCCAGATCTCCGGATGGGCGGCGACATAGGCGAAGGCCGCGTCCAGTTCGTCCGGCGACAGGGTCTTGAGGCCCTCGGGCCCGACCATCTCGCGCCGGAAGCAGAACCGGCAATAGACCGCGCAGGTGTGGGTGGGTTTCAGCAGCACCCGGTCGGGATAGCGGTGGACGATCCCCCCGACCGGGCTGTGGGTCAGGTCGCCGATCGGGTCGGGATCCTCGCCGGGCGGCGAGATCAGCTCGGCGACCTGCGGCAAGAACTGGCGGGCGATGGGGTCGGCCTCGTTGGCCGGCTCGATCAGGCCGGCCATGTCGGCGGTGATCGCCACGGCATACTGCGCCGCCACGCGCTCCAGGGCCGGCAGGCGCTCGGGAGCGATCAGGCCGGCGTCGGCCAGGGCGGCTGCGCTGCGAAGGGTGTGGGCGGGGGGCATGAGGGGCGGGGATATGGCGGAAAATGGCTGAGGAGTCGAGCACTTGCCCCCTACTGATCGCTTCGCGATCGTCTTCCCCCGGAGGGGGGAAGATAAGATCGCCGCCCTTCATCTTCCCCCTCCGGGGGAGGAGCGCCGCAGGCGCGGAGGGGGCTAGTACCGCCCCCTCAGGCGACCGGCACCCACATCACCTGGTCCACCCGGCTGGCTCCCGCGGCCAGCATGACCAGCCGGTCGAAGCCCAGGGCGCAGCCTGAGGCCTCGGGCATGATCTCCAGGGCCGCCAGGAAGTCCTCGTCGATCGGATAACGCTCGCCATAGAGGCGCTGCTTCTCGTCCATCTCGGCGACGAAGCGGCGGCGCTGTTCGGCCGGGTCGGTGAGTTCGCCGAAGGCATTGGCCAGCTCGACGCCGCAGGCATAGAGCTCGAAGCGCTCGGCCACGCGCGGATCGCCGGGCTTGGGCCGGGCCAGGGCCGCCTCGGCGGTCGGGTATTCGCACAGGATCGTGGCCCGCCCCTGGCCGAGCTTCGGCTCAACCTTCTCGACGATTATCCGGCTGAACACATCGGCCCAGGTATCGTCGTCGGCGATCCGGATCCCGACGGCCTTCGCCGAGGCGGCCAGGGCGTCGCGGTCCGTCTGGCCGTCGGCTGAGAGGCTGGCCAGCAGATCCACCCCCGCATGGCGCGAGAAGGCCTCGGCGACGCTCAGGCGCTCGGGGGCGGCAAACGGGTCGCAGGTCAGGCCGCGGAACTGGAACGACCGGGTCTGCGCCGTCTCGGCGGCGAGGGCCAGCAGGTCGGCGCAGTCGTCCATCAGGGTCTCGTACGGCGCGCCGGCCCGGTACCATTCCAGCATGACGAATTCGGGGTGGTGCAGGGGCCCCCGCTCGCGGTTGCGCCAGACCCGGGCGAAGTCGAAGATCCTCGCCTCGCCGGCCGCCAGCAGCTTCTTGCAGGCAAATTCGGGTGAGGTGTGCAGGTGGAAGGTCTGGTCCGGCTCGCCCGTCAGGCTCAGCATCGTGGTCGTAAAAGCGTGAAGGTGGGCCTCATTGCCCGGCGAGACCTGCAGGGCTGCTGACTCGACCTCGATGAAGCCCTCGGCCTCGAACCGGTTGCGCACGGCGCGGGTGATGGCATTGCGCGCCAGCAGGAAAGGCCGGCGATCGGCGTGGACCGAAGGCGTCCACCATGGCGACCTGGGAGGGGAGGGTGCGTCAGCAGCCACGGGGGCTCCGAATAGTAGAGACTGGCGATCTTGCCGCGTTCGCTATAGGAGGGCGGTCACAAGATCTCTACTCCATTCGGGCGGCTCTCCGGGCAGCGCCCGGAAAGCCTAAGGACTCACGAAGTGAAGGTAGCCGCCAGCTCGCTCCGCAAGGGCGCCGTCGTCGACATGGACGGCAGGCTCTATGTCGTTCTGACCGTCGACAACATCCATCCCGGCAAGGGCACGCCGGTGACCCAGCTGAACATGCGCCGGATCAGCGATGGCGTGAAAGTGTCGGAGCGCTACCGCACGACCGAGCAGGTCGAGCGCGCCTTCGTCGACCAGCGCGACCACACCTTCCTGTACCAGGACGGCGACGGCTTCCACTTCATGAACCCGGAGAGCTTCGACCAGGTCGTGGCCACCCCCGAGGTGATCGGTGACGCTGCGCCCTATCTGCAGGAAAACATGACGGTCCAGCTGTCGACCCACAACGACGTGCCGATCGCCATCGAACTGCCGCGCACGATGATCCTGGAAGTCGTCGACACCGAACCGTCGGTGAAGGGCCAGACCGCCAGCTCCTCGTACAAGCCCGCCCTGCTCAGCAACGGCGTCAAGACGACCGTGCCGCCCTATATCGCGGTCGGCACCCGCGTGGTGATCCTGACGGAAGACAATTCCTATCAGGAACGCGCCAAGGACTGATCGGCCGCTTCCGGTCGACGACACGAAAAAGGCCCGGCGGTTTCCCGCCGGGCCTTTGTTTTTGGACCGGTGCGATGGGCGACAGGCCCACCGCACCCGCCTGGACAGTTAGAATTCAGCCGAGAGGGTGATGAAGCCCTGGCGCGGCGGTTGCGGGAAGGCGGTGTAGCCGCCCGAGTTGCTGGTCACGCCGGCCGTCGAGACGCCCTTCTTGTCGAAGAGGTTGGTGACATTGCCGGTCAGGCGCAGGCCCTTCAGCATGCCGCCGTCGGCGACGTCGAAGCTGTAGCTGGCCTGCAGGTCGACCAGCATCATCGCCTTGACCGACAGGTCGTTCAGATAGGTGACGTAACGCTTGCCGACATAGTCACCGCTGATCTGGGCGTCGAACTTGCCCAGGTCCACGCGGGCGATGGTCTTGTTCATCCAGCGCGGGGTCAGAGGCACGAACTTGCCGCCGGTGGCCACGGTCACCGGAGTGGAGACGCCGTTCACCAGGGTGGTGCCGCTCTGGTAGTCGCTGTCGTACTTCGACTCGTTGAACGAGACGGCGTTGTAGATCTGGAAGCGCGGACCGAACTTGACCGTGCCGGCCACGTCGAGGCCCTTGGTGGTCACGCCGCCGACATTGGCCAGGATGGCCGGCGCCGGATTGATGAAGTTGAACGGCGCGATGTTCAGCAGGCGGTTGCTGAACTTGACGTCATAGGCGTTGATCTGGCCCTCGACCCCGGTGATCGGGCCCCAGGCCACGGTGCGACGCGAGCGCAGGCCCGCCTCGTAGGTCCAGGAGGTTTCCGGCTTCACGGTCTTCTTGAACAGCTCGAAGGCCGCCTGGGTGCCCAGGCTCCAGGCCGAGAAGCCGTAGAAGCCGCTGCCCGCGCCGTACGGAATGAACTGGCGCATGTTCTGCTGCACGTTGACGAACACCTGATCGTTCTCGGTGGCGTCCCACAGCAGGCCCGCCTGCGGCAGGAACCACTTGTTCGACTCGATGCTGCCTGTCGGATACTGCACCGGCACCGCCACGGTCGGCAGGTTCTTCTGATTGATCGGGAACTTGCCCGTCGCGTCCTGGAGGCTGGACTTGAAGCCGGCCTGCAGCAGCAGCTTGGGCGTCACGCGCCACTGGTCTTGCAGGTGCAGCTGGACGTCGTTGACGAAGAAGGCGTTGGCGTACTGGGTCAGCACCTTCTTGCCGCGCGGCACGTCGTACGGCGAGAGGTTGTTGTTCTCCTTGGTCATCGGATACCAGGCGCGCTGCTGGGCCGGTTCGTTGTGCTCGAACCACAGACCGCCCTTGATCTGGTGATCGCCCAGCGTCCACTCGACCGTCGAAATCGCGCCCGGACGGTTGATGCGGTACTCGGTGGTGCGCACCGCATAGCCGCTGCCGCCGAACAGGTTGACGATGTTGGTCAGGGTGGCGGGGCTGGTGGTCGAGCCGACCAGAAGGCCCGGATAGTAGGTCGCGAACAGGCCTGGCAGACCAGCGGTGTTGACCGGCCCCGACACGATCCCGCGACCGAAGTTGTAGTGATAATAGGCCTGGTTGGTCCAGGTCAGGCCCTCGAACGGCGTCCACGCGTACTTGATGTACGACAGGATGTCCTCGCGCTGGGCGGCGCTGAAGCAGTTCGAGAAGTTGTTGCCCTGGGCCGGCGGCGGGGTGCCCGGACCGCCCGTCAGGTTGGCCGTGCAGCCGGCCAGATCCGGATAGATGAAGGCGCGGGTATAGGGCTTGAAGCTCTGGGCCGCAGCGGTCTGCTGGTTGCCCATGGCCGTGGCGTCTTCGTTCGGCTCAACCTTCATCTGCCAGTCGGCGTAGAAGGTCAGCACGCCCCTTTCGCCCTCGCGGACCAGCTTCAGGTTCACCTGGTGGCCGCGCTGGTGACCGTCGAAGTCCCAGGCCTTGGCGTCCTGGCGCAGGTACGACAGATAGCCCTTGAAGCCGCCGGCCATCTCGCCCGACTCGGCGCGCAGGAAGGTGCGCGAGGCTTCATAGCTGCCGAAGGTCTGGTTGACAGTCAGGCCGCGCTCGGCGCCCGGGTCGCGGCTGAAGGTTTCGATCGCGCCGCCCAGGTTGCTGGTCGAGGGCACGCCCAGCGAACCGGCGCCCGACGACAGGGTGACGCGCGAGACGTTCTCGCTGGTCACGGCGCGCGACACCGACAGGCCGTTGTAATTGCCGTACTGCTGGTCGCCCAGCGGCACGCCGTCCATCGTATAGCCCAGCTGCTGGGTCGAGAAACCATGGACGAACAGCGAGAGGTTCTGCTCGTTATTGCCCCACGGATCGGCGGTCCGATAGACGACGCCGGGCAGGAACTGGATGGCCTTCAGCGGGCTGGCGCCGGGGAGGACGCGCTGGATCTGCTGGCTCTCCATGGCGACGGCCGAGCGGGGTTCGCGCGTGCTGGTGACGACCAGCTGCTCGACCTCGGTCGATTCCGGGTTCGTCGGTGTGGCCGTATCGGCGGCGTGGGCACCGGTCGCCAGAAGGGCCCCGGCAGCGACGCTGCACCAGAGCCGCGCCGAACGACTGATCAGTCGGTCAAAAGTCATCTCTACCCCCTTGAGCGCAAGGCAATGCGCACTGTGTCAGGGCGGGTGACTAGGTGAGGTCTGAGACGGGGTTGCGACAGTCTGGCGACCCTGGTGTGAACGCGTCAGGTTCGGGTCCGATCATCCCGGGGGTGCGCCGTCCTGGCCACAAAACCCTCGTGTCGCTTCAGCCGGCGGCGCGTTCGGGGGTCTCGACCGGCACGCAGGCGGGCAGGGCCAGCAGGACATTGGGCTCGCTGCGGTCGTTGGCGGTTTTCAGATAGCGGGCACCGGTCCGGCTGGTCAGGGCCTCGACCTTGACCTCCAGCTCGCCCACGCGGACGAAGAAGCGCCACTTGCCGTTGTCGACCAGCTTGATGGCTTCCTTGATCGTCAGGGTCCATGGCTTGGCGACGCCGCCGCCGACATGGGTGATCCGCTCATAGGGGCTATGGCGCCCGTTCTGGGCGACGCAGGTGATTTCAGCGCGCTGGGTCATGGTCTTTTTCTTGAAGTCGCCGGGAATGCCAGATCGGGCATCGGGCGGCGGGCAGGGACGCCGTCATCAGCGCATCGCGTATCCTAGCAGGTTTCGCGGGCTTTGTGGGGCGTCACGTGAAGGCCCTGTGCGCGGCGGCTTGCCGTAGGCCGGCTTTGCGTTAACGTCATCGACTAAAGAGAACAATGATAACCTAGGGAGTGAGACCATGACGCCAGCCGATGGCGCGTCGGCCCTGCATGACGCCAAGGCCCCGTTCAAGCCTCTGGCGATGAAGGGCCCCGATGTTCATGTCGAGTACCGGCCCGACGGGTCGATGGTCATTACGTCCAATCACGCCCCGGGCCAGGGCCCGCGTTCGATCGCCCACCTGCTGGCCGAGAAGGCCGCCGAGCACCCCGACCGGCCCTATCTGAAGCAGCGCGAGCCCAATCACGGCCCCTGGCGGTCGGTGAGCTATGGAGAGGCCCTGCGGGCAGCCGAGGGCATCGCCCAGTGGCTGCTGGGCCAGGGCCTTGGGACCGAGGACAGCGTCATGGTGCTGTCGGGCAATTCGATCGAGCACGCCCTGGTGATGCTGGGGGCCTATACGGCCGGTGTGCCGGTGGCCCCGATCAGCCCGGCCTACAGCCTGATCTCGGCCGACCATGCCAAGCTGCGGCACTGTTTCGACAAGGTCGCGCCGCGCGTCGTCTTCGCCCAGAGCGGGGCCATGTTCGAGCGGGCCCTGGCCACCCTGCGGGCCGTGGATCCGACCATCCGGGTGGTGACGGTGGACGGGGCCGGCGAGGCCGTCCTGTTTGCCGAAATGGCCGGCACCGCCCCGACGCCGGCCGTTGCGGCGGCCCGCGAGACTCTCGGTCCGCAGACCGTGGCCAAGTACCTTTTCACCTCGGGTTCGACCGGCATGCCCAAGGCCGTGCCCCAGACCTTCGGCATGATGACCGGTGTGATCGCCGGCCAGGACGGCCTCAAGCTGGACGAGCCCGACACCGGCGAGGTGCCGCAGGGTCTGGAATGGATGCCCTGGAGCCACATCTCGGCGGGCAATATCGGCTTCAACGGCCTTCTGTGGAGCGGTGGGACCCTGCACATCGACGAGGGCAAGCCCCTGCCGGGTATGTTCGAGACCACGATCAGGAACCTCTACGAGGTCTCGCCCATGGTGTTCGGCTCGGCCCCGATCGCTTTCTCCATGTTGGCCGAAGCCATGGAGAAGGATGCGGCGCTGCGCGCGTCATTCTTCCGGAACCTGCGCTACATGGGCTATGGCGGCGCGACCCTTTCGAATGATGTCTATGAGCGAATCCAGGCCCTGGCGGTCGCCGAGACCGGCCATCGCGTCCCGCTGACCACCATGTACGGGGCCACCGAGACCCAAGGCATCACCGTCACCCACTGGATTACCGAGCGGGTCGGGCTGGTCGGTCTGCCCTTGCCGGGCATCCAGCTGAAGCTGGCGCCCAGCGGCTCCAAGTACGAGGTGCGGGTCAAGGGACCGACCGTGGCCAGTGGCTACCACAAGGATCCCGAGAAGACGGCGGCGGCCTTCGACGAGGACGGCTTCTACCGGCTGGGCGATGCGGCGCGCTTCGTCGATCCCGAAGATCCGGCCAAGGGCCTGGTGTTCGACGGCCGGGTGACCGAGGACTTCAAGCTCGACAGCGGCACCTGGGTCAGCGTCGGAGTCCTGCGGCCCGACCTTGTGGCCGCCTGCAGCCCCTATGTCATGGACGCGGTGATCTGCGGTCAGGACAAGCCGTCGATCGGGGCGCTCTTCTGGCCCTCGCCGGCCGGCCTGGCGGCCCTGGCCGCCGATCCGGGTCCCGGCACACCGCTCGACAAGCTGACGGCGATCCTCAGGGACCGGCTGGCGGCGTTCAACGCTTCGGCCGGCGGCTCGTCGCGCCGCGTCGGCCGGTTTGCCATCATGACCGAGCCGCCGTCGATCGACGCCGGCGAGATCACCGACAAGGGCTATGTGAACCAGAGGGCGACGCTGGAACGCCGCCATGCCCTGGTCGAGTCGCTTTATGCCCGCGAGCCGGGCCCCGGGGTGGAGACGGTCTGAGGCCTCTGCCTAGCCTCCGTCTTCGTCTTGCGGGGACGAAGGCGGCGGGGCCCGGCGGCCAAAGCCGCGGCCCCGCTTCATGGGCTTCTTCTCGCCCTTGGCCTTGGCGGCGATTTCCTTGAGCTTGATCGTCTGGTTGGCCGACAGGGCCTGGTCGCGGCCGCCCTTTTCAGGATCGGCGAAGGCGCGGCCATAGGTCTCGATGCGCTCGGTGACCGAGCCCAGGAACTCGCCCTCCCACTCGGACAGGGTGACTCCGGTCTTTTCGGCCGCGCGGCGGGCCCGCTTGATCGCGTTCAGCGCCGCGCGCTTGGCCTGGCTGCGGGGATCGGGGGGCTTGGCACGCATCGACGGAAACTATCCCCGAAGCCGCGCCAAACCGCACCCCGCAAATGGACCGGCGCGCCGGTCCTGAGGAAAAACCTCAGATCTCGCCGATCGCCGACAGGTAGAGGTCCAGAATCGCATCTTCTTCCTGACGCTTGGCGCGGTCCTGCTTGCGGATGCGGACCACCTTGCGGAGGATCTTGACGTCGAAGCCGTTCCCCTTGGCCTCGTTATAGACTTCCTTGATCTGCTCGCTGATCTCGGCCTTCTCGACCTCGAGGCGCTCGATGCGCTCGATGATGCTCTTCAGCTGGCCCTGGGCGGTGGAGTTCAGAACGTCGGAATGCGGAACGGCGTCGTCGGCCATGACGGAATAGCTCTCAATCGAGGGGGTGGAATTGGGGCGCGGACCATAAGCTTGGTCCGACGAAGTGGGAACCGGTTTTGCGGCTGACCGCGCTTTCCTTCTGGAAAAGCGTCGCGTGGCTACAGCAGGCCGTGGGCCTGGATCATCGGCCGCAGGGTCGCCGGATCGATGAACGGGTGGGTATGGAAGCCCATGGCGGCCGCCGCCGCGATATTGGCGGCATTGTCATCGACGAATAGCAGGTCGGCAGGCTCAAGCCCGGTGCGTTCCAGGGCGATCTCATAGATCCGCCGCTCGGGCTTGATCGTGCCTTCCTCGGCCGAGACGATCACATCCCGGAAGTGGCGGAAGACCGGGCTCATCGCCTGGACGCCGGGCCAGGCCTCGAGCGACATGTTGGTCAGGCCGAACTGCGGCACGCCCCGGACGGCCAGGTCGTCCATCACGCTTTCCGTCTCGGCGATCGCGCCCGAGAACATCTCCGGCCAGCGATCCCACCAGGCGGCAATCTGGGCGGCGTATTGCGGGTGCAGCGGCACCAGGCGGGCGATGTTGTCGGCGAAGGACAGGCCCCGATCGGTTTCGCCGTGCCAGTCCATGGTGCAAACATGCGAAAGGAACCCGTCGAGTTCGGCGGGTTCCTTGAAGATCTTCGCGAAGAGCGTGCGCGGATTCCAGCGCACGATGACATTGCCGACGTCCCAGAGCAGCGCCCTGGGCTGACGGGCAAGCGTCATCAGCCCTGCTTGGCCTTGAAGCGCGGGTCGGTCTTGTTGATGATGTAGATGACGCCCTTGCGGCGAACCATCTTGCAGTCGCGGTGACGCGACTTCAGCGACTTCAGCGAGCTACGAACCTTCATGACCGTCTCTGTACTCGGCGGAGAGGTTCGGGCACGCGACAGATGCGGCCGGACCGTCCGGGGTGTTAGGAGGGAGGGCGTATAGGCAAGGCAGGCGGCAGAGTCAATTGCCGCAACGCCCAACGCCGGAACTTCGCCGCTCTGTCGGCCTTTTGATTGAAGAGTTCCCCCGGATACCGATAGCCTCATGTCCATGGATCGCCGCTTCTTTCTTGTCCTCCTCCTCGCCGGTTGTGCGGATACCTCGCCGCAGGGGCCGCTGACGCCGCTGGCTCCGCCACCCCCGCCACCGCCGCCGCCCGTGCCGGGCAATGCAGCGGACCCCGCCACGCCGGTGCCGCCGGGCGAACTGGCCTTTGACACCTGGCTGGCCGATTTCAGGATCCGCGCCCAGGCAGCCGGCCTGTCCGAGGCCCTGCTGACCCGGGAACTTGGCGGGGTGATCCCTGATCCGAAGGTCATCAGCCTCGACGGCCGCCAGCCCGAATTCTCCAAGCCGGTCGGGGACTATGTCCGGGGCGTGATCAGCGATGACCGCATCGCCGTCGGCCGCGCCAAGCGCGAGTCCCTGTCCTTCCTGCCCGACATCGAGGCTCGCTACGGCGTGCCGCGCGACATTTTGCTGGCCGTCTGGGCCATGGAGTCGGCCTTCGGCAAGCTGCAGGGCAATTTCGACGTCGTGCGGTCGATGGTCAGCCTCGCCGCCGACGGCCGCCGCCGGGGCTGGGCCGAGGGCGAGTTGATCGCGGCCCTGAAGATCATCGATTCGGGCGAGGTGACGCGCGAGCAGCTGAAGGGCTCGTGGGCCGGGGCCATGGGCCAGACCCAGTTCCTGCCCAGCAACTACCGTACCGTGGCCGTCGATGCCGATGGTGACGGCAAACGCGATATCTGGGGGTCGGATGTCGACTCCCTGGCCTCGGCGGCCAATCTGCTGGTCAAGGGCGGCTGGAAGCCGGGGGTCGGCTGGGCCGATGAGGTGATCCTGCCCGAGGGCTTTGACTACGGTCTGGCCGAGGGGCCGCGTGAAGTGCCGGCCTGGTGGGAGGCGAAGGGCGTGCGCCGCGCCGACGGCCTGCCCTGGTCTGCGGCCGATGCCGCTGCGCCTGCCGGCCTGATCCTGCCGGCCGGGGCCACGGGACCTGCCTTCCTGGCGCTGCCCAACCATTTTGCGATCCGCAAGTACAACAACTCCACCTCCTATGCCCTGGGCATCGGCCTGCTGGCTGACCGCTTTGCCGGGGCGGGGCCCCTGGTGGCCGCCTGGCCGGTGGAGCAGCCCCTGTCGCTGGCCGACCGGATGGCCGCCCAGATCGCCCTGGCCCGGCTGGGCTTCGATCCAGGCCCGCCCGACGGGGTGATCGGGGCCGGCAGCCGCAAGGCCCTGCGCGCCTGGCAACAGAGCCGGCAGCTGCCCGCTGACGGCTATCTGTCGATGGACATGGTTGTGCGCCTCAAGACCCAGGCGGGGCTGAGCTAGGGGCGCTGTCTGGAGGCCCGAAGGGGCAGGTACGGCGAATGTCGGCCTCATCGGCCCGCGCGCCGTTGCGTCCTACCCCGGACGCGCCATATCCCTGTGACCATGAACGCGCCCTTCAAGACCGACGCCCTTCCCGAGTGGGATCTTGCCGACCTCTATGCCGATCGGGATGATCCGCGCATCGAGGCCGACCTCGCCGCCGCCAAGGCCGCCAATGACGAACTGGCCGGGCTGGAGGGCCTGTTCCTCGAGGCGCGAGCCGAGCCGGAACGCCTGGGCCAGCTGATCGATCGCGGCATCCGGCTCTATGAGCAGGCCACCAACAGCCTCTGGAGCGTCGGGGCCTTTGCGGGTCTGGCCTCATCGGTGGCGCGGGACGATCCGGCCTGGGCCAAGTTCGAGGGCGACCTGCGGGCGCGCTCGGCCGCCATCGCCGCCGACAGCCTGTTCTTCACCCTGGAGCTGAACCGGCTCGAGGACGCCGAGATCGCCGCCGCCCTGGCCGCCTTCCCGGCCTGCGGCCGCTGGACGCCGTGGCTGAGGCGGGTGCGTCTGGCCCGTCCGCACGAACTGTCCCCCGAACTCGAGCGCTTCATCGTCGACAAGAGCCCGGCCGCCGCCAACTGGGTCCGGCTCTATGACGAGACCCTGTCGAAGCTGCGGGCCGAGGTCGGCGACGAGACCCTGACCCTGCCCGAGGTGCTCAACCGCCTGTCGGATCCGGACGTGTCGCGTCGCAAGGCCGCCGCCGACGGCCTGGCCACGGCCCTGGCGGCCGCCGCCTCGACCCAGGCGCTCGCCCTCAACACCCTGGCCTTCGAAAAGCAGGTCGAGGATCGCTGGCGTCACTATGACGACGCGGCCCAGTCGCGCCACCTGGCCAATGAGGTCGATGGCGATGCGGTTGCGGCTCTCGAGGCCGCCGTGGTCGAGGCCTATCCGCGCCTGTCGCACCGCTACTATGGGCTGAAGGCGAAGCTGATGGGGGTTGAAGCCCTCGACTACTGGGATCGCAATGCCCCCCTCGATGCCGCCGCGCCCCGGGCCTATGGCTGGACCGAGGCCCAGGACCTCGTGCTGGACAGTTTCGAGGCCCTGGCCCCGAAGTTTGCCGAGGCGGCCCGGACCTTCTTCACCCAGCCCTGGATCGACGCCCGGCCGCGGGCCGGCAAGCAGTCCGGCGCCTATGCCCATCCGGTGACCGCCGACCGCCATCCCTATGTGTTCATGAACTATATGGGCGAGCGGCGCGATGTCCTGACCCTGGCGCACGAGCTGGGGCATGCCGTGCACCAGACCCTGTGCCAGCCGCTGGGCACCCTGCTGCCCGATACGCCCCTGACCCTGGCCGAGACCGCCTCGATCTTCGGCGAGGGGCTGGTCTTTGACCGCCTGCTGGCCGAGGCGACCCCGGAAGACCGCAAGAAGCTGCTGGCCGGCAAGATCGAGGACGGTCTGAATACCGTGGTCCGCCAGATCGCCTTTCACCGCTTCGAGCGCCGGTTCCATGCGGCCCGCCAGGAGGGCGAGCTGTCGTCCGACCAGATCGGGGCCCTGTGGCTAGAGGTCATGGGCGAGAGCCTGGGCCCGGCCGTGCGGCTCAATCCGGGCTACGAGCACTACTGGGCCTATGTCAGCCACTTCTGCCACGCGCCCTTCTATGTCTACGCCTATGCCTTCGGCGACCTGCTGGTGCGCGGCCTGATGGAAAAGCGACGCCAGGACCCGGACAGCTTTGCGCCCCTCTACGAGGAGCTGCTCGCCGCCGGCGGCACGAAAACCTATGTCGAGGCGCTGAAGCCGTTCGGTCTGAACCCCCGCGAAAAGGCCTTCTGGGCGGCGGGCTGCGCGCAGCTTGAACGGCTGGTCGATGAGTTCGAGGCCCTGGTGTGACCTCGAAAGCTGTCATCACCTTCCTTCTCCCCTTGCGGGAGAAGGTGGCCTCCGTAGGAGGTCGGATGAGGGGTTTCCCCGCGTCATCCGTGCGACCCCTCATCCGTCGCTTCGCGACACCTTCTCCCACAAAGGGAGAAGGATTTGGAACCGGAACCTAGATGGCTGACGACACCCGCGACCCCGAACGCGACCGCCTCTCAGGTCGTCTGAGCCGCTTCACCAAGGTCGGGGCAGGCCTGTCGGGTGCGGCCGTCAGCTACGGCGCCAACAGCCTGTTCGGCGGCGACAGCGCCGATGCCCGCAATGCCAAGGCGCTGAAGGCGGCGCTGGGCGGGCTGAAGGGGCCGCTGATGAAGGCGGCGCAGATGTTTGCCACCGTGCCGGACCTGCTGCCGCCGGAGTTTGCCGCCGAGCTGGCCGAGCTGCAGACCAATGCCCCGGCCATGGGCTGGCCGTTCGTGCGCCGCCGGATGGCCGCCGAGCTGGGTCCGGACTGGCAGTCCCGCTTCCAGAGTTTCGAGCACGAGGCCGCCGCGGCCGCCTCGCTGGGCCAGGTGCACCGCGCCGTCGCGCCGGATGGCCGGCCCATCGCCGTGAAGCTGCAGTATCCGGACATGCAGAGCGCTGTCGAAAGTGATCTTGGCCAGCTGCGCACGCTATTTGCCCTGTTCCGCAAGATGGACGGCTCGATCGACCCGACCCAGATGATGGTCGAGATCGGCGATCGTCTGCGTGAGGAGCTCGACTACGAGCGCGAGGCCAAGCTGATGGCCCTCTATGGCGGTTTTTTCGCGGGGCGAGAGGCGATCCGTGTGCCCGAGCCCGTGCCGTCGCTGTCGTCCAAGCGGCTGCTCAGCATGACCTGGCTGGACGGTCAGGGGCTGCTGGCTTTCAAGAATGCGCCGCAGGAGACCCGCGATCGCATCGCGGCCCTGCTGTTCGAGGCGTGGTGGAGTCCGATGACCCAGCTGGGCATCATTCATGGCGACCCGCATCTGGGCAATTACACCTTCGGCGGGCCGGAGGGCGGCGACGGGGCCGCGCATCTGAACCTGCTGGATTTCGGCTGTATCCGCATCTTCCCGCCGCGCTTTGTGGCCGGGGTGGTGCGGCTGTATCGCGGCCTGCTGGCCGATGACCGGGCGGAGCAGATCGAAGCCTATCGCAGCTGGGGCTTTGCCGATCTCAGTGATGACCTGGTCGACGTGCTGAACGTCTGGGCGCGGTTCATCTATGGCCCGCTGCTGGATGACCGGGTGCGGACCGTGGCCGATGACGTGCCGCCCGGCGAGTACGGCCGCCGCGAGGCCTTCCGGGTGCGCCAGGCCCTGAAGGAAAAGGGACCGATCACCATTCCGCGCGAGTTCGTGTTCATGGATCGGGCCGCGATCGGCCTCGGCGCCGCCTTCCTGCACCTGGGTGCCCGGCACAACTGGCGCGCCATGTTCGAGGCCTCGCTGGAGGGCTTCTCGGAAGAGGCCCTGGCGGCCCGGCAGGCGGCCGCGCTGGCGGCGGCCGGCGTGATTTGAACAGGCCGCCCGCTTGATGGGTGGGCCGTTCCGGTGTGAAGTCGGGTCAAACAGGCGGGAGGTTCGTTCATGCCCCTGAAGGCCCAGGTGCGGCTGAAAATCCGCAAGCCCGTCGGCCAGGTGTTCGAGGCGGTGGTCGATCCGCGCAGGCTGGCCGGCTATTTTGTCGAGTTTGCCAGCGGGCCGCTGGTGACCGGCCAGACCGTGACCTGGAAGTTCCCGGAGTTCGACCAGACCTTCCCGGTCCAGGTTCGAGACGTCGCGCTGAATGGCCATATCGTCCTCGACTGGGCGGCGACGACCGGCGGGGCTGACAATACCGTGCGTATCGTCTTCGAGCCCCTTGGGGGCGGCGAGACCATGGTCGTGATCACCGAGTCCGGCTGGCCCGAGACACCCGAAGGCATCACGGCCTCGCAGGGCAATGCCGGCGGCTGGATGCACATGCTGGCCTCGCTGAAGGCCTATCTGGAATACGGCATCAATCTAAGGGCGGGCGGGGCGCTCTGAGCGGCCCCGCCCTCCAGCCTATTTGCCGCCCGCATAGTCCTGGATCAGGCCGTGCAGGAAGTCGCGGCCCTGATACAGCGACTTGACGCGGATGCGCTCGTTCAGGCCGTGGATGCCGTCGCCGTCCGAGCCGCCGAACAGGCCGGTGACGCCATAGGTCGGGATGCCGGCGGCATTGGTGTGCACCCCGTCCGTCGCTCCGGTCAGCAGGATGGGTACGATCGGCACGCCGGGCCACAGCTTGGCGGCGTTCTTCTGGATCGGCCCCATGATCGCCGGCGTCAGCGGCGGCGGGGGCGAGGCGGGCTTGGCCTCATGGGCCAGGGTCACGGCCACGGCCGGATCCGCGGCCAGCTCGGCGAGCTTGGCCTGCACCTCCTCGACCGGGGTGCCCGGCAGGATGCGGCAATTGACGTTGGCCGTGGCCCGCTGGGGCAGGGCATTGGGTGCGTGACCGGCGCTGACCATGGTGGCCACGCAGGTCGTCCGCAGGATCGAGTTCCACATCGGATCGGCGGTGATGACCTTCAGGGCCGCCTCGTCCTGGACATTGGCCACCAGGGCCTTCATCGCCGCCGCCTGCCCGGCCGGAACCCGCGCCTGCATCAGGGTGAAATAGCCGCGCGTGGCGTCATTGAAGCGGGTCGGGAAGCCGTAGGCCCCGATCCGGTCCAGCGCGGCCGACAGCTGATAGATGGCGTTCTGGCCATGGGGACGACTTGAATGGCCGCCCGGATTGGTCACGGTCAGGGTGAAGTCCTGATAGACCTTTTCCCCGGCCTGGACCTCGAGCACGACTTCCTTGCCCTGGTCGTCCAGCAGGCCGTCGGCCCCTTCGTTGAGGGCAAACTCGGCATCCACCAGGTCGCGGTGATTTTTCACCAGGTCCTCGATGCCGTTATAGCCCTCGCTCTCCTCGCCGCAGGTCAGGGCCAGCTTGATGTCGCGCTTGGGCTTGAAGCCGGCCTGCTTCAGCCGGACCATGCTGTCGACCCAGATGGCGGCCTGGGCCTTGTCGTCCGAAGTGCCGCGTCCGTAGTAGTAGCCGTTCTCCTCGACGAGGGTGAACGGATCGCGGGTCCAGTCCTCGCGCTTGGCCTCGACCACGTCGATATGGGCCAGCAGCAGCATCGGTTTTGACTTGGCGTCGGTGCCACGCAGGACCGCAACCAGCGACCCTTCGCGGGGATATTTCGGATGGACCACCACCTGGACGTCGCTGTCGGCATAGCCGGCGGCCTTCAGCCGTGCGCCCATGGCCTCGGCGGCGCGGGTGCAGCTGCCGACCGAGAGGGTGGTGTTGATCTCGACCAGCTCCTTGTAGAGCTCGCGGAACTTCAGCTGGTCGGGCCGTGGCGCAGCCGCCGTCTGGGCGCTCGCCGCCATCGGCAGGACCAGCAGGGCCGCCGTCGTCATCCATCCAGCCATACTCATCGAAAGCAACCCCCCAGGACCTTTGCGTCAGGAGAGCCCGCAAAGCGGTGGCGCGCAAGGGGCGGCGTTTACGAGTCGTTAGCGATACAGGGGCTTTTCCTCGGACGCGGAACAGGCGATGTTGCGAGAACACATGATGAACATGAATCGCATCCCGATCCGGATCCTGGGGCTCGACCCCGGCCTGCGCCGCACCGGCTGGGGCGTGGTCACCGTCGAGGGCTCGCGCATGAGCCATGTCGCCCACGGCGTCATCGTGCCCGACGAGAAGGCCGATTTCGCCCAGCGCCTGCTGCATCTGTTCGACGGCATTTGCGCGGTGATCGAGCAGCACCGGCCCGACGAGGCGGCGGTCGAGGAGGTGTTCCTCAACACCAACGCCCAGTCGACCCTGAAGCTGGGCCATGCCCGCGCTGCCGCCCTGATCGCCCCGGCCCGGGCCGGCCTGCCGGTAGCCGAGTATTCGACCCGTCTGGTCAAGAAGGCGGTGGTCGGCACCGGAGCCGCCGACAAGGCCCAGATCGGCTTCATGATCGCCCGCCTGCTGCCGACGGCCGGCAAGACCACGGCCGACTGC
>Ga0187845_1000212_pt1 | contig 33549 bp, 32 predicted proteins | sample SpaLakP09_SKY_68_FD_134515 | JGI IMG/M metagenome (GOLD analysis project Ga0187845, IMG submission 134515) | Oligotrophic lake water microbial communities from Sparkling Lake, Wisconsin, USA - SP09_SKY_68 | ecosystem: Environmental > Aquatic > Freshwater > Lake | place: USA: Sparkling Lake... | reverse complement strand
GGCTATTTGCAAAGCCTGCTGGTAGACGGCGTGCTGGCCGGCGCCGGCAGTGTGCTGGCCTTTTTGCCGCAGATCCTGATCCTGTTCTTCTTCATCCTGTTCCTGGAAGACTGCGGCTACCTGCCGCGCGCCGCCTTCCTGCTCGACCGCCTGATGGGCGGGGTGGGCCTGTCGGGCCGCGCCTTCATTCCGCTCCTGTCCAGCTTTGCCTGCGCCATCCCCGGCATCATGGCCGCGCGCACCATCCAGAATCCGCGCGACCGCCTGGTCACCATCATGATCGCGCCCCTGATGACGTGCTCGGCGCGCCTGCCGGTCTATGCGCTGATCATCGCCGCCTTCATTCCCGACCGCGACGTGGGCATGTTCAACCTGCAGGGCCTGGTGCTGTTCATCCTGTACTTCGCCGGTGTCGGCGGCGCCATGGCGGTGGCCTGGATCCTCAAGCGCACCATGGGCGGCAACGGCAAGCAGCCGCTGATGCTGGAACTGCCAAGCTACCACTGGCCGCACCTGCAGAACCTGGCCATCGGCCTGTGGGAGCGCGCCAAGATCTTCATCACCCGCGTCGGCACCACCATCCTGGCGCTGATGGTGCTGCTGTGGGTGCTGTCGACCTTCCCCGGCGCGCCGGAAGGCGCCACCCACCCGCCTATCTATTACAGCTTTGCCGGCATGCTGGGGCGCGCGCTGGAAGTCATTTTCGCGCCGATCGGCTTCGGCTGGCAGATCTGCATCGCCCTGGTGCCGGGCATGGCCGCGCGCGAAGTGGCCGTCGGCGCCCTGGGCACCGTGTATGCGCTGTCGCAGACCGGCGACGAACTGGCGACCTCGCTCACGCCGCTGATCGCCCAGTCCTGGAGCCTGGCCACGGCGCTGTCGCTGCTGGCCTGGTACGTGTTCGCGCCGCAGTGCCTGTCCACGCTGTCGGTGGTCAAGCGCGAAACGAACAGCCTGCGCTATGCGCTGTACATGGCCGGTTACATGTTCGCCCTGGCCTATGTGGCGTCCTTCATTACCTACCGCATCGCACTGTCCATGGGAGGTGGCTGATGATCGAGAACCTGATCGTGGCCCTGATCGTCGGCGCGGCCGCCTGGTACGCCTTCGGCAAATACCTCAAGCCGAAGGCCAAATCTGACTGCGGCAGCGGCAGCGGCTGCGGCAGCTGCAATGCGTGCGAAACGCCAGTGCAACCAAGCACCAAGCGCGTGATCCGGATTCACGCCCAAAACTAAGCGTCCTGTCCGGCGTTTTTTCGATTTCGTCGGAAAAACGCGGCCTTCTCCAGCGCCCCGGCGTATCGTCAAGCTCCCGACGACACAGAGAAGGAAACCGACATGTTCGCCTTGCCCATCCTCGGCCTGGCCGCCGCCCTCGCAACACCCGTCGACCAGCAGATCGACGCCGCCATCGCACCCTACTTCCAGGCCGGTGCGCCCGGCGCTTCGGTCATCGTGGTCAAGGATGGCAAGACGATTTTCCGCAAGGGCTATGGCATGGCCGACGTGGCCAAAGGCGTGGCCATGGACGCGTCCTTCCAGCATCGCATCGGTTCGGTCACCAAGCAGTTCACCTCGACCGCGATCCTGATGCTGGCCGAAGAAGGCAAGCTGGCACTCGACGACGACATCACGAAGCACCTGCCCGACTACCCCACCAAGGGCAAAAAAATCACCGTCGAACATTTGCTGACGCATACCTCCGGCATCGTCAGCTACACCGGCAAGCCGTCCTTCCGCGCCATCCTGACGCAGGACCTGGCGCCCGCGGCCCTGATCGCCGTCTTCAAGGACGATCCGCTCACCTTCGAGCCGGGAACGCGCTACGCCTACAACAATTCCGGCTATGTCCTGCTTGGCGCGATCATCGAGAAAGCCGGCGGCATGCCGTACGCGAAATTCGTCGAGCAGCGCATTTTTGTGCCGCTGGGGATGGCCGACACCGCCTATGAAGGCTACGCGCGCGGCAAGGCGCCGCCCGCCGTCGGCCACAGCACCACGCCGACGGGCTTCCGGCTGGCCACGCCGATCTCGATGACGCTGCCGTATGCCGCCGGCGCCATCGTGTCGACCGTCGACGACCTGGCGCGCTGGGATGCGTCGGTCACGTCGGGCAAGCTGCTGCGCCCGGCCAGCTGGCAGCGCGCCTTCACGCCCTACAAGCTGGCCAGCGGCGAAGCCACCAGCTACGGCTACGGCTGGAACATCGACACCATGCAGGGCAGTGCGCGCATCTTCCATGGCGGCGGGATCCCCGGCTTCTCCACGCATGTCATGCGCCTGCCGCAGGAGAAGGTGTATGTCGCCGTGCTGGCCAATAACGACCGGCTGCCGATGTCGACCTCGGTGGTGGCGGCGCGCGCCGCGGCGATCGCGATCGGCAAGCCCTATCCGGACTTCAGCCCGGTGGCGCTGGCGCCTGCCGCGCTCGACGAATTCGTGGGCAAATTCGCGCAGCGCACCGTCACGCGCGACGGCGGCAAGCTGTTCATGCAGCGCGGCGACGAAGCGAAAGCGGAAATCGTCGCCATAGGCGCCACGCGCTTCCTGGTGCCCAATACGCTGGTGTACATGGATTTCCTGCGCGACGACGCGGGCAAGGTGAATGCGCTCAAGCTGTTCCAGAACGACAGTGTCGAGCACCATCCGCGCAGCGGCGATTAATCGATCATCTCGCACGCGTCTGGATTGCGCTTTCCACGCCGCTCTAGTCACCCAAGGGATGGAAGGACCCCGCCTGCGCCATCGGCCAGTACAGCCCGAACACGGGCGGCAGCCGGTCCAGCTGGCTGGGGTCGAGCAGTTCGCCCGGGTGCAGATACGGCAGCAGGGCCGACACCAGCTTGACCTGGTTGGGTGACACGCGCCGCACCAGGTGGTGGGGCTTGAGCTGGGAAGGATGGGTCAGTCCCGCCGCCGCGATCAGCTGCGCCAGCGCCCCCAGCGTATTCTGGTGGAAGTGGGCCACGCGCGCGATCTTGTCCGGCACCACCAGCGCTTTCTGGCGCAGTTCATCCTGGGTGGCGACGCCGGTGGGGCAGCGGTCGGTGTGGCAGCTTTGAGACTGCACGCAGCCCAGCGCGAACATGAAGCCGCGCGCCGAATTGCACCAGTCGGCGCCCAGCGCGATGGTGCGCGCGATGTCGAAGGCGGTGATGATTTTTCCCGATGCGCCTATCCGGACCTGGCCGCGCAGGCCGGCGCCGGTGAGCGTGTTATGCACCAGCAGCAGCGCTTCCTGCAAGGGCGTGCCCACGTGGTCCGAAAACTCCACGGGCGCGGCGCCCGTGCCGCCTTCGCCGCCGTCGACCACGATAAAGTCGGGCACGATGCCGGTGGCCAGCATGGCTTTCACGATGCCGAAAAATTCCCAGGGGTGGCCGATGGCCAGCTTGAAGCCGGTGGGCTTGCCGCCCGAGAGCGTGCGCAAGCGCTCGATAAAATGCAGCATCTCGACCGGCGTGGAAAAGGCCGAATGCGACGCCGGCGAAATGCAGTCGACACCGGGCGTGACACCGCGCGCACGGGCGATCTCGATGGTCACCTTGGCCGCCGGAAGTATGCCGCCCTGGCCCGGCTTGGCGCCCTGCGACAGCTTCAGTTCGATCATCTTCACCTGCGGCAGCTTGGCGTTGGCGCTGAAGTTCGCTTCCGAAAAGCGCCCGTGTTCGTCGCGGCAGCCGAAATAGCCCGAACCGATTTCCCATACCAGGTCGCCGCCATGTTCGCGGTGATAGCGGCTGATGCTGCCTTCGCCCGTATCGTGCATGAAGCCGCCGCTGCGCGCCCCGCCGTTCAGCGCCAGGATGGCGTTGGCCGACAGGGAGCCGAAGCTCATCGCGGAGATGTTGAAGACGCTGGCATGGTAGGGCTGCGCGCGCGTGGCGCCGATCTCGATGCGGAAATTGTGGTCCTGGATGACGGCCGGCGCGATCGAGTGGTTGATCCATTCGTAGCCGGCCTCGTAGACGTCGAGCTGGGTGCCGAAAGGGCGCTTGTCGGTTTCGCGCTTGGCGCGCTGGTACACGATGCTGCGCTGGTTGCGCGAGAAAGGCTTGGCGTCGGTATCGTCCTCCAGGAAGTACTGGCGGATTTCGGGGCGGATCGATTCGAAGAAAAAGCGGAAGTGGGCCAGGATCGGGTAGTTGCGGCGCAGGGCGCGCTTGGTCTGCCACATGTCATTGACGCCCATCAGCGCCAGCGCGCCGCTGGGCGCCGCCAGCCACCAGAGCTGGCTTTCCCCGCGCAGCGCCAGGCCTACCGATGCGACGAAGACGACTGCCGAGATGATCAGGGGCAGGTAGCGTGGCGCGAACAGTCTCATGGGACCTCCGTGGCAGAACACTGTCAACAATGCTAAGCTAGCGCCGAACCCCTACCGGCGAAAGAACCCAATGATCGTTGTTCACCATCTGAATAATTCCCGTTCCCAGCGCATCCTGTGGCTGCTGGAAGAACTGGGCCTGGAGTACGAGATCAAGCCGTACGCGCGCGACGCGAAAACCATGCTGGCGCCGCCCGAACTGCGCGCCATCCACCCGCTTGGCAAGTCGCCCGTGATTACCGACGGCGACACCATGGTAGCCGAGTCCGGCGCAATTATCGAGTATTTGATCGAGCGTTACGGCAAGGGCCAGTTCGTACCGGCCGCCGGCACGCCCGAAAAGCTGCGCTACACCTACTGGCTGCACTACGCCGAAGGCTCGGCCATGACGCCGCTGCTGATGAAGCTCGTGTTCGACAAGATCGCATCGAGCCCCATGCCGTTTTTTGCCAAGCCGATCGCCCGCGCCATCGTGCAGAAGGTCAAGAAAAGCTACATCAATCCGCAAATCGTGGCGCACCTGAGTTACATGGAGGGCGAGCTGAAACGGGGTAAATGGTTTGCCGGCGACGAGATCACCGGCGCCGACATCCAGCTCAGCTTCGTGCTCGAAGCGGCATCCGCGCGCGGCGGCCTGGATACCAAGTATCCGAAGCTGGCCGCCTTCGTCAAGCGCATCCACGCCCGTCCCGCCTACAAGCGCGGCCTGGAGCGCGGCGGCCCCTACGAATTGATCAAGTAAGCCGGCATGGCCAAGCTGCTAGCGATCGATGGACTGAACATCGTCCGCCGCGTGTATGAAGCCAGTCCCGAGCCCGATTCGGCCGAGAAGGCTGCCATCGCGCTGCGCCATGCGCTGTCGTCGTTCCGCAAGCTGCTGTCCACCCACTCGCCCACCCACGTGCTGGCGGCGTTCGACTTCGGCGGCACGACCTGGCGCCACGAGCTGTATCCGCGCTACCGCGAGCAGCGCGCGCCCATGCCATCCTTCCTGCGCGACGCGCTGCCCGGCTTTCACGACAAGCTGGCCGGCGAAGGCCTGCATGTGCTGATGCTGCCCGGGGTCGAAGCGGACGACGTGATCGGCACCGGCGTGCTACGCTGGCTTGCCGAAGGGCGGGGCGACGCCATCGTGGCCAGCACCGACAAGGACCTGCACTGCCTGATCGCCAATGGCGCGCTGGTGTGGGATCACTTCAAGAACGAATGGCACGACGACGCCTGGGTCAGGAACAAGTTCGGCGTGGCCCCGGAACTGCTGGTGGACCTGCTGGCGCTGATGGGCGACGTGACCGACGGCGTGCCGGGCGTGTCCAAGGTGGGCATGAAGACGGCCGCCAAGCTGCTCAATGCCTATGGCGATTTGGATGCGGTGATGGCGGGTGCAGGGATACTGAAGACGCCGATCGGCGAACGGCTGCGGGCCGAACGCGATATCTTGTATCTGTCGCGCCAGCTGGTGCAATTGAAGCAGGATGTGAAGCTGGGCGTGACCTGGAATATGCTCGCTTACGAGAATTTTTGAAATGGAAGCAGGATGCTGAAAGCAGTTTTGATCGACGCCAATGCGCTTTCGCGCGGTTTGTTGAATACGGTACTGAGTGAAGGTGGGTTCAGCGTGGTGGGGCAGACCCATACGACCACGCAGGGGTATGCGTTGCTGCAGAAATTCCATCCCCAACTGGCCTGCATCGCGCTCGAGCAGATCGAGGACGGGCACAACATCGTGGAGCAGATACGCGAGCATTATCCGAAGACGCTGATCTTCATGGTGTCCGGATCGATTGACGCTGCCATGCTGCAGGGGGCGCAGGCGCGCGGTGTGAACGGCTTCATCGTCAAACCGTTCAAGGCCGACGCGGTCTTAAAGACCATCAAGACCACAGTCCTGGCGATGATCAAAAAACAGCAGGAACAAGCCTAAACGGTTGAACTGTCGATGATGCCGCCGCCCAGGCACACATCGCCGTCATACAGCACGGCCGACTGCCCCGGCGTCACCGCCCACTGCGCATCGGTGAAATCGAGCGCAAAGTGATTCAGCCCATCGGGCAGCACGCGGCAGGCCACGTCGGCCTGCCGATAACGCGTCTTGGCCGACATGGCCCGCGCCTCCGGCGGCACGCCGGCAATCCAGCTGGCCTGGTCGGCCCGCAGGGCGCCCGACAACAGCCACGGATGGTCATGCCCCTGCACGATGTACAGGGTGTTGGTTTCGATATCCTTGCGCGCCACGTACCAGGCGTCGCTGCTGCCGTCCGGGTTCTTGTACTTCTTCATGCCACCCACGCCGATGCCCTTGCGCTGGCCCAGCGTGTAAAAACTCAGCCCCACATGTTCGCCTACGACAGTGCCGTCGTCGGTTTTCATCGGCCCCGGCTTGTACGACAGGTAGCGGTTCAGGAAGTCGCGGAACGGCCGTTCGCCGATGAAGCAGATCCCGGTCGAATCCTTTTTCGCGGCATTCGGCAGCATCAGCTTTTCGGCGATCTTGCGCACTTCCGTCTTCGGGATTTCGCCCAGCGGGAACAGCGTCTTGGACAACTGCGCCTGGTTCAGGCGGTGCAGGAAGTAGCTCTGGTCCTTGGTATGGTCGACCGCCTTGAGCAGTTCGAAGCTGCCGGCGTTGTCGCGCACGCGCGCGTAATGGCCGGTGGCGATCAGGTCCGCGCCCAGGTGGATGGCGTGGTCCAGGAAGGCCTTGAACTTGATTTCGGCGTTGCACAGCACGTCCGGGTTCGGCGTGCGGCCGGCCTGGTATTCGCGCAGGAATTCGGCAAACACGCGGTCCTTGTATTCGGCCGCGAAGTTGACAGCTTCGATGTCCACGCCCACCACGTCGGCCACGCTGGCCGCGTCGATCCAGTCCTGGCGCGAGGAGCAGAATTCGGAATCGTCGTCGTCTTCCCAGTTTTTCATGAACAGGCCGATCACTTCATATCCCTGTTCCTTCAGCATCCACGCCGCGACCGAGGAGTCAACGCCCCCCGACATGCCGATCACGACTTTTTTCTTGCTCATGTTACGTCCGTCTTCAATGGTAGCCCGCCCTCGAACACCGAAGGGTGGGTGTGCAGCAGCTCCAGGGGAGCGCGCTTGCCGGCCAGGTAGTCGTCCACGCATTGCAGCACGATCGGGCTGCGGTGGCGTTCCTGGCAGGCCGCCATCTCGTCGCGCGTCATCCACAGCGTGCGGATGATGCCGTGATCGAGCGGCTGGTCATGTTCGGCCCCGGGCGCGCCGCAAAAGGTGAAGCGCAGGTAGGTGACGTCGGTGCCGCGCCGCGGGGATGAATAGCGCGACATGTACATGCCCACCAGCGCATGCGGAATGAAGTCGTGCGCCGTTTCTTCCATCACTTCGCGCACCACGGCCTGTTCCAGCGTTTCGAGCGGGTCCAGATGGCCGGCCGGCTGGTTGATGCGCACGCCGTCGCTGGTTTCTTCCTCTATCAGCAGGAACTGGCCATCCCGTTCGATGATGGCGGCAACGGTAACGGAGGGTTTCCAGATGTGCGGCATGCGTGTCCTCGAAAATGAGCCGCCATTTTACCTTGGTGCCGTGCCCCTTGCCCAAACAGGGCCGATCCGATACAGGAAATGGGCGAAATATGCAGGCTGCGTGGCACAACCGGTTTGAAATTCGAGGATAAGGTCTAAAAAAACGAACGATAGTACTATTTTGAAGTTTCCGTGTAAGATTCAAGACAACTTATTAATCCAACCAGGAGGCATTCATGAGAATTGGCATACCGGCCGAGACGCGGTCGGGAGAGACCCGTGTTGCTGCAACACCCGAAACGGTCAAGAAACTCGCCGCAAAACACCAGGTCATCGTGCAGTCGGGCGCGGGCCTGAACGCTTCGGTGATCGACGAGGCCTACACGGCCGCCGGCGCCACCGTCGGCAGTGCGGCAGATGCGTATGGCTGCGACGTGGTGCTCAAGGTGCGTGCGCCAAGCGCCGACGAACGCGCCCTCATGAAGCCCGACGCCGTCCTGATCGGCATGCTCAATCCCTTCGATGCAGAGAATATCGCCGCCATGGCGGCTTCCCGCCTGCGCGCCTTTGCGCTCGAAGCGGTGCCGCGCATTACGCGCGCGCAGTCGATGGACGTGCTCTCCTCGCAAGCGAACATTGCCGGCTACAAGGCCGTCATGATCGGCGCGAACACCTACCAGCGCTTCATGCCGATGCTGATGACCGCCGCCGGCACCGTGAAAGCGGCGCGCGTGCTGATCATGGGCGTGGGGGTGGCTGGCCTGCAGGCCATCGCGACGGCCAAGCGCCTGGGCGCGGTGATCGAAGCGTCCGACGTCCGCCCTCCGGTCAAGGAGCAGGTTGAATCGCTGGGCGCCAAGTTCATCGACGTGCCTTTCCTGACCGACGAAGAAAAAGAAATCGCCAAAGGTTCCGGCGGCTACGCGCGCGCCATGCCTGCCGACTGGATGCGCCGCCAGGGAGAGCTGGTGCACGAACGCGCCAAGCTGGCCGACATCATCATCACCACCGCGCTCATTCCGGGCCGCGCCGCGCCTATCCTGATTTCCGAGGAAACCGTCAAGGCCATGAAGCCCGGTTCGGTCATCGTCGACCTGGCCGTGTCGCAGGGCGGCAACTGCCCGCTGTCCGAGTTGAACAAGACCGTCATCAAGCACGGCGTTCATATCGTGGGCGAGCCTGACCTGGCCACGCTGGTGGCAGCCGATGCGTCCGCGCTGTATGCGCGCAACGTGCTCGATTTCCTGAAACTGATCATCGACAAGGATGAACAGCTGGTGATCGACCGCGAAGACGAAATCCTCAAGGCCACCCTGGTCTGTGCGGACGGCGAAGTGCTGCGCAAGTAAAGAATCCACAACAAACCGAAAGAAGCAAGAAGATGTCCATGCAACGAGTAATGCTGCGCTCCAAGCTGCACCGCGTCACGGTAACCCAGGCCGACCTGCACTATGAAGGCTCCTGCGGTATCGACGAGAACCTGCTGGAGGCAGCCGATATCTGGGCGAACGAAAAAATCGAACTGTACAACGTCAACAATGGCGAACGCTTTTCGACCTATGCCATTCCCGGCCTGCGCGGCAGCGGAGCAATCCAGCTGAACGGCGCGGCAGCACGCAAAGCCCAACTGGGCGACCTGCTGATCATCTGCACCTACGCGCCGATGACCGAAGACCAGGCCAGGGACTACACCCCGAAAATCGTATTCGTCGACGCGGACAACAACATCACGGGAATGAAAAAGTAGTACTCGAAAAAACTTTAGGGAGGCAAAACATGGATATGCAAGTCAGCCACACCATCATCAATCTGATCATCTTCGTACTGGCGATCTACGTCGGCTACCACGTCGTGTGGACCGTCACGCCAGCGCTGCACACACCGCTGATGGCCGTCACCAACGCCATCTCGGCCATCATCATCGTCGGCGCCATGCTGGCGGCGGGCCTGACCACCGGCATCATCGGCCAGGTCAGCGGCACGCTGGCCGTGGCGCTGGCCGCGGTCAATGTGTTCGGCGGCTTCATGGTCACCCAGCGCATGCTGGAGATGTTCAAGAAGAAGGAACCGAAGGTCAAGTCGGGAGAGAAGGCATGAGCTACATCACGATGAACCTGGTGACGATGTTCTACCTGATCGCCTCGGTATGCTTTATCCAGGCGCTCAAGGGACTGTCGTCGCCGGCCACGGCCCGCAAGGGCAATGCCTTCGGCATGATCGGCATGGCCATCGCGGCCGCGGCCACCATCGCGCTGATCCTCAAGCTCAAGTCCATGGCCACCGGCGACGGCGGCCTTGGCTTCGGCCTGGTGCTGCTGGGCGTGGTGGTGGGTGGCGGTATCGGCGCTTTTGCGGCCAAGACCGTCGAGATGACCAAGATGCCGGAACTGGTCGCGGCCATGCACTCGCTGATCGGCCTGGCCGCGGTGTGCATCGCCGTCGCTGCCGTGTCCGAGCCGTCCGCCTTCAATATCGCGGCCCTGGGCGAAGCACTGCCCTTCGGTAACCGCCTTGAACTGTTCATTGGCACCTTCGTGGGCGCGGTGACCTTCTCCGGTTCCGTGATCGCCTTCGGCAAGCTGTCGGGCAAATACAAGTTCCGCCTGTTCCAGGGCGCGCCGGTCAGCTTCCCTGGCCAGCACATGATCAACCTGGCGGTCGCCGTCGCGCTGATCGCACTGGGCCTGGTGTTCTGCTTCGCGCCTGGCGTGGAACCGGCATGGACCCCGTTCATCATCATGGCGGTACTGGCCTTCATCCTGGGCGTGCTGATCATCATCCCGATCGGCGGCGCCGACATGCCGGTCGTGGTGTCCATGCTGAACAGCTATTCGGGCTGGGCGGCCGCGGGTATCGGCTTCTCGCTCAATAACTCGATGCTGATCATCGCCGGTTCGCTGGTCGGTTCCTCGGGCGCCATCCTGTCTTACATCATGTGCAAGGCGATGAACCGCTCCTTCTTCAACGTGATCCTGGGCGGCTTCGGCGGCGACGCTGCGGCAGTGACCGGCGGCGCGCAGGAACAGCGTCCGGTCAAGTCGGGTTCGGCGGAAGACGCCGCTTTCATCATGGGCAATGCCGAAACCGTCATCATCGTTCCGGGCTACGGCCTGGCGGTGGCGCGTGCGCAGCACTCGCTCAAGGAACTGGTCGAGAAGCTGACCCACAAGGGCGTGATCGTGAAGTACGCGATTCACCCTGTTGCGGGCCGCATGCCTGGCCACATGAACGTGCTGCTGGCGGAAGCCGAAGTGCCGTACGACCAGGTGTTCGAGATGGAGGACATCAACGGCGAATTCGGCCAGACCGACGTGGTGCTGGTGCTGGGCGCGAACGACGTGGTCAACCCGGCCGCCAAGGATCCGAAGTCGGCGATTGCCGGCATGCCGATCCTGGAGGCGTACAAGGCCAAGAGCATCATCGTCAACAAGCGTTCCATGGCGTCCGGCTATGCTGGCCTGGACAATGACCTGTTCTACCAGGCCAATACCATGATGGTCTTCGGCGACGCCAAGAAGGTCATCGAGGCGATGGTCAAGGCTGTCGACTAAATGCCGTACCTGTCGCACGGCGCTCGCCGTGCGGCATTCTGATTGACTCGCTTCCTCAAATCCCCTACTGTGTGCTTCGGCGGATCCTTCAAGCCGGCAGTTGCTTACCTCGTGTAATCGACCGCCTCTGCGGGGCTACCCCGCGGGATATTTGTTGCTGTGCATTTCACCGCATGAGCCCCCTCGCGCCACAACGCGAGATAGCTCACGCATCACGAGACTCGTTGTAGGCTCTCCGCCACCCGTACATTTGTTCATGACGCCAAAAAACCTGGTCGCCCTGGCCCTTGCCGATACCATGCTCGCGCGTGACGCAGCCAGCATGGAAGCGGGCATTGCCTGGGCGCTGGGTGCGGAGTACCCATGGGTTCCGTCCTTGTGCGCCGCGATTCGCGCGCGCACCGGCGAACACTTTCATTTTTTCAGCCGCGCCGAACTGGCCGACATCATTCTCGCCGACGACGGATTTTACGAAGCCTGGGATCCCGGGAAGGAAGAACCGCGCATCCTTCACTATTGCCTCGATTTGCCGCTGGCCACGGAGCCGCCCCCATGGCTTGCAGCGCTGGCGCTGCCAGGCTTGCCCACGGTCGGCGACCTGGCGCGCTGGCTCGAACTGACGCCGTCCGAACTGGGCTGGTTCGCGGACCAGTGGCGCGTGGTGAACGACAAGCCCTTGCAACACTACCATTATCGCTGGGTGGCCAAGCGCAGTGGCGGCGTGCGCCTGATCGAAATACCCAAGCAGCGCCTGCGCCATCTCCAGCAAAAAATCCTGCGCGATATTCTCGACCGCGTGCCGGCGCATCCGGCCGCGCATGGCTTCCGGCGCGCGCATTCGTGCGTGACGCACTCTGCCCTGCATGCCGGCCAGCGCGTGGTCATCCGCATGGACTTGAAGGATTTTTTTCCCAGCATTCCGGCCTCGCGCGTGCATGCCATGTTCGCCAGGCTGGGCTACTCAGACACGGTGGCTGGAACGCTGGCGCGGATCTGCGTCAATCGCACCCCGATGGGTGTTTTCCATGAATTTGGCGTTCCCTGGATGCAGCGCCAGATGTTCCGCACGTCGCACCTGCCACAAGGTTCTCCCTGTTCTCCGGCCCTGGCCAACGCTTGCGCATATCGCCTCGATATCCGGCTTGCCTCGCTTGCGGCATCGATGGAAGCGACATACAGCCGCTACGCCGACGGCCTGGCATTCTCGGGAGGGCGCGAACTGGAAAGGGCGCTGGACCGCTTCCATGTGCGGGTGGCGGCCATCGCGATCGAGGAAGGATTCCAGGTCAACACGCGCAAGACACGCATGATGCGCGCCGGGGCGCGCCAGCAGCTTACCGGCCTGGTGGTGAATAGCCATCCTAATCTGCCACGCGCCGAATTCGACCTGCTCAAGGCCACGCTGACCAACTGTGTCCGGCATGGCCCGCAGTCCCAGAACCGTGACGGGCGCGACAACTACCGCGCCTACCTGTCCGGCAAGGTGGCCTATGCCGCCATGGTCAATCCGGTTCGCGCGCAAAAGCTGCGCGCCTTGCTTGAAGCGATAGCCTGGTAGCGATCAGAAATTGTCGCCCGCGATGACGTCGCCATTGACCGCGATTTTCACTTTCACCGACATCATGGCGTAGGCGAAGATCTCGACCACGAAGGCCTGGCCCGCATCCTGTTCAATCCTGACCCGCAGCACCGGCGCCAGCTTGTCGAGCGCGATCAGCTTGTCGCTCTCGGCCCAAAGGGTATCGTCGACGAACAGCTTGATGCCGGTATTCCACGCGTTGCGCACGCGGATCGTGTGCCCGTTGTACGAAGCCGTCCATTCTTTCGGGAACAGTTCGGTGGCCGGCTTGCTCTTCTCGTTGAGCTGGCGCTTGAAGTAGTGGAAGGGGAACCAGCGGCCCACGTACTGCCAACCCTCGGACGTGATCTTCTCCTGCTTGAAATCGATCCCGGACGACACTTCGCGCCGGTGTTCCCACTTCGAATTCGACTGCTCCAGTTCCATCGACACACCGCCCAGGCCGACCAGGTGGTAGCCGGCCAGGCCGACCGTTTTCAGGAGCTGCATTTCATTTTCGGCCGTGGACCAGGTGATGCGGCGCTTGCCTTCCATGTCCGACCCGGCCGCGCCCTCGGGTGCGAAACGCTGTTGCACCGCCTGCCGGCTGATGCCGAGCAGGGCGCCGATTTCGGCCCACGAATGGTCGGCGCGGCGGGCTTGCTGGACGGCTTCCTTCTGCAAGCCTTCGCAGGTCTGCAGGGCCGCGGTCGACACGCCGGTCAGGCGCAGGAAGCCGCCCGGATCGTTGTCGATTTCCCGGGCCAGCCTGGCGTGGGCCATGACGGTCGCTTCAATGGCCTCGCGCAGGCTGCGGGAATCCTGGTCGGTGGTATTTGTCATGGCGGGCTCCTGGGGTTGATTCGTCAAGAGTAGTTGACGTTTTCAAATTCGTCAATATAAATTGACATGCATACGACGACAAGAATAGTTGACGCCGTCCGGCTTCATGCTACTCTTGCCACATGAAACTCAAATACCTGCTCATCGTTCCCCTCCTGGTCGTGGCCTTCATGATTTTTTATATCGTCGCCGGGAACCAGGAGGCTGATAGCATCGTGGCCCTGCCGTCCGCCGCACAGGCCGATCCCGGTGCGCCGGTGATCGACCGGGAGCGGCTGCTGAACGACGTGCTCACGCTGGCGGCGCCCGCGTTCGAAGGCCGCCAGACCGGCAGCGAGGGAAGCCGCAAGGCGCAAGCCTGGCTGGCCGGGCGCTTTGCCGAAGCGGGCATCGCGCCTTATGGCAGCAGCTACCTGCATCGCTTCTCATACACGAAGACCAGCATCAAGGGACTGGTCATGCCGGGGCGTCCGTTCCAGACCGTGGTGCCGAACGCGGTCAATATCGTCGGCCATATTCGCGGCAGCACGAATCCTTCGCGCGTCCTGCTGGTGTCGGCGCATTACGACCATCTGGGCGTCAGGGAAGGGAAGGTCTATCCGGGCGCCGACGACAATGCATCGGGCGTGGGCGCCATGCTGGCGATCGCGGCCTGGTTCAAGGCCCATCCACCGCAGCACACCATCGTCTTCGCCGCTTTCGATGGCGAAGAAGCGGGACTGCGTGGCGCCAGCGCATTGCTCGACAAGCTGCCGTTCCCGCGCGCACAGCTGGTGATGAACCTGAACATGGACATGGTCAGCCACAACGACAACAATGAGATTTACTTCGCCGGCAGCAGCTACACCCCGGCATTGAAAGCGCTGGTGGCGCAGGCGGCGGCGCGCAGTACGGTGACGGTCAAGCCGGGCCACGACAGGCCGATGTACCTCGGCGGCACGGTGGAAGACTGGACCCAGGGGTCGGACCACGGCGTGTTCCATGACGCCGGCCTGCCGTTCCTGTATTTCGGCGTCGAAGACCATGCCCACTACCACCAGCCGGGCGACACCTTCGAGCACATCAACCAGGACTTCTACGTGAAAGTGGCCAGCCTGCTGGTCGACGTTGCCGCCATTCTGGACCGTAGCAAGCTCTAACGCCGTCCGAACATCATCAGGTCGGCCAGCAGCGCGCGCGCCGGTCCGACGGCGTCGATCAGGCCAAGCGACAGGCCAAGCAGCGCCTGGCCCGGGCCTTCGTCGGTGAATGCGCGCGCCATGGCATCGGTCAGGCCCACGGTCAGGCGGCGGTCGACCAGGCGCGCGGCGCCAAATTCAGCCAGCTTTTCCGGTGTCGCTCCTTGCGCCAGCAGGCGCGCCAGGACGGCGGCGTCGCGCAGGCCAAGGTTCAAGCCCTGGCCGGCCACCGGATGCAGCGTTTGCGCCGCATTGCCGATGGCGACCGTGCGCGCGCTGGCGCGGGCGTCCGCGTTCAGTCCCAGCTTGTACGAGGCGCGGGCGCTGGCGCCGGTGAAGCGGCCCAGGCGGGTGCCGAATGCGTCGCCCAGGCGAGCCAGGAAAGCGGCATCGTCCAGTGCCAGCAGCGCGTCGGCCGTGTCGGGCCGCACGCACCACACCAGCGCGTACTGGTGGCCGTCGGCGCCGTCCTGCGGCAGCAGCGCCAGCGGACCTTCGCCGGTAAAGCGTTCATATGCCCGGTGCGCGATCGGCACGCTGGCCGACACGCGCGCGATCACCGCGGTCTGCTGGTAGTCGCGCGTGAGGGCCTTGCTGTCCTGTTCGCCGAATACCCCGCCTTCGGCCTGCACCACCACGGCGGCGTCGAGCTGGCGGCCGTCGTCGAGCTTCAGTTCCACGCCTTCGCTGTGTTCCAGGTGGCCGGTCACGCGCGCGGGACGGATGATGTTCACGCCGGCGCGCTCGCACGCGGCGGACAGCGCGGTCACCAGTTCGCCGTAGCGCGTCACGTAGCCCAGCGCCGGCACGTCGTGCTCGGCGCGGTCGATCATGCTGCGGCCAAACCTGCCGCGCCGCGATATGTGGATCTGGTTGATGGCCGTGGCGGGAATCGGCCAGGCGCCTATTTCTTCGAGCAGCATGCGGCTGCCGTAGGACAGGGCAATGGAGCGCGGATCGGCGACGGCCGCGCCCAGCGCCCTGGCGTCGACCAGGCCGATGCGCGCGCCGTCCATGCCGCGCCTGGCCAGCAGGGCGGCCAGCGCCATGCCCACCGGGCCGGCGCCGCAAATGGCGACGTCGAGCGTGGTCATGCCTTGCGCATCACTTGTTCGATGTCGGCCACCAGCTTGGGCGCGCTGGCGGACAGGATGGTGTGGCCGCCTGCCGTGACCAGCACGTCGTCTTCGATGCGGATGCCGATATTCCAGTATTTTTCGGGCACGCCTTCGGCCGGACGCACGTAGATGCCCGGCTCCACCGTCAGCACCATGCCGGCATTGAGGCGGCGCGACGGCTTGCCTTCGGCGGCCACGTCGCGGTACGGGCCGACGTCGTGCACGTCCAGGCCCAGCCAGTGGCCGGTGCCGTGCATGTAAAACTGCTGGTGCGCGCGCTCGCCGATGACGTCGTCGACGCTGCCGAATTTCGCCTTGTCGAGCAGGCCGGTATCGAGCATGCCCTGCGCCAGCACGCGCACCGCGGCATCGTGGATGTCGCTGTACACGGTGCCGGGACGGGCCACCGCCAGCGATGCCGTTTGCGCCGCCAGCACCAGTTCGTACAGCTCGCGCTGCGGTTCCGAAAAGCGGCCGTTGACGGGATAGGGGCGGGTGATGTCGGCGGCGTAGCTATCGAGCTCGCAGCCGGCGTCGATCAGGATCAGGTCGCCGTCGCGGCTTTGCGCATTGTTGCTGTTGTAGTGCAGCACGCAGGCATTCGCGCCGGCCGCCACGATGGGCGTGTAGGCCGGGAACTGGGCGCCGTTGCGGCGAAATTCGTGCAGCAGTTCCGCTTCGATCTCGTATTCGAACACGCCAGGTTTTGAGAACCGCATCGCGCGCGCATGGGCGTTGCCGGAGATGGTCGCGGCGCGCAGCATCAGCGCCTGTTCGCCGTCGTCCTTGAACAGGCGCATGTCGTCCAGGGCCGCCAGCAGGTCGTGCATGACCAGCGGCGCCGTCACGCCGGTGCGCGCCAGGCGCCGCACGTTCTGCAGCCAGGTTTTCATCTGCAGGTCGAGCGCGGCGCTGTGGCCCAGGGCGTACCAGGCCGCGCTGGCGTTCGACAGCAGGCGCGTCATTTCGCCGTCGAGGTCTTCGATCGGGAAGGCGGCGTCAAAGCCGAAGGCGGTGCGCGCGCCGTCCGGGCCATGGCGGAAGCCGTCCCAGATTTCGCGCTCCATGTTTTTCTGGCGGCAGAACAAAATCGCTTGCGCCGGCCTGGCGCCGTCGGCCGCCACCAGCACCAGCACGCTGTCCGGTTCCGTGAAACCGGTCAGGTAGTAGAAGTAGCTGTCGTGGCGGTAGGGGTAGTCGGTGTCGCTGTTGCGCGGCACTTCGGGCGCGGTCGGCAGGATCGCCACGGCGCCCGGCTGCATGCGTTCCTGCAGCCGCGCGCGCCGTGCCGCGTACGGCAAATGCGGCATCATGACGTCCTGGCCTTGGCGCCCAGCGGCGCATTGAGTTCGTCGAGCTGCTCCACGGTGCCCACGTTGACCCAGTCGCCGTCGAACAGTTCGCCGCCCACCTGGCCAAGGTCGGCGTATTTGCGGATCAGGAGGCCCAGGCCGGCGCGCTCGCCCGGCACGATATGCTTGAACATCTCGGGACGGTACACGCCGATGTTCGAGAAATTCCACAGCTCGGATCCGGTATTGGCGACCGAGAACATGTTCAGGGCGAAGTCGCCCTTGGTGTTGTGCCAGGGGTTCGGCGTCAGGTACACCCAGCAGGCGTCGCGCTTGTCGGCGGGGTAGGGATTGCCCAGCACGTCCTTGTCGTGCAGGACGTCCTTGGTCTGCTCGAAATCGAAGTAGGGGCAGTAGATATCGCCCGACAGCACCAGGAAGGGTTCGTCGCCCAGCAGGTGCAGCGCGTAGGCGATGCCGCCCGCCGTTTCCAGCGCCGTCTCTTCGCGCGAATAGGCGATGGTGGCGCCAAACTTGCTGCCGTCGCCCAGTTCTTCCTCGATCATGTGGCCCAGGTGGGCGTGGTTGATCACGATCTCGGTGATCCCGGCGCGCACCAGGTTCAGGATGTGCCACACGATCAGCGGGCGGCCGCGCACTTTCAGCAGCGGCTTGGGGCAGGTGTCGGTCAGCGGCCGCATGCGTTCGCCGCGGCCGGCGGCCAGGATCATAGCTTTCATGTGATGCCTAACTCAGAAGGTGTAGCCGACCTGCGGCGCCTTGTCCTCGAATTCGTCGAGCAGGCGCACCAGCGGTTTGAGGACAGTGTAGCGGTTTGCCGTCTTGCGCACGTAGTCGGCCACGGTGGGCAGGTCGGCCAGGTAGTTGGCCTTGCCGTCGCGGTAGTTCAGGCGGCAGAAGATGCCCAGGATTTTCAGGTGGCGCTGCAGGGCCATGAATTCGAAATCGCGGTAGAAATTGTCGATGTCCGGATTGACCGGCAAGCCCACCTGCTTGGCGCGCTGCCAGTAGCGCACCACCCAGTCGAGCACGATTTCTTCGTCCCATTGCACATAGGCGTCGCGCAGCAGCGATCCAAGATCGTAGGTGACCGGGCCGAACACGGCATCCTGGAAGTCCAGCACGCCCGGGTTGCCCTGGTCCATGAACATCAGGTTGCGCGAATGGAAGTCGCGGTGCATGAATACCTGCTGCTGGGCAAGAACGTTGGACGTGATGGCCTCGAACACGCCGTTCAGCTGTGCGCTCTGCTTGTCCGTCATGGTGATGCCCAGGTGCTTGCCGATATACCATTCCGGGAACAGATTCATTTCGCGCAGCACGAAGGCGCGGTCGAATTCGGGCAGCACGCCGGGCTGGCTGTGCAGCTGGAACTTGATCAGGGTGTCGACCGCGTCCGAATACATGAAGGGCGCATTGTCGATCGTCAGGCGCTGCAAATAGGTGGTGGTGCCCAGGTCGGACAGCAGCAGGTAGCCGTTCGGCACGTCCTTGGCGACGATGGCGGGCACGCTCACGCCGGCGTCGAGCAGCAGCGCTTGCACGTGCAGGTAGGCCGGCACGTTTTCGCGCTCGGGCGGGGCATCCATGGCGATCAGGGTGTCGCCCAGCTTGCCGCGCAGCGCGGGAATGACGTCAAAACGGAAGTAACGGCGGAAACTGGCGTCGGCCGAGGCCGGGCGCCGCGAGTCGATTTGCACCAGGTTCAGCGTGGAAAGCCATGCGGTGAGCTGGCTGAGGCGCTCGTCAGGGGTGGCCGGGGGTGTATTTGTTGACATAGAAGACATGAAACGGCCTGTGGAAACCGGTGGAAGGTGACAATTCCCATATAATAAGGGATTCAACTCAAAAAATCGCCTGTCATGGTGTTTCGCCCCCTGTTTTCATGAGCTGGTTTTCGGCTACTCCTCCCTCGCAGCGTTGGGCGTATGCCCTGACGGCGCTCGCCTCTGCCGGCGCGCTGCCCGTGCACGCCCAGGTGGTGCAGAAAATCCCGCGCGTGGTCGATCCGAATCCCGGCGTGACCGCCCGTGCCGAAGAAATCAGCGGCCGTCCGGACCGCGAGATCGTCCTCAAGCGCGATGTCGAACTGATACGTGGCGAAACCCGCCTGACGGCCGACACGGCTTGCTTCAAGCAGGTCGAAGACGAAGTGACGGCGTCCGGCAATGTGAACATGTGGCGCTTCGGCGACCGCTACAAGGGCGATGAACTGCAACTGAACCTGTCTTCCGGCAAAGGCTGGGTGCTGCGTCCCGAGTACCGCATGGAACTCAATAATGCCCAGGGCAAGGCCAGCCGCCTCGATTTCATCAGCGAGGAAGAAGCTTTCGTCACCAACGGCACCTACAGCACCTGCGAAGGCCCCGATCCCGACTGGTATTTGAAGTCGAGCACCCTGCGCCTGGACGCCGGGCGCGACGTGGGCGTGGCCGGCAAGACGGTGGTGTATTTCAAGGGCGTGCCCATCATCGGCACCCCTGCCATGTCGTTTTCGCTGTCGGGCGCGCGCCGCTCCGGCTGGCTGCCACCCAGCGTGGGCTTCGGCGCCAAGGGCCGCGCCGAAGCGACCGTGCCCTATTATTTCAATATCGCCCCCAACCGCGACCTGACCCTGTACCCGCGCCTGATGCTCGACCACGGCCTGCAGATGGGCGCGACCGGGCGCTACATGGGCGAAACCGCCGCCGGCACCTACCTGGGCCAGACCCACATCGAGCTGCTGTTCAACGACAAGGCGACCAAGCAAAACCGCTGGCTGGTCAATTCGACCCATTCGCAGGCGCTCGCGCGCGGCTGGTCGTATGGCTGGAACATGAATGCGGCCTCGGACGACGACTATCCGAGCGACTTTTCCAAATCGATCTCCACCAGCGCCGAGCGCCAGCTGCTGCGCGAATTGCGCACCGACTACCGCGGCCAGTACTGGAACCTGTCGGCCCGGGTGCAGAATTACCAGGTGCTGCAGGACCCGGCCGCCGCCACCGACCCGACCCTGTTCGTGCAGCGCCCCTACGACCGCTTGCCGGAAGTGCTGTTCCACGCCGGCCGCTACGACGTCAAGGGCTTCGACTGGTCGGTCGACGCCGAACTGACCCGCTTTTCGCACCCGGACCTGGCCAGCGGCAACCGCATCGTGGTGGCGCCGCAGCTGAGCTACCCGATCGTGCGCCCCGGCTACTTCGTCACGCCCAAGATGTCGCTGCACGCCAGCGCCTACCAGCTGGAAAAGACGGTCGCTTCCGACCCGCGCACGCTCAGCCGCGCGCTGCCGACCTTCTCGGTCGACAGCGGCCTGGTATTCGAGCGCGCGTCCATGTTGCTGGGGCCGTCCATGACCCAGACCCTGGAGCCGCGCCTGTTCTACGTCTACACGCCGTACAAGGACCAGAGCCAGTTCCCGAATTTCGATTCGGCCGAGGCCAGCTTCAACCTGGCCCAGATTTTCAATGAAAACCGCTTCATCGGCTCGGACCGCATCGCCGACGCCAACCAGGTGACGGCGGCCGTGGTGTCGCGCTTCCTCGAATCGAACGGCGCCGAGCGCCTGCGCCTGGTGCTGGGGCAGCGTTTCTACCTCAATGACCAGCGCGTGCAGCTGCTGGCCAACCAGCCGCGCAATGAAAGCCGTTCCGACGTGCTGGCCGCCGCCTCGGGCCGGATTTCCGAGAACTGGAGCTTCGACAGCGCGATACAATACAATGCCAATACCAGCAGCGTGGTGACCTCGAATTACGGCGTGCAGTGGGCGCCGGGCGAAAAGAAGGTCGTCAACGCCGAATACCGCTACCTGCGCGACGCCTTCAAGAACGCCGATATTTCGTCGCAATGGCCGTTGTCGACGCGCTGGTACGGGGTGGGGCGCGTGAGCTATTCGCTGCGCGACAGGAAAATCCTGGAGTCGCTGATCGGGCTGGAATACAAGGCCGATTGCTGGGTGTTCCGGATGGGAGCCCAGCGCTTTGTGACGACGCTGCGCAATACGTCGACGCCGATTTTCTTCCAGCTCGAACTGAACGGCCTGTCCAAGCTGGGGTTTGGCAGTCCGCTTGAATCGTTTTACAAGAGCATTCCCGGTTATACGCGCCTGAACCAGGGGCCGAGCCGTTAAGCAGGACCTTTGTTTTTTTATTCACCGAACATATGAGTGCTTCCCAGATTATGCGTAAAGTCAGTATGCACCAACTCAAGAACGCAGCGGTCCTGCTGTGCGCTTTCGTCGCCGGCAATGCCGCGGCCCAGGCCACGCCGGGCGCGGGCTTTATCCCGCCGGTCGTCAAGGGCGGCAATGTGATCGACTCGATCGCCGTGGTCGTCAACGACGAAGTCATCACCCGCAACGAGGTCAACAACCGTATCAAGTCGATCGAGCAGCGCATGAAGGCGCAGAACGCGCCCATGCCCGACGCCGCCGACTTGCAGCGCCAGGTGCTCGAAGCGATGATCGTCGAGCGCGCGCAGTACCAGCTGGCCAAGGAAATGGGCATGCGCCCGATCGACGACATCCAGCTTGACCGCGCCATCGGCCGCATCGCCGAAGCCCAGAAAATGAGCGTCCAGGAACTGCGCAACGCGATGGAAAAGGAAGGCGCGACCTTCTCCGCCTTCCGCGAAGAGATCCGCAACGAAATCATGATGCAGCGCCTGCGCGAGCATGAAGTCGACAACAAGATCCAGATTTCCGAAGCCGAAATCGACACCTACCTGAGCGCCGAACAGGCTGCCGCGGTCGACAAGGTCGAAGTGAATATTTCGCAGATCCTGGTGCGCATTCCCGAAAATTCTTCGCCCGAGCAGATTGCCGCCCGCAAGGCGCGCGCCGACGAAGTGGCGCGCCAGCTGCGCACCGGCGGCGATTTCGCCAAGATCGCCGCCACCTATTCCGATGCCAGCGACGCCCTGAAGGGCGGCGAGATCGGCTGGCGCGCAACGGACCGCCTGCCGCCGGCCTTCGCCGACGCTTTGCTCAAGCTCAAGCCGGGCCAGGTCACGCCGGTCATGCGCACCACTTCCGGTTTCTACCTGATCAAGCTGGTGGGCAAGCGCAGCCTGGCCGAAGCCGAGCAGCAGCAGATCGTCACGCAGACGCGCGTGCGCCACATCCTGCTCAAGGTCACGCCAACCATGACGGCCGCCGATGCCAAGCGCAAGCTGGCCGAACTGAAGGAACGCCTCGCCAACAAGGCCGCCACCTTCGAAGAACTGGCGCGCCTGTTCTCGAACGACAGCTCGGCCAACAAGGGCGGCGATCTCGGATGGCTGTTCCCTGAAGACGTGGTGCCCGAATTCGTCAAGGCGATGGATGGCCTGAAAAAAGGCGAAGTGAGCGACGTCGTCGAGACCCCGTACGGCTTCCACCTGATCGAAGTCATGGACCGCAAGAGCGACGACCAGTCGAAGGAAAAGAAGCGCAGCGCCGCGCGCCAGGTGATCCGCGACCGCAAGCTGGCCGAAGCGACCGAGGAATGGCAGCGCCAGGTACGCGACCGCGCCTACGTCGAGTTCCGCGACGAGAAGTAATATGAGCAACCCGGTTCGGCCCGCGATCGCCGTCACTGTTGGCGAGCCCGCCGGGATCGGACCGGAGATCTCGATCCGCGCCGCCTGGGCGCTGCGCCACGAGGCAAACTGCGTGCTGCTGGGCGACGCGGCCTTCCTGGCGCTCACGGCCAGCCTGATCGACCCCGCCATCAAGCTGGCGGCGCTGTCGGTGCAAGCCTTGCGCAATAGCGGCCTGCCGCACTTCGGCGCCGGACGCATCGCGGTCATCGACGTGCCCTTGTCCGCGCACGTCGTTCCCGGCACCCTGAATCCCGACAACGGCCGCGCCGTGCTGGCCACGCTCGACCTGGCGGTGGAAGGCACTATCGCCGGCTGGTTCGATGCCATGGTCACCGCGCCGCTGCAAAAGAGCACCATCAACGACGCCGGCGTGGCATTTTCGGGCCACACCGAATACCTGGCCGACAAGACCGCCACCGCACAGGTGGTGATGATGCTGGCCGGGCTGCCGAGCGAGGGCGCTGCGCCGCTGCGCGTGGCGCTGGCGACCACGCACCTGCCGCTCAAGGACGTATCGCAGGCCATTACCCAGCCGGGCCTGGGGCGCGTGATCGACATCATCGCGCACGACCTGAAGACGAAATTCGGCATCGCCGCGCCGCGCATCCTGGTCACCGGCCTGAATCCGCACGCGGGTGAAAACGGCTACCTGGGGCGCGAGGAAATCGACACCATTGCGCCGGCCATCGCACAGGCGCAGGCGCGCGGCATCGATGCGCGCGGCCCGTATCCGGCCGACACCCTGTTCCAGCCGAAGTACCTGCAGGATGCCGACTGCGTGCTGGCGATGTACCACGACCAGGGGCTGCCGGTGCTCAAGCACGCCACCTTCGGGCGCGGCGTCAACATCACGCTCGGCCTGCCGCTGATCCGCACCTCGGTCGATCACGGCACCGCGCTTGACCTGGCCGCGCAGGGACTGGGGCAGGCCGACTGCTCCAGCATGGAAGAAGCGATCCGCACGGCGTTGTCCATGGCGCTGAACACACAGAGAAGAACAATATGAAACACGTTGCACGCAAACGCTTTGGCCAGAATTTTTTGACCGACAAACTGGTCCTCGACAACATCATCGACGCCATCGGACCGAATCCGGGCGAGGCGATGGTTGAAATCGGCCCCGGCCTGGCCGCCATGACGGCGCTGCTGATCAAGCGGCTCGACCACATGCACGTGGTGGAACTGGACCGCGACCTGGTGGCGCGCCTGGAAAGGAACTTCCCGCGCGAGAAGCTGACCATCCATTCGGGCGACGCGCTCAAGTTCGACTTCGGCCTGATCCCGGTGCCGGAAGGGCAGAAGCTGCGCGTGGTCGGCAACCTGCCTTACAACATATCGAGCCCGCTGCTGTTCCACCTGGCCGAATTCGCGCACCTGATCGAAGACCAGCATTTCATGCTGCAGAAGGAAGTGGTCGAGCGCATGGTGGCAGCGCCAGGCAGCAAGGTGTACGGGCGCCTGTCGGTGATGCTGCAATGGCGTTACGACATGTCGCTGCTGTTCATCGTGCCGCCGACCGCGTTCGATCCGCCGCCGCAGGTGGAGTCGGCCATCGTGCGCATGGTGCCGACGGCGCGCAAGCTGCCGTGCGACGGACCGACCCTGGAAGCGGTGGTCATGAAGGCGTTCTCGCAACGGCGCAAGGTGATCCGCAATTGCGTGGCGGGGATGTTTACCGAAGCGCAGCTGGTGCAGGCGGGGATCGATCCGTCGACCAGGCCGGAAACGGTGAGCCTTGAGCAGTATGTGGCGCTGTCGAATATCCTGAAACCAGTTTAGTACCGACGTCGTCCTCGCGCAGGCGGGGACGATGTAGTGGTTGTTTAGGTACCGATACGGCCGCCGTCGTTCTTGGTGATCACGATGGTCGCCGACCGTGGCCGTTTTCCGGCGCCATAACCCGCATTGCTTGGCCACTGGCTGGTGTACTTCGTCGGATCGGCCAGGATCGCCTGCGGCGTGGTCTCGCCCGGGTGCTGGATGTTGACGAACATCGTCTTCCCGTCCGGCGTTTCCGAAATCCCCGTAATCTCCGAACCCGCAGGACCGACCAGGAAGCGCTTGAGCGTGTCCGCCGTCGGCTTCTTGCCCACGAAGGTATCGACCGCCAGCGTGCCGCCGGCGCTCTTTGGATAGTTCAGCGTCTGCTTCGCGCCGTCGCCCACCGTGCCGGGCACGGCGGCCAGCATCATGCAGTTGGTGACGTCGGTGTAGGCGCCGTCATCGGTCTGGATCCAGCAGATGCCGGTGTACGGGCTGAAGGCCAGGCCGTCCGGGCTCGAGAAGTCCTGGTCGTCGGTCAGGTTCGACAGGTTAACCAGGCCGCCGTTGGCGCTCGTTTCGGCGCCGAACAGGTACACGTCCCAGCTAAAGTCGGTGGCGGCCGATGCGCCCGTGCCTTCCTTGATGCGCAGGATATGGCCGTTCGGGTTGCCCGCCTGGATGGTCGTGCCTTTCAGGTCGCTGTAGGCGCGCGGGTTGGCGCTGTCCGGGGCGATCTGCGAAGCGCTCGGCTCGACGGCGCGGTTCGAATTGTTGGTCAGCGTGTAGTAGATCTCGCCGTTGGCGGGATTGACCGAACACCACTCCGGACGATCCATCTTGGTGGCGCCGACGGCGTCCGCCGCCAGGCGCGCATTGACCAGGATGTCGGCCAGGTCGGCGAACTTGTAGCCGGCGTAGGCGGCGATGGCGGCATTGCTCATCGCCAGTTCGATCCACTGGCCCTTGCCGTCCGATGCCATTTTCGCCACATACAGCTTGCCGGCGTCCAGGTATTTGTCGCCGGTGGCGATGCGGTCGGCCGGATTGGCGTCGGCCGCGGCCCAGAGCGCGCTGCTGACGAACTTGTAGATGTATTCGTTGCGCGAATCGTCGCCCATGTAGACCGCCAGCGGCTGGCCCGCGGCCGGCACGCTGAAGGCGGCGCTTTCGTGCGCGTAGCGGCCCAGCGCGGTGCGCTTTTTCGCCAGCTTCGTCTTGTCGTACGGGTCCATTTCGACGATGTAGCCCATCGCGTTCATTTCATTGCGGTAGTCGTCGCTGCCGTCCGTCGAGGCGCCCTTGCGGCTGATGTCCCAGCGCGCGTACTTGTCTTCCAGCCCGCCCGTTTCCCAGCCATGGCGCGAAGTGGCGCCCTGGTTGCGGCCGTAGCGGCGCAGCGAGGCCACGCTCTTGTCGTTGGCACGCGCGGCATCGTCGGCGGCGCCGCGCACGAAGTAGCCGGACCAGTTTTCTTCGCCCGACAGGAAGCTGCCCCATGGCGATTTGCCGGTGCCGCAGTTGTTCAGGGTGCCGCGCGTTTTGGTGCCGGTCGGCGAATACTTGGTGACCAGCAGGGCGTTGCCGCGCACCGGGCCGCCGATATCGAGTTCGCTCAGGGGCGTGACGCGGCGGTTGAAGCCCGATTCCTTCACATAGGACCAGGCGGCGCCCGTCTTTTTCACTTCCACCACGGCCAGGCCGTGGATGGCGACTTCCTTGTCGACTTCGGCGGCAGGACGCGGCAGGGTGGTCACGCCGCCGGTCGGATGCAGGAAGAAGGACGAGCGGGTCTGGTCCGTGGTCGCTTCGTGGTTGATGGCCAGCAGGCCGCGGTCCGAGCTGGTGGTCGACGGCGTGCCGGTGGCCGACAGGCCGTAGAATTCCATGCCGTCGTGGTGGTCGCCCGAGCGGGTCTCGAAGTCGGCATCGGTGCCGTCGTTCTTGAAAGCGGTGGTGGCGGCGGTCAAGGGGTCGCCCAGCGCGATCAGGACCGAGGCGGTATAGCCGGCCGGTACGGTGACCTTGTCGAGCAGGCTCTTGGACACGGCGGTAAAGGCCAGCAGTTTTTCAGCCGGCGCGGGCGGGACCGGCGTTGGCGTTGGCGTCACCACCGGCGCCGGGGCGTCGTTGCTGCCGCAGCCGGCCAGGCCGAGCGCGCCCAGCACCGCCGTGGCGGCCGTGGCCGCGCCGCCGCCCAGCAGCTTGCGCCGGCTCAGGCGGGCCGTCAGCACGGCATTGAAGTGGTCGTTATTGCTGTCGTTGGTCATGCTGGAATCCTCTTGGGTTCTGTTGTTGAACGGGCAAGCGGATTCTAGTGAGCGAGCATGACGTCCCCATGACCACGGGATGACGGTTCGATGACAGCCCGGTCGCGGGATAAAAAAAAGCCCGCACGGGGCGGGCTTAAATCCAATTCCGTTTTGAGGAGAGTTGGAGGAGACAAGTTCAGTATGCTGCGCGGCAGCATATAAATCTAATTTATCTTTGGAATGTCAGACATGTCCAAAAATAATATCTCCTCAACCGATCGTCGCCACGCAGGTGATATTGACGTTGGTGATCTCCACGCCGCGCGCCTGGCGTACCGTGCCCACGCCATTGACGATGGTGCAGAAAGCGCCGGTTGGCTGGGTCTGGATCGTCAGACCATAGCTCGAGCCGTAGGGGACGCGCACCGGGAAGGACCACTGGAAGGGCGCACCTGCCGCCGTGCCGGTAGGCAGGGCGATGATCGCGCCCGTGGTGGTATCGCTGCCGTTAATGACCACCAGCTGCTTGCTGGTCATCACGGGCGGCGTGGCCGTGTCGTAGGTGGGCGCCGGCAGGCCGGTGACCGTGCCGCCGACCGCGAAATCGAGCAGGCCGCAGCGCACATTGACCTTGATGGTGGCCAGGCGGCCGGCGGTGTCGGACGCGTTCAGGGGCAGGCAAACCATATTGTCCGGTGGCGTGGACACCGTGACGGCGTATTCTTCGCCGTACGAGATCGCGCTGGGGAACTTGTAGTTGCGGGCGTTCGCCGGGATGCTGACGGTGGCGCCATTCTTGCTGTTGGTCAGCACCAGGCCGCCGAAGGGCAGCGGGGTCACGACATCGGCTCCCGTGACCGGGTCGCGCGCGACCATGTCGCCGCCGATGTCGAACTGTGCCTTGCCGCCGCACGCCGTCAGTGCGATGCCGATGATGGCGGCAAGGATGATGGTAGGGCGCAAAAACGATAACTTCATATATTCTCCGAAAATTAGACGCAGCGAATCACGATAGGGGTGGTGGCGAGCGGAATGCCTGCCTTGGGCATGACGCCGGAGCCGTTGATGATCGTGCAAGTCTGTCCTTCGGGCTGCTCCAGGATGGTCAGGCCGTAAGGCACATCTTCCGGGATCTGGCCCGACACCGCGACCGGTGGTACCGCCGTATTGAAGGTGGTCAGCGTGAAGCTGGTGGCCGCTGCCGGGATCGTGACCCTGACGCTGCCGTTGTTGATGACCATCGGTTTCTTCAGGTTTTCCACCTTGCCGAACAGGTCGTAGGTGAAGATCTTGCAGGTAATCACGATCGAGGTGGGCGTGAAGGAACCGACATTGCCCGAGCCATTGAAGATCTGGCACACCGCATTGGGCGGCTGGGTGGCGATTTCAATCTTGAATTCGGAATCGGCCTCGACAAGCTCAGGGAAGTTGAAGGAGCTCGCATTGGCGCCGACGGCCACCGGGGTGCCGCCATTGTTGGTGAGCGTCATGCCTGTACGGTTCAGGCCGGTGATCTGGGCGACGCGCAGCACGATGTCCGGATCGCTGCCGCCGCAGCCGTTCAGGGCCATTGCGCACGCAAGTGCCACACCGGTACGCAGGTACATATTTTTCATGCTTTCTCCAAAAACTAACTGGGGTAGGGCGAGCGAGGCGATTGCCGTGGCCGCTGGACAGACTGAATTGGTCGTCATTTTAGTGCATTTGCCAAGTCAGCGGCTCATTGAGCTTGTTTCATGGTGTAACCGGGCGCGGCGGCGATTGATTTCCGGCCCCTGCCTCGCTATGCTGGTGCCTCGCGCCCCTTTACCGGACGACCACCATGCCCACCACGCCGCGCCGCGCCTGGCCCAAGGCCATCCTGTTCGACCTCGACGACACCCTGTGGCCGATCGCGCCCGTCATCATCCAGGCCGAACAGCAGCTGCACGCCTGGCTGGCCACCCATGCGCCGCGCGTGGCCGAACGCTTTTCCATCGACAGCCTGCGCCAGGCCCGGCTGGAACTGCTGGCCCGCCAGCCCGCCTTCCATCTCGACCTGGGCGCCCTGCGCCGGGCCGGGCTGATCACGGCCTTCGAGGCGGCCGGCGAGGATATCGACAAGGTCGAGCTTGCCATGGTGCACTTTTTTGCGGCCCGCAATGCCGTCATCCCCTATGACGACGTGCTGCCGGGCCTGCTGCGCCTGAAGGGCCGGGTCTTGCTCGGATCTGTGTCCAACGGCAATGCCGACTTGCAAGCGATCGGCCTGGCCCACCATTTCCAGGTGTCGGTGGCGGCCAGCCAGCTCGGCTGCGCCAAGCCGGACGCGGCCATTTTCCATGCCGCCTGCACCCGGCTCGGGGTGGCGCCGGTTGACGCCGTGTACGTGGGCGACGACGTGCTGCTCGACGTGCGCGGCGCCCAGCAAGCCGGCTTGCGCGCGGTCTGGCTGAACCGGACCGCCAGCAGCAAGCACCTGGAGCATGGGGTGGTGCCGGACGCGATGTGCGCCAATTTCGACGAATTGCTGGAGTGGCTCAAGCGCGAACACGCCCCGCAGGGCGTATTTAGCCCATAGCCGGCGACGAACGTGCATAATAAGCCAATAGAACGCCAACCAAACCCTGTAGCCGCCTCACACCAGACCATGCAACTCGATACCCGTGCCCAAACGCTGCTCAAAGCCCTGGTCGAACGGTATATCGCCGACGGCCAGCCGGTAGGATCGCGCGCGCTGTCGAAAATTTCCGGGCTCGACCTGTCGCCGGCGACCATCCGCAACATCATGGCCGACCTGGAAGAAATGGGCTATGTGTCCAGCCCGCATACCTCGGCCGGCCGGATTCCCACGCCGCGCGGCTACCGCATTTTTGTCGATACCTTGCTCACGGTGCAGCATATCGATGAACATTCGGTGGAAGCGCGCATGCGCCTGCCGTCGCAGCAACCGCAGAAAATCATTTCCAACGCCGCCCAAATGCTGTCCTCGCTGTCGCAGTTTGCCGGCGTGGTGCTCAGCCCGCGGCGCGAATCGGTGTTCCAGCAGATCGAATTTTTGCGCCTGTCGGAAAAGCGCATCCTGCTCGTCATCGTCGATCCGCGCGGCGACGTGCAAAACCGCCTGCTGCTCACCGAGAGCGACTACACGCCCTCGCAGCTGATCCAGTCGGCCAATTACATCAACCAGAATTACGGCGGGCTGTCGTTCGACGACGTGCGCGTACGCCTGTCGGGCGAACTGCGCCAGCTGCGCGACGACATGGGGCGCCTGATGCAGGCGGCCGTGGAGGCGGGCAGCGAAGCGATGGCCGACCATTCCGACGACATGGTCATTTCCGGCGAGCGCAACCTGCTGAGCGTGGCGGACCTGTCGTCGAACATGAGTTCGCTGCGCCAGATGTTCGACATGTTCGAGCAAAAGACGGGGCTGATGCAGCTGCTCGACCAGTCGAGCAAGGCGACCGGCGTGCAGATTTTCATCGGTGGCGAATCGAACCTGGTGCCCATGGATGAAATGAGCGTGGTGACGGCGCCGTATGAAGTGAACGGCAGGATCGTGGGGACGCTGGGGGTGATCGGACCGACCCGCATGGCTTACGAACGGGTGATCCCGATCGTCGATATCACCGCCAAGCTGTTATCGAATGCCCTGAGCCATCCTTGATGGCGTGGCCCTGAGCCATCCCTGATGGCGTGACGGTCAGGCCTTGTGCGGGCAGGCGGGCTTGACGCAATTGCCGTAAATGGCCAGCGCGTGTTCGGCGATCTTGAAGCCGCGCTCGACCGCCACCTTGTGCTGGCGCGATTCGATTTCTTCGTCATAGAACTCTTCCACCCGGCCGCAATCGAGGCACACCAGGTGATCGTGGTGCGAACCGGCGTTCAGTTCGAAAATGGCCTTGCCGGTTTCGAAATGGTTGCGATTGAGCAGCCCCGCCTGTTCGAACTGGGTCAGCACCCGGTACACCGTGGCCAGGCCGACGTCCATGTTTTCGGTCAACAGGATCTTGTAGACGTCTTCCGCGGTCAAGTGGCGCACCTCGCTGTTCTGGAAAATTTCCAGGATTTTCAGTCGGGGCAGGGTTGCTTTCAGACCGCTGGCTTTCAGGTCGCTTGGGTTGTTACTCATGTTTGTTACTCGTATTTTGGCGGAGTGCTTTATCATATAGCGTTTAGACGGGGGTGCCCAGCCTTCCGTTCAACGTTTTGAGGTCATCTATGCGTGTCGATTCTGCCGTTTTGCCCCGTTTCAGCTTGCGCGTCCCCTTCGTGGCAGCCCTTGTGTGCGCCACCGTGGCGCTGTCGGGCTGTTCGACCTGGGGTACCGCCACCCGCGCCGCAGCGCCCGTGAGCACCTCGTCCGAAGCCATTGCCGCCGACACCAGCAAGTCCGCCGCCACCGCCAATGCGGGCGCCCAGACCACCACCGTCACCGAACTCCAGAAGTTCTTCTGGGTGTTCTCGCCTTACCGTCCGGACATTCAGCAGGGCAACTTCGTCTCGAAAGAGATGCTGGCCCAGCTGAAAGTGGGCCAGACCCGCGAGCAGGTCAAGTTCATCCTGGGCACGCCCCTGCTGATGGACGTGTTCCACAAGGACCGCTGGGATTACCCCTTCTACCTGGCGCGCGGCGATGGCGAGCACACCAGTGCGCGCGTGACGGTCTATTTCAAGGACGACAAGGTTGAGCGCTTCGACGGCGGCAACCTGCCGACCGAGAAGGAATACATCGCCCGCATCGCCGGCCCGGCCAAGATCATCAAGGAAGCGCAAAAGAAGGAAACCGCAGGATCGGCTTCCATCCAGATCAACAAGTAACAGGCTGCACGATGACGACTTTGAAGATTGCGGTAGCGGGCGCCAGCGGGCGCATGGGACGGATGCTGGTGGACGCCATTGCCGAAGCGCCCGATACGCAGCTGGCCGGCGCGCTCGACGTGCCCGGCTCGCCTGCCATCGGCACCGATGCCGGCGCCTTTTCCGGCCAGCTGGCCGGCGTGGCGATCCAGTCCGAGCTGGGCAAGGGCCTGGCCGACGCCGCCTTCCTGATCGATTTCACCCGTCCCGAAGGCACGCTCCTGCACCTGGCCTATTGCGCCGAGCATGGCATCAAGCTGATCATCGGCACCACCGGCTTTGACGACGCCGGCAAGGCCGCCATCCGCGCCGCCGCCGAAAAAACCGCCATCGTGTTCGCGCCCAACATGAGCGTGGGCGTGAATGTCACGCTCAAGCTGCTGGAAATGGCCGCCAAAAGCATGGCCGAAGGCTACGACATCGAAATTATCGAAGCGCACCACCGCCACAAGGTCGACGCGCCGTCCGGCACCGCCCTGAAAATGGGCGAAGTCATTGCCGACGCGCTGGGCCGCGACCTGAAGCAATGCGCCGTGTACGGGCGCGAAGGCGTCACCGGCGAACGCGATCCGTCCACCATCGGCTTTGCCACCATCCGCGGCGGCGATATCGTGGGCGACCATACCGTGCTGTTTGCCGGCACGGGCGAACGCATCGAGATCAGCCACAAATCGAGCAGCCGCGTGACCTACGCGCACGGTGCGCTGCGCGCGGCCCGCTTCCTGGCCGACAAGGCCACCGGCCTGTACGACATGCAGGACGTGCTGGCCCTCAAGCGCTGAGGCCATGAGCCTGCCGCCCGTCAACCACTTCAGCCTGGCGCGCTACTGGGAACAGGGCGACGTCATCAGCCATGCGGTGGCCTGGCTGCTGCTGGCCATGTCGCTGGTGAGCTGGTTTTTCATCCTGTCCCGTACCTACAGCAGCTGGCGGGTGCGCCAGGCGGCGCCCTTTGTAAATGCCTTCTGGGGCGCGCCCACGCTGCATGACGGCATCGCGCTGCTGAAACTGGCGGACCGCGAAAACGTGTTCGCTCCGCTGCCCGCGCAAGGCTTGCTGCATGCGGCCGGCGCGGCCACCCTGGCCGGCGAAATGAGCCGCGACGAACAGATCGTGCGCGTGCTGCGCCAGCAAATCACCGAATCGACCCACCGCATCGAAAGCGGCCTGACGCTGCTCGCGTCCATCGGCGCCACCGCGCCCTTCGTGGGCCTGCTGGGCACCGTGTGGGGGATTTACCATGCGCTGGCCAATGTGTCTGCGGCCGGCATCGTGCAGATCGACAAGATCGCCGGGCCCGTGGGCGAAGCGCTGATCATGACCGGCTTCGGGCTGGTGGTGGCGATTCCGGCGGTTCTGGCGTATAACGGCTTGAACCGGCTCAATCGCGTGACCCTGGCCGAGCTGGACGGCTTCGCGCATGACTTGCATTCCTACTTCCTGACCAGGAAATAAGCGACACCATGGCATTCGGCGCTTTCAATCCGCATCGGCAGCAGTCGATGATGAGCGACATCAACGTGACCCCCATGGTCGACGTGATGCTGGTGCTGCTGGTCATCTTCATCATTACCGCGCCCATGTTTACGCATGCGGTCAAGCTGGACTTGCCGAAGGCGCAGGCGGCCGCGGCCCAGCAACTGCCCGACAATGTAAGCATCGCGATCGACGCCGCCGGCGCGATTTACTGGGAAAAGGACAAGGTCACCCTGGTCCAGCTCGACGAGCGCCTGAAGCAGGCCGCCTTG
>Ga0187845_1000211_pt1 | contig 33645 bp, 28 predicted proteins | sample SpaLakP09_SKY_68_FD_134515 | JGI IMG/M metagenome (GOLD analysis project Ga0187845, IMG submission 134515) | Oligotrophic lake water microbial communities from Sparkling Lake, Wisconsin, USA - SP09_SKY_68 | ecosystem: Environmental > Aquatic > Freshwater > Lake | place: USA: Sparkling Lake... | reverse complement strand
GGCCCTTGCGGTAGGTATACAGCGTGAGGGCCGCGTCGCGCAGGTCGCCGTTCGCATCGAACGCAATGGTGCCCGTGATGCCCTGGTACTTGATCTTTGCAAGCGCCGGCAGGAACTTTGCCGGGTCCGTCGATCCGGCCGCGCGCATCGCGGCGGCGAAGGTCATCGTGGCGTCGTACGCGTACGGCGCATACGTCTGGAAGCCCATGCCGTAGCGCTTTTTGTAGCGGTCCGAAAACGCGGCCATGCCCGCCTCCAGCGGCGCGTCGACGCCGCCCGCCACGACGCACACCACCTTGTCGTCGCCGAGCGCGCTGCCGGCCATCTGCGGCAGCTTTTCCGAGCACACGCCGTCGCCGGACACGAACTTCGCAGCGATGCCCAGTGCCTGCATCTGCTTGAGCATCGGGCCCGCCGTCGCGTCCATGCCGCCGTAGAAGATCACGTCCGGCCGGTGCGCGCGGATCTGCGTGAGGATCGCATTGAAATCCGTCGCGCGGTCGTTGGTGAACTGGCGGCTGACGATCTCCGCCCCTTTCAATCGCTTGACGTCCTTCGCGAACTGGTCGGCGAGGCCCTGGCCGAACGCGGTGCGGTCGTCGATGATGGCGATCTTCTTCGCCTTCAGCGTGTTGATCGCGTAGCCGGCCAGCACTCGGCCCACGAGGTCGTCGTTGGCGACGATGCGGAATGCCGTTTTATAGCCCTGGTGCGTGTACAGCGGCGTGGTGGCGGCCGGCGAGATCTGCGGGATGCCGGCGCTGTTGTAGATCTTCGAGGCGGGCACCGTCGTGCCGGAATTCAGGTGGCCGACGACCGCCACGACGCCGCCGTCGACGAGCTTTTGCGCGACGGTCGTGCCGAGCTTCGGATCGCTGCCGTCGTCCTCGGCCTGCAGCACCCATTTGACCTTCTTGCCGCCGATGGTCGCGCCCTGCGCATTCAGGTCGTCGATCGCCAGGCGCGCGCCGTTCTCGATGTCCTTGCCCTGGTGCGCGCTGGGGCCGGACAGCGGAGACGCGCTGCCGATCTTCACTGGCGATTGGGCGTGGGCGGCCGGCACACAGGCCAGCACGAACAGGGTGGCGAAGCAGATCTGACGCATGGGCTATTCCTTCAGGTTGATGTCCTGATTGTAATGCGCACCGGCCGCGCTCACGACAACCAACAGTCACAAACCATGCTTGACTTCCCACGCTGGCCGTCTAGGCTTCATGATGCGGCCCCGCCGCGCCAACAATCACTAGGAGAAAGAGACATGGATGCACAAGACAACAAACGGCTCGTCCTGGAAGGCTACCGGCTGTTCCAGAGCGGCGACATTCCCGGCATGATGGCCTACGCACACGACGACGCCGCATGGATCGCCCCGGACGCCGAAGCCGTGCCCTTCGGCGGGAGCTTCCACGGCAAGGCGGAAGTCGGGCGCTTCTTTTCGGAGCTGCTCACGGCCATGCAGCCCACGCGCTTCGTCATCAAGGACGTCATCGCGGAAAACGACAAGGTCGTCGTCCTCGGCGAGGCCGTGTGGATGGTCCGGTCCACGGGGCGCACCTACGACAGCCAGTGGGTCCACGTGTTCACCATGCGCGACGGTAAGTTCACCCGCGTCGAGTCGCTGTACGACACGGCGTCGGCCGAGCGCGCGTTCCGCCCCGACCGGCCGGACCTGATGGCCTCGGCGACCGCGCTGCGCCACTGAGCGGTCACTGGGCACTTGTCCGTGGCATCATGGGCGGATGAAGATGCGGAAAAAAGCCGACCTGCCGGTCAAGGTGTGTGCGCAGTGCGCCTTGCCCTTCAGCTGGCGCAAGAAATGGGAGCGTGACTGGGACAACGTGAAGTATTGCTCCGAACGCTGCCGGCGCGCAGCAAAGCAGGCGGCCTGAACACGACGCGATGTTGCGGCTGGAAGTTCGCGCCGGCGTCCCCATCTGGGTGACGACCATGTCCGATCTCGCCCGCCCTCTCCCTCTCCCTCTCCTTCTCGCGGCCGCGCTGGTTGCCTCCCTGCCCGCGCGTGCGGACGAGCTCGCCAATCTGATCAATGCGTACCGCGCCGCGCCCGGCACCTGCGACGGTGCTTCGGCCGCGCCTGCCGGGCCGCTCGCCGTCGAATCGGCCTTGGCGCGCATCCGTATCGGGCCCGGCACCTTCCTCGAATCCGCCCTGCAGCGCGCCGGCTACGAGGCCGCGCATGCGGAGGCGATCACGGTCACGGGGCCGCCGGATGCGCGCGCGGCGATGGAAGTCATCGGGCAAAAGTATTGCCGCACCCTGCGCGCTGCGGAATTCGCGGCCGTGGGCACGGCCCATGTCGGCAACGACTGGCAGATCGTGCTGGCGCGGCCCGTCGTCATCCCGCCGCTGCCCGCGTGGCCGGACGCGGGCCGGGACATCCTCGCGCTCGTGAACGCGGCGCGCGCGCAGGCGCGCACGTGCGGGACGCAGACGTTCGGTCCGGCCGGCCCGCTGGCATGGAACCCGCTGCTGGGCCAGGCCGCCCTCCTGCACAGCACGGACATGGCACAGAAGCACTACTTCAACCACAAGCAGCCGGACGGCAGCGTCCCCGCCGACCGCGCCACGCAAGCCGGCTATCGCTGGCTGCGCGTCGGGGAAAACATCGCGTCGGGCCAGCGCACGCCCGAGGAAGCGGTCGCGTCGTGGCTGGACAGCCCCGGCCATTGCGCCAACATCATGAATCCGACGTTCACGGAAATGGGCGCCGCTTACGCGATCCATCCGCAGAACCGCAATCGCACCGCCTACTGGACGCAAGTCTTCGGCACGCCACGTTGATGATTAACGCAGGCTATGGCGTTCATAAAAACAAACATATTGTGCACAATTTAATTGTGCGCTATAGTTCAACCCATGGAAACGAACGACGCAAACGCAGCCCTCCTGCTCGACAACCAGTTGTGCTTCGCGCTCCACTCGGCATCGCTGGCGATGACGAAGGTGTACAAGCCGCACCTGGACAAGCTGGGCGTGACGTATCCGCAGTACCTGGTGCTGCTGGTGCTGTGGGAGCGCGACGGCTTGAGCGTGTCGGACATCGGCGAGCGCCTGTATCTCGATTCCGGGACGTTGACCCCGCTGCTCAAGCGCCTGGAGGCGCAAGGCATGGTCGACCGCTCCCGCGATCCGCAGGACGAGCGCCGCGTGGTGATCCGGCTGACGGCCAAAGCGCGTGCGCTGAAGGACGAAGCGGCCGGCATCCCGGCCTGCATCCTGGGTGCCACCGGTTGCGACGTGCAGGAAGTGATAAGACTCGTCGGCGAGATCAGGACGATGCGCGACAGGCTCGCCGGCGCAATGTAAACGATTTATATGCAGTACGAACTCAACCACTGAAAGGATAACGCCATGACCACCAAACTCGACAAAGTCCTGTACACCGCCAAAGCCCACACCACCGGCGGCCGCGAAGGCACCTCCCGCACCGACGACGGCCTGCTGGACGTCCGCCTGGCACCGCCGAAGGAAATGGGCGGCAAGGGTGACGCCACCAACCCGGAACAACTGTTCGCCGCCGGCTACTCGGCCTGCTTCATGGGCGCCGTCAAGTTCGTCGCCGCCCAGAAGAAAGTCGTCGTCCCGGCCGACGCATCGATCGACGCCAGCGTCTCGATCGGCCCGATCCCGAACGGTTTCGGCCTGGCCGTGGAACTGGCCGTGAGCCTGCCGGGCCTGGACCGCGCCGTGGCGCAGGACCTGGTCGACGCGGCCCACATCGTGTGCCCGTACTCGAACGCGACCCGCGGCAATATCGACGTCACGCTGAGCCTGATCTAACGCAAATCGGGGGCAGACCCCAAATTTTGGAAATTTCCCAAAGTCGGGGTCTGACCCCGGTGTAGAAAGCGCCGCCGCGAGCGGCGCTTTTCTTTTGTCAGGCCGTTTCGGGAAACGGCACCCGCTCCACCGCGCGCGTCAGCGCCGCGAAGCAGCCCGCATCGAGCGCCGTGCCGACCGTTTTCGCCATCATCTCCAGCGCCTGGGGAATCGGGATCGCGCCGCGGTACGGCCGTGCCGCCGTGATGGCGTCGAAGATGTCGGCCGTCGTGATGATGCGCGTCTCGATGCGAATGTCCGCGCTGGACAGGCCCCGTGGATATCCGGTGCCGTCCAGCCGTTCGTGGTGCGCACCGGCGATGGCCGCCAGTTCACGGAACGGCGTGATGCGGCCGAGGATCGTTTCCGTGTACGCCGCATGTTGCTTGACTGCTTCCCATTCCGCGCGGTCGAGTGCGCCGGCCTTGTCGAGCACGCTGTTACTGACGCCGAGCTTGCCCACGTCGTGCAGCAGCGCCCCGCGCTTGAGCCAGCGGCGGCGCTGCTCCGACAGGCCCAGTGCCTCGGCGATCATGTCCGTGTACAGCGCCACGCGTCCGCTGTGCCCGCTCGTGTACGGACTCTTCGCGTCGACCACCTGGCCGAACGCGGCGGCGATGTCGTCCAGGTAGTCGTCGTCGAGGACGTGGAAGAAGTCCGTGCCCGCCGGTTCGAGGTCGGCCACGGCGCGGTCGATGCCGGGGGCGGCCAGCCCCTGCCAGAACGCCTCCGATTGCGCGACGCGCCCGAACGCCGCGACGAGCCGCGGATCGAACCACCGTCCCGCGCGCGCGCGCGCCTCCGCCAGCGCGGCCGCGCGGCCGCCCTCGGTATGGAATACATCGATCACCTGGGCCAGCAGCGCGATGCGGGCATACACGGGAATCGCCTCGCCCGCCAGCCCGGCCGGCTTGCCCTGGCCATTGAAATGCTCGTCCAGCGAATAGATGCCGTCGGATACCCCCTGCGGAAAGCGCAACAGGCTGGCGATCTCGGCACCGCGCTGGCACCGCGTCGCCACCAGGCCGCGCGCGATTTCCGGACCGTCGCGCAGGATCGTCATCACGCTGCGGAAGCGCTCGGCGAGCCCCGCCTTCAGGCCGGTGTGCTTGAGCACGAAGCCAAGCACCTGCGGCAGGCTGTCGCCGACCGTCTTGAAGTCGCGCTTGAAGTCGAGGTCGTCCGTCAGGTACAGCTCGCAGATCCGCGCCGCGTTGCTGCTGCAGCCGAGGTCCTTCAGCAGCAGCGTGTAATACAGCTCCCACAGCTGTTCTTCCGGCAGCCCCGCCTCGCGCCCGATATGTGTACCGATCCAGCAACAGCGCATGCAGTGGCCGGGTGGCTGGCCTTCGGTGATGTCGAGCGCGTAGCTGAGCGCGCCGATCAATTCCGGCAGTTTCAGGGCGATATTGGGGGGCGGGACGAGGTCCATGGTTGATGTTTGTTCCAAATCAGAACTATTTGATGAATTCAAGCAATAGACTAACCCTACAACACGTCCTCTATATGATTAATTTTTTCTATCCGATCCATATAAACGGATAGTTTGCACAAATACCTATGACGCTCTACCATAGCTGTAGATAGAACGCATCTATCGAAGAAAAATCTTTGATAGCCCCAACCTGAAAGAGCCGCCATGACCCAACTCACCACCGCTTCCGGCATTGCTGTCGACGACAACCAGAACTCGATCACGGCGGGCCCGCGCGGCCCCGTGCTGCTGCAGGACTTCCACCTGATCGAGAAACTGCAGCACTTCAATCGCGAGCGCATTCCCGAGCGCGTCGTGCACGCGAAGGGTTCGGGCGCGTACGGCACCTTCACCGTCACCCACGACATCAGCAAGTACACGAAGGCGAAGCTGTTCGCGACGGTCGGCAAGGAGACCGAGACGTTCCTGCGCTTCTCGACCGTCGGCGGCGAAAAGGGCTCGGCCGACACGGAACGCGATCCGCGCGGTTTCGCCGTGCGCTTCTACACCGAGGAAGGCAACTGGGACCTGGTGGGCAACAACACCCCGACGTTCTTCCTGAAGGACGGCATCAAGTTCCCGGACTTCATCCACACGCAGAAACGCGACCCGCAGACGAACCTGAAATCCGCGCAGAACGTGTGGGACTTCTGGAGCAAGACGCCGGAAAGCCTGCACCAGGTGACGATCCTGTTCTCGGACCGCGGCACGCCGGACGGCTACCGCCACATGGACGGCTTCGGCAGCCACACCTACAGCCTGATCAACGACGCGGGCGAACGCGTGTGGGTCAAGTGGCACTTCAAGACCCAGCAAGGCATCAAGAACCTGAGCGCAGCGGAAGCCCAGCGCCTGGCCGGCGTCGACCCGGACTATGCCCAGCGCGACCTGTTCGGCGCCATCGCCAAGGGCGACTACCCGCGCTGGAGCGTGGAAATCCAGGTGATGGACGACACCCAGCGCGCCGCCTGGGAAGCGAAGACCGGCTGGGACGCATTCGATCTCACCAAGGTATGGCCGCAGGGCGAATTCCCGCGCATCCCGGTCGGCATCCTGGAACTGAACCGCAACCCGGACAACTACCATGCCGACGTCGAACAGGCCGCCCTGTCGCCGTCGAACATCGTGCCGGGCCTGGGCTACAGCCCGGACAAGATGCTGCAGGCACGCCTGTTCGCCTACCACGACGCCCAGCTGTACCGCGTCGGCACGAACCACCAGCACCTGCCGGTGAACCGTCCGCGCTGCCCGTTCCACAACCAGCAGCGCGACGGCGCGATGGCCATCGCCAACGGCGGCGCGGCACCGAACTACGATCCGGTGCGTGCGGATGTCCCGGCTGCCGGCGGGCTCGGCCACGGCGACGCCGGCTGGCCAGTCGAAGGCAATGCGGGTCGTTACGACACCCGCGCCACCGACGATCACTTCACGCAGGCCGGTAACCTGTTCCGCCTGCTGACGGACGACGGCAGGCGCAACCTGATCGCCAATATCGCCGGGTCGCTGTCCGGCGCGGATGCGGCGACGCAGGATCGCCAGATTGGTCACTTCCTGAAAGCGGATCCGGCGTATGGGCAGGGTGTGGCGGAGGCGGTGCGCGCGTTGCAGAACCAGGCGTAATCGTTTCAAGCGGTTTCCGATGACGGGCCGGACGGCGATGCTGTCCGGCCCGTTTTCAATTAAGCCCCTCATATTCAGGGACCTCTGGACATTATTGCCAAGCTGAGCAATAGTTGTGTCTTTACAAAAACTACATGCAATAATGACCACTTCCGTCACCTTCCAGAACGGGTCCATGTCCGGCGGCGGCGCCGATGTCACCGACTCCCAGCCGCCATACATCGTATCCGGTCCGAAGGACGGGACGGCCATCACCGCCGACCTGGTGTTGACGTTCAGCGAGAACATCAAGGCCGGCACCGGCAAGCTGCAATTGATCTCCGGCCCCAACGTCGTCTTCAGCGGCGACGTGGCGACCGACCCGGCCATCAAGATCGCCGGCAATACCCTCACCCTGCACCTGAGCAAGCCGCTGGCCTACGGCGCGGAATACTGGTTCAACGTCGACACCCACGCGATCAAGGACCTGGCGGGGAACGAGCCCTATTACCTGGGCACGAACACGTTCCTGAGCGCCCTCAGCCCGACGGCCGTCAACCTGACGGGCAGCGACGGCAATAACCTGCTGCACGGCAGCGACCTCGGCGATACGCTGTCCGGCGGCGTCGGCAACGATACGCTCGTCGGCCACGGCGGCAACGACCTGCTGACGGGCGGTCCCGACGATGCCTGGTACGACGACGACAGCATCAGCGGCGGCGCGGGCAACGACACGATCAAGGGCGGCGCCGGCAGCGACCAGCTCAACGGCGACGATGGCAACGACATCCTCCACGGCGGCAGCAACGCCGATACGGAGCGCGGCGGCAACGGCAACGACCAGCTTTTCGGCGATGCCGGCGACGACTACCTGGACGGCGGCGACGGCGACGACACGCTCGACGGCGGGGTCGGCAACGATATCCTGTACGACACGTCGGGCAGCAACGTGCTGCGCGGCGGCGACGGCAACGACCGGCTTTATGGCGGGGGCACCAACGGTACGAGCCTGCTGGACGGCGGCGCCGGCAACGATACCCTCAGCGGCACGGATGCGACCAACCTGACCGGCGGCGACGGCAACGACAGCCTCATCATCGACGTGAGGTCGATCACCGGATCGACGGTCACCGCCAACGGCGGCAACGGCAACGACACGTTCGACGTGCGGCTGTACGACCACACTACCGGCCACGTCGCGCTGACCGGCGGCGCCGGCACGGACACGTATGCGCCGGCACACTACGGCCTGCCGGACAGCACGGCACGGGTCGACGTCACCGATTTCAAGACGGGGGCAGGCGGCGACCTGATCGACCTGCGCTACCTGCTGCCCTACAACGGCAGCGGCAACCCGTTCGCGAACGGCGACGTGAAACTGGTGGCGGACGCGACCGGCACCGCCTTGCAGGCCCGCGTCCAGTACTACGACGGCACGACCTTCTACCAGACCATGCTGCACCTGAACGGCGTCCAGCCCGGCCAGCTCACCGGCATCAACTTCGTCGGCGGGTTCGATCCGCTCGGCTCGTCGAAAGGCATGACGCTGACGGGCACCGCCGGGCAGGACGAATTCCACGGGATGCAGGTCGACGACACCATCAGCGGCCTCGACGGCAACGATTTCCTGTACGGCGGCGGCGGCAACGACCTGCTCGACGGCGGCAAGGGTGACGATTACCTGAACGGCGAAGACGGCAACGATACCCTCGTGGGCGGCGACGGCAACGACGCCTTGAACGACTGGTACGGCAACAACACCTTCCAGGGCGGCGCCGGCAACGACACCATCAACGCCGGATCGGCCGGCCGCGACAGCGTCGACGGCGGCACCGGCAACGACACGATCACCGGCGGCGCCGGCGACACGCTCGACGGCGGCGCGGGCAACGACGCGATCACCGCGGTCGGCAGCGCCTCCGCCGATCCGTCCGTGACGCGCGGCGGCGATGGCGACGACACGCTCTACCTCCTGGGCAATACAGGCACGACGCTGACCGCCAGCGGCGATGCAGGCGCCGATACGTTCATCCCGATCGTCGGCAAGTCGGGCGGCACCGTCACGATCACGGACTTTTCCGCGGCTGGCGGCGACAAGCTGGACCTGCGCCCGCTCGTCGGTGACAACTTCAGCGGCAATCCGTTCGGCCTCGGCTACCTGAAGGCGGAACAGGCCGGCAGCGACGTCAAGCTGTACGTCGACCTCGACGGCGGCGGCAACGCGTACACCCTGTTCGCGACGCTCACCGGCACCACGCTGGCGGCCCTGCCCGCCTCCGCGTTCCTCGACGGCTACGATCCCACCGGCACCAGCAAGGGCGCCACACTGACGGGCACCGCCGACGCCGACACGCTGACCGGCGGCGCCCTCGACGATACCCTCACGGGCGGCGCCGGCAATGATTTCCTCCACGGGCGCGGCGGCAACGACCTGCTCGAAGGCGGCGACGAGACCTCGGGCGGCGGCGACTGGCTCGACGGCGGCCTCGGCAACGACGTGCTGCACGGCGGCGCCGGCAACGACAACCTGCGCGGCGAGGCCGGCGACGACACGCTGGACGGCGGCACGGGCAACGACTCGCTGATCGACATCGAGGGCGTCAACGTGCTGAACGGCGGCGCCGGCGACGACTATATCGACGACAGCTGGTATTACACGTCCGGCGATCGTGGCCACAGCACGCTCGACGGGGGCGACGGCAACGACCTCCTGCGTTCCGCCAAGGATGGCGACGTCGTGCGCGGCGGTGCCGGCGACGACAAAATCGATGTCAACGTCTACCACCCGGACCTGAGCCAGCCTTTCCACGTCACCATCGACGGCGGCGACGGCGCCGACGTCATCAGTGTCAACCGCCCCACCGCGGCCGATCACGACGTGGTGGAGATCAGTGGTGGCGCGGGCATCGACATCTTCTCCATCACCGGCGCCGCGCACGGCGATGCACCGGTCATCAAGGACTTCCAGGCCGGCGCGGGCGGCGACGTGCTGGACGTGCTCGCCATGATCGCGCCGATGCCCACGGTCAATCCGTTCGGTCCCGGCGGCCTGCTGCGTCTCGTCCAGGTCGGCACCGATACGATCGTCAAGCTGCTCGCGACGCCGACGGACACGGACGGCGCGGCCCTCGTCGTGCTGCAGAACGTGGCCATCAAGGATCTTACGTGGGACAACTTCCCGCAAGGCATCCACCCGGACGGTTCCTCCGCCGGCATGACGCTGCAGGGTACCGACGGCAAGGATATGCTCCGGGGCGGCTTCCTCGACGACACCATCCATGGCGGCGACGGCGACGACAACATCGTGGGTAACGGCGGCGCGAACGTGCTGTATGGCGATGCGGGCGACGACACCATCGACGGCGGCAGTTACGCGGGCTACGGCGGCGACACCGCCGACCATCTCTACGGTGGCAGCGGCGACGATGTCCTCACCGGCAAGGGACACGACACGCTGGAAGGCGGCGACGGCCGCGATGTCCTGAGCACTTACGGCGGCGGCAATGTCCTCGACGGCGGTGCCGGCAACGACAGGCTGAGCGCCTACAACGACGACCTCCTGCGCGGCGGCGACGGCGACGACACGCTGCAGGCCAGCGGCTTCGGCGATACCCTCGAAGGCGGCAGCGGCAACGACGCGCTGAAGGTGGAGACCGACGACAGCTACTTCTCCGGCGCCCTCGGGGGCAAGCTGACGCTGGACGGCGGCGACGGCGACGATACCTTCGACTTCTGGATGCGGTCCACCGGCACGGCCTCCGTGCACGCGCATGGCGGTGCCGGCCAGGACACCTTCGTTATCCGGACCGTGAAGGCGGCTACCGTCATCACCGTCGACGACTTCCAGGCCGGCGCCGGTGGCGACGTCGTCAACCTGGACGGGCTCAACCACACCACCGGCTCCGACAGCCAGTCGCCTTTCGGCGTCCACGGCAACATGAAAGTGGTGCAACGGGGCGCCGACGCGGTGCTGCAGGCCGACCTGGACGGCACCGGCCCGGCCGACTTCACCGACGTCCTCATCCTGGCGAACGTGGACAAGTCCGCGCTCACGGCCGCCAATTTCTGGAACGGTTTCAATCCGGACGGCAGCAACAAGGGCGTGTCCCTCACGGGCACCGACGGCGCCGACCAGCTGAACGGCGGCTACCTCGACGATACACTCGTGGGCGGCGCCGGCAACGACACGCTCACCGGCAACCTGGGCAACGACAGCGTCGACGGCGGCGATGGCGACGACGTCCTCAGCGACAACGACAGCCTGTACCAGGGCGAAGCCGTCGTGAACGGCAACGACACGCTGCACGGCGGCGCCGGCAACGACACGCTGACCAGCTGGTACGGCAACGACAGCCTGGATGGCGGCAGCGGCGACGACGAACTGCGCATCGACGGCAATTTCTACCGCGCACCCGACACCATCCGCGCGGATGGCGGCGACGGCAACGACCATGTCATCGTCAACATCTACTACGACTCCAACCTGAAGATCCAGTTGACCGGCGGCGCCGGCAGCGACCTCTTCACCATCAACGCGGCGGCCGGCGCGGACGCCATCACGATCACCGATTTCGAGGCGGGCGCCGGCGGCGACGTGCTGCAGGCCTTCGGCTACTGGGCGGGCACGACGCCCTTCTCCGGCGGCTCGTACCGGCTTGACCAGCGCGGCGCCGACACGGTGCTCGTCCACGATCCCGACGGCACCGGGCCGCGCACGTGGGAAGATGCCGTCATCCTCAAGAACGTCGACAAATCCAAGCTCGTGGCGGACAACCTCGGCGGCTGGGCGCCGGACGGTTCCACCACCGGCAAAGTCATCGACGGCACCGCGGCAGCGGACACGATCGAAGGCACGCCACTGGACGACACGATCCGCGGCGGCGACGGCGACGACCTGATCACCGGTGCCGGCGGCGACGACCAGATCGACGGCGGCCAGGGTGCCGACACGCTGGACGGCGGCCCCGGCAACGACACGGTGACCGGCGGCGACGGCGACGACCTGCTGGGCGCTATCCTGGGCGGTAACGACCTGGTGCAAGGCGGCGCCGGCAACGACCATCTCGTCGGGGGGACGGGCAACTCGACCCTCGACGGCGGCCTGGGCGACGACGTGCTGGAAGCCGCGCTCGTCGAGGCGAATGCGCATATCACGCTGCTGGGCGGCGTGGGCAACGACACCTTCCGTTTCCTGGAAAATGGTTACGTGACCGGGGTCGTCACGGCGACCGGTGGCGACGGTGTCGACCTCTTCGAAACACGCACATCGGCCCGTGCCTACACGGTCACGGATTTCAAGGCCGGCGCCGGCGGCGACCTGATCGACGTGCGGGCCGACTTCGGCACGATCAAGAATCCGTTCGCCGATGGCCACCTGGTCCTGCGCCAGGTCGGCAGCGACGCGTTCCTCGACATCGACTACGACGGCGCGGCCGGGAACGGCAAGGCTTACCAGTTGCTGAAGCTGGCAAACGTGAACGCCGGCAAACTCACGGCCGACAACTTCGTACAGCACTACGACCCGCAGGCAGGCGTGAAGCCGGCCCCGACGCCCACGCCCACCCCGACGCCAGTCCCCACGCCGGCCCCGACACCCACGCCGGTCCCGTCGCCGCCGGGCACAACTGTTACCGGCGGCGACGGCGACGACGTTCTGCACGGCGGCGCCGGCAACGACATCCTCGTCGGCGGCACGGGCCGCGACAGCGCCAGCTACGACGGCAAGGCGGCCGACTACAAGGTCACCCACGATGCGTCCGGCTGGCACGTGGCCGACCAGCGCAGCAGCGGCACCGACGGCACCGACACGCTGCAGGGCGTCGAACGCGTGACCTTCGCCGACGCCACCGTCGCGCTGGACACGGACGGCGTCGCGGGCCAGGCCTACCGCTTCTACCGCGCCGCGTTCGACCGCACGCCGGACCTGCCCGGCCTGGGCTTCTGGATCGGCGCGATGGACAAGGGCTCGTCCGTGCAGGATCTGGCGGCCGGGTTCTCGACATCGAAGGAGTTCACGACCATGTACGGCGGCGCGAGCAATGCGGACATCGTCGGCAAGCTGTACCACAACGTGCTGCACCGCACGCCCGAGCAGGCCGGCTACGACTACTGGCTGGGCGTCCTGAACGACCATAAGGCGAGTTTGTCGGACGTGCTGGCCGCGTTCAGCGACAGTGCCGAGAACAAGGATGCGGTGGCGGACCTGATCGCCGACGGCATCCTGTTCACGCCGTGGCAGGGCTAGCGGCCCTCGTGTGCCGCCAGCCACGGCACGATCGCGTCGAGCAGGCGCTGCGGCGCCTCGAGCGGGATCATGTGGCCCGTGTCCGCGATGACGGTCAGCGTGGCGCCGGGGATGGCGGCCGTCATCTCCTGCGCCTCCGCCAGGCTGCGCAACTGGTCGTCGGCCGCCGCCACGACGAGCGTCGGGCAGCGGATCTCGCCTGAGCGTTCGAGGTCGCCCGGCCGGTCCAGCAGCGACTGGCGCCGGAACACGTCGCCACCCAGGCGCATGCCCATCGCGCGCACGCGTTCGATCAACGCCTCGTTGTCACGCTGTCCCGGATGCAGCGAAGTGGCAACCGCCGTGCGGCTCAAGCCGCTGAAGGCGACGGACGGTGCCGCGTTGCCGATCGCGCCCTTGCGCTTCTGCAGCGCGGCCGTGTCGCCGCGGGTGGACGTGGCGATCAGCACGAGTGCGTGCACGCGGTCGGGCGCCTGGCGCGCGATCGCGCGCGCGACGTAGCCGCCCATCGAAAACCCCACGAGCAGGAACGACTGCGGCGCCGTTGCGAGGACGCGGCGCGCCATCGCCTCGACCGACGTGTCGTGGCGCAGGTCGGCGTGGACGACGGGGCCGAAGCGCGCCAGCGCCGGCACCATGTCGTCCCACAGGGTTTCATCGGCCATGAAGCCGGGGACAAGAAGGATAGCCATATCGCATCGTAGCGGATTTTTCGACGCCGACCTGAGTCGCCTCAAGATGGACCGGCCCGGTTCCGATTTTCATTGACTCTTGTTGCCCGGAAAACCAAGGAGTCCCATGAAACCCTTCGCCACTCTCAGCGTGCGCAACCAGCTCAGGTTCGCGTTCGCTGTCGTCATCGTGCTGTCGTTCCTCGCGACGGCCATCGCCATCTGGCGCCTGCAAGTCCTGTCGGACGACACGCAGGCCCTCACGCAGCGGCCGCTCGTGAAGGAACGGCTGATTTCCGGCTGGCTGCTGAACACGTCGGTCGCCGCCAAGCGCACCGGCGCCATCGCCCGCTCCGCCGATGCGGAGCTCGCGACCTATTACGCCGCCGAGACGCAGGACTCGACGACGCGCACCACCGCGCTGCAGAAGCAGGTCGGCGACCTGCTCGACACGCCGGAAGAACGTGCCGTGTTCGAACGGATCGGCACGGTGCGCCAGCGCTACATCGCCACGCGCGACCGCGTCATGGCCCTCAAAAAAGCGGGCAGCGACGCCGACGCCCGCAAGTTCTTCGACGACGAATTCGTGCCCGCCGTGACCGCGTATCTGGGCCAGGTCAAGGCACTGCTGGAACTGCAGCAGAAGGAGATCGACACGCGCGTGGCCACCGTGCTCGCGGCGGCGGATCGCAGCAGCCACGTCTTGACCGCGCTGTGCCTCGCCACGCTGGTCTTCAGCGTCTGCGCCGGCACGTTGTGCGCACGCGCCCTGTTCCGGCGCCTGGGCGGCGAGCCGGCGCGCGCGGCGCAGGTGGCGGCCGAGATCGCGGGTGGCAACCTGTGCGTGGCCGTGCCGGTCGCTAGCGGCGACAACGACAGCCTGATGGCCGCCCTCGAACGCATGCGGGCGAGCCTGGCGGGCATCGTCGCCGACGTGCGCACGGGCACGGGCACGATCGTCGCCGCCACCACGACGATGGCGGACGAGGCGCAGGACCTGTCGCACCGTACGGAGAGCCAGGCGCAGGCGCTGGAAGAGACGGCATCGTCGATGGAAGAACTGACGCAGGCCGTCGGCCAGAACGCGAGCCATGCCGAGGAAGCCAACCGCATGGCCGGCGACGCCGCGCGCGTGGCGCAGCAGGGCGGCGCGATGGTCGGCCAGCTGGTCGACACGATGGGTGCGATCAACGCCTCGTCCGCGCGCATCGTCGACATCATCGCCGTCATCGACGGCATCGCCTTCCAGACCAATATCCTGGCCCTGAACGCCGCCGTCGAAGCGGCGCGCGCCGGCGAGCAGGGACGCGGCTTCGCCGTCGTCGCCGCCGAAGTGCGCGCCCTCGCCCAGCGCTCCGGCGCCGCGGCGAAGGAGATCAAGGACCTGATCGACGCCTCCACGCAGCGCGTGGCCGACGGCGCGACGCTCGCGGGCCAGGCCGGCCAGACGATGCACGACATCGTCGACAGCATCGGCCGCGTCACCGGCATCATGAACGAGATCGTCGCGTCCAGCCGCGAACAGGCCAGCGGCATCGGCCAGGTCAACCAGGCCATCATGCAGATGGACGGCATGACGCAGCAGAACGCGGCCCTCGTCGAGGAATCGGCGGCCGCGACCCGGGCGATGCACGAACAGGCGCAGGCTCTGGCCGGGCTGGTGGAGCTCTTCCGCGTCCAGGCGACATCCCGGCCGGCGCCGGCACCGAAGCCCGCGCTGCCGCCGGCACGCCGCGCGCCACCTGCGCCGGCAGCCAAACCTGCAGCGCGACCGGCACGGACGGCAGCGGCCCGCAAGACGCCTGCCACCGTGGAGGCGGACTGGGAAGAGTTCTGACCGAAAGATAGGGGATGTTGCCGCAACCGGGTTTCTCAGGCAACATCGTCCCTATCCTTTATCTTTACGCTCGACGCCATGAACCTGCCTGCCCACCAACTCACCATGACGGTCCTGATGACGCCGGATACCGCGAATTTTTCCGGTAACGTGCACGGTGGGAACATCCTGAAACTGCTCGACCAGGTGGCCTATGCCTGCGCCAGCCGTTATGCCGGCACCTATGTCGTGACGATGAGCGTCGACCAGGTGACGTTCCGCCAGCCCATCCACGTCGGAGAGCTGGTGACGTTCCTGGCCGCCGTGAACTACACGGGCCGCACGTCGATGGAAATCGGCATCAAGGTCGTGGCCGAGAACATCCGCACCCAACAGGTGCGCCACGTGAACAGCTGCTTCTTCACGATGGTGGCCGTGGGCGACGACAAGCAGCCCGTCCCCGTGCCGCCGCTGCGCCCGTTCGGGCCGGACGAACTGCGCCGCCATGAGGAAGCGAAGGCCCGCAAGGAGCTGCGCCTGGCCCTCGACCGCCAGCATGAAGAACGCGCCGCAGTGCGCTCTTGAACAAAAATTAGGGGTTTTGCGCAACCCGTGCTATACTGCGCCGCCTTGGCCTGGTAGCTCAGTTGGTAGAGCAGAGGATTGAAAATCCTTGTGTCGGTGGTTCGATTCCGCCCCGGGCCACCAAGAATACCCCTTACGCAACGCCCACTCATGCAAGTGGGCGTTTTCGTTTCCGTAGTCCTTGTGTCCGGTCCATTTCCGGACCTTCATTCCTCGATCAGAACGAACGCACACCGACAATGCGCTGAAGTGGCATTGTTGTACTGGCCAAGAATTCCTAACGGACGCAGTCGTTATGCCCGCTGCGGTAGGCTTGCAGCATACGCACGCCAGTGCGATGGGAGGATCGATCATGCATTACATTCGTTGCGGCACCGGCAAGCCTCTGCTACTGATTCATGGCCTTGGCGGCCATTGGCAGAGTTGGAATCCAATTCTGGCTGATCTCGCGACGAGGCGCGAAGTCATCGCGGTAGACCTCCCCGGCTTTGGCCAGACGCCGAGGCTGGCCGGCGAAACCTCGATCCGCACCCTCGCGGATGAGACCACCGCCTTCCTCCATGCCCATGGCTTGAGCGGCATCGATGCAGTCGGCAGCTCAATGGGGGCGCGACTGGTGCTGGAGTTGGCGCGACGCGGCGGGATCGTCAGCGGCGTGGTAGCGCTCAATCCAGGCGGTTTCTGGCAAGGATGGGAGCGTCACGCGTTCTTCAGCTCGATCTACCTGTCGATCCGGCTCCTGCGGCTGCTGCGCCCGGTATTACCGGCGGTCTGCACCAACCCACTTGGTCGCGCCTTGTTGCTGGCACAATTTTCTGCTCGGCCGACAAAGTTGGCGCCAGACACCGTGAGCGATGAGTTGTGCAGCTATGTGGCCTCTCCGGCTTTTGATGAACTGCTGGCCCAGCTTGCCTATGGTGAAGAACAACGTGGAGCTCCACCCAACAGCATCGCCCATCCGCTCGTCATTGGCTGGGGACGGCGTGACCGGGTCTGCTTTCCGCGCCAAGCCAGGCGCGCGCTGGCCTTGTTTCCTGATGCTCGACTGCACTGGTTCGATCGCTGTGGCCATTTTCCGCACTGGGATGCTCCTGCGGAGACTGCACAGCTGATTCTGAGCGCCCTTGCCGGTGCGAGCGCCAATGCCGCAGTCGGGATCTCGCACGAGGGTCATGGGGACCGTCCTGAACAATCCTCAAGCCTGCAGCTGCCACACTCCACCGGCTTGGCCTGGTAGCCATTCGATCAGCGCCGCGGCGTCAACGTGCTTGTATCCGTGGTTTGATTTCACCCCGCTCCGCCAGTAACATGGTCAACATAACGCCCACTCATGCAAGTGCGCCTTGTTGTTTCCAGCTTTGAACATCCGGACGCCCGGCCGATTTCCGGTACCGGGCAGTGTGCATGATGACGATTCAATCAGCGTTGGCGCTGTCCGGTTATTTGCCAGGCTTGAGGATCACCTTGGTCCAGCCTTTGGCGCGCTTGTCGAAGTTCTCATAACCCTTAGGTGCTTCGTCGAGCGACAGTTCGTGCGAGATGATGGCCGACGGCTTGACCTTGCCCGCATGGATCAATTTCGCCAGATGACGGTTGTAGTGCTTGACGTTGGCCTGGCCGGTGCCGATACGCTGGCCCTTGAACCAGAAATTGCCGAAGTCAAAGGCCAGCTTGCCCTCTTTCGCCAAGGCGTCATGCGCCCCAGGATCCTGCGGCAGGAACACACCGACGACCCCGATGCCGCCAGTCGCCTTCACGGTCTGTACGAGGTTGTTCATGGTCAGGTTAGGGACTTCTTTGCCGTGCTTGTCGCAGCACTGGTAACCGACGCACTCGCAACCGCAGTCCGCGCCTTTGCCATCGGTCATATCGAGAATTTTTTGCACGCCGGCGCTTTCCGTATCGTCGATTGCGACAGCGCCGAGCTTCTCTGCCAACGCGAGCCGATCCTTGTGCGTGTCGACCACGAATACCTGGCTAGCGCCCTTGACGAAGGCCGACATGGTGGCCATTAGGCCGACCGGTCCGGCACCGTAAATTACAACGGAGTCACCTGGCTTTACCCCGGCAAGCTCGGTCGCGTGGTAGCCGGTTGGAAAGATGTCCGACAGCATGACATAGTCATTTTCCTTCTCTTTTGCATCTTCCGGCAAAACCAAGCAATTGTAGTCGCCATACGGGACGCGCAGCAATTCAGCCTGGCCGCCGCTGTACGGGCCCATGCCGGCGAAGCCATACGCTGCGCCGGCGGTGCCGGGATTTGTGGTGAGGCAGAAGCCGGAGAGGCCGCGTTCGCAGTTTTCGCAAAACCCGCAACCGATGTTGAATGGCAGGCAGACCATATCTCCTACCTTTACGCGATCAACCGCGCTGCCGACTTCGATAACTTCACCGAGGTTTTCGTGACCCAGAATGCGTCCCGCTTCCATGCTGGTACGGCCTTCGTACATGTGGAGATCGGAACCGCAGATATTTGTGGTAGTGACACGCACAAGTACGTCCGTCGATTTCTCGATTTTCGCGTCAGGCATCTCCTTGACTTGAACGTCGCAAGGACCGTTATAAACGAGCGCTTTCATGTGTTTCCTTTCTTGAGGAATGATCTGAAAAGCTCCCTTCTGCGCTTTGGCACCACAGAGGGAGCGCTCTAGTCTGCGCCGACCTCCAAAGCGTCACTGTTGGCCATCTAACATATGCTGGCGGTCGCTTCGGCCCATCGGACACAGACTTGAAAATCCTTGTGTCGGTGGTTCGATTCCGCCCCGGGCCACCAAGAACATCGTTCACGCAACGCCCACTCATGCAAGTGGGCGTTGTCGTTTCTGGAATTCGTAGTCCTTGGGTCCGGTCTATTTCCGGTACCCTTACGCGTCAGGGATGAGTGAGTCCCGGACTGCAACCTTCCTGCTTTACATTGCAGCACAGGCGAAGGTTTCGCCCTGCGCTTGCGTACCCGAGGCCTTCAGCAGCCTCGTTACAACATCCTGCAAGCCGCCCTGCCCGCCCTATCGTGCGCGCTGCATTGCAGCCTCGCCAAGAAAGGCGTGGAACGACGCGGCCGCCTGCGTCGGCTGCTCCAGCGCCGGCAAATGACCGCATTGCGACAGCAGTTCAAAGCGCGCGCGCGGGATTGCTTGCGCAAGCTGCTGTCCGCACGTCGGCGGGGCAATCGGATCTTCGTCACCCGACAGGATCAGCGCAGGCATGCGCAGCTCGTTCAGCCTGGACCAGATATCGTCCCGGCTGGCCAGCGCACGCGCCTGCGCCGCGCCAGCCGCCGCGCCGACGCGGTGTGCCATGGCTTTGAAGGCGGCCCTCGCTGCGTGATCAGCCGGGCGCACGACGATTCCCGCCAAAAACTCGATGATCACCTCTGGCGTCGCTTCGAGTCCGGCGGCAAGATCGGGCCCACCGGCGGCCGGGACGCCGGCGTTGCAGCCCATGAGCCAGAGTGCAGAAACACGCTCCGGTGCGGCGAGGGCAATTGCAAGTGCCAGATTGGCGCCGTATGAGGTGCCGACCAGCGCAAAGGTGCGCGGCGCGCGCGCAAGAATATCGGCGACGCTATCGGACAGGCGTGCTTGCGGCGACATCAGGATTTGCGGTTCGACGGCATCGCCGAGCGCGGCGATGACATCCTGGTACATCATTTCGTCGCACAGCAAGGCGGGCAGGAAGACAGTGGGTAGGTGTGGTGACATAGGTGGTTCCGTTAAATGGAAGAAGTGGTGTCGGCGATCAACAGCTGCGCCTGGTTCAGGATTGTCAGTAGCTCCGGCGCTGGCAGGCCAGCCTTGCGCAGCGTGATGGTGCCGATCACCAGCGCCAACAAGGCGGCGGCGCGTATTTGCGCCAGATCCGGGGCGAATCCGGCCCGCTCGAGCAGGCCGGCGACCAGCTTGCCGGTGCGGGCAACGTGACGCTGACCAAAGGCCGCGAGGGCCGCATCGTGTGGTGCAAGTTCCGTTACGGAATTGACAAAGAAACAGCCATGACGGCCGGCGTCAACGGCGGCAATTGCCGCCAGTACGGCGTGGACGGCCTCGAGGGCGGGCATGGACGCCGCAATGACCTCAAGCCTCGCAAATAGCTCATCGGCGTAGAGTTGGACAGCGGCTATCATCACGGCGTGCTTGGAACCGAAGCAGGCATAAAAACTCGACCGGCTCAAGTGCATGGCAGCAGTCAGATCATCAAGCGAGGTTGCCTGATACCCTTTTTCCCAAAACACCTCCAATGCATCCCTGAGTGCGTCGGCAGGCACGAACTGGCGTGGCCGCCCCACCATGGGGGAAGTCGGTTGCGTGTAATTATGTGTGGAGCGGCGTGCAGGTCTGGACATAGCTATAATTATAGATCGATCAGTTCAAAATAGATGTCTGACCTTAAAGGAAATCATCCATGACTACCCCATCCACTTTCGAGCTGTATGCTTACTGGCGTACGTCGGCCACTTACCGGGTGCGCGTCGCTCTCAATCTAAAGGGGCTGACGGCGAACGAACGCATCGTCAATATCGATGCCGGGGAGCAGCACGATGAAAAATTTTTGAAGATCAATCCACTTGGTGCGATCCCAGCCTTGGTGGAGGTCGGCCATGCGCCGTTGACACAGTCGCTGGCGATCCTGGAATTTCTGGACGAATACCAGCCAGCGCCCCCATTGCTGCCGCAGGACCTGCATGGGCGCGCCCGAGTCCGCTCCATCGCCGCAATGCTCGCTGCCGATACGCATCCGCTGATCACGGGGCGCGTCAAAAAATACTTGACTGCCGCTACTGGAATGAACGACACCGCTTGGCGTGCATGGCAGATCCAGTGGTTCGGAACCGGTTTGGCTGCGCTCGAGCAACGTCTTGCCGCCGAGCCGCAGACAGGCGTATTTTGTCATGGCGACACGCCGACGATGGCCGACATTTGTCTGGCGAGTATTGTGGAAATGGTAAGAATTTTTATGATTACGATTCCGAATACCCCGACGATCGACCGGATCATGGCAGCGTGCGACGTCCATCCGGCGTTCATCAAAGCCAAGCCGAGTCGTCAGGCAGGTGCTCCAGCCTGAACAGGCGCGCCAGCAGCGGCTCCACCCCACAAGAATAGTCTCTGACTCTAAGGAGGATTTTCCATGACTGAACGGCTCAAACTGTATACGTCACCCTCGGCGTTTCCCAATCCCCAGCGCCTTCGCTTGTTCCTGCATGAGAAAGGAATCGCGGAGCAATTTGAGGAAACAATCTACGATATGACTCCTGGAGGGGACCAACGCAAGTGGCCACACCTGAAGATGAACCCGTGGGGCGAAACACCAACTTTGATGTTATCCGATGGGCACTATTTATCGGAAGTAGTCGCTATCGCACGTTACCTCGACCAGCTGCACGGCGGTAGAAAGATCATGGGGCAGTCGCCCCTCGAGCAGGGGGTAGATGCAATGTGGGAAAACAGGATCTTTACGCATATCCTGTACCGTATTGTGACCATGTTTCACGTCATGCACGAAGGGTTGGGACCGAAACTGGAGCTAACGCAAAACCGCCAGTGGGGCGAACACTGCCGCAAGGAGGCATTGGCACACGCCGCCTTGGTAGATCGCCATTTATCGGACGGACGTTCATGGATGCTGGGTGGCGATGAACCGACATTTGCCGATATCACACTATGTACGGCGATTGCATTTTCCAAATTTCCAGTAAATGCCACGCCTCTTGATGAGCGGTTCGAACATCTTGACGCGTTATGGCAGCGATGGAAGACGCGTCCCAGCTTTCAACGGGCATATGCCGACGGAAATAGTGGCCTCGTTGAGCTGGCGAATCTGCATAAACTTTAAGTCGACGGTATTTCATCGCCAATCCGGCATTGGGAGGTTCAGATGCTGGATCTCGAGTAAGTACTCATCCAGAAACACGCGAGTTTTTGGCTGTCAAGACCGGCGTGCTGCCGCGTTGGTCCCAACCGTTTGCGGTGCTTTGCACAGGCAGCAGCCACGCCTTTTTAAAGGAATCATACATGACCGGCATCCCGATTTTGTTCACGGAGACCAGCATAGGCAAGCTGGCATTGAAGAACCGCCTCGCGGTCGCGCCGATGACGCGCGTTAGCGCTTCATCGGAGGGCTTGGCGACTGACGACATGATCCGCTATTACACGCGCTTTGCGCGCGGCGGTTACGGTCTTTTGATTACTGAGGGAGTGTACCCGGACGTACGGCATAGCCAGGGTTATCTATACCAACCCGGCATTGCGAATGATGCCCAGGCACACGCGTGGCGCAAGGTGATCGAAAGCGTGCATGCGGAAGGCGCGAAAATTTTTGTCCAACTGATGCATGCCGGGGCACTGAGCCAAGGCAGTCACTGGAGCACGGAAACGATCGGTCCATCTGCCGTGCAACCGGTCGGGGAGCAGATGAGCTTCTATCGCGGTGAGGGACGCTATCCAGTTCCGCGGGAGATCACGCCCGGTGAGATTACGCAACTCATACAAGACTTCGCAGATGCTGCGGCCCGTGCCAAGGCCATCGGTTTCGATGGCGTCGAAATCCATGGCGCCAACGGCTATATTCTTGACCAGTTCCTTACTGACTACAGCAACCAGCGCGCGGACCGCTATGGCGGCGCTACTGAAAACCGCGTGCGGCTCCTGGTGGAGGTCAGTGAGGCGGTACGGCAAGCCGTCGGACCGCAGTTCCCGGTTGGTATCCGTATTTCGCAGGGCAAAGTCAATGATTTCGTGCACAAATGGACTCACGGAGAAGGCGATGCGAAGGTAATTTTTGGAAATTTGGGCAAAGCCGGTCTCGACTATATCCACGTCACCGAGTACGATGCGAACCAACCCGCCTTTGGCAGCGGGCCTGCACTGGTCGAACTGGCCAAACGCTATACAGGCCTGCCGATCATTGCGAATGGCCAGCTCGAGGAACCAGCCAAAGCCGCCGCACTGCTTGCCACCGGCACGAGCGACGTCATTGCGCTTGGCAAAGGCGCGCTCGCAAATCCGAATTGGCCACAAAAGGTCATGCGAAACGAGCCGCTCACCGAATTCGATTACGATTTGTTGACGCCGTTAGCTCACATCAAACCGAGCGAAATCTGAGCGAACCACAGGCGAAATACGAGCGGTTTCAAGCGCTGAATTGCCACGCTGCCGGACAGATGTTTCGAGCACTCGAACAACTTCCGGCAGCAATGGCAGGCGCTCCCCAGCTTTTGCCTATGCTGACGGTAACAGCCGATTGCAAGAGAAAGACGGCGATACGTCAATCTTGACTGAGCCGTAGGATATCAAGCTCGGCTGTAATGCCGAAGCCGCATTCTGAACGAGGCCCATACCCACGGTGCCGTAACCGTCAAGCCTTCCAGCACCCGGACCTCCAAGCTTCTTTGACACAATTAATTGCAGTGACACTATTCCATTCGCAAGCGCGGCAAAATATTTTCGTAAGGAAAAGCGCCGACCTGTCCGCTGCTACTTGTTCGCCAGCGACGCTTTGATGATCACATCGGCCACTTTTTCTGGATGGGACAGCATTGGTACGTGGCTGCTCGGCAGTGTTGTTACGTCAGCCTTGATTTTTTTGGCAAAATCACGCTGTTCCTCCGGCTGGATCATACGGTCATGGTCGGCAACGACATAATAGCTCGGCTTGTTTTTCCAAGCTGCGTTCGTCACCTTGTCGGCGAATGCCTTTCCTGAAATCGGACCTTGCGTGACAGCCATGACACGTGTTTCGGAAGCCGGCAGGTCTTGCGCGAATTCAGTGCGGACAGTGTCGGGCGTCAAGTAAAGAAAACCCGCAGTGTCGGTCTTTACTGCCTTCTGCCAAGGCAAGGAAGGATACGACTTACCCAGGTCGGACGATGATTGGCCCGGATCCGGCGCCAGCGCCGCCACGTAAACCAGGGCCTTGACCTTGTCGTTATTGCCGGCTTCGGTAATCACCGTGCCGCCCCAGGAATGGCCAACCAATACGACTTTTCCAGAAGCGAGATCGAGTGCACGCTTGGTCGCGGCAACGTCGTCTGCAAGCGACGTCAACGGGTTTTGGACAACGATGACATGCATGCCCTTGGCCTGCAGTAGCGAGACGACCCGCGCCCAGCTCGAGCCATCGGCGAACGCGCCGTGAACCAGGACGGCAGTCACCTCTTCCTTGTTCGCTGCCTCGGCTGCCGGCAGATGCAGCATGCATCCGGCGGCGAGCAGCGCGGATGCAGTGGCAAGCAAGCGGAAGCTCATAAACGTCTCCTGAATAAGCAAATCGATCGATCAGTTTGCAACACATAAGGCCGAATCATTCTAAAGCCGTATTTGACGAAATAGCGCACGGTTCGGTTAAACAGAAGCGGCAGGCAACGACCTGCAACGGTTCTTGGCTGCTGCGACTCCACCCTCAAGGCTGTAGCCTGCGCCAGCGAACCACCGGGGCAACCTGTACCGTTCTGCTGCCGAGCACAGGCTGGCGCTGTCGCGACAAGTCCATACCAAGAAGATGTCCTTGCCAAGCCCGTGGAGGCTGACTTCGACTTATCACGCGAAAGACACAAATTAAATGTCGAATATGACGATTTAGTTTGCTATGCTTTCTTGCAATCCCAAATCCAGACACAGGAGGAAGTTCCATGAGCAACAACGCACAACTGGAAAATGCCGAGGCAGAATATGCAAGCAAGTGCCCGGTTTTACACGGCGGAAAACCCCGACAGACGCGCACCAATGCCCATTGGTGGCCCGACCAGTTGAATCTCAGTATGCTGCACCAGCATGCCAAGCTGGGCGATCCCATGCTCGAGAACTTCAATTACAAACAAGAGTTCCAGCAACTCGACCTGGACGCCGTCATCGCTGACCTGCATGCCCTGATGACCGACTCGCAGGATTGGTGGCCAGCCGATTACGGCCATTACGGTCCCTTCTTCATTCGCATGGCCTGGCACTCGGCGGGTACCTACCGCATTTTCGACGGTCGCGGTGGCGCTCGTTCAGGTGAACAAAGGTTTGCTCCGCTCAACAGCTGGCCCGACAACGGAAATCTGGACAAGGCTCGCAGGCTGCTCTGGCCCATCAAGCAAAAATATGGCAAGCAGCTTTCCTGGGCCGACCTTATGATCCTGGCCGGAAATGTCGCACTTGAGTCGATGGGGTTCAAGACCTTGGGTTTCGGTGGCGGGCGCAACGATATCTGGGAGCCGCTTCCAATCGATTGGGGCCCAGAGTCGACCTGGCTTGGCGACGAACGCTATAGCGGCGAGCGAGAGCTCGCCAAGCCGTTGGCGGCAGTGCAAATGGGCCTGATCTACGTAAACCCCGAAGGTCCGAACGGCGAACCGGATCCAGTGCGCTCCGCGCGCGACATCCGCGATACCTTCGGCCGCATGGCAATGGACGACGTCGAGACGGTTGCCCTGGTCGCAGGCGGCCACACGTTCGGCAAGTGCCATGGTGCAGGTCCGGCCCACCATCTGAGCCACGCCCCGGAAGGCGCGAACATCGAGGAACTTGGCCTGGGCTGGAAGAATGCCTACGAGAGCGGCACCGGCGCACACGCCATCACCAGTGGACTCGAAGGTGCTTGGACGGCCACGCCAATCACATGGGACATGAGTTACCTGGAGACCCTGTTCGGCTTCGAGTGGGAACTGACCACGAGCCCGGCAGGTGCGCACCAGTGGAAACCGAAAGGCGATGCGGGCCGCAACGTTCCTGACGCACACATACCCGGCACTTTCCATCAGCCGATGATGACGACGGCCGACCTGGCGCTGCGCTTCGATTCCGCGTACGAGAAGATCGCGCGCCGGTTCCTGGACAATCCCGAGGAATTTGCGGATGCCTTCGCCCGTGCCTGGTTCAAGCTGACGCACCGCGACATGGGTCCGAAGGGGCGCTATCTGGGTCCGTTGGTACCGCAGGAAGACATGATCTGGCAGGATCCGGTCCCGGCGCTGGACCACCCGTTGATCGACGACGCCGACATCGCATCGCTGAAGGAACAGCTGCTGCAGTCCGGCCTGTCGATCCCGCAACTGGTGAAGACCGCCTGGGCGTCGGCCTCGACCTTCCGCGGTAGTGACCTGCGCGGCGGCGCTAATGGCGCACGCATTCGCCTGGCACCGCAAAAGGATTGGGAAGCGAACGACCCAGCCGAACTGGCCCAGGTGTTGCAACAACTGGAAGCGATCCAGCAGACGTTCAACACCACGGTCGCGAATGGCAAACGGGTCTCGCTGGCGGACCTGATCGTATTGGGCGGGTGCGCCGCGGTGGAAGCTGCCGCGAAACAGGCTGGACATGACGTGCGCGTGCCCTTCCGTCCCGGCCGCATGGATGCTGCGCTCGATCAGACCGACGTCAACTCCTTCGAAGTGCTGGAACCGGCTGTGGATGGCTTCCGCAACTATATCCACGCCGGTGCCGCCGGCAACGTGGCCAACGCCATGATCGACAAGGCCAATCTCCTGATGCTGACGGCACCCGAGATGACGGCCCTGGTGGGTGGCATGCGTGCACTCGGCGCTACCAGCGGCAATGTGCAGCACGGTGTGTTCACCACGCGGGCCGGCAAGCTCACGCCCGACTTCTTCATCAATCTGTTGGACATGCGTATTGCCTGGAGGCCGGTGGATGGTAGCCAGCATCTGTTCGAAGGAACCGAGCGCCAGACGGGCGAGCGCCGCTGGACGGCGACCCTGGCCGATCTGATCTTCGGCAGCAATGCACAGTTGCGGGCACTCTCCGAGGTCTATGCCGCGCGGGATGGCGAGGCCCATTTCGTCCAGGACTTCGTGAAGGCCTGGACAAAAGTCATGGAACTGGACCGTTTCGACCTGCGCTGAGCGCTGGTCGTCCCTGGTTCAGGCAACAAGTAGTGTGGTGCCGAACACGGCACCACGATTGAAAATCCTTGTGTCGGTGGTTCGATTCCGCCCCGGGCCGCCAAGATTTCCAGCAACGCCAACCCCTGCGGTTGGCGTTTTGCATTCCACCTTCCCTACGCACGCTGCCATGACGACCTTGCCCCCCTGCCCCACCTGCGGTTCCACGCTGACCTACGAAGACGGGATGGGTAACTACGTCTGCCCGGAGTGTGCGCACGAATGGCCCGTCCAGGCCGCAGCAGCGGCGGAAGAGTCGGCCCGCGTGTGGCGCGACGCGGCCGGCAACGTGCTGCAGGACGGCGACACCGTCACCGTCATCAAGGACCTGAAACTGAAGGGCGGCGGCGGCGTCGTCAAGCAGGGCACCAAGGTCAAGAACATCCGCCTCGTCGACGGCGACCACGACATCGACTGCAAGATCGACGGCTTCGGCGCGATGAGCCTGAAGTCGGAATTCGTCCGCAAGAGCTGATTACCTGCGCGCCGGCTGGCTGGCGAAGAAGCGCCAGATCGTCGCGCTCGCGTCCAGCGCCGTCGATGCGGCTTCCTTCCTCGCCCTCACCCGGTCCGCACCCGGCCACGAATGGCCGCCGGTGTCCGTGACGCATAGCTGGACCTGGGCACCGTCCGCACAACTTCGATAGGCGTCGCAATACGCTCCCGGCACCTGCAGCACGCGCTGCGGGGCGCCGCTGCACTGGTCGCGCTGCACCCAGCGCGCCACGGTCCGCGGCACCGACACGAACTCCATCACGCTGTGCCGGTCGCGGAATGCGCCGGGGCCCGCGCCGCCATCGAACAGCACGTGGTCGTCGTCGCGCGCATGGATGTGGAGCACGGAGACGGGACGCACCGGATTGCACTGCGTCGTCGCGTCGGGGCCGGCGACCGAGGCAACGGCCCGGAACACGTCCGCCGCGTCGCACGCGAGCCGGTGGACGAGCATGCCGCCGTTGCTCATGCCGGTGGCGAACACGCGGCCGGCATCGACGGCGTAGCGTGCCCCGATGGCACCGACGACGGCGCGCGCGAAGCCGACGTCGTCACTGTTCCCGTCGCGCGCGTAGCCGCAGCACGCGCCCGCATTCCAGGTCGCCAGGCGGCCGCCAGGCAGCCGGCTGGCGCCGTTCGGGAAGGCGACGATGAATCCGCCCTGGTCGGCCTGGCGCTGCAGGCCGTACCGGCTGTCGTCCGCCATGAAGCCGGCACTGCCGCCCCCGCCGTGGAACGCCAGCACCAGCGGCACCGGGCGGGCGGGATCGTACCCGGCGGGCACGTGGACCAGGACCTTGCGGCCTTGCACCTGGATCTGCTGCGCCTGCGCGGCGGCCGGCGCGAGCAGCGCGGACGCGATCAGGCAGCACGGGACGATGCGATAGCTCGGCTTCACGGCGATTCCCTCCTGCGATATCCGATTCGGTATGGCCCGCGCACAATCCGTCATTGGACGCCCGTGCGGGTTCAGCCTAGCATCATGCCACCAGTCCGATCCACGAGAACAAAATGAAGAGACACCTCGCCGCCCTCCTCCTCGCGGCCTGCGCGCCGCTGCACGCCGCCGAATCCACCACGCCGCAACCGGTCAGGCTGGCCGTCGACGCCACGCAGGTCAAGGGCCCCATGACGCCCATCTGGGCCTGGTTCGGCTACGACGAACCGAATTACACGACGGCGCCCAACGGCAAACAACTGCTGAGCGATATCGCCGCGCTGAGCCCCGTCCCCGTGTACGTCCGCGCGCACAACCTCATGACGTCGGGCGACGGCAGCCATGCGCTCAAATGGGGCTCGACGAACATGTACAGCGAGGACAAGGACGGCAAGCCGGTCTACGACTGGACCATCATCGACCGCATCTTCGACACGTACATCGAACGCGGCATGAAGCCGCTGGCGCAGATCGGCTTCATGCCGGAAGCGCTGTCGCAGCGCCCGCAACCCTACCGCCATCACTGGAAGCCGGGCACGCCCTACCAGGAGATCATGACCGGCTGGGCCACGCCGCCGAACGACTACGCGAAGTGGTCCGAACTCGTCTACCAGTGGGTGAAGCACAGCGTGGCGCGCTACGGCCGGAAGGAAGTCGAGAGCTGGTACTGGGAAGTGTGGAACGAGCCGGACGGCTTCTACCTGATCGCGCCGGACACGAAACGCGAGTACTTCAAGATGTACGACTACGCGGCCGACGCCGTGAAACGCGCGCTGCCGACGGCGCGCATCGGCGGGCCGCACACGGCCGTCGCGGGCCGCTTCATGGACGACTTCCTGCAGCACTGCCTGCACGAGACCAACTACGCGACCGGCAAGACCAGCACGCCGCTGGACTTCGTCGCCTTCCACGCGAAAGGCGCGCCGAAGGTCGTGAACGGCATCGTGCGCATGGGCATGGACTCGCACTTCCGCCACCTCGACGAAGGCTTCGCGCTCGTCGAGAAATACCCGGAACTGAAGAACGTCCCCGTCATCATCGGCGAATCCGACCCGGAAGGCTGCGCCGCCTGCGGCATGCAGACCAACCCGGAAAACGCCTACCGCAACGGCACGCTGTACGCCAGCTACACGGCGGCGTCGATCGCGCGCGAGTACGACCTGGCCGCGCGGCGCGGCGTGAACCTGATCGGCGCGGTGAACTGGTCGTTCGAGTTCGAAGACCAGCCGTGGTTCGCGGGCTTCCGCGACCTGGCGACCAATGGCGTCAACAAGCCGGTGCTGAACGTGTTCCGCATGCTCGGCAAGATGCGCGGCGAGCGCGTGGCGGTGACGGGCGACCGCGCCTACGACGCGGCCGGCATCCAGGCAGCCGGCGTGCGCGGCCCACGCACCGACATCGATGCGCTGGCGGCGAAGGATGCGCACAGCGTCACCGTCCTGGTCTGGAATTACCACGACGACGACATCATCGACGCCGGCTCGCCGGTCGAACTGCGCATCGCCGGCATTCCCGCCAAGCGGGTGCAGATGCGCCACTACCGCATCGACCAGGAGCACGGCAATTCATACGCCGCGTGGAAGCGCATGGGTTCGCCCGCGCAGCCGACACCGGCGCAGGTGGCCGAGCTGCGCAAGGCGAGCGAACTGGCGGAACTCGGTCCCGCGACGACGCTGCAGACGAAGGACGGTACGGCGACCATCAGGATGCAGTTGCCGCGGCAGGCGGTGTCGCTGGTGACGCTGACCTACTGACGTAGCGACGGACGCTGCCTGCGGGTGGCGTTCCCTATCCGACCTTCTTCAGCGCGCTGCCCTTGTGCGCGGCCTCCGCCCCCGTCTTGTCGCTGACGACGAGGTATTCCGGATGCTCGGGCGACGCGGCCACGGCGTGCTGCTTGATCGCCGTGTGCGCGGTCAATTTCTTTTTGACCGTGCCGCGCACGGTTCCCTGCGACGAGTGCCACTCGACCTTGTCGCCCGGCTTGAATTCGTCCGTCATGAATGCGCTCCTCCGTGATGTCGACGCGCCATTTCAGCACAACCGTCGTGCCTGCCCCGCACGTTAGGACATGCGCCGCAGGCGTTCGTGCTGTCGTTCGTGCTGCTCTGGCACTGACGTCATACGCTCGTAACGTGCCCGTGCGTATGATGAGGCAACGGAAACCGGCCACGACGCACATGTACAAATCCAGGAAACGCCTGCTGATCCTCGACGCGGACGGCACCACCATCGACGCCTTTTCCGCCATCGAAGCGGCCTTTTCGCGGCACGGGCTGGACATCGGCGACGAAGCCCGGTTCCAGAAGCGCCATAACCTGTTCAAGTATCTCGGCGGGCTCAAGGAATTCCCGTCGATCATCAAGAAAAACCTGCGCAAGAACAGCCGGGCCAGGCTCGTCGACAGCCTCACGGAAATCTACCGCCAGGAAGCGGTGATGTACGAAGGCATTCCCGACCTCGTGCGGGAACTGGTCGCCGCGCCGGACGTCGTCGTCGGCATGGTCACGCGCAACATCACGAACGAACCGCTGGAGACGCTGCGCCAGCTGTTCCAGCGCCACGACATCGACATCAACGCGCTCGACTTCCTCGTCCACGTCCCGCTGTCGGAAAAGAAGACGAGCCAGTTCCGCGCCATCCGCGAAGAGTTCGGCATCAATCCCGCCCGCGCCTATGTGTGCGGCGACGAGCACAAGGATTTCGCCGCCGCGGTCGGCACGGGCATGCATCCGTTCATGGTGTCGTACGGTTTCGAGGACTACGACCGGCTGACGGAAAAATTCGAGATTCCCCACGAACTGATCGCGCGCACGTCCGGCGAACTGTGCCAGCGCGTCCGCCATGCGCTCGACCTGGGCAAGGGCCGTGGCGGACCCGTCAGTACGCGTACCAGAACAGCAGCGCGCTGACGACGCCGAACATCCAGTAATCGACGGGCGCGCCGGCGAACCAGCGCTTGTGCCACGGCACCAGTTCGCGTTTAAAACGGCGCCATCCGAAAGCCGGGTTGACGACGAACCACAGCCAGTCCTCGACGATCCAGAACAGCATCACGGCACCGAGCGCGCGCGCTTCCAGTTGCGGCGACCAGACGCCGATGAAGGCCAGCGGGAAGTGAAAAATGACGCCGATGAAGGAAAACATCCAGGCGTGGTACCCCGTCAGCGCGCGGCCGCCCCAGAAGATGTCGAGCAGCGGATGCTCTTCGATGCGCCACGTGGGCAGGTTCGCGGCCCAGCCGGCGTCGCCTTCGATCTCGACTTCGACGCGGGCAAAAAAGTAAGCGGCAACGACGACGGCGGCCACGGTCGCGACGAACTGGCCGGCATGGGAAAGTTCAAACACAGGCATCGATGGGTTCGGTCTGCTTCAGGATGGCGGCCAGCACGGCGGCCGCGGCATGGGGACGGCCCAGCGCGAGGGCGCGGGCACGCATGGTGTCGAGTTCGGCCGGATGGGCCATCAGGTAGCGCACGCGGTATTCCAGCGATGGCGCATCGAACGCTTTCATCGCGGCGCCATACTCGAGCAGGAAATTGGCGTTTCTCTCTTCCTGGCCGGGGATGGACGCGTTCACGATCATGGGCAGGCCCAGGGCGAGACACTCCGCCGTCGTCGCGCCGCCCGGCTTCGTGATCGCCACGTCGGCACAGGCCATCAGGCGCTCGACCTTGTCCGTGAAACCCTGCGGCACGAGCCGGCCCGGATGCGCGGCCGCCAGCTGCCGCAGCGCCGCCAGTTCGGCCGCGTTGCGGCCCGCTAGGGCGATCAACTGAAAATTGCCGGGAATCGCCAGCAGGCGCTGCGCCAGCATGGAGAGGCCACCCAGTCCCGCGCCGCCGCCCATCAACAGGAACGTCATGCGGCCGGGATCGATGCCGAGCTCGCGGGCACACGCGGCGCGGTCGGGCCGGCACGTAAACGCCGGCATGACCGGGATGCCGGTGACGTGGATACCCTCGCGCGCGATGCCGTGTTTTTCCATCAGGAACGCGACTTCGTCATTGCCCGCGAAATAGCCGGCCATGTGGCGATGCACCCACATGCGGTGCAGGTCGAAGTCGGTCACCTGCACCCATACCGGGCACGGCAAGAGACCGGCGGCGACCTCGCGCGACAGGATCTCGGCCGGCAGGAAATGCGTGCACACGATGGCATCCGGGCGCAGCTCGGCGATTTTACGCAGCAGCGGCGCGCAGTCGCGGCGTTCGATGCGCCGCCGCAGCCGGTGCGCCCAGCCGTCCGGCGCGGCGGTGTTGGTGTAGTGATAGACCCAGCTCCATACGGCCGGCGCGCGTTGCACGAGTGTGATGTAGAGGTCGGCGTAGACCTGGCGCAGGCGCGGCGTCGCGTAGGCGGTCGCGTCCAGGTGGATCACCTCGGCGATGCCGGGCATGGCGGATGCGCCGGCACGGATCGCCTCGGCCGCGCGCGTATGGCCGGCGCCGGCCGGCACGCTCAGCACGAGGATGCGCTTGCCTGCCCTGCCTTCGTTCTCCATCCAACGCCCACCCATCGCGCTCGCCTAGCCGTGCATATCGATGAGTGCAATGTAGCGGTTGAATGTGACGGTGCCGTGACGGCGCGTGCGCCCCTTGCCAAGCGTGGCCATGCACGCGATCATGGCCTCATGAACCTGCACACCCTACCCCGCACCCTCGCCGGCCTGGCTTTGTTACTGGCGAGCAGCGCCTGCCGCAGCGATGCGCCGCAGACGCCCTCCACTGCCTCGGACAGCGCAACCCTGCTGGCCCGCATCGAGGCCGCGCGCGGCACTGCCGCCTGCGATACGGACAACCAGTGCCACACGATCGGCGTCGGCCACAAGGCCTGCGGCGGTCCCGAGCGCTACCTCGCCTGGTCCAGCAAGAACGACGACGGCACGCGCCTGCGCGCGCTCGTGGCCGAACACGCGGCCGCGCGCCAGGCCGAGGATACCAAGAAGGGCATGATGTCGACCTGTTCCGTCGTCCCCGACCCGGGCGCGACGTGCTCCGCCGGCCAGTGCGTGCTGCGCGCCACGAACACGGGCCCGGGCGGCACGGCACCCGTGGCGCGCTGAAACGACTGCTGTATAAACAACAAAGGCCGCGATATACCGC
>Ga0187845_1000208_pt1 | contig 33957 bp, 33 predicted proteins | sample SpaLakP09_SKY_68_FD_134515 | JGI IMG/M metagenome (GOLD analysis project Ga0187845, IMG submission 134515) | Oligotrophic lake water microbial communities from Sparkling Lake, Wisconsin, USA - SP09_SKY_68 | ecosystem: Environmental > Aquatic > Freshwater > Lake | place: USA: Sparkling Lake... | reverse complement strand
GATCAGCGGTGTGCGGCCGAGCGCCGCCACCGCGCGGGCCAGCGGCTCGGCCTGCTGGCGCGGACGGGTGATGACGACCGCGTCAGGCATCGCCCGCAGCGGTCGCCTTGCATTCGGCCAGGATTCCCTCGGCATCCTGCGCGGCCAGCTTCTGCGCCACCTGCTCGCCCACGGCTTCCGGCAATGCCGCCGGGCCGCTGGCGTCGGCGAAGGCACTGCGGCGGCCGTCCGGCGTCGCGACCATCGCGCGCAGGTGCAGCGTATCGCCGTCGACGGTCGCGTGCGCCGCCAGCGGGATCTGGCAGCTGCCGCCGAATACCTTGGACACTTTCCGCTCCGCCTGTACGGCCTGCGCCGTGTGCGTGTGGTTCAGCGGCGCCAGCAAGGCCTTCAGGTCGAAGCCGGCCGCATTGCCGGACAGGATCTCGATCGCCATCGCGCCCTGGCCCGCGGCCGGCAGGCTGTCCTCCGTCGACAGGTAGGCGCGGATGCGGCGCGTGAGACCCAGGCGCTTGAGGCCGGCGGCGGCGAGGATGATCGCGGCGTAGTCGCCACGGTCGAGCTTGCCAAGACGCGTGTCGAGGTTGCCGCGCAGCGGCTTGATCACGAGCTGCGGGTAGCGCGCGGCGATCAGGGCCTGGCGGCGCAGGCTGCTCGTGCCGACGATGCTGCCGGCCGGCAAGGCGGCCAGGCTGTCGAAATCGTTGGAGACGAAGGCGTCGCGCGGGTCTTCCCGCTCGAGGATGGCAGCCAGTTCAAAGCCTTCCGGCAATTCCATCGGCACGTCCTTGAGGGAGTGCACGGCCAGGTGGGCGCGGCCGTCGGCCATCGCCACTTCCAGCTCTTTCACGAACAGGCCCTTGCCGCCCACCTTCGACAGCGTCTTGTCGAGAATCTGGTCGCCGCGCGTGGTCATGCCCAGAATCTCGATCTGGCACTGCGGATATAATGCAGCGAGCCGGTCGCGCACATGCGTGGCCTGCCACATGGCCAGCAGGCTTTCGCGCGAAGCGATGATCAGTTGCGCGGGAACGTGCTGCGTCGTGTCGTTGGAGTTCAAAACGGTTTCTTTCACTAGCCCATACTGAGATCACAAATTCTAGCATGGGCCCACCCGCAGGCCATGGCGAACCGCCAGCGCGCCCCGCAGGAGCACTTTGTAATACCGATTTCGTTGTATCTGTCGTTTCAACAATTCAACCACGGTCGATATGGACAATCCTGCTGCACTCAACTCCCCACCGCCCGGCGACGTCGACAAGGACGCGCCGCTGAAAGAAGACATCCGCCTGCTCGGCCGCCTCCTCGGCGACGTGCTGCGCGACCAGGAAGGCGAAGCCGTGTTCGACGTCGTCGAAACGATCCGCCAGACCGCCGTGCGCTTCCGCCGCGAAGACGACGAGCAGGCCGGCACCGAACTCAAGACGCTGCTGGCGAAACTGTCGCGCGAAGAGACGAACTCCGTCGTGCGCGCCTTCTCGTACTTCTCGCACCTCGCGAACATCGCCGAAGACCAGCACCACATCCGCCGCCGCCGCGCGCACCTGCTGGCGGGTTCGAAGCCGCAGCCGTCCAGCGTCGCCTACGCCCTCACCCGCCTCAAGGACGCCGGCGTCGCACAGGACGCGGTCGAGGCTTTTCTCCGCGACGCGCTGATCGCGCCCGTGCTGACGGCGCACCCGACCGAAGTGCAGCGCAAGTCGATCCTCGACGCCGAGCACGACATCGCCCGCCTGCTGGCCGAGCGCGACCTGCCGCAGACGCCAAAGGAACGCGCGCGCAACCTGCAACTGCTGCAGGCCCGCATCGCCACGTTGTGGCAGACCCGCATGCTGCGCTACGAAAAACTGACGGTGGCGGACGAGATCGAAAACGCCCTGTCCTACTACCGCGCCACGTTCCTGCGCGAACTGCCGGCCCTCTACGACGACGTCGAGGAAGAGATCGCGGCGCACTATGGATCGGCGGCCGACGGCCTCGACGACGCGGCCTACATGCAGATGGGCAGCTGGATCGGCGGCGACCGCGACGGCAACCCGAACGTCAACGCCGACACCATGCGGCGTGCCCTCGTGCGCCATTCCACGACCATCTTCGATTTCTATCTCGACGAAGTGCACGCGCTGGGCGCGGAGCTGTCGCCGTCCACCCTGCTCGTCCCCGCGAGTCCCGCGCTGCTGGCGCTGGCGGACGCATCGCCCGACCACTCCCCGCACCGCAGCGACGAACCGTACCGCCGTGCGCTGATCGGCGTCTACGCGCGTCTCGCATCGACCGCGCGCGAACTGGGCGCCACCAACATCCTGCGCAAGGAAGTGGGCCATGCGGACGCCTACCGCGACGCCCGGGAATTCCGCGCCGAGCTGCAGGTGCTCGTCGATTCGCTGAACGAGAACCACGGCGCCATCCTCGCCGTGCCGCGCCTGAACGGCCTCGTGCGCGCCGCGCGCATCTTCGGCTTCCACCTCGCGTCGCTCGACATGCGCCAGAGCTCCGACGTGCACGAGAAAGTGCTGGCCGAGCTGTTCGCGCGCGCCGGCGTGGAAAGCGACTACGCGGCGCTGCCGGAAGACGCGAAAGTCAAGCTGCTGCTGGACGAACTGACGCAGCCGCGCCTGCTGTACACGCCGTACGAAAGCTATTCGGACGTGACGAATTCCGAACTGCAGATCCTGCGCACGGCGCGCGAGATCCGCAAGCGCTACGGCACGCGCGCGATCCGCAACTACATCATCTCGCACACGGAGGAGGTGTCCGACCTGCTCGAAGTCCTGCTGCTGCAAAAGGAAACGGGCCTCTTCCGCCCGAGCGAGAAGACGAGCGACGCGATGGTGATCCCGCTGTTCGAGACCATCCCCGACCTGCAGCGCGCCAGCGAGATCATGGGCACATGGATGGCGCTGCCCATTGTCGCCGACGTGATCGAGCACCAGGGACGCCTGCAGGAAGTCATGCTGGGTTATTCGGACTCGAACAAGGACGGCGGTTTCCTCACGTCGAACTGGGAGCTGTACCAGGCGGAGCTGAAACTGGTGAAGGTCTTTGCGGACGCGAACGTCAAGCTGCGCCTGTTCCACGGACGCGGCGGCACGGTGGGCCGCGGCGGCGGTCCGAGCTACAACGCGATCCTCGCGCAGCCGCCGGGCACCGTGAACGGCCAGATCCGCCTGACGGAACAGGGCGAGATCATCTCGTCGAAATTCAGCAATCCGGAAATCGGCCGCCGCAACCTGGAGCTGCTCGTCGCCGCGACACTCGAGGCGGGCTTGATGCCGCACGACGCGGACCGCGAGCAGATCGAGCGCCTGTCGCGCTTCGAACCGGTGATGGCCGAGCTGTCGCAGCGCGCGTACAAGGCGTACCGCGACCTCGTGTACGACACGCCCGGCTTCACGGACTACTTCTTCGCCGCCACGCCGATCGCCGAGATCGCGGAACTGAACCTCGGCTCGCGCCCCGCGTCACGCAAGTCGACGCGCCGCATCGAAGACCTGCGCGCGATCCCCTGGGGCTTCTCGTGGGGCCAGTGCCGCCTGCTGCTGCCGGGCTGGTTCGGCTTCGGCGCCGCCGTCTCGGGCTGGCTCGCGGAAGGCGAGCGAGACGAACGCCTGGCGCTGCTGCGCGAGATGGGGCAACACTGGCCGTTCTTCGCGACGCTGCTGTCGAACATGGACATGGTGATCGCCAAGACCGACCTCGCCATCGCGTCGCGCTACGCGGAACTGGTGCCGGACGCCGAACTGCGCGACCGCATCTTCAAGCGCATCTCGGCCGAGTACGCGGAGACGCTGCGCTGCCTGGAGCTCGTGACCGGGACGGACGAACGCCTCGTGAGCAACCCGCTGCTGGCGCGCTCGATCCAGAACCGCTTTGCCTATCTCGATCCGTTGAACCACCTGCAGGTCGAGCTGATCCAGCGGCATCGGGCGCTGTCGGCCGAGGAGAAGGTCGATGAGCGGGTGCATCGGGGGATTCATTTGTCGATCAATGGGGTGGCGGCGGGGCTGCGCAATACCGGCTAAAACACCGTCGCCCCCGCCTGCGCGGGGGCGACGTTCTGCTTAGCGTCGTATGGACACGCCGAACGCCAAACTCAACCCCGGCGTTTGGCGATTCATCCCATGCACGACCATTGCATCGATCTGGCAATCCTTGTTCACGAGCCACGCCACGCCCGCGTCGACGCTCGTCTGCGTCCCGTGCCCGATCTGCGGCGCGGCCACTTCCGCGAACCCGTGCAGCCGCTCGCTGAACGCTTTCCCCACTGACGCCGCGAACACGCCATACGTCGCATCGCTGTCGCGCACGACACCGGGCATCACGCCCAGCGACCAGTCATGCCCGAGATCCCACTCCACCGGCAGCTCGACGGCCGGTCGGAACCCTTTGCCGCGCAGGGCCGCGCTGCCCGTCGGCAGGGCGACTTCCGCGATCACGCCTACCGATGGGCGCATGCCGTCCTGATCGGCGACATGCCATTTCACACCCGCGGATACGTCCGCCCAGCCCGCGCCGACCGTGTGCACGCCCGTGCCCGGGTCGCTCGCGTGCTCGATCGTGCGGCCGTCCGTTTCCACGCGCAGTTCGAGCGCGTCGGCCACGCCGATGCGCAGCAGAGTTGGCGTCGTGAGCGTGCGCACGTGGGCATCGGGGTCGCGCTGGCGGTCCCATTGGACGCCCGTCTCGATCTGCACGCGGCGGTTGCCCACCACCTGGCTCGAGTTCGCGATGTTGGGACGGTCGGGGTTGATGGCGTCGTCGTCCGCACGGGCGGCCGGGACGGCAAAGACGCCTGCCAGCAGGCAGGCCAGGGAAACGAAGCGGATCGAAGGGTGCATGACGTCGGTGAAGATGCGGATACCGACAGTATGCCAAGGTCGGGCCGGCGCGGCCCAACCTGTCTAAACCGTAATCATTGCAGCGCCAGGCGCGGCACCCCCGCACGCGGCGCGGCGGCCGGCGCCGCGTCGAGCACGAAGCTGGCCACGAGGCGCTGCAGCTGCTCCGCCTGCTCCTGCATGGCGCTCGCCGCGGCCGTGGCCTCTTCCACCAGCGCCGCGTTCTGCTGCGTGGCGCCGTCGATCTCGCCGATGGCGCGGTTGACCTGGCCGATGCCTTGCTCCTGGTCGCCGCTGGCGATGCTGATCTCGCCCATGATCGCCGTCACGCGGCCCACGCTGTCGACGACGTCGCGCATCGTGGCGCCGGCTTCCGCGACGAGGCGCGTGCCCGCATCCACGCGTGCCACGGAATCGTCGATGAGGCCCTTGATCTCGTTCGCCGCCGCGTTGGCGCGCTGGGCCAGCGTGCGCACCTCGCCCGCGACGACGGCAAATCCCCGTCCCTGCTCGCCCGCCCGGGCCGCTTCCACCGCCGCGTTCAGCGCGAGGATGTTGGTCTGGAACGCGATCCCCTCGATGACGCCGATGATGTCGACGATGCGGCGCGCGGAAGCGTCGATCGCGTCCATCGTGTCGACCACCTCGCCCACGACGGCGCCGCCGCGCCGGGCGATGCCGGACGCCGATTGCGCGAGGCTGTCCGCCTGGCGCGCATGCTCCGCGTTCTGGCGCACGGTGGCCGTCAATTGTTCGATCGAGGCCGCCGTCTCTTCCAGCGCGCTGGCCTGCGCCTCCGTGCGGCTCGACAGGTCGGCGTTGCCGCTGGCGATTTGCGCCGTCATCGTCGCGATGGCCTCGGTGCCGCCGCGCACGTCGCCGACGATGCCGCGCAGGCTGGCCTGCATCGCCGCCAGCGCGCGGTTCAGGCGCCCGGTCTCGCTGCGGTCGCCGTCGCCACACGCGAGGTCCGTGTCGAGGCGGCCGGCCGCGATGCGGTCGGCGAGGTCGATCGCGGCGTCGAGCGGGCGGCTGATCGAGCGCACGAGCAGCACGCCCGCCACGAACGTCGTCAGCGCGGCCAGCAGCGCGACGACGACGACCTGCACGCGCGCGGCGCGCACGGTCGCGTCGCCGGCGGCGCGCGTGTCGTCCGACGCGGCCTCGATGTGCCCGGACAGCGTCTCCATGCTCTTTTCCAGCACGTGGAAGCGGTCCATGAACGCGGGGTACGCGGCGCGCGCGGCGGCCGGGTCGGACAATTTCAAGATGCTGTCGACGCCGTGCAGGTAAGCATCGACGTCGGGCTTGACCTTGTCGATGGCCGCGCGGATCGCGGGATCCTTCACCTGGCCGTCCAGGTTCGCCATCATCTGGCGGAACAGCGCCGTGTGTTCGACCGCGTCGCGGCGGGCGGCGTCGCGGGCGGCCGTGTCGGTATCGCCCGCCAGCAGCGCGGCCAGCACGTCGGCCCGCAGGGCGTCGTGCGCCTGGTCGGCCTGCATCTGGTGGCGGATGGCGCTGCCGTTGCCGGTAATGGCATCCATGGCGCCGTCGAGCCGGCCGACGGCCAGTTCGCCGATGGCGCCGACCATCACGACGAAGGCGATGGCGGCGATGTTCCAGGCCAGCATGCGCTGGCGGATGGTGAAGCGGTTCAGCATGAGCGTTCCTTTATCGGCGGACGGACAGCCCCAGGCCGATGCCCAGGTCCGGCGTGCGGCGGTTCAGGCCGCGGGTCAGCGCGGCGTCCAGCTGGATGTCGTTCGTGACCAGCCACGTCACGCCGGCGTCGAAACTCGCCTGCGTGCCGCCGCGGTTGGCGCGGGCGATGCGCGGCGCGGCCAGTTCCACGAAGCCGTGCAGGCGTTCCGTGATGTCGCGGCCGAGCGTGGCGGCGAGGATGCCGTAGCCGCGGCGAGCACCGCGTTCGTCGTTGTCGGTGCCGACGCCCGGCATGATGCCGAACCCGACGCCGTTGGACAGCTCCCACTCGGCGGCGACACGCAGCGACGGGCGCACCTTGGCCCCGCGCAGCGTCTTGCTGCCGCTGGGCAGGTCGGCGTGCAGCAGCCAGCCCAGCGACGGTGCGGCGCCGTTCTGGTCGGCCGTATGCCATTTGATGCCGACGGACGTGTCGGCGTAGCCGGCCGCGGTCGCGCCGCCCGCGTGTTCGACGGTGCGGCCATCCAGCTCGAAGCGCAGCTCCGTCGTGTCGCCCAGGCCGATGCGCAGCAGGGTCGGCGTGGTGAGCGTGCGCGTCGTCGCGCCGTCGGCGCGGTCGCGCTCCCACTGCAGGCTCGTTTCCATCTGCAGGCGGCCCTTGCCGACCACCTGGCTGGATTCGACGACATCGGGACGGTCGGTGGAAATCGTGTCGTCATCGCCAGCGGTTGCGGCCAGCGGCAGGCCGCAGGCGGCGGCCAACAAAAGGAAAGATAGGCGAGCCATGTGAATGTGCGGAACGGTGAATGTGCCAAGTATCCGCAAGCAGGCTCGTCATTACCAGACCGATTGTGAATTTCTGGACGGAACCATTTTCCGTTTGATAATTTGTGTCGGGGCAGCACAACAAAAGGGCGAAAAAAAGCCGCGCGGCCCGGACGGGCGGCGCGGCTTTTGAGCACCGTCGCCCCCGCGAAGGCGGGGATGACGTTCCTATGGCATCGATTACTGGTTCTGCAAGAACGTCTTGAGCTTGTCCGAACGCGACGGCTGGCGCAGCTTGCTCATCGCCTTCGCTTCGATCTGGCGGATACGCTCGCGGGTCACGTCGAACTGCTTGCCCACTTCTTCCAGCGTGTGGTCGTTCGACATCTCGACGCCGTAGCGCATGCGCAGGACCTTCGCTTCGCGCGGGGTCAGCGAGTCCAGCACTTCCTTGATCACGTTGCGCATCGACGCATGCAGCGCGGCGTCCAGCGGGGCCAGGGTCGCGTTATCTTCGATGAAGTCGCCCAGCTGCGAATCGCCGTCCTCGCCCATCGGGGTTTCCATCGAGATCGGTTCCTTCGCGATCTTCATGATCTCGCGGACCTTCGATTCCGGCATTTCCATCTTTGTCGCCAAGGTGGCCATGTCCGGCTCGGTGCCCGTTTCCTGCATGATCTGGCGCGAGATGCGGTTCATCTTGTTGATCGTCTCGATCATGTGCACCGGCACGCGGATTGTGCGGGCCATGTCGGCGATCGAACGCGTGATCGCCTGGCGGATCCACCACGTCGCGTACGTCGAGAATTTATAGCCGCGACGGTACTCGAATTTATCGACGGCCTTCAGCAGGCCGATGTTGCCTTCCTGGATCAGGTCCAGGAATTGCAGGCCGCGGTTGATGTACTTCTTCGCGATCGAGATCACGAGGCGCAGGTTGGCCACGGTCATTTCGCGCTTCGCCGTGCGGGCGCGCTTTTCGCCGGCCGCCATCTGGCGGTTGATGGTGCGCAGGTCGGCCAGCGGCAGCGCCACGCGCGCCTGCAGGTCGATCATGCGCTGCTGCAGTTCCAGGATCGCCGGGGCGTTACGTTTCAACACGGCGCTGTACGGATACGCGCAGTCGACTTCGCGCTGCACCCATTCGAGGTCCGTCTCGTTGCCCGGGAAGACCTTGATGAAGTGGGCGCGCGGCATGCCGCAGCGGTTCACGCAGATGTCGAGCACGGAACGTTCGATAGCGCGCACCTCGTCCATCTGGTGGCGCAAGGTGTCGCACAGCTTTTCCACGACTTTCGCGGTGAAGCGGATGCCCAGCAGTTCCGACGAGATCACTTCCTGTGCGGCCGTGTACGCCGGCGAGCCGTAGCCCTGCGTCTTGAACGCGTGGCCCATCTTGTCGAACTGTTTCTCGATGATCGAGAACTTGTCCAGCGCGCCCCTTCTTCAGCGCGGCCAGCTGCTCGGCCGAATAGCCCGCCGCGGCGCTGCCGCCGGCACCGCCGTCCTCTTCCTCTTCGCCGACGTCGTCCTCTTCCTCGTCGTCGTCCTCGTCGGCGGCGCTCGTCACCGGCGCCGACGTGCCGGCGCCTTCGTTCGGGTCGATCAGGCCGTCGACGACGTCATCGATCTTCAGCTCGTCCGCGGCGATCTTGTGCGACAGCGCGATGATCTCGGAGATCGTCACCGGGCACGCGGAGATGGCCTGCACCATGTCCTTCAGGCCGTCCTCGATGCGCTTGGCGATGGCGATCTCGCCTTCGCGCGTCAGCAGCGACACGGCGCCCATCTCGCGCATGTACATGCGGACCGGGTCGGTCGTGCGGCCGAAGTCGGAGTCGACGGTCGACAGCGCCGTCGCGGCCGCGGCCTCGACTTCGTCCTCGCTCGTCGGCGTGACGACGGCGTCCGACAGCAGCATCATTTCCGCTTCCGGCGCGCGCTCGTAGACGGCGATGCCCATGTCGTTGAACGTCGCGATGATGCCTTCGATCGCTTCCGGATCGATGATGTTTTCCGGCAGCTGGTCGTTGATCTCCGCGTGGGTAAGGTAGCCGCGCTCCTTGCCCATGTTGATCAGGTTCTTCAGCTGCTGGCGGCGCTTTTCCAGTTCCTCGCCCGAGAAACCTTCCTCGGTGCCGAACAGGCCGGCGCCCTTGGCCTTGCGCTCGCGCAGTTTCGACGCGGCTTTCAGCTCGGCGCGCTCGACGGCGTTCAGCGCCGCGATCTCGTCGTTCTCAGGCACGAACTCGCTCGGCTTGCGGCCGCGGCGGCCCGGCACCTTCACCTGCGGCAGCAGGTAGCCGGACGTGTCGATCGCGGCCAGCGCGGCGGCGTCGGTGGTCGTGCTGACGGTGCCGGTCGGCTGGGTGGGCGTCGTCGCGACGGACGACTCGATGCGGCGCGCGGTGCGCGTGCGCACGACGCGGGCGGCCGACTCGGTGGCGGACGCTGCGGCGGCAACGACGGCTGCCGGCACTGCGGCGACCGGCTCTGGTGCCGCTTCGGGCGCGGCATCGGCAGTTTTCAGCGCGGCCAGGCGCGAGATGCGTTTCTTGACGATCACCGGCGGCGCGGCGGGCGCGGTCGGCATCGGGATCGCGTCGTCCGTCTCATCCAGGGCCACGGCGGCGACCGGGGCGACGACAGGTTCGGCAACTTCGGCGGCAACTTCGGCGACGGGCTCGACGATATCAGCTGCCTGCACGTCGGCGGCGACGGCCTCGGCCTGCGCTTCACCTTCGGCGGCGGCGTTGTCGAACTGTTCCGGCTCCAGACGCGACGCTTCCTCGGCCTGCACCGCCTTCAGCGACGCCAGGCGCGAACGCGTCTTCACCACCGTCACCTTGGCTGCCGCTTCCGTTTCGAGGAAATACGAGGTCGCGGTCTTCGGCACCGACAGCTGGGCCGTGCTCTTGGCCGGCGCTTTCTTCGCTGTCAGTGTCAGGGTCTTGGCGGTGTTTTTCATAGTCTTTCTCCAGTCGAGGCGTGGCGCGGTGCCTGCGAAGTCAATAACCCACCTGGTCCGCTGAGCGGTCCATGCGGACGGGGATGAGGGGAAGGCCCTAACTAAGGGCGAAAGGCCCGGATATCAAGCACTCCTGCCGCTGCACGGCGGACGCCCAGGCAGCCGGGACGGGCTGCGGCGCGCGCGCAAAGGGATCGAGCGGAACGGAATGTGGTCGAAATCGCGGGTTAGCATGTCGGAACGAAAAAAAGCCCGTCAGACAACGGGCTTGAATCTATTTTCCAGAGAGGAAATAGAGGAGACAGAAGCATTATGCCTTAAGGAAATTTTTAGCGATAATTGAAATATCCGATAAGGGATATCACTCAGACGCATATTTCCTTTTCCTCTTCCTGACCCTGGCTGCGTCGGCGCAAACCGTGCGCAAGGAAAGGGGCGGATCATACACGATTTCTCGGCCGCGCGCCTGCCGCACATGCATGAAATCACGGTCATTTAGTCAACACAACGATCCGTTACATGGCTGAGCGGCACACGCACGGCGCGGCCATGCTATCCTTCCGCTTCCTGTTATTACCATGAAGTCAATGAATACGATGAGTCCTGTCGCCGAGCTCCCCGAGGCCACCGAAAACGCCACCCACGCCACGCCCGACGCGCAGCCTGCCAGCAACGCGCCGGCGGCAGCCCCGGAAGCCGCCCAGTCGCCGCGCGCCCTGCTCAAGCAGTTGCAACAACAGTTCAAGGCCTTCCGCGACTGCCTGCCGCTGGCGATCGGTATCGACAAGCAGGTGCTCGCGCGCCTGCCCGACCTGAACCGCAAGACCATGCGCGCCGCGCTGGGCATCCACACGGGCTCGATGCGCTACCTGCGCGCGATGGAAAAAGCCACCGTGCGCTACGACCTGGACGGCAACCCGGGCGCCGAGGTGACGGACACCCACCGCCAGCATGCCAAGGAACTCCTGCAGGAACGCTTCAAGAAGGAAGCCGAGCGCAAGAAAGCCGAACGCGAGGCCGCCGCGCAGGAGGAAGCCGAGCGCAAGCGCCAGGAAAAGCTGCAGCAGCTGGCCTCGAAGTTCTCGAAGCGCTGATCCGGCCGCACGGATGAGCGAGGCCGAGGACACCCTCCCCCCTTACGAAGGCATCACCCTGGCCGACGTGCGCCTCGTGCGCACGCGCCAGGATGCGGACGGCGCGCTGGCCGCGCTGCTGGCGTCCGACGTCATCGGCTTCGACACCGAATCCAAGCCCACGTTCCAGAAGGGCGAGCAATCGACGGGGCCGCACCTCGTCCAGCTCGCCACCGACCAGCACGCCTATCTATTCCAGATCGGCATGCTCAAGCCGCGCGCGCCGGAAGCCGCCCCCGACATTCCGCCCGGCGTCGACGTGCTGCGCGCCGTGCTGGAATCGCCGTCGATATTGAAAGTCGGCTTCGGCCTCGGCGACGACCTGCGCCGCCTGCGCGCCAAGCTGGGCATCGAGACGCGCAACGTGCTCGACCTGTCCACCGCCCTGCGTCGCGGCGAACGCAATGCGCTGGGCGCAAAGACGGCCGTCGCGCGCTTCTTCGGCAAGCGCCTGCAGAAGTCGCGCAAGATCACGACGACCAACTGGGCCCTGCCGCGCCTGTCCGACAAGCAGATCCTGTACGCGGCCGACGACGCCCACGTCGCCCTGCGCATCTACCGCCACTGGCGTGCGAATCCGCCGCCACCGCTGCCGCCCAAGCCGATCGCCGGCGGGCCGCGCCGCGCCGCGCAGCCCAAGCCGGGCTCCTGACATGCGGCGTGCTGTCGTCCTGCTGCTTCTGCTGCTGGCCGGCTGCTCGCGCCACGAGGGGCCGGTCGACGGCGCCACCGTCTTCAAGCCGTGCGCGTCGTGCCACCAGATCGGGCCGAACGCGCGCGCCGGCTTCGGCCCGCAGCTGAACGGCCTGTTCGGCCGGCGCGCCGGCAGCACGCCCGATTTCAAGTATTCCGAGGCGATGAAAGCGTCGGGCATCGTGTGGGACGAACGCACGCTCGCCGCCTACCTGCGCGATCCCGACAAGACGGTACCGGGCACGAAGATGCGTTTCTGGGGCATCCGCGACCAGAAAGACATGGCCGCGCTGCTGGCGTACCTGCGCACGTTCCAGGACGCGCACTAGATTAGCGTTTTCGAAAGATTGCGTGAATCCCAAGTCGACGCGGTATCATGCCCGTTGTGCTTTCTCGTCGACCCAGGAACATCATGCCCTTGCGCCCCACCCCGCTGTTGCCGTTGCTATTGCTGGCGGCCCTGCACGCGGGGCCAGCCTTTGGCCAGCAAGCCGTGCCGGACACGCTGGAACGCCGCGTGGCCGCCTGCACGTCCTGCCACGGCAGCCCGTCCGCGCCGGCGCCGCTGCCGTCCTCGGGCCCGAACTACTACCCACGCATCGCCGGCAAGCCCGCCGGCTATCTGGTTAATCAGTTGCAGAACTTCCGCGCCGGGCGCCGCCAGTATCCGTTGATGACCTACATGGTCGAGCACCTGTCCGACGATTACCTGCGCGAGATCGCGACATGGTTTTCGAGCCAGCACGTCCCCACACCTGTGCTGGCGCGCGCCAGCCTGCCGGCGGGCCCGCTGGAACGGGGCCGCGAACTCGTCATGCGCGGCGATGCGACCCTGAAGGTGCCGGCCTGCGTCGCGTGCCACGGGCAGCGCCTGACGGGCGCCCTGCCCGCCATCCCCGGCCTGCTGGGACTGCCGCGCGACTACATCAACGCCCAGTTCGGCGCCTGGCGCAACGGCACCCGCCGCGCCCGCGCGCCCGATTGCATGGCGACCATCGCCGCGCGCCTGTCGCTGGCGGACGTGGCCGCGATCTCGGGCTGGCTCGCGAGCGAGCCGGTGCCGGACGACGCCGCGCCCGCGCCCGACGTGACGCACCCGATGCCGCTGGCCTGCGGCAGCCAGCCAGAGCGGCCATGAAGCGCCTCATCGTCCTGGTCCTCGTCGTGGTCGCGCTGGCCGCGGTGCTCGTCGCGTGGCCGCGCGCCGAGTTCATCCCGTCGCGCTCGCAGGCAGCGTGGGCCGCGACACCGGCCAACGTCGCGCGCGGCGCCTACCTCGCCCGCGCGGGCGACTGCATGGCCTGCCACACGGCGCGCGGCGGTACCCCGTACGCGGGCGGACGGGCACTGGTCACGCCGTTCGGCATCGTCTACGCCCCGAACATCACGCCGGACACGCAGACGGGCATCGGCGCCTGGACGGCGGACGATTTCTGGCACGCGCTGCACAACGGCGTCCGCCGCGACGGCCGTTTGCTGTATCCCGCCTTCCCGTACACGAACACGACCAAGGTCACGCGCGACGACGCCGACGCGCTGTACGCCTACCTGCGCAGCCTTGCGCCGGTCAACCAGCCGAATCGTCCGCACGCGCTGCGCTTCCCTTACGACCGGCAGATCGTGCTGGCCGGCTGGCGCCTGCTGTATTTCAAGCCCGGCGTGTACGCGCCGCAGCCGGCGCAAGGCGCCGCGTGGAACCGGGGCGCCTATCTCGTCGAAGGCCTGGGCCACTGCGGCGCCTGCCACAGCCCGCGCAACGGCCTCGGCGCGACGGGATCCCGGCTGTCCGGCGGCCACATCCCGTCAATCGGCTGGTACGCGCCCGCGCTGGACGCCGACAACGAGGCAGGGCTCGGCAACTGGGACCAGGCGCACATCGTCCAACTGCTGCGCACGGGCGTCGCGCCGCGCGGCGCCGTGTTCGGACCGATGGCGGAAGTGGTGGGGCAAAGCCTGCAATACCTGACGGACGCGGACGCGGGCGCGATGGCGGCGTACCTGAAATCGCTGCCGGCCGATCCGTCGCCCCGTCGCGCGTCCGTGCCGCCGCCCGAAGAAGTCATGAAGGCGGGCCGAAAGCTCTACGAGCACCACTGCGCGGATTGCCACGGCGCCGACGGTCGCGGGACGAGCGTCGCCGGGCAGCCCGCGTATCCGCCGCTGGCGGGCAATGGCGCATTGACGATGGATGATCCGGTGAACGCCATCCGCATCGTGCTGAACGGCGGCTTCCCGCCGTCTACCGCCGGGAATCCGCGGCCATTCGGCATGCCGCCCTACAGTCCCGTGCTGAACGATGCGGACGTGGCGGCCGTCGTCACGTATGTGAGGAACAGCTGGGACAATGCGGCACCGGCCGTCGCGCCATCGGAAGTCAACCGGTGGCGGGCGGTGCCGCTCGACTGATCACAAGGAGGTCAACATGCCACTTTATCGCGTCTGGTACCGCAACAATGAGGAGCCGGTGGAATTCACGACGGCCGGCCGCATCAGCGAGGCGGAGATTCTCGATCAGGTGCTCGCGCACGAAGGCATCGAGCCGACCGGCCCGACGACCGTGCCGGCGCTTATCGCCAGCCACGGCCTGGCGCCCGTGCGCTACACGGAAGACGAGAGCGAAATGAACGTCATCGGCTAGCCGTGGACACGTGGCCGACCGCGTAGACCAGCGTCGCGCCATCGGCTGCCGGCTCGCTGTCCCACAGGCAGAATCGTACCAGCGTCCACGTTCCCGGTTCGTAGCCGACGACCACCGCGAGCGCGCGGCCGCCGCCGGCCGTCTCTTCCCTGCGCAGCGCTTCCAGGTCGGTACCCGGCGGGATCGCGCGGCGCTCGACGGAGGCGAAGCGGGCATCTTCGAACCCGGGTTCGAGTCGCGCCTGCCAGACCAGCCACGTCGCCACCGCCGGCCGGCCGAACGCCTGCGACACGCCGGCGAATCCCGGGCCGTTCAGGAACGTGTGCATCCCGTCGACCGTATTCCACACATAGAACGGCGCATACGCGTTGTCCTGCGCCGGTCCCGTCTTGCGCGCGCTGAGGTGGCCTTGAACAGCAGACCCGGAAAACCATCCGTCAGATGCCCCTTGTCCGCGATGCGCCGGTCGATGATCGCCATGTCGTAGTCGGCCGGCAGCGGAAAGCGATACTGCATCGCGATCATGGTCTCTGCTCCGCGAGCGGCGCCGCGATGCCGTTGCTGAACGACCAGTCGGCGTAGTCCGTCGTCTGGACGATGACCATCAGGTCTTCCGGCCGCAGTCCGGGCGATTCGGCCAGCAGGCCGGCCAGGCGCCCGTAAAACGCCTGCTTGGTGTCAGCGTCGCGCGGCTTGCCGCCGGTGATGCAGACGAGCAGGAAATCGTCGCTGCGCGGGCCGCCGAGGTAATCGCGGTCGAAGACCAGTTCCTCAGGGTCGTGTTGATGGATGGCCTGGAAGCGGTCCGCGACAGGGATGCGGAAGGCGTCGACGAGGGCCTGGTGCACGGCGTCCGACACGGCGCGCAGGTACGCGCGCGATTTGCCGCGGCGCAGGGAAATACGGGCGAAGGGCATGGCGGTCTCCTCAACGCAGGTCGCCGAGCAGGCGCGCGGCGGTGGCGGCCGCGGGCCAGCCGGCATAGAAGGCAAGGTGCGTCACGACTTCGTCCAGCTCCTGCCGGGTGACGCCGTTGTCGAGCGCGGTCTGCAGGTGGAACGGGAGCTGGCCGTCGCGGCACAGCGCGATCAGGCACGCGACCGTCACCAGGCTGCGGTCCCGTTTGCTCAACCCGTCCCGCTCCCACACTTCGCCGAACAGCACGCGGTCCGAGAGGTCGGCCAGCGCTGGAATATTGGCCAGTGCGCGCTGGCCCATGCCTGTCAGGATCGTCATCGTGATTGCTCCTTTGATTGGTTCACATGGCCATCATATCGGCCTGAAATCATTCCGAAAATCGAATATATTTGAACTAACAATTCACAAAAACGGGATGATCATGCGTCGCACAAATTTCGACATGGACGCACTGCGCAGCTTTTGCGAAGGCGTCGACCTCGGCAGTTTCGCGAAAGCGGCCGACCGGCTTGGACGGTCGACGTCGGCCATCAGCATGCAGATGAAGAAGCTGGAAGGACAGGCCGGTACGGACCTGTTGCGCAAGTCGGGGCGCGGGCTGGAACTGACCGCGGCCGGCGAAACGCTGCTCGGCTACGCGCGCCGCATCCTCGACCTGAACGACGAGGCGCGCACGGCGCTGGCCGGTCTGGAGCTCGAAGGCACCGTGCGGCTGGGGCTGCAGGAAGACTTCGGCGAACGCCTGTTATCGAATGTCCTCGGCCGCTTCACGCGCAGCCACCCCGACCTGCAGATCGAGGCCGTCATCGCCCGCAACAGCGAACTCATCGCGCAGCTGCAGGCCGGCAAGATCGATCTCGCGCTGGGCTGGCATACGGACGCGGCCCTGCCGTACGTGGATTTGCTGGGCGACTATCCGATGCGCTGGATCGGATCGGCCACGCAGGACCCTGCGCGCGAGCCGGTGCGCCTCGTCGCGCTGCAGGCGCCCTGCCTGATGCGCAAGGCGGCCACCGATGCGCTCGACCGGGCCGGCATTCCCTGGCGCGTCGTCTACACGAGTGCCAGCCTGGCGGGGATCTGGGCCGCCGTCGCAGCCGGACTCGGCGTGACGGTGCGGACCAGCCTGGGGCTGCCCGGCGACGTGCGCGTACTCGATGGGCTACCGGCGCTCCCCGGCATCCGGCTCGCGCTGTACAGCAGTGCGGCGACGCCCTCGCCGGCGTGCGCGCGCATGGCCGAGCTCATCAGGGAACACATCGTTGCAGCGATGGATTAATTACAGACTGTTGTTTCTCGTCCATCAACGATCTTATCTGATTAACACCGTGCTAGCATGCCGAGGACAAGCGTAACAACCGGTATCCAATTGTTACCTCCACAAAGTTAAATTTCAAAATTAGATAGTTAAATCAACTGCCTGAAGAGGTCGTGATGAATCGAGCCATAGAATCCGAAACAACTTTTCCAAGCGCCACGTTGCCGATCAGCACCGATGGAAAGCTCTCCCTGGACCCGAAAAAAGCGCGGGAATTCGGAGAAGAACTTTCTGGCGTATATTGCTTTGCTGAACCCTTCCCGCACATCGTTATCGACGATTTCCTGCCGCGGTCTCTGATCGAAGAAATCTACGAGAAGTTTCCCAGAGAAAGGCTCGCAGACGATAAATTCTACGAAAACAACTACGCGGGTCTACACAAGCGCCAGGTGTTGCCGGAGAGTTGTGAAGAACGCTTGCGCAGCGTCTTTCATTTCTTTAATTCCGCGCCCATCCTGCAATTCCTGGAAGGCCTGACGACGATCGAGTCCCTGGTCGGCGACCCCTATTACTACGGTGGCGGATTTCACGAGATTTTCCGAGGCGGAAAACTCGGCATTCATGCGGATTTCCGGGTGCACTCCCAACTGCATCTGGAACGGCGCATCAACATGCTCATTTACCTGAACAAGGATTGGGACCCTGCCTACGGCGGCAATCTGGAACTGTGGGACAGGCAAATGACGGCGAATGTGCAAACCGTGGCGCCGCTGTTCAACCGTTGCGTGATTTTCAATACCGATGCCGATTCGTACCACGGTCATCCGGACGCGTTGACCACGCCGGACAACATAACGCGCAAATCGATCGCCCTGTATTACTACACGGCATCGAAAAAGGTGTATGAAGACACGCCTGCTCACTCGACCATGTACGTCGCCCGTCCCAACGACGCCGGTTCGGACAAGCGACAAGCCATCCGGCTGAGAATCGAAAACTACAAAAAGGACTGGCTGCCGCCGGTCGCACTCAGGGCGCTCGCAAAGCTCAAGCGCAAGAAAAAAGCCTGAGAAGGAAGAGTCATACAGCGGTCGCCTCCGGGCGACCGCTTCGTTTACACCATCTCCGCAAACCCGATCCGGTCCGTCGTCGCCGCCCGCGCCTCGTCCACGCCCACCACGTGCGCGGCCAGCAGCGCTTCCAGCACGCTGTTCATCGTGTGGCAGCCGGGCCCGCGTCCCGCGTTCATGTGCGCGCGGATGGCGCCCAGGTCGCCCTCTTCGATCATCGCCGCGACGGCCGGGTTGATGGTCAGGCATTCCGTCGCGAGGTGGTAGCGGTTGCCCTGCTTCGACGGCAGCAGCGCCTGGCACAGCACGCCGCGCAGCGCGTGCGCGAGGGCCTGGCTCTGCGCGTCCGAATTGCCCAGCAGGCGCAGCATCTTTTGCAGGCCCAGTTCCGTCGAGCGCGCGTGCAAGGTCGCCAGCACGAGCGGGCCGGATTCGGCCAGCGCCAGTGCTTCCTGCGCCGTCTGGGCGTCGCGGATCTCGCCGATGACGATCACGTCCGGACGCTCCCGTAGGGCGTCCAGCGCGCCGAGGTAATAGCTTTCCACGTCGCCATCCACGCCCACCTCGCGCTGCGTGATGATGCACTTGCGCTGCGGGATCAGGGTCTCGACCGGGTCCTCGATGGTGATGATGTGGCCCGAGCGCTGCCTGTTGATCTCATCGAGGATGGAAGCGATCGTGGTCGACTTGCCCTGGCACGTATCGCCGATGATCAGCACGAGGCCGCTCGTCAGGCGGGCGAATTCGCGCTCGTCGGCGTGCAGGCCGAGCGTGTCCAGCGCCAGCGGTTCCTTCGGGAAGCGGCGGATCACGCAGCCCAGGCGCTTCTTGCCCTGGAAGCTGAAGCAGTTGGCGCGGATGCGCGCCGTGTGCAGGTCGATCGAACGGTCGAAGGCGCGGTCGACGATGCGTTCGGCCCAGTTCGGCTCGATGACGTCGAAGAACTCTTCCAGCTCTTCCTTCGTGATGGGCGAATCCGTCACGGCCACGAGGCCCTTCGGCTGGCGCAGCATCAGCGGACTGTTCTGGTGGATGATGATGTCCGAAAACACCAGCTTCGAATTCAGCAGGTGCAGGATCTGCTCGACCAGGGTGCCGAACACCGGATGGTCTTCGTTTTCGATATACGACAGGGTGGGAATCTGCGAGGACTGGTGGTATTCCATCATGCTTCGGCGTGTTCAAACAGGCTCGGCTGAGCGATCCATTCATTATAAAACCGGCATCCTGTCAAAATTCCAACTGGAAAGATATTTTTTCTAACACCAAGCCTGTGGCGTGCCTTGGCCACCACATCGTATCGACTGTTAGCGCACGACATTTTCGTGTTAGCATCTTTGAAAACTTATAACAGGAGACTACGATGACTCGCCACATTCCGTTCGCGCTGGCGCCGCTGGCGTTGGGCGCCCTGCTCGCCACGGCACCCGCGCTGGCCCAGCAGGATCCCGCGGCCCGCGCCGCCCAGCTCGTCGCCCAGATGACGCTCGAGGAAAAGGCCGCGCAACTGGGCAACGACGCGCCCGCGATCCCGCGTTTGAAGATCCCGAAATACAACTGGTGGAACGAAGGCCTGCACGGCGTCGCGCGCGCCGGCTACGCGACCGTGTTCCCGCAGGCCGTCGGCATGGCCGCGACGTGGGACGAGGCCCTGATGCACGACGTGGGCGACGTCATCGCGACGGAATTCCGCGCCAAGTACCTGGCCACGCGCGCGCCCGACGGCGGCACGGACTGGTACCGCGGCCTCACCGTGTGGTCGCCCAACATCAACATCTTCCGCGACCCGCGCTGGGGCCGCGGCCAGGAGACGTATGGCGAAGACCCGTACCTGACGTCGCGCATCGCCATCAACTTCATCCACGGCCTGCAGGGCGACGACGCGCAATCGTTCAAGACCATCGCGACCGCAAAACACTTCGCCGTGCACAGCGGGCCGGAATCGAACCGCCACCGCGAAGACGTCCATCCGTCGCCGCACGACCTCGAAGACACATACCTGCCCGCGTTCCGCGCCACCGTTACGGAGGGTAAGGTGGCCTCCGTCATGTGCGCCTACAACGCCGTCAACGGCATCCCCGCGTGCGCCAGCGACGACCTGATGGAGCAGCACCTGCGCCGCGCCTGGGGGTTCAAGGGCTTCGTCGTGTCGGACTGCGGCGCGGCCGCCAACATCTACCGCGACGACAGCCTGCACTACACGAAGACGCCCGAGCAGGCCGTGGCCGCGTCGTTCAGCGCGGGCATGGACCTGATCTGCGGCGACTACCGCAACAAGATGACGACGGAGGCCGGTCCCATCGTCAACGCCGTGCGCCAGGGCGAATTGAAGGAAACCGTCGTCGACCGGGCCCTCCAGCGCCTGTTCGAATACCGCATCCGCCTGGGTCTCCTGGACCCGAATCCGCCGCAGGCCTACGCCGGCATCAAGCCGACCGACAACGACACCCCGGCACACCGCGCCGTCGCGCTGAAGACGGCCCGGGAAGCGATGGTGCTGCTGAAGAACGACGGGCTGCTGCCGTTGAAGAAGACCCCGAAGACCATCGCCGTCATCGGCCCGAACGCGGACAGCGAAGATGCGCTGGTCGGCAACTACAACGGCCAGCCGTCGCATCCTGTGACGGTATTGGCCGGCATCCGCGCCCGCTATCCGGATGCGAAGGTCGTGTACGCGCCGGGCACGGGCCTTGTCGGCCCCGCCGAACCGCCGGTGCCGGATGCGAACCTGTGCGTGGACGCCGCGTGCCGCACGCCGGGCCTGAAGGCCGAGCATTTCGCCGGTCCGGACCTGGCCGGCACGGCGCAGCGTGCCGTCGAAAAGAACGCCCGCGCCGCTTGGCAGGAAGGCGGCCACAATGCGTCCGCGCGCTGGACCGGTTACCTGAAAGCGCCCCGCACGGGCGATTACAGCGTGCGCTACCTGAGCAACGCCGGCTACCGCATCTGGATCGACGGCAAGCAGGTCGTGGATGCGTGGGACGTCACGGACTCGCCGTCGATCGAAGCGGGCAAGGCGCAGCTGCAGGCCGGTAAGACCTATCCGATCCGGATCGAGGCCGTGCAGCGCGGCGCGCGCGGCGACCAGAAGCTCGTGTGGAGCACGCCCATCGACGGTGGCAGGGAAGCCGTCGACCTGGCGCGCCGCGCGGACCTCGTCGTGTTCGTGGCCGGCCTGTCCGCCAACCTGGAAGGCGAGGAACTGAAACTGCAGGTGCCCGGCTTCGCCGGTGGCGACCGCACGAGCCTCGATCTCCCGGCCCCGCAGGAACGCCTGCTGGAACAAGTCGTCGGCACCGGCAAGCCGACCGTGCTCGTGCTGATGAGCGGCAGCGCGCTGTCCGTCAACTGGGCCGACAAGCACGTGCCGGCCATCGTCCAGGCCTGGTATCCGGGCGGCGAAGGCGGCCATGCGGTGGCGGGCCTGATCGCGGGCGACTACAGCCCGGCGGGCCGCCTGCCCGTCACGTTCTACCGGGGCGTCGACGGCCTGCCCGCGTTCGGCGACTACCGCATGGACGGCCGCACCTACCGTTATTTCAAAGGCCAGGTGCTGTACCCGTTCGGCCACGGCCTGTCGTACACGACGTTCCGCTACGGGACGCCGGCCTTGTCGGCGCCGTCCGTCGCGGCGGGCAGCCCGGTGGACGTGGACGTCGAGGTGGCCAACACGGGCAAGCGCGACGGCGACGAAGTCGTGCAGCTGTACGTCGCCAAGCCGGGCGACGGCGCCAACCCGACCCTCGCGGGCTTCCGCCGCATCCACCTGAAGGCCGGAGAACGCAAGCGCGTGACGCTGGCGCTGGATGCGCGGGCCCTGTCGCAAGTCGACGCGGCCGGCGCGCGCAAGGTCGTGCCGGGTGCCTACACGGTCCACGTGGGCGGCGGGCAGCCGGGGCATGCGCAGACGGTCAAAGTGGGGCTGACGGTGACGGGGGCGGCGTCGGAGCTGCCGAAATAGACGAACCGTCATCCCCGGGCTAGGCGCCCCCCTTGGCGGGGATCCAAGTTTTGCACGCGTTTCGATAGCTCGTGCAAAATTGGGGGGATAGTGCCGGGGGCACTATCCCGCCTGCGCGGGGACGACATATTTATTGCGCGTTTTACTCCACGTGCGTGCATTCCGCTCCGGTTTTCGTGCATTTTGTCGCAAACCGGTACCCCGCCCGCTCCCTCAAGCTTAGGATGTCCACATCGACACCATGCACACCAGGGAGAACATCATGACGAACAGTAAAACCCGCCGTTTCCTCGTCGCCGCCTGCGCCCTCGCCTGCATCGCCCTCGCGCCGCAAGCCGAGGCGGGCGACTGGCCCTGGAGCAGGAGCGAACAGGTGCAGGGCAGCGGCCGCGTGCAAAGCCAGGCGCGCGACGTCGCCCACTTCAGCGGCCTCGCCATGTCCCTGCAGGGCAACGTCGAGATCCGGAGCGGCAGCGGCCGCGAAGGCGTGACCGTCGAAGCGGACGACAACCTGCTGCCGCTGATCGAGACCGTCGTCGAAGACGGCACGTTGAAGATCCGCGCCAAGCGCAACACGAACCTGCGCACCCGCAACCTGAAGGTCGTCGTCCAGGCGCGCGACATCGACCGTCTCGCGCTGGGCGGCTCCGGCAACATCGACGCGGACGTCGTGCGCGGCAGCCGCGTGCGCTTCGACGTGGGCGGCTCGGGTTCCATCAAGGTCCGCAAGCTGGAAGGCGAATCCGTCAACGTCGCCCTCGGCGGCAGCGGCAACCTGCAAGCGCTGGACGGCACGGCGCGCAGCACGTCGATCTCGATCGGCGGCTCGGGCACCGTCGACATGGGCCACGTGCGCACCGAGAACGCCAGCGTCACCGTGGCCGGCTCCGGCGACGCCACGCTGTGGGTGCGCGACAGCCTGAGCCTCACTGTCGCCGGTTCGGGCGACGTCAATTACTACGGCGATCCGCAGGTCACCCGCTCGGTGGTCGGCTCGGGTAACGTGAAGCGCCTGGGCGCATCTCCGCGCTGACGTTCGCGTGGGCACGGGGTGCCACCTACGAATCTACAGATCCCACCGCACCTCGGCCACGACCGTCCGCTGCGTGTACGGGTGAAACGCCCAGTATTTGCGGTCGTTGAGGTTGTCCACCCCGACCGCCGCGCTCCAGTGGCGGTCGAGCCGGTAGCGCACCCGCGCATCGAACACGAGGTAGTCCGACACCCCCATGTACGCATCGCCATTCGGGTCGCTGTTGTCCAGCGTCCCGTACTGGCGGCCGCTGTAGCGCCCGCCCAATGTCGCGGTCCAGCGGTCGTTCGCCTTCCACGTCGCCAGCATCGTTGCGCGCCAGCGCGGCACGCGGGGCTGCCATTTGCCCACGCTCGCAGGAAACCCGGCGTTCTCGGTGATGATGGAATCGGCGTACGTGAGACTGCCCGTCAGGTCGAGTCCCTCCACCCCGACGTCGTCCGCCCGCGCAAAAGCTTCGAGGCCATTTGTGCGGATGCGGCCCACGTTTTGCACCGTGTTCACCGTCGCGCCGGCGGCCACGAGCAGCGGCTGCGAATACAGTGCGTCGCGCGTCGTTTCGCGGAACAGCGTCACGCGCAGCGACCCCTTGTCGTTCAGCGTTTCCGCGGACAGCTCGCTCGTCCACGAGTTCTCGGCCTTCAGGTTCGGATTGCTGTTGACGATGGCATTGTCGACGATGGATCCCTGGAACAGCTCGGCTGCCGTCGGATTGCGCACGGCGCGGCCCGTCGAGGCCTTCAAGGTCCAGTCGGGATGCACGCGCCACGACAGCGCCGCCTTCGGCGACCACGCCGTCTCACCGCGCGACGGGAACGCCAGCGGCGCCGCCAGCACGGCATTCGAGAGTTCTCCGCCGTACGCGCGCCACCGTTCGAAGCGGGCGCCGATCGTCGCGCGCCAGGCGTCGCCGATGCGCCAGTTGTCCTGCGCGTACAGGCTCTCCAGCCACGTGTTGCCGTTGAAGACCGAGACCCGGCGGCCATCGCCCGCGTGCAGCCAGTCGCCCGTGCTGCCGAACACGCGCGTGCGCAGCTTCGCGTGGTCCGACTGCAGCCCGAATTCGACCGTGTGGTTCCCCGGCCGCCAGATGCCCTTCAATGCGAGCGTGTTCCAGCCGCTGCCGTGCATGTCCGTGACCTGGCCTGCGCCGTTCGTGTCGGCGTCGGGCACGAGCACGGTCGGTGTGCGCACGAGGTCGCGCGCATAGTCATACAGGCTCGCGGCGATCTCCCAGTCGAACGTATCGCGGCTGTGCTTCTTCAGCGACAGCCCGTGCATCGCGTGTTCCAGCGTGCCGCGGCTGGGCGCGAAGTCGGATGCGCGGATGTCGTAGGCGCGGCCGTCGATGTTCACCTTCGTCGCCGTGACGACCGGGTTGCCGGCCGCATCGCGCAGGTACGATTCGGCCACGCGTTTGGCCTCGTTACGCCACCAGCCGAACGTGTAGCTGGCGCGCAGCTGCGGCGTGATGTCCCACGCGAGCTTGATTTTCGCGTGGTCCTGCACGGTGTGCGTCCGGCTCGTCGCACCGATCAGCCACCAGTCCCTGTTCGACGGATTGCGCCCGGCCACGGCACCCGTCACGGGGATGCCGCCGCCGTTCGGCATGCCCGTCGACAGCAGCTAGTTCGCGAACGCGATGGGCTGCGCATCGTTGTCCAGGCGCGCCACGTCGATCCAGTACGACCACGCGCCGCTGCGGTCGCCCAGCGACGCGCTACCCTGCCTGCCGTCGTAGCGGTCGTTCGTGCGATACAGTGTGAAGCCCTGCGAATGGCCGGACAGTTTTACGTGGGCTTCGCGCTTCGTCGGCATGCGGGTCTGGAAATCGACGACGGCGCCGACGGCATTGCCCGGATACGCGGCCGCGAACGGGCCATACAACACGTCGACGCGCTCGATCTCTTCCGGCGTGACGAGGCCCCAGCGCGGCGTGTACGTGGCGCCGTTGCCGAGCAGATTGGACAACAGGATCCCGTCCGCGTACACGAGCGAGCGCGCGCTGTTGCCCGTGCCGGACGCGCGGCTCGCGAGCACGGCGTGGTCGTAATCGCCCGTATAGCGCTTGCGCACGTTCAGGCTGGGCAGGTATTTGAGCGCGTCCTCGCTGTCCACGGCGTTGATCCGGTCCTCGACCTGGGCGCCCGTGATGCCCTCGATGGTCGTCGGGATCTGCGCAGGCAGCGACGTGGGGCGGCCACCCGTGATGACCACGGTTTCCAGGTGCGTGTCGTCGGCATGGACGTGCGCGGTCAAGCACGCCAGCGCGGCGAGCGCGAGGCGATGATGTTGGAATCGCATGGGCACCTCAGTGATGGTGCATCGGCATCGCGGCGGGCACGACTTCCAGCACTGGCGCAGGCGTCTTCGATTCAGGGGTCGTGTCGGCCCAGTCCATGCGGCCTTTCTCGCACTGCTGGCCGACCTTGAACGCCAGGCGGCCCGGCGTATCCGGCAGCCTGGCCTGCAGCGTGAACTCGTCGTAATAGGCGTCCGGCAGCGGGCCGCCGCGCCAGTTGATCTCGCCTGGGGCCAGTGCGATGGTCCAGCCCGGCTTGGGCATCGGCTTCGCCGTCACGCCTTCCGGCAGCTGCACCGTGATGACGGTCGTCGCGCTGCCGGCGCAGCCGTGGCCGACCTTGAACACGAGGGTTTGATATGCCCCTGCCGGCGCGGTGGCCGGGGCGACGGTGATATGGGCGTGCGCCAGCGGCGCCGCGAGCAAGGCGGCGATCCAGAATGCTTTCATCACAGGCTCCTGTCAGTGCGCTGCAGTGTAGGTCAGCGGTTTGACCGGTACCTGCACGGTGACGTTCTCTCGTTTCCTGTCGGACCCGGCAAAGGTCAAGGTCAGCGGCACCTGCTCGCCTTCCTTGATCTGCTGCTTCAGGTCGAACAGCATGACGTGGTAGCCGCCGGACGACAGGTTGACGCTCTGGCCGGCCGGCAGGTCGATCCCGTCGACCTTTTGCATGCGCATCGTCTGGCCTTCCATGGCCATCCGGTGGACTTCGGCACGGCCCGCGACGGGGCTTTGCACGTCGACGAGGCGCGTGGCCTTGGGCGAACGCAGCTGCATGAAGGCGCCGGCGGTCTTCTGGGCCGGCACGGTGGCGCGGATCCACGGGTCGCCGACCGTCACCTGGGCGAACGCGGCGGACGTGACGAGGCTGGACGCGGCCAGCACGAGGAATGGTTTGAACATGACTTTACCTGACAAAAAATGGAATGAATCGAACTGAAAGTCAGGCAAAGACAGGGGGACCGCGCGGGACAGCCGCCAGCCAGACGGCCAGCGGACGGGGCGCATGATGGAACAGGAACGGACGGGGTGCGACGCCGTCCGGGAGCGCGAGCGGCGCATGCACGGGCGGCGGCAGGCCGTGGCTGCCCGCGTGGGTGAGGCAATAGCCGCAATCGTCCAGGACGCTCATGCCGGCATGCTCGTCCTGCACGAGCAGCGCGGCCGCGGCGGCGAACGAGGCGCCGCCGTCGACGCTGCAGACGTCCAGCGGAATCGTGGGCCGGTTCGCGGCCAGCGCGTGCGAGACCGTCGGCGCGAGCGCGTTCAGCAGCACGGCGAACAGTGCCAGCCACGCGTAACGCAGGCGCTTTGTCATCGAACGAATCGGCATGCAACGATTATAGCCGCGGATGCACCACGTAGCGCACGCGCGGCCTGTGACATTTTGTCCAGCCGGTCAGCGCTCGGCCATCAGGACTTCGCGCTCGACCTGCACGGTGCGCTCGCCGTCCGTCAGCCACACCTGGCCGTCCTGGATCGTGCATTGCAGCTGCATCGAGCGCTGGGCCATCTGCTCCAGCTGGACGCTGGTTTCCGCCGGGATGTTGACGATGGAAATTTTTTTGGTGCGTTCGAGCTTGCTGGCCAGGCCCTTGAACCAGATGTTGCTGGTGGCGCTGTAGCAGTACACGACCACGTGTTCGGCGCGGCCGGCCGCCTTCATGAGGCGGCGTTCGTCGGGCTGGCCGACCTCGATCCAGAGGTCGATGGCGCCGGTCAGGTCCTTGAGCCACAGTGCAGGCTCTTCGACGTCGAACAGGTCCTTGCCGTACGCGAGCGCCGGGTCGGCGTGCAGGGCGAAGGCGAGCAGGCGGATCATCACGCGCTCGTCGGTTTCCGAAGGATGCCGCGCGATCGTGAGCGCGTGCTCCTGGTAGTAGTTGCGGTCCATGTCCGCAATGCTCAGGTCTGCCTTGTAAATCGTTGCTTTCAGGGCCATCAGGTAATCTTTTCTTTCGGTCGGTTCAGCTGAACACGACGGTCTTGTCGCCGTTCAGCAGGATACGGTGTTCCACGAACCACTTGACCGCGCGGGCCAGCACGACGCTCTCGACGTCGCGGCCGATGGCCGTCAGCTGGTCCACGCTCATGGCGTGGTCGACGCGCTCGACGTCCTGCTCGATGATCGGGCCTTCGTCCAGGTCGCCCGTGACGAAGTGGGCCGTTGCACCGATCAGCTTGACGCCGCGGCGATGTGCCTGCGCATACGGACGCGCGCCCTTGAAACTGGGCAGGAACGAATGGTGGATATTGATCGCCCTGCCCTTCAAGGCATCGCACAGTCCCGGCGACAGGATCTGCATGTAGCGCGCCAGCACGACCAGGTCGATACGGTGGGTGTCCAGCAAGTCGATGATGCGCGCCTCCTGGGCGAGCTTGGCCGATTCGCTGGCACCGGCCTCGAGCGGCAAGTGGTGGAACGGGATATTGTAACTGGCCGCGAGCTGGTAGAAGTCCATGTGGTTCGACACGATGGCGGGAATCTCCACCGGCAGCAGGCCGCTGCGGTAGCGGAACAGCAGGTCGTTGAGGCAGTGGCCGATCTTGGACACCATGATCAGCACGCGCGGCTTGGCGCTAGCGTCGTGCAATGCGCCGTCCGCACCCAGGTCAGCGCACAGCGATCCGAAGCCGGCGCGCAGCAGTTCGTCGGAGATGGCGTCGTCTTCCAGCGCGAAGTGGACGCGCATGAAGAACAGTTTCGATTCCGGATCGCCGAACTGGGCCGAGTCGATGATGTTGCAGCCGTGTTCGGCCAGGAAGCCCGAGACGCGCAGCACGATGCCGCGGTGGTCCAGGCAGGACAAGGTCAGGATATATTCTGGATACATTGCAAAAAACTTCAGAATGGTTGAGGTTTGACTGAGCCCGGCCATTGTCGCATGGATTGCCATTCCGGCATTTTCGAGAACGATATCAAGGAGACAAGCATGACCATCAACCGCCAATTCCGCCTCGCCGCCCGCCCCGTCGGCATGCCCAAGGCCACCGACTGGCAACTGACCGAGGAACCCCTCGCGCCGCTGAAGGAGAACGAGGTGCGCGTGAAGGTACTGTACCTGTCGCTCGATCCCGCCATGCGCGGCTGGATGAACGAGGGCAAGTCGTACATCCGCCCCGTCGCCATCGGTGAAGTGATGCGCGCGGGCGGGGTCGGCGTCGTCGAGGCGTCGAACTCGCCGCACCTCGCCGTCGGCGACCATGTCACCGGCACCTTCGGCGTGCAGCAGTACTGGACGGGTCCCGTCGACGCGAAGGCCGCCGCGGCCATGAAGATCGATCCCGCCCTCGCCCCGCTGCCGGCCTGGCTGAACGTGCTGGGCATGCCCGGCATGACCGCGTACTTCGGCCTCACGGACATCGGCCAGCCGAAGGCCGGCGACACCGTCGTCGTATCGGCGGCGGCGGGCGCCGTGGGCGCGACGGTGGGCCAGGTGGCGAAGCAGCTGGGATGCCGTGCCGTCGGCATCGCCGGTGGGCCGGACAAATGCCGCTACGTCGTCGAGGAGCTCGGGTTCGACGCCTGCATCGACTACAAGGCGGGCGCCGTTCCCGCAGGGCTCAAGAAACATTGCCCACAGGGCGTGGACGTCTATTTCGACAACGTGGGCGGTGACATCCTGGACGCCGTGCTGGCGCGCATCAACCTGAAGGCGCGCATCGTGATCTGCGGGGCGATCTCGCAGTACAACAACACGACGCCCGTGCGCGGCCCGGCCAATTATCTGTCCCTGCTCGTGAACCGGGCGCGCATGGAGGGGATGGTGGTCTTCGACTACGCGGCGCGCTATCCGGAAGGCGTGCAACGCCTCGGCGCCTGGCTGCAGGCAGGTGCGATCAAGAGCCGCGAACACGTGGTCGAGGGCCTCGACCACTTCCCCGACGCCCTCACGATGCTGTTCGAAGGGAAGAACTTCGGAAAGCTGGTGCTGCAGGTCGCCGACGACAGGCGCTGATCGATTACACGCCGCCGGAACCATTTCATCCCCTGCCTCTCTAAACGCACGAGCGCATCCATGAACGCTCGTTGATTGTTCAGGCACAAGGAGATCGATATGGCGACAAGCAAGGAAGGCGGCAGCAAGGGCGCTGCCGACTCCGGCGGCAACGAGCAGAAAAGCCAGCCGGCCAAGCGCGGTTTCGCTGCGATGGACCAGAACCAGCAGCGTCAAATCGCCAGCAAGGGCGGCCAGGCCGCTCATCAGAAGGGAACGGCGCACGAATTCGATTCGGAGGAAGCGCGCCGGGCGGGCCAGAAAGGCGGGGAAGTGGTCAGCCGCAATCGTGCCCACATGGCCGACATCGGCCGCAAGGGCGGGGAAAGCCGGCAATCGGCCAACCGCGCCGCCGCCGCCGCAAAATCCGGTAACCAGGCGGGCAACCAGGCGGGGCACCAGGCGGGTCACCAGGCGGGCAACCGCCAGGGCAGCAAGGAGTCATGACGTCCGGGGCGCCGGCCCCGCCCTGGCGGGCGCCGTGGCCGGCGCCCCCCTCACCATCGCGCGCAAGCGCCGACCGCGCCGCCGTGCCGGGCGCGGTCGCCCAACGCCTGCTAGGCAGGTGCATTGGAGACATGGACGTGCTACAGTTTCTCTCTTATGTCCTCCTCTGCCTCCCACCTGAAATACCTGGCCGCGTATCCATCGCACATCCTGTCCAGGTCGAGCGCCTGATCGCCGACAACCGCCTGGCCGACCACCTGCGCCAGCGCTATCCCGACGCGCACGAGGTGCGCACCGACAAGGCCTTGTACGGCTACGTGCAGGATTTGAAAGATGAATACCTGCGCAACGCCGAGCCCGTCGCGAAGGTCGCCTACGACAGCAAGATCGGCATCGTGCAGCATGCCCTCGGCCTGCATACCGCGATCTCGCGAGTGCAGGGCAGCCGCCTGAAGGCGAAGCACGAGATCCGCATCGGCACCGTGTTCCGCGACGCGCCGCCCGCCTTCCTGCGCATGATCGCCGTGCACGAACTGGCCCACCTGAAGGAAAAGGACCACGACAAGGCCTTTTATAAACTGTGCTGCTGGATGGAGCCGGATTACCACCAGTTCGAGTTCGACGTACGGTTGTATCTCACGCAACTGGAACTCGGCGGTGGCCGATTGTGGGGTAATCCCTCGTTGTCGTAGTACAACACGATGTTGGACGGCGGCCGCTCCCGGCTGAAAGCTGTCGACTTTCCATGGCGCAAGTATTACAGTGGGTTCCGCGCGTTCTGCGCCCCGCGCCTGCCCATCTCCGCGGGCTGATGAGAACTCTGGCCGTCCGGCCCATCCGTCGACACCATGCAGCAACAACGCCTCGTTCACTTCCTGCTCCTTTCGCTGTCCGGACTTGCCCTGACCGGCGCTGCCCGCGCCCAGGACAAGCCGGACTGGCGTATCTCCGGCTTCGGTACGCTGGGCGTCGTGCACGCCAGCGAGCACGAAGCGGATTACACGTCGTCCGTCTTCAAGTACAACGGTGCCGGCGCCACGCGCCGCTGGAGCACCGACGTCGACACGCGCCTCGGCGTGCAGCTCGACGCGACGCTCGCGCGGCACTGGTCGGCCGTGCTGCAGGTGGTCAGCGAACAAGGCCTCGACAACACGTACCGGCCCCGCGTCGAATGGGCCAACATCAAGTACCAGGCGACGCCCGAACTGGCGCTGCGCGTCGGCCGCATCGCACTGCCCATCTTCCTGACGGCGGACTACCGCAAGGTCGGCTATGCGTATCCGTGGGTGCGCCCGCCGGTCGAGGGTTACAACGTCATGCCCGTGACGAGCAGCGACGGCATCGACGCCACCCTGCGCTGGGGCGTGGGACCGGTCCGCAATGCGTCGCAGGTGTTCTACGGCCACAGTGCCGTCAATCTGTTCGACGCGCTGCGCGTGTACGGGCGGCGCGGCATCGGCATCTCCAACACGAGCGACTGGGGTGCGCTCAGCGTGCGCGCCAACGTGCTCAGCGCCGAGATCTCCAGCAACATCGGCGCCGAGCTGTTCCGCGCGTTCGACGCCTTCGGCCCGATCGGCCAGGACCTGACCCGCCGCTACGAGATCGACCACAAGCGCATGATGCTCGCGAATATCGGGGTGAACTACGACCCGGGCTCGTGGTTCGTGATGGCCGAAGCGGGCCACACGGTCAGCCATTCGTTTCTTGGGTCGACGCGCAGCGCCTACGTCAGCGCCGGCTGGCGCTGGCAGGCGTTCACGCCGTACGCGACGTATGCGCGCGTGCGCGCCGCGGGTGCGACGACGGACCCGGGCCTGCCGGTGGCCGCCCTGCCTCCGGCGCTGGCGCCGACTGCGGCCGCGCTCAACGGCGGCCTGAACTACCTGTTGTGGACGATCCCGCAACAGACGTCGCAGGCGGTGGGCGTGCGCTGGGACCTGCGCACGAACATGGCCCTGAAGGTGCAATACGACCGCGTAACGCCGCAAGAAGGCTCGCGCGGGACCTTTATCAACCCGACGCCGCGCTTCGTGCCCGGGCACCCGGTCCACGTGGCCAGCGTCGCACTCGACTTCGTGTACTAGCATGGCGACCCTCCAGTCTTTCCGCCTGCTGGGCACGTCCCTGCTGCTCGGCTTCCTGGCCGGCGCGCCGGTGTGCGCAGCCGATCTCGTCGTGATCGTGTCCGCGCGCAGTCCCGTCGCCGCCCTGCGCGCCGACCAGGTGGCCGCGATCTTCCTCGGCCAGTCCGTGCGCTTCCCCGACGGCACGGAAGCGGTGCCGTTCGACCTGCGCCTCGGCGTGCCGATGCGCGACGAGTTCTATGCACGCGTGACGAACAAGACGCCCGCGCTGCTGAAGGCGCACTGGTCGAAGATGGTGTTCACGGGCCGTGGCCAGCCGCCGGCCGAGTTGCCCGACAGCGCGGCCGTGCGGCGCAAGGTGGCCGACGATCCGGAAGCGATCGGGTATATCGAACGGAGCGCGCTCGACGGAAGCGTGCGCGCAGTCCTCGTGGTGCAGTGATGACATCACCCTCCGAACGCCGCCGTCCCCGCTGGCTCGGGCGTGCCCTCGAGACCTATTTCGCACTGCCGCTGTTCGCCGTGCTGCCGCTGCTGGCGATCTGGGTCGCCACGTTCCACTTCATCGAAACCGAGCGGCGCGCCGCCGTCGACGCCGCGCACGATGCCGTGCGCGAGCAGCTCGACACGTACGAGGCCCAGGTCGCGCGCAACCTGAACGCCATCGACCAGACCCTGAAGGTCATCAAGTATTCCGTCGAACTGAACGGCACCCATGCCGCCCTGCCCACGCTGCGCGCGGAAGAACTGCTGCCGCCCGGCCTCGTGTTCCAGGTCAGCGTGGCGGACCGCGACGGCGCCATCGTCGACAGCAATCCCGCCATGCCGCCGCTGGACGTGTCACGGACCCCTTATTTCACGGTGCACGCCAACGGTACCGGCCACGGGGTGTTCGTGAGCCAGACCGTGGGCGACACGGCGCGCTCGGAGCCGCACCTGCACTTCACGCGCCGCATCGAGGACGGCTACGGCCGCTTCGCCGGCGTCGCCATCGTCGAAGTCGACCCGGCCTATTTCACCAGCTCCTACGAGCGCTCGCGCGCAGGCGAACTGGGCCTGCTGGCACTCGTCGGCAGCGACGGCGTCGCGCGCGCGATGCGCATCGGCGACAGGATGTCGTGGGGCCAGCCGATCGCGCTCGACGGCATCCAGGAAGAAGCGCTCGCCCCGCATCCGACGGCGCCGGACGGCATCGAACGCTATGCCGGCGCGCGCCGCCTGTCCGGGTTCCCCCTCACGGCCGTCGTCGGCCTGGCCGACAGCGAACAGATGGCGCAGTACGAACAGCACTACGGCACCTACCTCGTCGGTGCGACGGCAGCGAGTTCGCTGCTGGTCGCCGTCGTGGCGATGATCAGCGCGTGGTCGTGGCAGGTGGCCAAGGCGCGCCGGCGCGAGCGCCAGGCGCAGCAGACCTATGCGGCCGCGTCGGAAGCGAGCCCGGACGCGTTCTTCGTGCTGCGCAGCGTGACCGGCGCGGACGGCGCCATCGTCGACTTCCTCGTGGAAGGCTCGAACAGCCGCGCCGAACTGTTCACCGGCATCGCCAACGAGGCCCTGCGCGGCCAGCTGCTGGGCGACGCCCTGCCCTATTACCGCACGAACGGCATGTGGGAGCACCTCGTGCAGGTGGTGCTGGAACAGCGCGTCATCGAGGCCGAATGGCAGGCGACGTCCGGCCCCACGGCCGGGCGCTGGCTGCAGCGCCAGATCGTGCCCGTCGACGGCGGCGCGGTGGCGATGGTGCGCGACATCACGGAACGCAAGCTGGCCGAGGACCGCATCCGCCACATGGCCCACCACGACGAGCTGACCGGCCTGCCCAACCGGAGCCTGATCCGCGACCGCCTCGACCAGGCCGTGCGCAACGCCCAGCGCAACGGCGGCCATCTCGCCCTCGCCTTCGTCGACCTGGACGGCTTCAAGCTCGTCAACGATGGCCTCGGCCACAACGCCGGCGACGAATTGCTGAAGGTCGTCGGCTGCCGCATGCAGGCCTGCCTGCGCCGCACGGACACGCTGGGCCGCCTGGGCGGCGACGAATTCGTGATCCTGCTGCCGGATGCCGGCGAAAGCCCGCTCGCGCTCACGCCCGTGCTGGAAAAGATCCGCCAGGCCGTGACGGAGCCCGTGCAGATCGGCGACCAGGCCGTGCGCGTGAGCTGCAGCATGGGCGTCGT
>Ga0187845_1000206_pt1 | contig 34018 bp, 36 predicted proteins | sample SpaLakP09_SKY_68_FD_134515 | JGI IMG/M metagenome (GOLD analysis project Ga0187845, IMG submission 134515) | Oligotrophic lake water microbial communities from Sparkling Lake, Wisconsin, USA - SP09_SKY_68 | ecosystem: Environmental > Aquatic > Freshwater > Lake | place: USA: Sparkling Lake... | reverse complement strand
GCAGCGCGGCCAGGCCGGTGTCGCCATTGCCGGCGTTGTTGTTGACCACCGTCAGCTCACGGGCGCCCTGGCGCAGCAGCGCCTCGACCAGCTCATTGGGCAGGCCAGCCGTGCCGAAGCCACAGATCATCACAGTGGCGCCATCGCGCACATCGGCCAACGCCTGGTCCGGCGTGGCCACGAACTTATTGATCATGAGGCAGGGGGCGGCTGGCCGGCTGGAATGGGGCTTCGATGCTATGTCGACCGTATGGAGGGGTCAAGGCGTGCCGCCGGCGGGCGTCAGGTCATGCCTTGTTGTGCCATATGACGGAAAAATGACAAGAAACTGCTAAAAACGCAGTCGATTTGGTCGATATGCGGGAAAGCACTGATTTGCGACACCCGTCGGCGCAACGGGCCGAATCGGTCCCGAGATGCAGGTTTGCGGCCGATCAGACGGGTGAATGCGTGTCTTTTCCACGCTTTGTGATGCTTAAGATTTGGGACCGGGGAACGAGTCCCAAATCTTGACGCTTTTTGGGGCTCATGCACACTCAAGTTGTCTCAAGGCGTTGCCGAAGACAGCTCAGGACGTGCTCATCAGCGGAGCCGCCTAACCTGCATGAAGGACAGATCCTCAGAACCGTTGATAGATGTCGGCCAGCTCAAGGTGGGGATGTTCATCCATCTCGATCTGGGCTGGATGTCGCATCCCTTTCCGCTGAGCAGCTTCAAGCTGACCACCGAGGAGCAGCTCGCCACGGTGCGCAGCCTCAAGCTCAAACAGGTGCGTTGGAGCCCGAGCAAAAGTGATTTGCAGTCGGACGCTGAACCGATTGCGCTTCCCGTTGCGCCCGCTCCAGGTGCTTCCCCGTCAGAGCTTGCGGCCGCTGCTCCTGCCGCGCCCAGTGCCGAGGAGTTGGCCAAGCAGGCCCACAAGGACGCACTGAAGGCCCAGCGCGACGCCTTGAACCTGTGCGAAAAACAGTACGCCGAGGCATCGACCGCATTCCGGCAACTGATCGAGATGGTGCCGCGCCAGCCCACAGGCTCGCGCGAGCAGGCCGAGGCGCTGACCAAGGCGCTGCTGGCCAAGATGCTCGGTGACACCGACCTGAACATTCGTCTGTTGAGCGAGGGGGCAGGCGACCGCAACACCGCCCATGCGCTGAATGTGTCCATCATTTCGCTGCTGCTGGCCCGTGTGTTCAATATGTCGGCCGATGAAATGACCGATCTGGGCGTTGGCGCGCTGCTGCACGATATGGGCAAGCTGGAGCTGCCGGCCCGCGTCAGGAGCCGCGACGATGGCTTCACCAGCGCCGAGCTGCAGGCCTACCAGACCCATGTGGCCAAGGGTGTGGCGATGGCGCAGAAGATGGGCCTCAGCGCCGGCCCGCTGCTGGTGATCGCCCAGCACCACGAGAATGCAGACGGCACCGGATTCCCACAACGGCTGAATGCCGATCGCATGAGCGCGGCGGCCCGTATTGTCGCCCTGGTGAACCGCTTCGACGGGCTTTGCAATCCGGCCATTCCGGCCAAGTCGATGACGCCGCATGAGGCACTGTCGCTGATGTTTGCTCAGGGCCGAAGCCGTTTCGACGCGACGATGCTGAATGCCTTCATCCGCATGATGGGGGTCTATCCGCCGGGCTCGGCGGTGCAATTGACGGATGACCGCTTTGCCCTGGTAGTGGCCGTCAACTCGTCGAGGCCGCTCAAACCGCGCGTGATGGTTCACGATCCCAAGGTGCCGCGGGAAGAGGCGTTGATACTGAATCTGGAGACTCAGCCCGACCTGGGCATTCGCCGCAGTCTCAAGCCGGCGATGTTGCCCCAGTCGGCAATGGACTATTTGTCGCCGCGTCAGCGGGTGGCCTATTTCTTCGAGCCGGTGGTGAGCCGGCCAGAAACCTATCAGGAGCTGGCTGCGTGACATTCGGCGCGGTGTCTCAGGTCGCCGTGGGCGACCGCCCCGGCGTCTTGAGCCGCTGGGCGCCCCTGATCGGCGCCCTTCTCGAGGCCGTCTGGCTGGTGGATGCCGCGTCGTTGAAGATCATTGCGCTGAATGCCCCCGGTGCGCGCATGCTGGGCATGGACGGCGCGGACCTGCTGGGGGCCTCGGTTGAGTCCCTGGTCTGCACACCCGAGGACATGATGTTCTGGTCGCAGGTCAGCGCCGGTGCCACCGAGCCCCTGTTCTCCGACACCCTGCTGCGCCACAAGGAGGGTCACACCGTCTGGGTGACGCGGCGCATCAGCCATCTGCCGCCGGCCGCTGATGAACAAGGCGCCGGCCACTGGCTGGTGGCATTGCACGACCAGACCCGCCAACGCCAGAGTGAAGACGAACGCGAGACGCTGCTCGCCGAACTGCGTGCGACGCTCGAATCGACGGCCGACGGCATCCTTGTCACCGACCTGGCCGGCCGCATGCGCTCGTTCAATCAGCGCTTTGCCTCGCTGTGGAGCATTCCGGACGATCTGCTGGTCGAGAAGAACGACGAGGCCGTGCAGGCCTGGATGCGCCGCAGCGTGACCGAGGGCAGCGCCTACAACATCCGCCTGGCCGCCATCCAGGATGCGCCGCTGATGCAGGCCAGCGATGTCATCAAGCTGCATTGCGGCCGGGTGCTGGAGCGCGTGTCGCTGCCGCAGTGGAGCAAGGGTCGGCCGATCGGCCGCGTCTACTCCTTCCGTGACCTCAGCGAAAAGCTGGCCGCCACACAGCGCATCGAGGAGCTGTCGCACACCGATGCGCTGACCGGCCTGCCGAACCGACGCGCTTTGAGCGAGCGCATCGACTATGCGGTGGCGATGGCGCGCCGTGAAGGCTCGGGCTTCGGCCTGCTGAGCATCAACCTCGACCGTTTCAAGCAGATCAACGACACGCTGGGCCACGCGTTCGGCGACCGGGTGCTGGTTGAGGTCACCGAGCGTATCAAGCGCAGCCTGCGCGAGGTCGACACCGTCGCCCGCCTCGGGGGCGACGAATTTGCACTGCTGGTGCACCAGGCCGATCCGCGGGGTGCCGAGGCCACCGCACGGCGTGTGCTTGACTCTATGGTCAAGCCCTTCACGCTGGACAAGCTCAGCTTCACGGTGACGGCCAGCATCGGCATTGCGCTGTATCCCAGCGACGGCACCAACACCGACGAGATGCTGGCCAGCGCCGACCGCGCGATGCACCGCGCCAAGGAGAGCGGCCGCGCGGGCTTTCGCTTCCATCAGCCGCGCAAGGATGTGGACCTGCTGTCGCGCATGCGCCTGGACCACAGCATGCGCCAGGCCTTGAAGGAGGGGCAGTTCCGGCTGCACTACCAACCACAGGTCGATCTGGACTATGGCAGGGTGATTGGCGCCGAGGCCTTGATACGCTGGCGCGACCCGGTACGTGGCGATATCTCGCCGGCCGAGTTCATCCCAGTGGCCGAGGACAGTGGCTTCATCATCGCCATCGGCGACTGGGTGCTGCACGAGGCGGTGCGCCAGGCGGCGCTGTGGCAGCGGCGTGGCGCCTTCATGCCGGTGTCGGTCAACGTGTCCGCTTTGCAGTTCCAGCAGCCGCGTTTTGTCGAACACGTGGCCGATGTGCTGCTCGCCGCGGGTCTGCCCGCCGCCTTGCTGGAGCTGGAACTGACCGAGTCAATCCTGGTCCATGATGCCCACGAGGCCCTGCAACGCCTGCAGGGGCTGGCTGATCTGGGCGTGCGCCTGGCCATCGACGATTTCGGCACCGGCTACTCCAGCCTGGGCTATCTGAAGCGTTTCCCGATCCAGCGGTTGAAGATCGACCGCAGCTTCGTCAAGGGCCTGCCCGACGACGCCAGCGATGTGGGCATTGCCAATGCCATCATCCAGATGGGCCGGGCCTTGAAGCTGCAGGTGATTGCCGAGGGCGTGGAGACCGTCGCCCAGCGAGAGTTCCTGGCCCAGGCCGGTTGCCACGAGTTCCAGGGCTTTCTGTATGCCCCGGCGCTGGACGTGGCCAGCTTCGAGCAGCGCGTGTTCGCACCGCCGCGCATCAAGCCGCCGGCTTCGCTGCGGATGATGCGGCACGCTAACGGAGTCTGATGTCTTGGCGGGACAGACCTTGCCGTACCCGGCAAGCTCTGTCCTCCACTGACCGGGACTGACCAGGGGTTTGGTGGCGTTGCACAATGGCGGCCATCCCGCCGATGCAGCAAAGGCCCGCCATGCTTTACAAATTCAGATCCAAGGACTCCGCCGACGTGATCATGATGGGTCCTGCGGGCGATCATCTGCTCAAGTTACTGGGGCGCCCGGTCACGGCCAAGGGCATCTTCGAACCGGCAGATTTGCCGGCGCTGATGGCCGCCATCGAGCAGGCCGTGGCCGCCGATGAGGCGGCCTATGCCCAGGCGCAGGCCGAGGCCAAGGCTGAAGGCGTGCAACTGCCGCCACGCGAGGGCGTGAGCCTGCGTCAACGCGCCTGGCCGTTGCTGGAAATGATGCGCCGCGCGCAGGCAAAGCAGCATGAAGTGGTTTGGGGTGTCTGAGCGATGACCCACCCCACCGTGACCCGCATCCTCGCCATCCGCCATGGAGAAACGGCCTGGAACGTCGATTCGCGCATCCAGGGGCACCTCGACGTTCCGCTGAATGCAGTGGGGCGCGAGCAGGCGAGGCGACTGGCCCTGTCGGTGGCCGGGGAGGATCTGGCCGCGATCTATTGCAGCGACCTGTCGCGCGCCCATGCCACCGCCAGCGCCGTGGCCGAGTCGGTCGGCCTGCCCCTGAGGGTGGACAAGGGCCTGCGCGAGCGGGCCTTTGGTGCTTTCGAGGGCCTCAGCTTCAAGGAGATCGAGCAGCGCTGGCCCGATCAGGCCCAGCGTTGGCGGCAACGTGACCCGCTGTTCGCGGCCGAGGGCGGCGAGAATCTGCAAACCTTCTATGCCCGCTGCGTCGGGGTCGTTCAGGCTCTGGCCGAACGCCATGCCGGTGAGCACATCGCCGTGGTAGCCCATGGCGGCGTGATGGATTGCCTGTACAGAGCCGCCTCTCGGCTGGAGCTGCATGCGCCGCGCAGCTGGGACCTTGGCAATGCCAGCATCAATCGGCTGCTCTATATGCCTGAGGGGTTCACCCTGGTGGGCTGGAACGACAAATCGCATCTGGAAGACCCTGCACTTGATGAGTTCAGCGACGGCGAGCGCCAAGGCCTGACGATATGACAATCGGCACCATTCAAGTAGGCGACCCGATCTCGGCCGTGGCCACGCCGGCCCTGGTATTGGACCTGGACGCGCTGGAGCGCAACATCCAGAAGATGGCTGACTTTGCCCGCAGCCATGGCCTGCGGCTGCGGCCCCATGCCAAGACGCACAAGAGCGGCCATATTGCGGCGCTGCAGAGAGCTGCAGGTGCCGTTGGCGTCTGCGTGCAAAAGCTCAGTGAGGCCGAGGCGCTCGCCGACGCTGGCGTGGACGATATCTACATCAGCAACGAGGTCATAGATCCGCGCAAGCTGGCCCGCGTGGCGGCGCTGGCCCAGCGCGTGACCCTGGCCATCGCCGTGGACTCGCGGCTGGGCATTGAGCGCCTGGCAACAGCGGTGCGCGAGGCCGGTGCATCGCTGGCGGTGTTCGTCGAGATCGATGTCGGCCAGGGCCGTTGCGGCGTGGCGGCGACCGAGGCCGGGGCGCTTGCCCATTTGGTTGCGACCCACGCCGGCCTGCGCTTTGCCGGCCTGCAGGCCTATCACGGCAAGGCCCAGCATCTGCGCAGCGTAGCCGAGCGGGAGGCGGCCATTCACCATGCGGTGACGGTGGCGCGTACGGCTCAGGCGGCGGTCACCGCCAGTGGCCTGAACTGCCCTTTGGTCACCGGCGCCGGCACCGGCAGCTTCGCGCTCGAAGCCGCCAGCGGCCTGTACGGCGAGCTGCAGGCCGGCTCCTATGTGTTCATGGATCGCGACTACGCCGACAACGAGCTGCAGCGTGGCGTGCCGGTGTTCGAACATGCGTTGTTCGTGAAGAGCCAGATCATCAGCCGGGGCCTTTCGCATGCCGTTGTCGATGCCGGCCACAAGGCCCATGCGATCGACAGCGGCCTGCCCCGGGTCTGGGGTCGGGACCTTGAGTTCGCCAACGGGGGTGACGAGCATGGCATCCTCCGCCCACGGGGCGAGGCCCTCCCCGACCTGGGGGACACCGTCTGGCTGGTGCCCGGCCACTGCGACCCGACGGTGAATTTGCACGATCGCTTTGTGGTGCTGCGCGGCGGATTGGAGCAGGGGGTGGTGGCGCATCTATGGCCCGTCCACGCCCGCGGCTGCCTGATTTGATTCGGGTCCACATCAATCAAAGGTTGATACATGCAAGGTTCGCAAATCATCGTCCTGGCCACCCCGGTGTTTCTGGCCCTGATCCTGCTCGAGTGGTGGGTCGGTACGCGGCGCGGCCGCAATACCTATCGTCTGAACGATGCCGTCAGCAGCATAGGCCTTGGCATGCTGAGCCAGGTGGCGGGTTTCTTTGCCACGGTGTTGACCTTGGGGATTTACACCCTGGTTTATGAAAACCTGGCCATCTGGCGCTTGTCGGCCCAGTCGCTGTGGGTCTGGGGCCTGGGACTGTTGCTCTATGACTTCTTCTATTACTGGCACCACCGCTTTGGCCACACCAGCGCGGTGTTCTGGGCGGCCCATGTGGTGCACCGCCAGAGCGAGGACTACAACCTGTCCACCGCGCTGCGGCAAACCAGCAGCGGCTGGCTGCTTGGCTGGGTGTTCTATCTGCCGATGGCGCTGATGGGCTTCCCGCCGCTGGTGTTTGCCGTCGTCGCGCTGATTGACCTTCTCTATCAATATTGGGTCCATACCCAGCAGATCGGCAAGCTGGGGTGGTTCGACCGCTGGTTTTGTGCCCCGTCCAATCACCGCGTTCATCACGCCGTCAACGACATCTACCTGGATCGCAACTACGGCGGCATCCTGATCATCTGGGATCGCATGTTCGGCAGTTTCCAGGCGGAGCTGGATGAGCAGCCCTGCGTCTATGGCACGCGAAAGCCCTTGCGCAGCTGGAATCCGCTGTGGGCCAATCTCGAGGTCTATGCCGCCTTGGCCAAGGACAGCTGGCGGGCCCGAAACTGGCTGGACAAGCTGGCGCTGTGGTTCAAGCCCCCGGGCTGGCGGCCTTCGGAGCTGGAGGCGCGCTTTCCCCGTGAGCCCTTCGATCCAAGCCGGCTGCAGCGCTATGACCCGCCGATGGCCTCTGGAAGGCAAGGTCTCGTCCTGGCGCTCTTCGGTGTCGTATTGACATTGACCGCGGTATTTCTGTGGACGGTACATACGCTGGCACCGATCCAGCAGGTCGGCTTTGCCCTGGTTCTGGTCGCTGGTCTCTGGCTGTTGGGCCGGCTCAGCGTCGGGGGCAGCGCGGCTGCCATAGTCTCGGCTGATGAGACCGACGGGCTCGGAAAGCAGGCTTGAGGGTGGGTTGTTGTTTTTAAGCTGCGTCAGGAGTACCGAGTAAACCCTGCAACTTCTATACTGCGTCCACTTTCCGAATACAAGATCAGGCTGCAAAAAGCCCGGCACCCCCTCAACTCTCAAAGGCAAACGATGAAAAAGATCGCTCTTGTTGCTGCCATCGCAGCTATTTCCGCTCCCGCTTTCGCTCAAAGCTCGGTGACCCTGTACGGCCGCATCAACACCACCGTTGAGAGCCAGAAGGTCAACAACCAAGGCCGCAAGATTGTTGTCGCCAACAACGCGTCGCGCTTCGGTTTCCGCGGCGTTGAAGACCTCGGCGGCGGCCTGAAGGCTTCGTTCGTGCTGGAAAGCGGTTTTGATTCGAGCGACGGCAAGGCTGCCGCTTCCTTCTGGGGCCGTGAGTCGCACGTCGACCTGACCGGCAGCTTCGGTACGATCCGTCTGGGCAACTGGTTCCCTGGTTCCTACTACGCCACCGCCGACTACGTGAGCATGCACAACCATGACACGGGTTCGTCGTCGGATGCGCTGTACGGTGGCCCGTTCCGCACCACCAACAAGGTGGGCTGGTTCTCGCCGAACTTCGAAGGCTTCACGGTTGAAGCTGCCGTGCACGCTGGCGAAAACAATCCTGGCGACAAGAAGAACTTCGACCTGTCGGTGAACTACGACCAGGGTCCTCTGCACCTGGGTGCCGGTTACACCAAGGAAGGCAGCGCCAAGCAGTACGCTGGCCGTGCTCTGTATGAGATGGGCGCCTTCACCATCGGTGGCTACATCCAACGCGAAGACATCAACGGTTCGTCGCGTACCATCTCGCGTCTGGCTGGCATGTACGCCCTGGGTGCTTCCGAGTTCCACGTGAACTTCGGCAACACGGGCAAGAATGTGTCGACCAACAAGGCCAACCAGTTCACGCTGGGCTACAACTACAACCTGAGCAAGCGTACCAAGGTGTATGGCTACTACACGGCCATCGATACCAAGAACACGCTGAACAAGGCAGGCGACTTCACCTCGCTGGCTGCTGGCGTGCGCCACAACTTCTGATGCCGCGCGGACAAGTCCGAAAGGGCTTGTCCGGCTGCAGCAGGCCCTGGCGCGATACACGCGACAGGGGTGATCTTCGGATCACAGTGGAACAAAGCGACCCTCGGGTCGCTTTTTTTATGCCTATTCGTCGAACAGGTCCGCAGCGGACTTCGGCGGCGTCACCCCCAGATGGCGGAAGGCCGCCAATGTGGCAATGCGCCCGCGCGGCGTGCGCTGCAAGAAGCCCTGCTGGATCAGATAGGGCTCGATCACGTCCTCGATCGTGCCGGGCTCCTCGCCGATCGCCGCGGCCACATTGTCCAGGCCGACCGGGCCGCCATCGAAGCGGTGTATCACCGCCTCCAGCAGCTTGCGGTCCATCACATCGAAGCCGCGTGGATCGACGTCGAGCATCGCCAGTGCCAGATCGGCAATGCGCTTGCCGATGCGGCCGTCGCCCTTGACGTCGGCATAGTCGCGCACGCGGCGCAGCAGGCGGTTGGCGATGCGCGGCGTGCCGCGCGAGCGGCGGGCGATCTCGAAGGCGCCCTCTTCGTCGGTGGGCACCTTGAGCAGCCCGGCCGAGCGGGTGACGATGCGCGCCAGCTCCTCGGCCGAGTAGAACTCCAGCCGCGCGACGATGCCGAAACGGTCGCGCAACGGGTTGGTCAGCATGCCCGCGCGGGTGGTGGCGCCAACCAGGGTAAACGGTTGCAGGTCAAGCTTGATCGAGCGCGCGGCCGGGCCCTCGCCGATCATGATGTCGATCTGGTAGTCCTCCAGTGCCGGGTAGAGAATTTCCTCGACGACCGGGCTCAGCCGGTGGATTTCGTCGATGAAGAGCACATCGTTGCGCTCCAGATTGGTCAGGATGGCGGCCAAGTCCTTGGGCTTTTCCAACACCGGGCCCGAGGTCTGGCGCAGATTGACGCCGAGCTCGTTGGCGATGATGTGGCTCAGCGTGGTCTTGCCCAGGCCAGGCGGGCCGAATAGCAGCACATGGTCCATCGCCTCTTCGCGCTTCTTTGCCGCGCCGATGAAGATCTCCAACTGCTCGCGCGCCTTGGCCTGGCCCACATACTCTCGCAGGCCCTTGGGCCGCAGCGCACGCTCTATCGCCTCTTCGTTGGGCGAGGTGGGGGCGGCGCTGACGACGCGCCGCGCCGGCTCGAACTCATCGGTTTGAATGCTCATGTGCGCATTATGTGCGCGGGCTGTTCAGATATACAGGTTTCGAGTCTCAGCGCGCCAGTGCTTTGAGGGCTTGCTTGATGCCTTCGCTGACACCAATCTCGGCGGGTAGCGCCTTCAACGCGCTGGCGGCTTCCTTGTCGCTATACCCCAGCGCGATCAGGGCTTGCAGGATGTCGCCCTGGGCGTCGTTGGCGATGCTGGCCGGCAGGGCCAGGTCCGGACCCAGCTTGCCCTTGAGCTCCAGCAGCAGGCGTTCAGCGGTTTTCTTTCCAATGCCCGGCACCTTGACCAGCCGGCCGGCCTCCTGGCGCGTGATGGCCTGGGCCAACTCCTGCACGCTCAGACCCGACAGGATGGACAGGGCCATGCGCGGGCCGACGCCGCTGATCTTGATCAACTGGCGGAAGGTGGCACGTTCCTCGACGGTGAGAAAGCCGAACAGCAGGTGGGCGTCCTCGCGTACCACCTGATGGGTCAGCAGACTGACGCGCTCGCCCAAGCCGCCCAGGTTGTAGAAGGTGCTCATGGGCACGTCGACCTCGTAGCCGACGCCATTCACGTCCACGAGCACCAGCGGGGGCGATTTCTCCGCGATTACGCCTGTCAGTCGTCCGATCATGGAGGCGGATTATCCGCGACCGAACAGTCCCAGGCGTTGTGCTTCCAGCGCGGCTTCAGCCCGCGAGGACACATTGAGCTTGCGGTAGATCTGCTTCACATAGTCGGCGATGGTGTGGCGCGACAGACCCAGCTGCACACCGATCTCCGGCAACGTGTAGCCCTTGGCCACGCGCAGCAACACCTCGGTTTCGCGGTCGGTCAGCGAGACCTCGTGTACCAGGGTGTTCGAGGCCCGCGGACGGCGCTGCTGGCCGGTGAAATAGGCGATCACCTTGCGTGCGATCGATGGCGACAGCGGCGGTTCGCCCTGGCTCATCCGTTGCAACTGCTCGACCAGCAACTCGCGCGACTGCTCTTTCAGCAGATAGCCGAAGGCGCCGGCTTGCAGCGCCGGGAACAGGTGCTCGTCGTCGTCATGGATGGTGACGATCACCGACTGCACATCGGGCTGGGCCTCGCGCAGTGCGGCGACCACATCGACACCGGAGCCGTCGGGCAGGCCCAGGTCCAGCAAGGCGAGGGTGAACTTCTGTGCCGCCACCAGCTGAAGCGCGTCATGGATGCGTGCGCATTCGATGATCTCCGAGGCCGGGAACACTTGTTTGATCAAGGCCTTCAGCCAGGCGCGAATCTCGGGCAGATCTTCCAGCAGCAGAATATTGTTCATTGCTTTCGCCTTGTAGGGATACGGGGTTATCGACGCCGTGAATCGTGAATCAAGCGCTGCGAGCACACGCTCAGAGCGGAATCGTGAGGCGGATCACGGTTCCCCAGCCCGGGCCGGACTCGACCAGGCACTGGCCATGCATCTGCTTGGCTCGTGACTTCATGCTGGCCATGCCGTGGCCGCGGTCCAGCCGGCCGTCGAGCTCCATCGAGATGCCGTGGCCGTTGTCCTGGACCATGACCTGGAAGTCGGTGCCCAGCACCGCGCAACTGATGGTGCAATGGGTAGCCCCGCTGTGCTTGATGATGTTGCTGACCGACTCGCGAAAAATCCGCGTGGTCTGCACATAGGCCCGGGCCGGCAGGGTATGGACGATGTCCTCGGGCGGCGACTTCCATTCGGCAACGATATTCGCCTGGCTCAGACGCGACACCACTTCTGCCCGCCAGTCGCCCAGCGCGTCAAGCAACTGCACCGGTTTGCCCGTCAGGCCGCGCACCGACAAGCGCATTTCCTCCAGCGCCTCCCGTGCCAGGGTCGAGATGCGATCCGACTCGCTGGTGTGGACGATGGTCAGCAGCTTGGCGCCCAGGTCGTCATGCAGGTCGGCGGCAATGCGCTTGCGCTCGCGCTCGGTGACTTGTTCTACCTTGGTCTCGGCCAACTGGGCGTAATTGCGTTCGATCTCGGTCACGGTATCGCGCAGGCGCTGTTCCATCACGCTACGATCGAGTTCGGCCTGATTGCGACCGTGAGCCTGCAAGACGACCAGGCGCAGACCGATCATCAGCATGCACAGTGGCATGGCCACCGCAGCCAGGCCCACCGGGCCGGCGACCAGGCGGTGCTGTGTCAACACCTCCAGCACCAACAGCAGGCCTGCGATCCCCAGGATGCCAGCCATCAGCCAGAACTCCTTGCGCTGGTGACGCCAGGCCAGCCACAGATGGAAGGCGATCGCGGCCAGCACCTGTACCGTCAGCACCAGGTACCAGGCGCCGGTCAGCGTGTGGTGGTGCAGCGCACCGGCCCACCAGAGGCTGACCGGCACCAGCAGGCATTGCAGCGCCAGCGCCATGTTCAGGGCCCGGTGTTCCCAGCCGACCTGGCGCAGCAGGAACTGCACCACACACAGCACCAGCGGCGGCACCAGGCTGGCCAGCAGCCACTCGACCTGATCGCGGGGCAGCGGAATTTCGCCGAGAAAGAAGCGCAGGCTCAGCAGGGCCGTGAGCAGGGCCATGCCGGCCAGATAGCCGAGATGGCGCTCGCGCGGGCTGATCAGCGCCCGCGCGCCGGTGAACAGCGCCAAGCTGAGCATGACTGCCGACAACAGGGCCGGCAGCCCTTGCCGCCATAGATTGATGCGGTGGTTTCGCTGCTCCAGCTCATCCAGCGGGCCCAGCTCCAGCGCCGACAGCCCGGCACCGCGTTGCACCGCATTGACGCGCTGCAGGGCGTAGCCGGCAATATGCAGATCCAGCACATTGCCTTGTGGCTTCAGCAGGCCGATGGGCAGCTCCACAAGCTGGGCGGCATAGCAGTGATCGCTGATCGGGTCCTGCATGGCGCCGGTGCCCTTCAGCCTGATGCCGTTGAGTACCAGCTGGTAGTTGGAGCAGGCTCGGTCGATGAAGAGCCCGAGTGGCCGGCCGGGGGCTTGCGGGGCGGCATCGAAGCCAAGGCGGTACCAGACCGCGCCGCTGTAGCCAGGCCGGCTCTGCGCCCAGTCGTCCGGCAAGGCCTGCGCGCGCGCGGCGGCCCCCTCCGGGAACAGCGACGCATCGCTGGCCGTGGCCAGCGCCTGAGTCAGGGTCAGGTATTGCTTGGACTGGGCCTGGGCCGGCGTCAGCCAGACCAGCGCCGCGCTGAAGAACAGCAGCCGGGCCAGCAGTCGAATCAGTTGGGGGGCGGCGGACAGGCTTTTCATGGTCAACGATTGTGCAGGACGCGGCGCCGCTGCGGCCCTGGTGTCCACCCGGGCGACAATGCAGCTTCACACACAAGCGAAGCAAATCGTGATACTTCGACATGAATTCGTCCCACTGGACAACGCCCGGCTGGCCCATTTGTGCGGCATGCTGGATGAACACCTGCGCCAGATCGAGGCGACGCTGGACGTCAGCATTTCGCGCCGCAACGAGTATTTCCGGGTCGAAGGCGCCAAGGCCTATGCCGAGCGCGCGGTGGTGCTGATCAGGAGCCTGTACGAGCGCGCCGCCAAGCCGATTCCGCCGCAGGCCTTTCAGCTGGCCCTGGTCGAGGCGGTCGGTGATCTGGCCCAGGCCAGACCCCGCAAACGCGCCGCAACGGCCTCCATTGCCTCCCCCTTGGGCGACGGCACGGCCGATGCCCACCCGATCGATGGCGCGATCACCCTGCGCACGCGCCGCGCGGAGCTGGCCGGCCGCACGCCCAATCAGCATGACTATCTGCGCAAGATACTGTCGCACGACATCACTTTCGGCCTCGGGCCGGCCGGCACCGGCAAGACCTTTCTGGCCGTGGCCTGCGCCGTTGATGCGCTGGAGCGCAACACGGTGCAGCGCATCATCCTGACGCGGCCGGCCGTCGAGGCCGGCGAGCGCCTGGGCTTCCTGCCCGGCGATCTGGCGCAGAAGGTCGATCCCTATCTGCGCCCGCTGTATGACGCGCTCTACGATCTGATGGGTTTCGACCGTGTCACCAAGGCTTTTGAGAAGGGCCTGCTTGAGATCGCGCCGCTGGCCTTCATGCGCGGGCGCACACTCAATCACGCCTTCGTGATCCTCGACGAGGCGCAGAACACCACGCCCGAGCAGATGAAGATGTTCCTGACCCGTATCGGCTTCGGCAGCAAGTGCGTGGTCACTGGTGACACCAGCCAGATCGACCTGCCCAAGGGCATGGCCAGCGGCCTGGTCGATGCCGAGCGTGTGCTCGGCGATGTCGACGGCATTGCGATGACCCACTTCACCGCCGGCGACGTCGTTCGCCACCCGCTGGTGGCGCGCATCGTGCGGGCCTATGAGGCACAGACCTCGACGCGGGAGGGTACGCAATGAGCAAGCCCGACTTGAGCCTGTCACTGCAGTTTGCCGATGCCAGCCACCGCGCGTTGTTGCCCAGGCACAAGGTCGTCCGCTGGATACGCGCGGCCCTGGAGCTGCCCGGCGAGATGACCGTGCGCATCGTCGGCGCCGAGGAGGGTCAGGCGCTGAACCGCGACTATCGGCAGAAGGACTATGCCACCAACGTGCTGACCTTCGACTACAGCCATGAGCCGGTGGTGGTGGCCGATCTGGTGCTGTGCGCGCCGGTGGTGGCCCAGGAGGCGTTGGCGCTGGGCATCAGCATTGCCGATCACTACGCCCATCTGCTGGTCCATGGCACCCTGCATGCCCAGGGCTATGACCATGAGGTCGAGGACGAGGCCACCTGCATGGAGGCGCGCGAGACCGAGCTGCTGCTGGCGATGGGCTTTGCCGACCCCTATGCGGACAGCAAGGCGGCCGGCACGACCTGAGCAGGGTCAGCGCTGGCTGCTCAGATAGCGCTTGCGCCAGAAAAAAGCGCCAAGGCCAAGTGCCACGGTCACCATCAGCAGCGTCGCCACCCAGAAGCCGGTGGCGCTGTGTATCAGCGGCAACGCATCGAAGTTCATGCCGAAGATGCCGGTGATCAGGTTCAAGGGCATGAAGATGGCGGTCAGCACGGTCAGGGTACGCATGATGCTGTTGGTGCGGTGGCCCAGTGCCGAGAAGTGCATCTGCACGGCCGCCTCGGCCGAGGATTCCAGCCGCCGCACATGGCTGAGCACCCGCTCCACATGCTCCAGCACATCGCGCGAGCGCACGCGCAGCAGCTCGCGTTCGCGGCGCGCCTGGGCGTCGACCTCGGGCGGCCATTCGTCCAGCGCATCTATCCATTCCTGGATGGCGCTGCGTTGGTCCTCGCAGGTGTCGTCCAGCAGATGCAGGCTGTTGCGCGAGTCGAGCAGCAGCTGCCAGTTGTCGAAGTGGCTGTGCGGGTCCAGCAGCTCCTGCTGCAGCGTGCCCAGCTGACGGGTCAGCAGCCGGCGCAGCTCGAGGTAACTGTCCACCATATGGTTGACCATGCGCAGCATCAGGTCGGCGCTGCTGTTGGGCAGACGGCTGCTGCCGCGGAAGTCGGTGCCCTGGGTCAGCTTGCTGATCTTCTGGGCGAAGTATTCGCGCACCTGGCAGTCGGCCGGGTGCACCGTCAGCAGCACGCGGTCGAACACTGCGAAACCGACCGGACTGGTGTCGATGGCCTTCAGCGCCCGCTCGGCCGAGGCCATCGTGCCGTGCTCGGCATCGACGAACAAATCAGCGCTGCCCGGCGTCGCGGCAAGCCGCCGGAACACCAGCAGGTCATACCAGGAGGTGTAGTCGAAGTGCGAGGGCAGCTGGTTGTTCAACAGGTCCGAGACATGCAGATCCACCAGCTGGCTGCCGGTCCAGCGCTGCAGTGCGGCCTGGATATCGCTGGCATTGACCTCGAACTCGCGCCGGGCACTGCCCACCCACAGAAAGCCCGTGGCTGGCATTTGATCGGGCATGGCGTCCAGCTCGGTGAACTGGGCGCCGCTGAGGTGAAAGATGCGCATCAGCGACCGGCCTTGATCAGGCGGGCGGCTTCAAGGGCGAAATAGGTCAGCACGCCATCGGCGCCGGCGCGCTTGAAGGCCAGCAGCGACTCCATCATCACCGCGTCATGGTCCAGCCAGCCATTGGCGGCGGCGGCCTTCAGCATCGCGTACTCGCCGCTGACCTGATAGGCAAAGGTCGGCACGGAGAACTCGTCCTTGACCCGGCGCACGATGTCCAGGTAGGGCATGCCGGGCTTGACCATCACCATGTCGGCGCCCTCGGCCAGGTCCAGCGCGACCTCGCGCAACGCTTCGTCGCTGTTGCCCGGGTCCACGTAATAGGTGTTCTTGTCGGCCTTGCCCAGCGCGCTCCTGGAACCCACCGCATCGCGGAAGGGGCCGTAGAAGGCACTTGCGTACTTGACGCTGTAGGCCATGATTCGGGTATGAATGTGCCCGGCCGACTCCAGCGCCGAGCGAATGGCGCCAATGCGGCCGTCCATCATGTCGCTGGGCCCCACCATGTCTGCGCCGGCCTCGGCTTGGGTCAAGGCTTGGCGAACCAGCAGCTCCACCGTGGCGTCATTGATCAGATAGCCGGTCTCGTCCGGCAGACCGTCCTGGCCGTGGCTGGTATAGGGGTCCAGGGCCACATCGGTCAGCAGACCCAGCTCCGGGAATTGCGCCTTCAGCGCCCGCACGGCGCGCGGGATCACGCCATCGGGGTTGAAGGCCTCGGCGCCGTCAATGGACTTCAAATGAGGCTCAATGGCCGGGAACAGCGCCATAACCGGGACGCCCAGGGTGACCGCCTCTTCGGCCGTGCGCAGCAGGTGGTCCAGGCTTTGCCGGGACACACCGGGCATCGAGTCAATGGGGTGCAGCCGGTTGTCACCCTCGTGGACGAAGACTGGCAGTATCAGGTCCTTGACGCTCAGCTCATGCTCGCGCACCAGGTCACGGGTGAAGCGGTCACGACGCAGGCGGCGAGGGCGGCTGGCAGGGTAGGGGGCAGGCGTGCGCAAGGTCTGTATCTCCAGGAAACGGGCGTGAAAATCTGGGACTTACCCCATGAACCAATGGTATCCGTAACTCCCCGTATACGGTGCGCGGTGCAATATCTGGTAAAATCTGCATTGAGCGATAGCCGCGAGGTGGTCGCTCCCTGCTTTTCCTCCCTGAGCAGGAGCCTTAGCGTGATGACAGCGATAAGGCTTTCCAGCCCCGACCCAAGGTCGGGGCTTTTTTTTGTGACGTCACTTTGTGTTTGTCGCCTTCTTGGTCGGCCCCTTCCAGCCAGTTGGTGCCAGCCCAGGCGCTTGCATGCGCCTGGGCCTTCGCCAGGCTCAAACAGTCCGAATGATTGTTTGAGTCCGGCCTCAGAGCCTTCGGCCGCTGTGCGGGTCTCAAGGTCTGGCACTCAAGCCATAATCTTCCATGCTCTGGGTCAAAGCCTTCCACATCATTTTCGTCGCCAGCTGGTTTGCTGGTCTGTTCTACATGCCCCGGCTGTTCGTCAATCTGGCCATGGTGCCGGCCGACAGCCATGCCGAACGTGAGCGTCTGCTCCTGATGGCACACAAGCTTTACAGGTTCATGAGCCTGCTGATGGTGCCAGCGCTGGCACTGGGCTTGGTGCTGTGGCTGTATTACGGCATCGGTCGAGGGCCCGGCAGCGGCTGGCTGCATGCCAAGCTGTTCGTCGTGGTGTTGGCGGTGGGCTACCACCATATGTGTCGATCGATCTTGCGCAAGTTCGAGCTATTGGCCAATCGGCGTAGCCACAAGTGGTTTCGCGTGTTCAACGAGACGTCGGTGCTGATCTTCGCCATTGCCGTGATCCTGGTCGTGGTCAAGCCGTTTTGATGGCTGACTGACCATGCGCCGCCGTCGCAGCCTGGCCTCCCTGCTGGTGCTCGCCTACGGCTTGCTGGCGATCTATGCGAGCCTGTATCCGTTCAGCGGCTGGCGGTGGCCCCCGGGCGCCGGACTGTTGGAGGTGCTGCGTCTGCCCTGGCCCCGCTACTGGCCGGTGTTTGATGTCGCCTCGAATCTGCTGGCCTATTTGCCGCTGGGCGGGTTGTTGTTCGCCGCTCTGGTGCGCAGCGGCTTCGGGCTGCGGCTGGCTCTGACCGTCGGATTGCTGGCGCCAAGCCTGTTGTCCTTTCTGATCGAGATACTTCAGCATTTCCTGCCCTCGCGCGTTCCCTCGCTGGCGGACTGGGTGCTGAACACGGCCGGCGCCGCATTGGGCGCCCTGCTGGGATTGCTGGTCCACGCGCTGGGGGGGATGGAGCGCTGGCAGACGCTGCGCGACCGCTGGTTCGTGCCCTCCAGCGCCGGCGCCCTGGCACTGCTGCTGCTGTGGCCCGTGGGATTGCTGTTCCCTGCACCAGTGCCGCTGGGCCTGGGCCAGGTGCTGCCACGCTTGCGTGAGTGGGTGATATTGGCATTGGAAGATACGCCCTGGGAATTGGGCCATGCCGCAGCCTCGCTGGCCGAGCCTGGCCACGCGCTGCCGCCGGGCCTGGAGGCCGTGGCAATTGCCCTGGGCCTGCTCGCGCCCTGCCTGCTCGCGTTGGCGGTGGCCATGCCCGGATGGCGCAAGCTGGGCCTGGTGCTGGGGGCCGCGACCCTGGGTGTGTGCGCCACGGCGTTCTCCACCGCGATGAGCTTCGGCCCCCAGCATGCGCTGGCCTGGATGACCGGCCCGGCGCAATGGGGCCTGGCTGTTGGCGGGCTGATGGCGCTCCTGCTTTGCTGGGTGCCGGCCCGCGCGGCTGCAGCGCTGGGGCTGATCGGCATCACCGCGCTGATCGCGCTGGTCAGCGTCGCGCCCACCGATCCGTATTTCGCGCAGAGCCTGGCATCCTGGGAGCAGGGGCGCTTCATCCGCTTTCACGGCGTGGCGCAATGGGTCGGCTGGCTGTGGCCTTTCGTGACCCTGCTGTGGCTGCTCGGGCGCGTCAGCCGACGCGATCCGGGTTGAGCCGCCGGATGCGTTTGCCAGATGCCTTTGGATACGGGTGCGCGCGGCGCCCGTGCGCGAAGCGCACTGCCTACAATCCGACCATGAGTTATTACCAGCGCCACATCTTTTTCTGCCTCAACCAACGCGACAGCGGCGACAACGCCTGCGCCCAGCACGGCGCCCAGGAAGCGTTCAACCACTGCAAGTCACGCATCAAGGCGGCCGGCCTTTCCGGCGTCGGCCAGGTGCGCGTCAACAAGGCCGGCTGCCTGGACCGCTGCGCCGGCGGACCGGTGGCGGTGATCTATCCGGAAGAGACCTGGTACACCTTTGTCGACAACAGCGACATTGACGAGATCGTCGACAGGCACCTGATCGGTGGCGAGGTCGTCGAGCGCCTGGTCCTGCCACCGACCGTGGGCCGCTGAGCCCGGCCGCCGGTGAACTCGCAAACCAAAGCCATGCTGATTGCCGGCCCGGCCGGCGATCTTCAGTGCGCGATTGACAATCCCGTCGATGGACCGCGCGGTGTGGTCGTGATCTGCCACCCGAACCCGGTGCAGGGCGGCACGCTGGACAACAAGGTGGTGCAGACCGTGGCCCGCGCATTTGTGCAACTGGGTTATCGGGCTGTGCGCTTCAATTTCCGCGGTGTCGGGCAATCGCAGGGCGTGTGGGACGAGGGCCGTGGCGAGATCGACGATGCGCAGGCCGTGATCGCCGCGCTGCGCGAGCCCGGTCTGCCTTTGCTGCTGGCCGGCTTCTCGTTTGGCGGGTATGTGGCCTCGCAGGCGGCGCTGCGTCTGCCGGATGGCGAGCGCGCTGAGCGCCTGCTGCTGGTGGGCCCGGCGACCAGCCGTTTCGATACCGCCGCCGTGCCCGCCGATACGGTGGTGATCCATGGCGAGGCGGACGACGTGGTGCCGCTTCAAGCGGTGCTGGACTGGGCCCGCCCGCAGGTCCTGCCCATTACCGTCGTGCCTGGTGGGACATTTCTTCCACGGGCAACTGCCGCTGTTGAAAAGCCTGGTGCTGCGCGCCTTCGCGGGTGGCTGATTCGGCTGAACTCTTTTTCCTGCCAGGACTCTGGCTGACTCCTTTGTTGTTGATCCCCCGATGAAATCATTGATTCCCTTTGTGCTGGCCGTGGCCAGCTCCGTCGCTGTTGCCCAGGCCCCCCAGCCGCCCGAAGTCGCGGCGCGCCAGTACCTGCTGTTGGACATGACCTCCAACCAGGTGCTGGCAGAGCGCGATGCCGACACGCCGACCGACCCGGCCTCGCTGACCAAGCTGATGACGGCCTATATCGTCTTCCAGGCGTTGCGAGAGAAGAAGCTGACGCTGGACGGCACCCTGGCGGTGTCGCAGCGGGCCTGGGACGCGCACAAGGGCGGCGCCTCGGTGATGTTCATCGATACGACGATGCGGCCCAAGGTCGATGAGCTGCTGCGCGGCATGATCGTGCAATCGGGCAATGACGCCTCGGTGGCGCTGGCCGAGGGCGTGGGCGGCACGGTCGAGCAGTTCGTCGCGATGATGAACCGCCAGGCCCAGGCCTGGGGCTTGAAGAACACGGCATTCAAGAACGTCGAGGGCCTGACCGAGCCGGGGCACAAGACCTCGGCACGTGATCTGTCGGTGGTGGCGGCGCACATCATCCGGGACTTTCCCGAGTACTACCCGTACTACTCGGTCAAGGATTTCACTTACAACAAGATCCGCCAGGACAACCGCAATATGCTGCTGCGCCGCGACCCCACGGTCGACGGCATGAAGACCGGTTACACCGATGCCGCCGGCTATTGCCTGGTGGCCAGCGCGCAACGCGAGTTCCCCAACGGCAAGCGCCGCCTCTTGAGCATCGTGCTGGGCACCGATTCGCGCGAGGCCCGCGCCAGCGAGAGCCAGAAGCTTCTGAACTGGGGCTACCAGGCCTTTGACGCGGTGCGCCTGTTCGAGGCTGGACAAAGCGTCAGCACCGGCCAGGTCTGGAAGGGTGTGGTCAACCAGGCCAAGCTGGGCGCCGGGGGCGCCGTGTTCGTGGCCGTCCCCAAGGGCGAGGGCGGCAAGTTGCTGACCAAGATCGAACGCACCGACCCGCTGGTCGCGCCGCTGAACAAGGGCCAGCGTGTTGGCACGCTGAAGGTCACGACCAGTGCCGGCACGCCGGTGGCCGATGTGCCATTGGTGGTGCTGGAGCCGGTGCCGGTGGCCGGCATCTTTGGCCGCGCCTGGGACTCGATCCGGCTCTGGATCAAGTGAAGGAGACGCTGGCGGGCGTAAGCTAGGTAATTCGACGAGGAGAAGCTGATGATGAACGCATTGCCCGATATTGCGTGCTACCTGAACGGGGCGTTCACGCCCCTGGCCGAGGCACGTATCTCGCCGATGGACCGCGGCTTCATCTTTGGCGATGGCGCCTACGAGATGATTCCCGTCTACGGGGGGCGCATGTTCCGCTTCGACGAGCACATCGCCCGGCTCGAGCGTAGTCTGGCCAAGCTGCGCATACCGAATCCGATGACACGGGATCAGTGGCTGGCCCTGGGCCGCGAGCTGGTGTCGCGCCTGCCGAACGGCGACCAATGGTGGTACATCCAGGTCACCCGTGGCGTGGCGCCGCGCGATCATGTGATGCCCAAAGACCTGAAGCCGACCGTGTTCTCGTACAGCAATGTGCAACGCGCGGTGCCGGCCGAGCAACGCCACCACGGTGTGGCCTGCGTCAGCGCCCGCGACTTCCGCTGGGAGCGCGGCGATATCAAGAGCACCTCGCTGCTGGGCAATGTGCTGGCGCGGCAGATCTCGGCCGACCAGGGCGCGCTGGAAACCATCATGCTGCGCGAAGGCTTCCTGACCGAGGCCTCGGCGTCCAACGTCTGGATCGTCAAGGAGGGCGCGCTGCTGGGTGTGCCCAAGAGCGAGCAGGTGCTGGAGGGCATACGCGTCGAGCTGCTGCGCGAGCTGTGCGAGGAGGTCGGCGTGGCCTACAACCTGCGCCCGATCTCCGAGGCCGAGCTGTTTGCCGCCGACGAGGTCATCCTCAGCTCGGCCACCAAGGAGGTGCTGGCCGTCACCACGCTGGACGGCGAGGGTGTCGGCCATGGCGCGCTGCGCGGCAAGCCCGGACCGGTCTATGCCAGGCTCTATGAGGCCTACCAGGGCGCCAAGCGGCTGCAGTCGATTTGAAATACCGGGGGTGAGCCCCATCTATCCGGCATGAACACAAGCATGGACATTCCTTCCGAGCAGTCGCTGATCGAGTACCCGTCGCGCTTCCCCATCAAGGTGATGGGCGCGAATGTGGAGAGCTTTGCCCAGGTCATCGCCGAACTGGCCCTGATGTTCGACCCCGAGTTCGACGCCGCCACCATCGAGCGGCGCCCCAGCTCGGGCGGCAAGTACATGGGCCTGACCGTGACCATCACGGCCACCAGCCGCGAGCAGCTGGACGAGTTCTACCGGACCCTGTCCACCCACCCGATGGTGAAGATCGTCTTGTGACCTGGCTTCAGCTTGTTGTTCAGGGCTGCGCTCAGGTTGGAGTCTGTGCCAGCCTGGCATCCAGCTCCTTCAGCTTGGCCGGCGCGGCCTCGTCGCCGTTGCGGGCGGCCGCGTCGTACCAGTAGCGAGCCAGGCGCAGGTCTCTGTCGACGCCGCGGCCATGCTCGTACATGGAGGCCAGGATGTACTGCGCGCCCACATCGCCGCCCTTGGCCGCCTCGCGGTACCAGCGGGCCGCCTTGCCCATGTCTTTGGCCACCCCTCGGCCCAGAAAATGGGCGGTGGCCAGCGCCAGCTGGGCATCGACATTGCCGGCCGTCGCGGCCAGGGTGAACCAGCGCACGGCCAGCACCTGGTCGGGCTTGCCAAGCAGGCCCTGCTCATAGAACTGACCCAGGCTCAGCTGCGCCACCACCAGATTCTTGCGCGCCGCGCGCTGCAGCAACCGCAGGGCCTCGTGGACATCGGGCTTGGGCGTCTCGGCACGCAAATGCATCATTGCCAGGTTGTAGTCGGCCAGCGGCTCGCCCAGCTTGGACAGGCGCTCGAAGCCGGCCAGCGCCGCGGGCAGATCGCCGGTGGCGTAGGCGGCGATGGCCTGATCGATCGGCGGGGAGTCATCGGCCTGAGCCGGGCTCACGGCCACCAGGAAGGCGAGCCAGAGGCCGCGTTGGAAATGGGTCGATCGCATGGGATGTCCTGCTCGGCCCGGCAACATCGCCGGGGCACAAAGCCACCGTACTACAGATTGACTTGCCCTGCATCACGGGAGCATGAAGCCTCGGCCGTTTAGGATCTCCCCCATGTTGATCAAGACCCTTGGCCTGGCGGACTACACGTCCACCTTCGACGCGATGCGTGCCTTCACCGACGCTCGCACGCCCGACACCGAAGACGAACTCTGGCTGGCCGAGCACCCGCCGGTCTACACCCAGGGCCTGGCGGGCAAGGCCGACCATGTGCTGAACCCTGCTGGCATCCCCATCGTGCAAAGCAACCGCGGCGGCCAGGTCACCTATCACGGGCCCGGCCAGGTGGTGGCCTATCCGCTGGTGGACCTGTCGCGGCTGGGTATCCATGTGCGCGAGTACGTCTATCGGCTGGAAACGGCGGTGATACAGACACTCGACGGCTACGGCATCACCGGCCACCGCGTTGTCGGCGCGCCGGGCATTTACGTCAAGCTCGACGACCCCGGCGGCCACGGAGCGCTGACCGGCCCGGCCTTGTCCACCGACCCGTTCCGCGGCCTGGGCAAGATCGCGGCTTTGGGTATCAAGGTCAGCCGGCACTGTGCGTACCACGGTGTGGCGCTGAATGTGGCGATGGATTTGCAACCCTTTTCCAACATCAACCCTTGCGGCTACGCCGGGCTGGCCACGGTGGACCTCGCTACACTTGGGGTTTCCACGGACTGGGCCACGGCGGCCCGGCGCTTCGGCGAGCGGCTGTCTGCCCAGCTGAGCCGCTAACCCACTCAGAGTCGGCCCATGACAAGCGAAAACATCACCTTCGAGCCCAAGTCCGCAGCGGACTATGACGCCACGGCCAAGCAGAAGTCTCAGGCCAAGACGGCACGTATCCCGATCAAGATCGTGCCGGCAGAGACGCTGAAAAAGCCCGACTGGATTCGCGTCAAGGCCGGTTCGCCGAGCACCCGCTTCTACGAGATCAAGAAGATCCTGCGCGAGCACAAGCTGCACACCGTCTGCGAAGAAGCCTCCTGCCCGAATATCGGTGAGTGCTTTGGCGGCGGCACGGCGACCTTCATGATCATGGGCGACAAGTGCACGCGGCGCTGCCCCTTCTGCGACGTCGGCCACGGCCGGCCCGATCCGCTGGACGTCAACGAGCCCGAGAACCTGGCCAAGACGATTGCCGCGCTGAAGCTGAAATACGTGGTCATCACCAGCGTCGACCGCGACGATCTGCGCGACGGCGGCGCCGGCCATTTCGCCGAATGCATACGCAAGGTCCGCGAACTGAGCCCCGACACCCAGATCGAGGTGTTGGTGCCCGATTTCCGTGGCCGCATGGACCGCGCGCTGGACATACTGAAGGCCGCCCCGCCCGATGTGATGAACCACAACCTGGAAACCGCGCCGCGCCTGTACAAGGAAGCGCGCCCGGGCTCGGACTACCAGTTCAGCCTCGACCTGCTGAGGCGCTTCAAGGAGGCCGTGCCCGGCGTGCCGACGAAGAGCGGCATCATGGTCGGTTTGGGTGAAACCGACGAAGAGGTCCTGCAGGTGATGCGCGATATGCGGGCCCACGGCATCGACATGCTGACCATAGGCCAGTACCTGGCGCCGTCAGGCCACCACCTGCCGGTTCGTCGCTATGTGCACCCGGACGTGTTCAAGATGTTCGAGGAAGAGGCCTACAAAATGGGCTTCAGCCACGCGGCCGTCGGTGCGCTGGTGCGTTCCAGCTATCACGCCGACCGGCAGGCGCATGACACCCTGAAGGCCAGCGCCGAAGCCAACGCCTGATCAGGTCTCGGCCAGCAACTTCTCGACCAGGCCGTGCAGGGCGGCGAAGTCGGGTTCGCCGACATAGCGCTTGACGATCTCGCCACGCTTGTTGATCAGCAGGGTGGTGGGCGTCAGCTGCACTTTGCCGAAGCTCTTGGCGATGCTGCCGGTGTTGTCTATGGCCACGCCAAAGGGCAGCTTGCGGCTCTCGGCGAAGTTGGCGACGAAGGCCGGCGGGTCATAGCTCATCGCCACGGCCACGGTATCGAAGCCCCGGCTCTTGAACTTCTCATGGGTGGCGACGATCTGCGGCATCTCGCGCACGCAGGTGGTGCAGCTGGTGGCCCAGAAGTTGACCAGCATCACCTTGCCCTGCCATTGCGTGCTGCTGACCTTGCTGCCGTCGAGCAGGACGTAGTCCACCTGGGGCGCCGGTTCGCGGCTGCCGACGCTCTGGTAGGCCAGTGCGGCGCCCACCGCCAGAACGGCGGCAAGCAGGGCGGGAGCGGTGTAGCGAGGCAGTTTCATTGGGGGCATCCGTAGGCGAGCCGCAGTGTACGCCGTCGGCCCGGGCCCGGTAGAGCCCGGAGATTTGCCGGAGTTCCCTGCAAATCAGGCTTACATGCTCTTGGACAGCTCGAACAGCAGGATGGACGGCAGCGAGTCGTCCAGCGCTCGGATGTCCACATGCGCCAGGCCGTCGACACTGGCGGTGGACAGCTGCGTGCCGCGCCCATCCTTGTGGATCTCGATGAAGCTGAAGTCCGCAATCTCATTGCGCAACTCGTCGAACAGCGCCTGGAACGAGGCGCCGCGCAGCGCGGACTCGAACACGATGCCGTGCGGCAGGCCGTCCTGGCAGAAGGAGATGGCCTCGTCCATCGAGCCGACCTGGTCGATGATCAGGCCCATATGGCGCACCGCATCCTGCACCTGCATGCGCAGATCGCGCTTGGACGCGACGATCAGCAGATGGCTGCCGGCCAGCGGTTTGGAGTTGGCAGAGGGCTCGAAGTCGTCCTGATCAACCTCGATCTTGTCGTCCAGGTTCTCCAGCTCCGAGGTGATGGTGCTGGGGAACTCCAGCGAGAAGGTGGTGATGCCGCTGTCGTCCTCGCGTTGCGGCACCAGGCCCATGGTCAGCGCGGTCTGCTCCACCAGACGCCAGGTCAGTGAGTTCAGGCCGGCGCTCGCGGCGTCCAGCTGGCGCTCGTCCAGCACGTCCATCGCGCGGTGGGCAAAACGGCAGCTCAGGCGGGCGCGCACCGGCCAGGGCGTGAATTCGACCCGCATCTCGATTGGCGAATGGGTGCTGGCCAGCGCCCAATCCATCAGGGCGTTGAGCAGGGCGAACAACAGGGAGCCGTCCACCATCACCTCGGCGGGCTTGAGCACCTGCCGGATCTGGATGCCGCGGGCCTGGGCCTCGCGGGCACGGTGGGTGAGCACGCTGCGCAGCATTTGCGTCAGGTGCAGACGCTCGCGCGACAGCTGCAGCCGCCCCGAGGCCAGGCGCGCCAGCTGCTGGCCCACCATGCCGGCCTCGCGCGCGTTGGCCACGCTCTCGCGCAGTGCGCGCAGGCTTTGGCGATCGATCTGGCCGGTGACGATCAGGTTCTGGATGCGCTCGAGCGCCGAACTCAGCGGGCCGGCGATCTCGGCGCCGAGCTGCTGCACGATGTCTGCCCAATCGGCACGCTCCGCCCCCGATGCGGGCGCCAGTGCGGCGGCCGGCAGGGCGTTGAAGGGGCCAGGCTTTGGTTCAGACATAGATGCTTATTCTCCCTCGTCCCTGTTCTTGCTTGGCGCCCCGATAGTCCGGGGTCTGCTCCGTTGCGTGATATGCAGACACTGCATGGAGCGACAACGGGTTGCCATGGTGCTGGCCGGGCCCGCCTACCGTCCATCCCCCGAGTTGGGGGTTTTTCGCCACAGTGGCCCCGCACCCCTCGGATGGGCGTGCGGCTCGGTGGTCAATATCAGGCCAACAGGGTCTTCCGTGCCGCGGTCAGGCGTTCTTCCAAATAGGCGGCGTAGAAATCGGGCAGCAGCGCACCGATCAGCGGCTCGGCCAGCACCCGGCCCCGGGGCCCGAGAAACAGCACGGTGGGCGCGAAGCGCGCGCCCAGTCGGCGCAGCACGGCATCCTGGCTGCGGCGCAGACCATCGAAATCAGTCAGCAGCGCCGGATTGCGCAGGTCGAGCTGGACTGCATGCAGGCGCTGGGCCTGCAGCCCCGGAAGCAGATGGGAGCGCCGCAGCTCCTCGCAGAACTTGCAGCCGGGCAGGCCGGCCAGCAGCAACAGGGGTTGACCCTGGGCGGCTGCCTGCTCGGCGGCGGCGGGCAGTGATTCCGGCGTGGGCAAGCGGGTTTCTGCTGCCTTGGCCGGGTTCGCTGTGGCCAGCGCAGCCGGGACCGCCAGCCACTGCAGCAGTTCGCGTCGGCGCAGGCTCATCCCAGCGCGCCTTGCTGTTGCAGCAGTTCGGCCTCGCCCTCGCTGATACCGAACTCGGCCAGAATGGCCTGGGTGTGTTCGCCGAGCAGCGGCGGCGCCTGCCGGTAGGTGACCGGCGTGGCCGACAGCTTCATCGGGCTGGCGACCAGGCGCAGCCGGTCGGTCAGCGGGTGGGCGATGGGCACCACCATCTCGCGGGCCTGCACCTGCGGGTCGGCAAACACTTCCTGCAGATTGTTGATGGCGCCGCAGGGCACCTTGGCGGCCTCGAGTGCGGCCAGCCAGTCGGCGCGCGGCCGGGCCTTCATGACCGCGGCCAACCGGGGCACCAGCTGCTCGCGGTTGCGCACCCGGTTGGCATTGCTGGCAAAGCGCGGGTCGGCAACGAACTCGGGGCAGCCGGCGACCTCGCAGAACTTGGCAAACTGGCCGTCATTGCCCACCGCCAGTATCAGATGGCCATCGGCAACCTCGAACACCTGGTACGGCACGATATTCTGGTGCGCATTGCCGACGCGCTTCGGTGCCACGCCGGTACTGAGGTAGTTGCTGCCCAGATTGGCCAGCATCGCCACCTGGGTATCGAGCAGGGCCATGTCGATGGCCTGGCCCTGGCCGGTGGCCTCGGCGTGGCGCAGTGCGGCCAGGATCGCCACCGTGGCATACAGGCCGGTGAACAGGTCGGCCACCGCCACGCCGACCTTCTGCGGCCCGCCGCCGGGCAGATCGTCGCGCTCACCGGTCACGCTCATCAGGCCGCCCATGCCCTGCACTGCGTAGTCGTAGCCGGCGCGGTCCTTGTAGGGGCCGGTCTGACCGAAACCGGTGATCGAGCAGACCACCAGCTTGGGGTTCAGCGCCAGCAGGCTTTGTGCATCGAGCCCGTAGCGGGCCAGGTCACCGACCTTGAAGTTCTCGACCAGCACATCGCTCTGCGCCGCCATCTTGCGTATCTAGTCCTGGCCCCCGGGGCTGGCAATATCGATGGTGATGGAGCGCTTGTTGCGGTTGGCCCCCAGGTAGTAGGCGGCCTCGGCGGTGTCCTGGCCCTGGTCGTCCTTCATGAAAGGTGGGCCCCAGCCGCGGGTGTCGTCGCCGGCGCCAGGGCGCTCGACCTTGACCACGTCGGCGCCCAGATCGGCCAGGGTCTGGGTGCTCCAGGGGCCGGCCAGCACACGGGAGAGGTCGAGCACGCGCACACCGGCGAGCGCCATGGTTGGGATAGCTTTGCTTGTTCGCATGGCAGCGATTGTGCGTCAGAGCTCCGGGGCGATGCGCCGGATAATGGCCGGATGCCGCACCGCTCCCCCCGCCCTCCCATTTCGCTACGCGCCTGCTACGGCGCGCTGGCCTTGGCCAGTTTGGCCGCCTGTTCTCCCGGCCTGGACTGGCGCGAGGTGCGGCCCGAAGGCGCGGGTTTGCTGCTGATGTTCCCCTGCAAACCGGCCAGCGATGCGCGCAAGGTCGAGATGCAGGGCCGAGCCTTCGATATGCGCCTCCATGCCTGCAAGGCGTCGGACCAGAGCTTCGCCCTGTCCTATGTCGATGTCGGTGACCCGGCCCTGGTGGGGCCGGCGCTTAAGCAGATGCGCGAATCGTTGGTGGCCAAGCTGGCGGCCGGTGCGGCGTCGGCCGCGGCCCTGCAGGTGGGTGGCATGACGCCGAACCCTGAGGCGCTGATCCAGCCGCTGGCCGGCAAACTGCCCGATGGGTCGGCCACCCTGGGCACGGTAGCCGTTTTTGCCCGCGGCACGATGGTGTTCCAGGCGGTGGTGCTGGGGCCGAAGCGTAGCGCTGCCGCTGAAGAAGGCTTTCTCAACGGCATGAAGTTCTCCACATGACGGCGGCACTCGAGCGCCCGCCGGGCATCCGGTCGGCCGCATTGCTGTTCCTCAGCTTTGCCTTCGCCTATTTCTTCTCGGCCCTGTTGCGTGCGGTGACCGCCACCCTGGCGCCGACCTTCAGTGCCGAGCTGGAACTGCAGTCCGCCGATCTGGGCCTGCTGGCCGGTGCCTTCTTCCTGGGCTTCTCGGCCATGCAACTGCCCTTGGGCAGCGGGCTGGACCGCTTCGGCCCCAAGCGCGTGCTGCTGGTGCTGCTGAGCATGGCGGTGCTCGGTTGCGCGGCCTTTGCGCTGTCCACCAGCTTTATCGGCCTGGTGGCGGCTCGCGCGCTGTGCGGCGTGGGTGTGTCCGCCTGCCTGATGGCGCCGATGACCGCCTTTCGCCGCCGCTTCGACGCCCGTGCCCAGATGCGCGCCACCTCCTGGATGCTGATGACCGGCTCGCTGGGCATGGTGGCCTCGACGCTGCCCGTGCAGTACCTGTTGCCGCTGGTCGGCTGGCGCGGTCTGTTCTGGGGCCTGGCTGTGTTGCTGCTGCTGGCCATGCTGGCCATAGCGTTGATCGTGCCGCGCGATGCGCCCGTCCAGCCCCATGCCGGTGAAGAGGGTGGGCTGCGCGCCTATGCCGCAGTCTTCCGCCATCCGAGTTTTGTGCGCATGCTGCCGCTGGGGCTGGTGCAGTACGGGGCCATGGTGGCCGTGCAGGCGCTGTGGGCGGGCCCCTGGCTGACGCAGGTCTGCGGCTGGACTCAAGGCGAAGCGGCGCAGGGCCTGTTCTTCATCAATCTGGGCATGCTCGTGGCCTTTCTGAGCTGGGGTCTGGCGCTGCCCCGCCTCTATGCGAGCGGCTGGACGGCCCAGGCATTGCTGAAGCGGGCCATGCCGATCAGCACCGGGGTGCTTTTGCTGACCTTGCTGCTGGGCGAGCAGGCCAGCGCCTGGGCCTGGGGGCTGTTCTGCGTCAGCAGCACGGTGGTCTCTGTCTCGCAGCCCGCGGTGGGTCAGGCGTTTCCGGATCGGCTGGCCGGTCGCGCGTTGTCGGCCTTCAACCTGGTGATCTTTTCCGGTGTGTTTCTCGTTCAATGGGGCATAGGCCTGGCACTGGACCTGATGCGCGGTTGGGGTTGGACGGTGCTGGCCGCCTATCGCGGCGCCTTTGCCCTGCTGGCGCTGGCCAGCGTGTTGTCCTATCTGTGGTTTTGCTGGCGTGATGACGACCATGAAGCTCTGCAAGCCCACGCGGCCGGCGCGACTGCACATAATTGAGCCATGACCGGAATCCTGCTCATTGCCCATGCGCCGCTGGCCTCGGCCCTCCAGGCGGTGGCGCGCCACACCTTCCCCGACTGTGCCCGGCAACTCGAGGCACTGGACGTGACGCCGGAGATGTCGGCAGAGGACGTGCTGACGGCGGCCCGCCCGCTGCTGGCCCGCATCGCCCAACCCGAGGCGCTGATACTGACCGACGTGGCCGGTGCCACGCCCAGCAATGCCGCGCTGCGTCTTGCCGACGAGGTTCATGTGCGTCAGCTGGCCGGCGTCAATGTGCCGATGCTGTGGCGCTCGCTGTGTTACGCCAGTGAACCGCTGGAACAGTTGATCCAGCGCGCCCTCGATGGCGGCAAGAAAGGCATAGTCCCTGTGTCGAACCCTGAAATCGCGCCCGTTCCTTCACCAGCCCCATGATCAAGAACACCATCACCATCATCAACAAGCTGGGCTTGCATGCCCGCGCCTCGGCCAAGCTCACCAAGCTCGCGGGAGGCTTCAAATCCGAGGTCTTCATGACCCGCAACGGCCGGCGTGTCAATGCCAAGAGCATCATGGGTGTGATGATGCTGGCCGCCGGGATGGGCAGCCAGGTTGAGATCGAGACCGAGGGCGAAGACGAACAGGCTGCGATGGAGGCCCTGAAGGCCCTGGTCAATGACAAGTTTGGCGAAGGGCAGTAGCCCGGCCCCTACCTCTCGAGGAAGTGCTTGCGGTAGCGCGCGGGCAGGTCGGCGATGCGCATCATCATCGGCAGGTCGGCGGTGTTGAAGTCCGGGTCCCAGGCCGGGCGGCCCAGGATGCGGGCGCCGCAGCGCAGATAGCCCTTGATCAGCGGCGGGGCCTCGACGGCCAGATCGGTGCGCAGCTCGTCCACTGGCAGCGGCAGCCGCGGGCGCACCTGCCATTCGATCGCCGCCAAATGCGTCTTCTGCAGCTGGTGCCACAGGCTGGCCGCGAAATGGCCGCCATCGCACATGCTGACGCTGGCGCAGCCAATCATCGTGTCCAGCTCGTTGCGCAGCATGAATTCCGCCAGCGCGCCCCACAGGGCCATGATGGCGCCGCCCGAGCGATAGTCAGGGTGCACGCAGGATCGGCCCAGTTCGACCATGCGTGAGCGCAGGCTGCGTAGCCGGGTCAGGTCGAACTCGGTCTCGCTGTACAGGCCGCCGGCACGTAGCGCCGCTGCCGGCGTCAGCACGCGGTAGGTGCCAATCACCGGGCCGGGCTGTTCGTCATCGATCACGGCCCGCACCAGCAGGTGCTCGCAGTACGGATCGAACACATCAATGTCATGGCCGGCCGGTGCCCCGCGTGGCGTGCTCAGGCGGGCGCCCATCTCGGTGACGAACACGTCGTAGCGCAGGCGTTGGGCCTGGCGCACGTCGTCATCGGTGCGGGCCCACGCCACGTCGAGACGGGCAGGGGTGGCCGGCGTCAACAGGGTCCGGCGCGCTCCCGTGGGGCGCTGGTCGGTATAGGGCAGGGTGGGCAGGGGGAGATCACGCATGTGATGGCTTTCTGTTGGCTCTTTGAAGTTCAGCCATGCTCGGTCTGCGGGGTGACGCCGCTGTGACATCGGTATGACGCGACCGTGACGCCCGGGAGCCCGGTCGGTTGACTAAGTAGTTGCATGGCCTTCGATCGGGGCGCACGCTGCTACAGTGGGTTAATGAGCTTTCAGGTCTTCGGTATTCCCGTGTCCAGAGGCGTGGCCATAGGCAGGGCCGTGCTGGTGGCGTCCGGTCGCGTCGATGTGGCGCACTATTTCATTGAGCCTGCCGGTGTCGAGGCCGAGGTCGATCGCCTGCTTCATGCCCGCGATGTCGTTGCCCACGAGCTGGAGACTCTGCAACGCGAGTTGCCGGAGGATGCGCCGCAGGAGCTGTGGGCCCTCCTCGACGTGCACCTGATGCTGCTGCGCGACGAAACGCTGACCGGCGCCACCAAGCACTGGATCATCGAACGCCACTACAACGCCGAATGGGCGCTGTCGGCCCAGCTGGAAGTGCTGGCCCGCCAGTTCGACGAGATGGAAGACGAATACCTGCGCGAGCGCAAGGCCGACCTGGAGCAGGTCGTCGAGCGGGTGCTGCGGGCGCTGAGCCGGGACCCGGCCGCGGCGACCTCCTCCCATGTGGCGGCCGATGTGACCGCCCGCGACTTCGGTGGCGAAGATCCGCTGCTGCTCGTCGCCGCCGACATTGCCCCTGCCGACATGATGCAGTTCAAGCGCAGCGTGTTCCACGGTTTCATCACCGACATCGGCGGCAAGACCTCGCACACCGCCATCGTCGCGCGCAGCATGGACATCCCGGCCGTGGTCGGTGCGCGCGAGGCCAGCCGGCTGATACGGCAGGATGACTGGGTCATCATCGATGGCGACGTCGGCGCGGTGATCGTCAACCCCTCACCTATCGTGCTGGAGGAGTACCGCTTCCGCCAGCGCCAGAGCGAGTTGGAGCGTGCCCGCCTGGCCCGGCTGCGCCACACGCCGGCGGTGACCCTGGACAGCGAGCGCATGGAATTGCTGGCCAACATCGAGATGCCCGCCGATGCGCCGGCAGCCCTGGTGGCCGGGGCCACCGGCGTCGGGCTGTTCCGAAGCGAGTTCCTGTTCATGAACCGTGAGGGCGAACTGCCCGGGGAAGATGAGCAGTTCGAGGCCTACCGCGCAGCCGTCGAGGCGATGAAGGGCATGCCTGTGACGATACGCACGGTGGACGTGGGCGCCGACAAGCCGTTGGACCGCATGTCGACCAGCGAACTGCGCCACGAGCATGTGCTCAACCCGGCGCTGGGCCTGAGCGCCATCCGCTGGTGCCTGGCCGAGCCAAGCATGTTCCGTCAGCAACTGCGTGCCATCTACCGCGCCAGCGCCTATGGCAAGGTGCGCCTGCTGGTACCCATGGTGGCCCATCTCAGCGAGCTGCGCATGATCCACGAGGCGCTGACCAGGGTGCGTCAGCAGCTCACCGACTCGGGGCATGCCTTCTCCGAAGTGGAGATCGGCGTGATGATCGAGGTGCCCGCCGCTGCAATGATGCTGCCGTTGATGCTCAAGCATGTGGACTTCATCTCCATCGGCACCAACGATCTGATCCAGTACACATTGGCCATCGATAGAGCCGACGAAGCCGTCGCGCATCTCTATGACGCCTGGCATCCGGCGGTGCTGCAGTTGATCGCCCAGTCGATCGCCCAGGCCCATGCCGCCGGCAAGGGGGTCAGCGTCTGCGGCGAGATGGCCGGCGACGTGGCTTTCACCGATCTGCTGCTGGCCATGGGCCTGCGCAGCTTCTCCATGCACCCCTCGCAGATACCGGCCGTCAAGCAGCGCCTGCTGCGTGCCGACGCTTCCCGCCTGGCCAGCCAATTGCCGGAGGTGCTCGCCAGCGAGGATCCGCAGCAGACGGCGCTGGCCTTGTTCTCCTCTACCCGCGGCCCAGCGGCATCATCCCTATATAAGCACTAGCTAGTTGGTGAGGCTTCCGGCCGCAGCGCTTGTCCCGAGGCCGGCTGCGGGTGCAGATCCGGTCAAGCCCGTCCACGTTAGAATTTTCCGCCAAGGTCTTGCTAGTCCCAAAAATCTCGTGCTATAGTCGTGGGCTTCGCTGCTGAGAAACACAAGTAACGCAGCAGCCGGATTCGAGGATGGTTTAGAAAACAATCAACGAAAACGGCAGCGAAGAAAAAGAAGAAAACAGTTGACGCAGGATTAAAAAAACTGCCATAATCGTGGTCTTCGCTGAAGACGCAAAACGAAATCAGCAACGCAGCAAGTAGCAGATATCAAGCGGCTGACGCCGCTGAGTGGATGTGAAGCGCGATGTTCTTTAAAAATTAACAGCCGATAAGCGTGGGCGTTTGAAGATGGGTGCTTGGAGTTCTGGGTAAAACTGGGGCTCCGAAGTCTCCTGGACTTTAAACGCTCATGGAAGTGAAGTTC